>Ga0070683_100001511_pt1 | contig 17965 bp, 16 predicted proteins | sample KBSC713LmetaG_FD_64662 | JGI IMG/M metagenome (GOLD analysis project Ga0070683, IMG submission 64662) | Corn rhizosphere microbial communities from Kellogg Biological Station, Michigan, USA - KBS C7.1-3L metaG | ecosystem: Host-associated > Plants > Roots > Rhizosphere ... | reverse complement strand
GATCGGGACGATGTTCGCGCCGGCGGCCGAGCGCGCGAAGTTCATCGACTGGCCGTCCGCCGTGTACTGCATGCACCCGTTCGACCGGGTGACCGCCGACGGGGAGACGGTCGGCCTCTCGACGTGGATCGGATACAGCGCCAACGAGGGCAAGATGCTCACGCTGGCGGTGCTGGAGCCCGAGTACGGCGAGCCGGGGACCGAGGTCACCTTCGTCTGGGGCGAGGAGGACGGCGGCTCGTCGAAGCCGACCGTCGAGCCGCACGTCCAGACCGAGATTCGGGCGGTGGTCAGCCCGGTGCCGTACACAGCGGTGGTGCGCGAGTCGTACCGAGCGACCAAGGTCTGACGGGCAAGCAGCAGCGCAAATGGGAAGGTGCCAGCGACTGTCCCTGGTCGGAGGGTTGAAGCTCCGAGGTGGAGCAGACGCGTGAGAAACGTTCTGTCCGGGTGAACGGATCGGGTTCGAGTCCCGCTCCGGCCCACGAGAGCTCTCATCGAGTGCGTTCCCACGCGTCTGCGGGGAATGCCCGCGTCAACCCCGACGGCCCGCCCAGGCGGGCCGTCGTCCTCAGACCAACTGCGCTGCGCTCGTCTCGTACGCGCGGTCGAAGATCTGGTCGATCGGGAGCCGACGCAGCTGCTCCGAGAGGACCTCGACGCCCCACGGGCCGTCGTAGCCGGCGTCGCGCACGGCGGCGACGTACTCGCGGATCGGGAACTCGCCCTCTCCCGGTAGTGCGCGGTGGTTGACGGTCTCGTCGACCGGGTCGGGCATGTTCTCCCACTGGCCGTCGCTGAGCTCGACCCAGCCGAGGTACTGCGCGGGGATCCGCCGCAGGTCGTCCAGCTCGATTCCGAGCTTCGCCATGTGCCAGGTGTCGATCGCGATGGCGGCGTTGGCGCTGCCGGCACCTTGGACGACGGCGAGCGCGGTATCGACGTCCCGTACGTTGGGATCCGGCGGCATGAACTCGTAGACCATCCTCGCCCCGTGGCGCTCCGCGGCTTCGGCGCAGAGCGCGGCGTAGCGCTCGGTCAGCACCGACAGCTCGCATGGACGGCCGAAGATGTTGGCGACCTTGATGTGATGGGGCTCGAGCACGGCGGCCGCCTCGAACAGGAGCTCGCGCGTCGCGTCGGCGGCGCGCCGGTTCTCGTCGGAGGGGTCGAGGAACCAGTCGAGCAGGCACTCGAGCTCGAGCTGCTCGAGCCCGTGCTCGTCGAGCAGCGTCTTCAGCTCGTCGAGCGTCCTCGTCTCGAGGATGTGCTCGAGGTCGGCGTGCCAGATCCCGATCCCCTTGAAGCCGGCACGCTCGGCCTGCGCACAGCGGTCGGCGATGTCGAAGAGGCTCCACTCCCGGCCGCCGTGCACCTCCACGGGCCCCGAGGTCGTCCAGTACAGCGCCACCAGGTCGTTGTCGGCCACGGCAGGGAGACCCTAACCGGTGGACAGTCGAGGGATCAGATGGGATGCTTGGCGCGCTCGTGCCTGACTACGTGATCGTCGGAGGCGGTTCCGCCGGCTGCGTGCTCGCGGGCCGGCTGAGCGAGGACCCGGACGCGACCGTGCTGATGCTGGAGGCCGGGCCTCCCGACGTGGCGTACGAGATCCACGTCCCGTTCGCCTTCCCGGCGCTGTTCAAGTCGGCCCACGACTGGGACCTGCTCGGCGAGAAGGAGCCCGGCCTCGGCGGCAGGCGGCTCTACCTGCCGCGCGGGAGGATGATCGGCGGCTGCGGCTCGATCAACGCGATGATCTACCTGCGCGGCAACCGGCTCGACTTCGACACGTGGGCGGCCGAGGGCGCCACCGGCTGGTCCTACGACGAGGTGCTGCCGTACTTCAAGCGCTCCGAGGACAACGAGCGCGGCGAGGACGAGTTCCACGGCGTCGGCGGCCCGCTCGCGGTGTCGGAGAGTCGCTCGATGCAGCCGCTCGTCGACGCGATGCTCGACGCCGCGGAGCAGGCGGGATACGAGCGCATCCCCGACCTGAACGTCGACCGCCCGGAAGGCGTCTCCCGGTTCCAGGTCACCCAACGCAACGGCAAGCGCTGCTCGACCGCCGACGGCTTCCTGCACCCGGTCGCAGACCGGCCGAACCTGACGGTTCGCACGAGCGTCCTGGCGCAGCGCATCGTCTTCGACGGAAACCGCGCGGTCGGCGTCGAGATCGTCCAGGACGGCAAGGTCGAGACGATCCACGCCGAGCGCGAGGTGATCGTCGCCGCCGGCGCGTACCAGTCGCCCGTGCTCCTGATGCTCTCGGGGATCGGGCCGGAGGAGGACCTCTCGCCGCTCGGGCTGCAGGTCCGGGAGAGCCTGCCGGTCGGCCGGAATCTCCAGGACCACCTGATGGTCAACGTCAACTTCGTCACCGAGCAGCCGGGGCTGTTCGGGATCCTCACCCCGGAGAACTTCGAGCTGCTGGAGCGGGAGGGGCGCGGTCCGCTGAGCTCGAACATCCCGGAGGCGGGCGGCTTCTTCCGGACGCGCGACGACCTGCCGGCGCCGGACGTCGAGTTCCACTTCGCCCCGTCGATCTTCTACGACGAGGGGCTGAACGCACCGACCGATCCCGGCATCGCCTTCGGCCCGGTGCTGATCAAGCCGAACGAGCGCGGCTGGGTGAAGCTGCGCACGCCGATGCCGGACTCGAAACCGCTCGTGCTGACGAACTTCTTCACCGACGAGGACGACCGCCGGAGCGTGATCGCAGGCGTCCGGATCGCTCTCGAGATCGCGTCGCAGCCGGCCCTGAAGGCGGTCACGACGAGGCCGTACAGCGTCCCCGACTCCGACTCGGAGGCCGACATCGCCGCCTGGGTCGAGCGCAACGGCCAGCCCGTCTACCACCCGACCTCGACGTGCGCGATCGGATCGGTCGTCGATCCGGAGCTGCGGGTGCTCGGCTTCGAGGGGCTCCGCGTGTGCGACGCGTCGGTGATGCCGACGATCACGCGTGCGAACACGCACGCGGCGACGGTGATGATCGCCGAGAAGGGCGCCGACCTGATCGCGGGCAAGGCGCCGCTCGCGCCCACGCAGACGATCGCCGCCTAGCCGCGAGTCGGACCTGGTGGCGCTGCCGGAGCTCCACCGGCTTCGAGCACGGGCGAGCTGATTCGGAAGCGACGGATGCCCTCCGCCGCGGTCTCAGCAGAGTGACGCAGGGTCGCACTGGGCCGGTTGGTCGTTGCCGCGGGCGATGTTCGTGCCGACCGGCGCGGTCGCATAGTTCGTCACGTAGATGCCGAGCCCGACGAGGTCGGAATCGGACCCGCCCGCGAAGCCGTTCGCCTCCGCCCGGTTGCTCTTTAGCTCGGCCGAGTTGCCGTTGAAGAAGATGCCGGCGGTGCCGTTTCCGGAGGCGGTCGACGAGCGCACCGACACGGCTCCGGCGCCGCTGCCGATGATGCCGTAGGAGCCGTTCCCGGAAGCGGTCGACGACTGGATCCCGTCCGAGGCGCCGTTGATTTCGACGCCGTCGAGGTTCCCGGAGGCGGTCGACGACTGAATGACGGCCGAATCGCCGGAGACGCTGATGCCTATGACGGCGTTGCCGGAGGCGGTCGACGACTGGATCTTGGCCGAGGAGCCGAAGACGATGATGCCGTCGAGGCTGTTCCCGGCGGCGGTCGTCGAGCGCACCGACGCCGAGGCGCCGGCGATGAAGATGCCGTCCTCCTTGTTCCCGGAAGCGAGCATGCTCGAGACGCTGATCCTGTCTGCGGAGGCGGTGACGCCTTCGTCGAAGTTGCGCACGACGCCGTTCTTGATCGTCACCTTGTTGTAGCCGCCGGTGTCGTCGATCCCATCGTCGGACGAGCGGTCGCCTCGGAGGGTGAAGCCCCTCAGGTCGATGGTGATCCCGGAGGCGCCGACCACCACCCCGGCCTGACCCACGCAGTGGAGATTCTTGGTCAGGAACGCGTTCTGGGTCACCACCGTCCCGCAGGTCGTGATCGCTGTTCCCCCGCCCGCCTGCCCCTGCGAGGCGGCCGTGCTCGAGACGAGGGCTGCGAGGACGGCGATGAGCGTGAACCGGCGAAGCGTCATCTCCTTCTCCCTTCGTGCAGCCGCTCGGCCGAGCGGCTGTGCCCGGACGGGCCGGCGGTGCCCAGGCGGCGACCCTCCGGCGGATCCTAGTGGGCATCCGGACGGACGCACCGCGACGGAGGCGCCTGACCGTCGGCTCGCTCGTCCGGCCTACGTCGACGGCACGCGGCGATCGCTCTGGCGGCCGACGACCACCCAGAGCGCCTCGACCGGCTCGTCGCCGATCGCCCAGAGGCGGTGTGGCGACGTCGCGTCGAACGTGATCGAGTGGCCGGGCTCGAGGTGGTACTCGTCGAAGCCCACCCGGACCCCGAGCTGCCCGCTGATCACGAACGCGTACTCGCGCCCGCTGTGCGTGACCAGCGAGTCCTCCGGACACGACTCGCTGCCCACGTCGTAGGTGACGCGTAGGAACTCCACGCTGGGGTCGCGCTCGGGCGTCAGGCGTTCCCAGGTCACGCCCGAGGCGAGATTGATCACCGAGCGCTGAGCCGGCGTGACCACCGGCGTCGACTCGGTGCCGCGCCGGCGGCCGTCACCCGGGCCGGCCTCCTCGTCGAACAGGTCGCCCATGTTCAGGCCGAGCTCGCGGGCGAGCGCCCACAAGGTGCTCACGCTCGGGTTGACCTTGTCGCGCTCGATCTGCGAGATCAGGCTGGCCGAGACGCCGATCCGGCGAGCGAGCTCGCGGAGGCTGAGCCCCTGGCGCTCGCGCTGCCCGCGGAGCTGGGAGCCGATGTGCGACGGCGCGTGCGTCTCCGGAGGAGCTGCGTTCGTGGCCATTGCTACGCCGAGCCTAGAGAGTCCCAGTCCCGCTCGAACCGGTACGAGTGGCGGTCGGGCGGGCCGGGCGCCGAGGTCTCGAGCCACTGGACGGTGCCGCCCTTCGTCTCGTAGAACGCGTGGACGCAGCCAACTGCGGTCCAGAACACGTCCCCGGGATGCAGCGCGTATCGCGTCCCGTCGGCGACGACGTCGACCTCGCCCTCGAGCATGTAGTACGACTCCTCGAACGGGTGGTCGTGCGGGAGCGCCTGGGCGCCGGGCTGGTAGCCGACCATGAACATCGTGTGCAGCTGCGCGTCGAGACGTTTGTCGACCAGCATCTTCACGGTGATCCCGCTGTAGAGCAGGGCGGCCGTCGCCATGCTCGCCGACACCTTCGGCTCCGACGAGGGCATTCCCCGGCTGAGCCCGGCGACGTCCATGTCGTCGTCGGCGAGCAGGAAGAGATGCCGGTTGCGCGGGTCGCGGAGGTCGAGCTCGGCCGGGGGATCCTCCGGCGCAGCACCGAGGAAGAAGGTGTCCGGCGGCTGTTGCGGCGGCCGGGGCCGGGGCGAGGCCATCTCGATCCAGCGGGCGCGCCCGTCGCTCCGCCAGGCGTGGGGCATGCCGACCGGGACGGCGCCGCACGCATTCGGACGCAGCCGGATGCCTCGGCCGTCCAGGTACAGCACGGGCTCGCCCTCGAGGACGAAGAAGCTCGACTCGAACGAGTGGACGTGCGTGTCGACGTACCCGTCCTCGAGCTCGACCAGGATCAGGCCGGTATGTACCGAGCCGGTGGCCTCGCCGACCAGCACCGCCCGCGTCAGCCCGCGGCTGTGATCCGGCAGCGCCGGCTCGAGCTCGATCTCATCCCTGCGGTGGAGCAGGTGGCTCGTCCGTCCGGTTGCGGACGCCGCGCTTACTGGAGCAGCCATCCGCCGTCGACCTCGAGGTTGACGCCGTTCACACCGCCGTTCTCGAGCAGGAAGATCGAGGCGTCGACGATCTCGTCGGTGGTGACGAGGCGGCCGATCGGCGTACGCGCCCTCACCGGGTCGAGCACCGAGTCCGGCTTGTCGGCCCACGCCGGCGTGTCGCCGACGATCCCGGGGTGGACCGCGTTGACGCGCACCGGGGCGAGCTGCACCGCGAGCGTCCGCACGAGCCCCTCGACGCCGCCGTTCACCGTCGTGATCGTCGTCGATCCGGGGTAGGGACGGCGCAGCGCCTGGCCGCCGAAGAGCAGGATCGAGGCGTCGTCGGTCAGACGGTCGGCGAGGACGTGCACGACCTCGGTGTACCCGACGAGCTTGAGGGTGACGAGCCTGATCGCGCGCGCGACGTCGTAGTCGGCGACGGTGTTCTGGTCGCGCTCGATCGCAGCCAGGACGAGGCTGGCGACCGGACCGACCGGCTCGAGGGCCGATGCGAGCGTCTCCGGCTCGGCGAGATCGAGCGCGCAGGTGTCGACGTCGCCCTCGATCGCGCCGGCCGCCTCGCGGCAGCGATCGTCGCTGCGGCTGGTGATGACGACCTTGCGGCCGCGGCCCGCATAGGTCTCGGCCAGGCGCAGCCCGATGCCCGAGGTACCTCCGACGACGACAACGGCTCCATCAGCCACGGCGGCCAACGATAGACGGGTCGTGCAGTGACAGTCAACTGCTATCAACCACAGGAACGGTGCAATTTGCCTGCAGTTGTTCAGTGATGATAAAAACGAGCCGCCGAGTACAGCCTGGCTGAACTCGAATCGACCTCAAGCGAAGGGAGTCCCGTGTCCGACCGAGTCCTGTTCAGAGGCGGCCATGTCCTGACGATGGACCCGGATGCGGGCGACATCTTCGCCGGCGACGTCCTCGTCGAGGGCGAGACGATCGCGGCCGTCGGTCGCGGCCTGGAGGTCGGCGACGCCGAGGTGGTCGACGCCTCCGGCTCGATCGTCATTCCCGGCTTCATCGACTCGCACCGCCACACCTGGGAGACCGTCATCCGCGGCGTCGCGCCGGACGTCAGCCTCGCCGGCTACTTCGAGGTCGTCCTGGCCGCGTTCGCTCCCGCCTATCGGCCCGAGGACGTCTACGCGGGCAACTACCTGGGCGCGCTCGAAGCGATCGACGCCGGCGTCACCACACTGCTCGACTGGTCGCACATCAACAACACGCCCGATCACTCCGACGAGGCGATCCGCGGGCTGCAGCAGGCGCGCCTCAGGGCGGTCTACTGCTACGGCAACCCGAACACCTCTCTCGTCGACTGGTGGTACGAGAGCGAGCTCGGGTCGCCCGAGGACATCCGGCGCATCCGCGAGCAGTACTTCTCGAGCGACGACGGGCTGATCACGCTTGCGATGGGAACGCGCGGCCCCGGCTTCTGTAAGTCCGAGGTCGTGAAGCACGACTGGGAGCTCGCCCGCGACGTCGGCGCGCCGATCAGTGTCCATGTCGGGATGGGGCCGGTGGCCGGCCGGTTCTCGATGGTCAAGAAGCTGGACGAGATGGGGCTGCTCGGCCCCGACACGACGTACATACACTGCAACTACCTCTCGGACGAGGAGTTCCGGTTGATCGCGGACACCGGCGGCAAGGTCTCGATCGCGCCGACGGTGGAGATGTACATGGGCCACGGCACACCGCCGACCGCGAAGGCGCTGGCGCACGGGTTGCGCCCGAGCCTGAGCATCGACGTCGTCACGACCGTGCCGGGCGACATGTTCACGCAGATGCGCTCCCTCTTCGCCTCCGACCGCCTGCTCGCGCACGAAGCTGCGTTCGAGGCGGGCAACGTCGAGGAGCCGACGTTTCTCACGTCACGGGAGGTGCTCGAGTTCGCGACGATCGACGGCGCGCGCGTCTGCGGGATCGATGACCGGACCGGCTCGCTCACGGCCGGCAAGCAGGCCGATCTCGTGTTGATCGGCTGCGACCACTCGAACACGTATCCCGTGATCGACCCGGTCTCGACCGTCGTCCATCAGGCCGACACGCGCAACGTCGACACGGTGATGGTCGGCGGCCGCTTCTTGAAGCGGGGCGGCAAGCTGGTCGACGCGGATCTTCGCGGCGCCCGCGATCGCGCGGCCGCGTCACTCGACCATCTCCTCGCGGCCACGCAGATCCAGCCGAACTGGGTGCAGAGCACAGGTCTCGAGCCTGTGCATCGACACTGAACGAGGGTCAGGCACCTAGCAGAGCGTCGACGGCATGCACTGCGCCGGGTCGTCGTTGCCTCGCGCGACGTTCGTGCCCTTCGGGAAGGTCGTGAAGCCGGTTACGACGATGCCCAGCCTGACGAGGTCGGATTCGGCGCCCGCGAATCCGTTCGCCTCTGCCCGGTCGCCCTTGATCACGGAGCCCTCGCCACCGACGAAGATCCCTTCGAAGCCGTTCCCGGAGAAGGTCGACGCCTGGATCGAGACCGAGTCGCCCCCCACGGCGATGCCGAATGTGCCGTTGCCGAAGACGGTCGACGCCTTGATCGCGTCCGAGTCGCCGTCGGCGGAGACGCCGGACTCGGCGTTTCCGGAGGCGGTCGACCCCTGGATCCTGGCCGAGTCGCCCACGAGGACCATGCCATCGGCATTGCCGGTGGCGGTCGACGCGCTCACCGACGCCGACGCGCCGTTGACCCCGATGCCGCTCTCGGTGTTGCCCGAGGCGACGAGGTCGGAGATCTTCACGCCGTTCGCTCCGTTGGACGTGTGCACGCCGTCGAAAAAGTTGCGCACGGTGCCGTTCCTGATCGTCACCCCGGCGAAGCCGGCGTCGTCGTCGATCCCGAAGGTGCCCGTGGAGCGGTCGCCCCGGAGCGTGTGACCGTTCAGGTCGATCGTGATTCCTGGTGCGCCGACGACGATCCCGCTCTTGCCGGGGCAGGTGAGATCGCCGGTCAGGAAGGCGTCCGTCGTCACGACCTGTGCGCAGGTTGCGACCGGTGTTCCCTTCCGCGGCTTGGCTTTCGGAGCGGCCCCGCAAAGCGCCGACGGGTCGCAGTCCATCGGGCTGTCGTTGCCGCGGGCGACGTTCATCCCCTTCGGGGCGGTTCTGAAGCCGGCGACGACGATTCCCTGTCCGATGAGGTCGGAGACGCCGTCGGCGAAGCCGTTCCCATCAGCCCGGTTCGCCGCGAGCACGGGCTCGTCGCCGTCGACGAAGATGCCGACGTTGCCGTTCCCGGAGGCGGTCGACCCCTGGATCTTCGCCGAGTCGCCGCCGATTTCGATGCCGGCCTCGAGGTTCCCGACGGCCGTCGATGCCCGGATCCTGGCCGAGATCCCGCTGATGTGAATGCCTTCGAGCCGGTTCTCGGCAACGGTCGACGAGTCGACGGACGCCAAGTCGCCGAAGACCCGGAAGCCGTCGTCGAGGTTGCCGGAGGCGAAGAGGTTCGAGAGACGGATCCGGTCAGCATTCATCGCGGCCAGGCCCTCGTCGAAATTCCGCAGGTCCCCGTTCTCGATCGTGACCCGGTCGAAGCCGCCGATGTCGTCGATCCCGAAGTGGCCGGTCGTGCCGTTGCCGCGAAGCATGTGGCCGTTCAGGTCGATCGTGATCCCGGAGGCCCCGACCACGACCCCGGACTGGCCCGGACAGAAGAGATCCGTGGCCAGGAACGCGTTCGTCGTCACCACCTGGGCACAGGTCGATATCTCCGTGGCCGCACCTGCGGCCCCTCCCGAAGCGGCGACGAGCGGAACGACGACGGCGAGGACGGCGAGTGCGACGAGGAGCGTCCGGCGAAGCTTCATCTCTCCCTTTCGTTTCGTGAGAACGGCCGCCCTGGGCTGGAAGGAGATCCGGCCGACGCGCTGACGACGGCGATGGCGGTGTAGGGCTCTCTACGGCGAAGGCCGGGAACCGGATCTCGGCCGCGGCGTCAGCTGCGGTTTGCGGCGTACGCGGCGAACGCGTCGATCGCGCCCGGCTCGATCAGCGCGTCCTTGCTGGCCACTTCGGCCACGGGTGTGCCGGTGAGGATCTTCTTCACCGGCAGCTCGAGCTTCTTGCCCGTCATCGTCCGCGGGACCGCCGGAACCGCCACGATGTCGTCGGGCTTGTGCCGCGGCGAGAGACCGTCTCGCAGGGCGCTCGAGATCCGGCCGCGCAGTTCGTCGTCCAGTTCGAGCCCGTCGCGCAGGACGACGAAGAGGAGCAACTCGTCCGTCGCCTCGAGATGGACGACCAGCGCGTCGAGCACCTCGTCGAAGTCCTCGACGACGCCGTACAGCTCGCTCGTCCCCAGCCGGACGCCCCCGCGGTTGAGGGTGGCGTCGGAGCGGCCGGTGATGATCGAGGTGCCGCGCTCGGTGAACATGATCCAGTCCCCGTGGCGCCACACGCCCGGGTAGTGGCCGAAGTAGGCGGCGCGGTAACGCGCGCCGTCCTCGTCGTTCCAGAACCTCACGGGCATGGAGGGCATCGGGCTGCGGATCACCAGCTCGCCGAGCTCGCCGACCACCTCGTTGCCGTCGGCATCGAAGGCGGCCACGTCGACGCCGAGGCACTTCCCGGCCATCTCCCCCGCGTAGACCGGTAGCAGCGGATAGCCCTGGACGATCCCGGTGCAGACGTCGGTGCCGCCGCTGCCGACGTTCAGCATCATCGCCGGCCCCGCCTGCCCGTAGATCCACTCGTACGAGTCGGCGGGCAGCGGCGAGCCGGCGGCGCAGATCTGCTTCAGCGTCGAGAGGTCGAAGTCGCGTCCGGGCTCGAGGCCCTCCTTCCGGCAGGCCATCGTGAACGCCGGGCTGAGCCCGAACATCGTCGCCCGCGTCTCCTCGATCATCCGCCACTGCGCGGAGAGGTCGGGGTAGCCCGGGTTCCCGTCCATCATCACGATCGACGCGCGCAGGAGCAGGGCCGAGACGAGCGCGTTCCACATCATCCAGGCGGTGGTCGTGAACCACATCAGCCGGTCGCCCGGGCGCAGGTCCCACGAGAGGCCGTGGTTCTTCAGATGTTCGAGCAGGATGCCGCCGTGGCCGTGGACGATCGCCTTGGGCAGGCCGGTCGTGCCCGATGAGAAGAGCACGTAGAGCGGGTGGTCGAACGGAACCGGCTCGAACTCCAGCGGTCCCGTCTCGGCGACGAGCTCGTCCCACCGGACCGTGTCCGGGAGCTCGTTCCCGCCGTACGGGACGTGGACGACGGTGTGCAGCGACGGCAGCCCGGCGCGCACCTCGGCCACCTGCTCGCGCCGGTCGATCCAGGTCTCGCCCCAGCGGTAGCCGTCGACGGCGAGCAGCACGGCCGGCTCCAGCTGGCCGAGGCGGTCGAGCACGCTCCGGGGCCCGAACTCCGGCGGACAGGTCGCCCAGATCGCGCCGACGCTGGCCGCGGCCAGGAACGCGACGAGCGTCTCGGGGATGTTCGGCAGGAAGGCGACCACCCGGTCGCCGGGGCCGACGCCCAGCCGATGGAGTCCCGTGCGTGCCCGCGCGACCTGGTCGCGCAGGTCGCCGAAGGTCAGGTCGAACGGGTCGCGCGACTGCGAGCGGGCGAGCACAGCGACCGCGTCGAGGTCGTCGTCGCGCCCGAGCATGTGGGCGGCGAAGTTCAGGCGGGCGCCGGGGAACCATTCGGCGCCGGGCATCGTCCGCGAGCCGAGGACGCGCTCGTACGGCGTGTCCGCCCGGATCTCGAAGAAGTCCCAGATCGACGCCCAGAAGCCCTCGAGGTCGGAGACCGACCACTGCCAGAGCTCCTGGAAGTCCACGCCGCTGCGGCCGAGCGACGCCGTGTACCGGGCGAGGAGCGAGTGCTCGCGCGCGTCGTCGGTCGGCGTCCAGACGACCTGCCCGACCGAGAAGGGCCGCTCCGCCGAGACGCTCATCCGGCGGCCGGCGGGTAGACGGCGTCGGGCTGCTGGTCGCGGCCGGGCGCGCCGTCGAAGATCTCGGTGACGACGCCGAGATCGCCGTCGGTGGAGAGGTAGGAGAACGTGATTCCGTTGTAGGTGCCGCCGAGCAGCACCTCGTGGCCGCGGCCCCCCAGTTCGACGAGCGTTCCCTGGTAGTCCTCCACCGCCACCCCGACGTGGTGGACGCCGGGCCCGTGCTCGGCGAGGAACCGCGCGTAGACGCTGTCCTCGTCGAGCGGCTGGACGAGCTCCCACTGCACCTCGCCGACCCGCGCCAGTGCGAGCCGCCACGAGCGCTCCACCGGCTGCCCGCCCTCGTGCATCCCCTCGACGTTGCCGGGGTTGAACTCGTAGACGTCCCACGGGCCGATGCCGTAGTCGTCCACGTAGGTGCGCAGCGCGGCGTCCAGGTCCGGCACGACGACGGAGACCTGCAGCGTGCCCGTGAAGATCGGCTTCCGCACGCGTCAATCCTACGGCGGTGTTTCTTGCGACGCGGTCGCTGCCGTGATTCGATCAGGCCGTGCCGGCCGCGCCCGCCGACGTCCTCTCGAAGCTCTTCGACGTCCGCGGGACGCGCGTGGTCGTGACGGGCGCGGCTGCGGGGCTCGGGTTCGCCATGGCGGAGGTGCTCGCGGAGTGCGGCGCCCGCGTCACGCTTGCCGACATCCACGAGGAGCGGCTCGCGGCGTCCACCGAGCGCCTCGCCGAACGGGGCTGTGACGTTCGCGGCGTCGTCACCGATGTGCGCGACGAAGACGCCGTCGACGCGCTGGTCGGCGGCGTGGTCGCGGAGCAGGGTGGGGTGGACGTCGTCTTCGCCAATGCCGGCCTCGCGTCGGTTCCCGGCTTCGGTGTCGACGGCGGCCAGACGCTGGCCACCCTCGAGCGCTCGGACTGGGACAAGGTGCTGGACGTCAACCTGACCGGCGTGATCCACACGATGCGGAGCGCGGCGCGCGCGATGACGGAGCAGGGCTCCGGCCGGATCGTCGTCACCGCCTCGAACGCAGGACTCCGGGTCGAGCCGCTCGTCTGCTACGGCTACGCGGCCAGCAAGGCGGCCGTCATCCACGTCGTCCGCCAGGCGGCGCTCGAGCTCGCTCCGCACGGCGTGCTCGTCAACGCGATCTGTCCCGGTCCGTTCTACGGGACGCTGATCGGCGGCGGCGTCACCGAGAACCCGAGCGAGGAGCTGAAGGAGATGTGGAAGACGCTGATCCCGCTCGGGCGGATGGCCCATCCGGACGAGCTGAAGGGCCTCGTCGTGCTGCTCGCCTCATCGGCGTCCAGCTTCATGACCGGGGCCGCGTTCGTGGTGGACGGCGGCTCGCTCGTCCAGGCCTAGACGGTTGGCGCGAGGCTCGGCTCTGCCCTGATCCCCGAGGGCGAGACGGAGAAGCGCTGTGGGTCGTCCTCGTAGCCGAAGTCGCACGGCATCGCGCCGGCCCGCTTCCAGCGCCTGAAGTCCAGGTACAGCACTTCTTCGTCCGGATACTCGAACAGGTTGTGGAGCGGCCGGTCCCACCAGTCCCGGTCAGTGCGGTCGAACACGGCGCCGCGCTCCCAGTAGAGCCCGTCGACCGAGTCGACGAGGCCGCGCGGCTGCATCCACTTCGACCAGTAGACCCTCAGCGTTCCGTTGTCCGCCTGCTTCCGGACGAAGCGGGACCAGTTCTTCTCGTCGTACCTGATGTTCTCCCGCTCCCGGACGACGTGCTCGAACCTGCGGTCGGCAAGGAACAGCCGATTGAGCTCGCCGGTGTTCCGGTACAGGGTGCAGGTGCCGGCGATTCTCCGCCGGCGCGGGGACACGACGTCGTGGCTCTCCAGCAGCTCGTCGGTGGCGAGGAGCTTCCGGATGTTCCCCCACACGACGTCGACGTCGCAGTGCCCCCAGAAGTCGACCCCCTCCAGGTAGTCCTCGAAGAGCAGGCCGAAGGCCGGCTTGTAGTCGCAGAGCTTGTACGGCAGCTCCAGCGAGGCGGTCAGGCCGGTCTTGCGCTCGACCAGGTGTCCGAAGTCCCGGAGCGAGCCTCTGACGAACTCGACGTTGGCGGGGGCGTTGCTCGGCAGCTCGCAGTCGGTGTAGAAGATCCACCGGATCGACGGGTTGTATCTGCAGGACTGCAGGTAGGCCGGAAACCACGACGGCCAGCTGCCGACGTACGGGACGACGAACGCGATCGTCGGCTCGGCCGGTTCGGCGGAGGCGGCGTCCATCCGGCGCAAGGTACCCGACGCTCCTCACGGTCTGACCCTGCAGAGTGGTGACGCAGCCGCTTTCCTAGGGGATCAGGACTGCGCGGCCCGTGACCTCGCCCTCGCGGAGCCTGTCCAGCACCTCGTTGACGTCCTCGAGCGGGTGCGTCTCGGTGCGCAGGACGACGTCGCCGCGCGCGTGGAGCTGGAGCAGCTCCCAGAGGTCGATCCAGCTGCCGACCAGGTTCCCGGCGATCGTGCTCTCGCCGACCACCATCGCCACCGACGGAACGGTGATCGTTCCGCCGTAGCCGACCGTCGAGTAGAGCCCGCGTCGCGCGAGCGCGTCCAGGCTCGCAGCGTGCGTGACGTCGGTGGCGACGAAGTCCATGATCACCTCGGCGCCGGTGCCGTTGGTCGCCTCGCGGAGGTCGGCGAGTTCGTCGAGCACCTGGTCCGCGCCGAGCTCGCGCGCGAGCGCCCGCCGGCGCTCGTCTGTGTCGATCGCGATCACGGAGCCGCCGCCGAGCACCTTCAGGAGCTGAAGCGCGATGTGGCCGACACCGCCGACGCCGATCACCGCCGAGGTCGTTCCGGGCGTGAGGCGGGTCTGGAGCCGCTTGACCGCGTGGATCGCGGTCAGGCCGGCATCCGCGTGCGGCGCGACTGCCGCCGGCTCGACCCCGTCCGGCAACGGCACGAGCGACCGCTCGTCGACGAGCACGTAGTCGGCGAAGCCGCCGTCCGTCGTCAGGCCGTAGAACTGGTGCCGGTCGCAGTGCATGTCCAGGCCGCGGCGGCAGTTGACGCAGAGTCCGCAGCTGTACGGCGGATAGACGAGCACCGCGTCGCCGGGCCGAGCCGTGGTCACGTCAGCGCCGACCGCGTGCACCCAGCCGGCGCTCTCGTGACCGAGCACGATCGGCGTGCTCAACCCGGCCGGCTCCATCAACCCCTCCTGTGCGTGCAGGTCCGTGGCGCACACGCCCGCGCCGCCCACCTTGACGACGACGCCGCGCGGAGCGACCGGCTCCGGCTCAGGCAGCTCGATCAGCTCGAGCGGCCGGTGGTACTCCTGGAGCTGCGCCGCTCTCACTGCTCCACCAGGTGGTCGGCGAGCCGCATCGCGAGCGCCATGATCGTCAGGGACGGGTTGACCGACAGCGTGCGCGGGATCAGCGAGCTGTCACCGACGTACAGGCCTTCGACGCCGTGCACCTGGCCGTTCCGGTCGGTCGCCGAGCGCTCGGGGTCGTCGCCCATCCGGCAGGAGCCCTGGACGTGCGTCGAGGCGATCCCGGTCCAGGCGAGCTGCGTCGCTCCGGCCGCGCGCAGGACCTCCTTGCTGAACTCCAGGGCGGCGTCGATCCGGCCGAGCTCGCGCTCGTTGAAGGCGACGTCGAAGCGCTCCGTGCCGTCCTCGCCGACCACGACCGACGCCGTGTTCTCGTCGTTCGCCATCGCGAGCACACCGTTCCAGTTGCGGTACCTCTTCGCTGCCTCCACGAGGCGCGGCCCCCAGAACGGCCCGTCGTCGTCGCGGAGCGTCGTCGCGAACGCGATCGGATCCTGGATCGTCGAGGCCTCGAGCACGAAGCCACCGTCGTCGTCGTGCTGGTACGCCATGCAGTGCGACGAGATCGGGTACGTGATGTGCGCGTCCTGCACCTCGTCGAACAGCCCGTACACGACGCGGACCGGGTGGAGGCCGAGGTACCTGCCGATCGTCGGCGAATCGAGGCCCGAGCGCTCGAGGATCTGCGGCGTGTTCAGGGCGCCGCCCGCGACGACGACCGTCTCGGCGCGGATCGTCTCGTCCCCGACCTCGACGCCGGTCGCGCGACCGCCCTCGATTACGACGCGGTCGACCGGCGAGTCGGCGCGCAGCTCGAGCAGCCCGCGCGCCCAGGTATCGGCGATCCACGTGTTTCCGGTGTTCTTGCCGGCGTTCGTCGGGCAGCCTTGGAGGCACGAGCCGCAGTGCATGCAGTTGCCGTCGGTGTAGGACATGACGGGCTCGAGTTCGTGCCCCAGCGCCTTCATCCCGCGCTCGATCGTGCGCACGCACGGCTGCCAGTCGCTGCGCTCGCGGATGCCGAGGCGTTCCTCGACGCGTGCGTAGTAGGGCTCGAGGTCGGAGACGGCGAACGGCCGCGAGCCGTCCGCGGTCAGGCCGCTCTCGCGGTGCCACTTGGCGACGTCCAGCTCGTGAGCCCGCAGCGCCACCTTCGTGTTGATCGTGGTCGTCCCGCCGACGCAGCGCCCGGCCAGGAACGTGACCACGTCGCCGTCGGGCAGGGCGCCGAAGCGGAGCGGCCACCAGAACGTGTGGTTCGCCTTCGCCTCCCAGCGGTCGAAGTCGACCGCCGTCAGGTGCGGGCCCGCCTCGAGGAGGAGGACATCGCGGCCACGCTGGGCAAGCTCGCCCGCGACCACGCCGCCGCCTGCGCCCGACCCGACGACGATCACCTCGAAGCGGTCCTTCACGATGCTCCCAGCCAGGACCAGTCCTTGCGGAGCCGCTGCACGACCGGCGGGGCGAAGTCGATCTCGTCCCAGGCGCCCGGCCCCTCCTTTCCCGGCGCGACGAAGTCGGAGTAGAACGCCTCGCACGCCAGCGCACGGACGAATGCGAACTCCGGCGTGCGCTCCTGCTCGCCGAGCCGCTCCGGATCGAGCGCGTCGATCGACGCGATCGCCCCGTCGCGGACGGGCGGCGGCATGCGGGCGAGGACCGCGTCGATGTAGACGACCGGCCCGACGCGGCTCGAGCCGGGCACGAGCGCCTCGCACAGCGCTTCCAGCTTCGCCGCCCGCGTGTCGTCGAGGACGGTCACCGGTCGAGATTCTCTCCCGAAAGCCACTTCGCGCCGCTCGTGTACAGCGCCTCGACCTCTGGCCCGGTGAGCCCCGGCATGTCCGGCTTGACCGCGAAGCCGTTCCGGGTCTGGAGGTAGGCGAGGTGCCGGTAGCCGACGGGGAACGACTCGAGCAGATCCCGGTCGAGCCGCGGCGCGGCGGACGGGTCGACCGGGATGATCCGGTCGGACTCGTAGATCGGCTGACGCAGGACGATGCCCCAGCGGCCGTCGCGCCGCTCGAGGAAGTCGACGAACCGTCCCGTGCAGACGACGTCGCATTCGGAGCCCTCGACGTCGGCCCGCTGCGTGATCGTCATCTTCGCCTGCGACACCGCCCTGTCACCAGCAATGTCGACCGACGTTCCGCCGAGGAAGTGCAGGATGCGCACCCCACGCTCGAAGCCCTCGCGGCTGACCCGGATGAAGTCGTCGCACGGGCCCTGGAACCACGTCGCCATCATCCGGCCGTCGTCGTGCCAGACCGTCCGGAACCGCTCCCAGTCGCCGGCGTCGCGCCAGACGACCCAGTTCTCGACCAGGCGGCGGATCTCGAGCTCGTCAGTCGACGTCGACATCCTCGAGCAACTCGGCGGCGTCGCGCCGCTCTCGCAGGAGATACGCCGAGTGCAGTTTCTCCGGGTGCGCCTTGAGATCGGCGGCGGTACCCTCGTAGACGATCCGGCCGCCCTCGAGCACGTATGCGTTCTGTGCCAGTGCCAGCGCGACGTGGACGAACTGCTCGATCAGGAGCACGCCGACACCCTGCGCCGCTGCCTCCTCGAGCGCGGGAATGAGTCGCTGGACGACAACCGGCGCGAGTCCGAGCGAGAGCTCGTCCACGAGCACGAACTTGGGGCGCGAGACGAGCGCCTGGGCGAGCACGACCATCTGCTGCTCGCCGCCGGACAGGGTTCGGGCAGTCGCCTTCCACCGGGTCTGCAGATGGGGGAAGAGCTCGGTCGCGTAGGAGATTCCGGCCTTGGCGTCCTCGCGGCCGAGCGCGTAGGTGGCGACGCGAAGGTTGTCCTCCACGGTCAGATCCGGGAGCAGCCGGCGTCCCTCGGGAACGATGGCCACGCCCGCCGCCCGGATCTGCTCGGGACGCATCCTGGTCAGGCTCGTTCCGTTCACGGAGACCTCGCCTCCGGTCGGCCGGAGGACGCCGCCGACGGCCAGCACCATGGTCGACTTGCCGGCACCGTTCGGCCCGAGCAGCG
>Ga0070683_100001505_pt1 | contig 17992 bp, 17 predicted proteins | sample KBSC713LmetaG_FD_64662 | JGI IMG/M metagenome (GOLD analysis project Ga0070683, IMG submission 64662) | Corn rhizosphere microbial communities from Kellogg Biological Station, Michigan, USA - KBS C7.1-3L metaG | ecosystem: Host-associated > Plants > Roots > Rhizosphere ... | reverse complement strand
GTCGTTGGCCGATTCCTCGATGTTATCGCCCGCCGTCGATCTCTTCGAGCGACGCGAACGCGCAATGTTCGAACACTTGCAGCGCCAGTCGGCATTGCTCGCGCGGGACGCTGCCGGCGCTCATGTTTCGAGCTACTGGGAGAGTAGAAGCGACGTCGAAACGGTTGGCGACGACAGTGAGCTCGACGTCGGGCGTCTTCGCGAAGACCAGCGCGTCCTCGGCGCCTTCAACGAATTGAGGAATCGAGACAGCGTCGACCTTCGGATTGGGGCGTCCGTCCAGTTTGTCGAGCGCGCGGTGGTCCGAGGGAATCGAATTCGGCTCGAGCGTCACCTCGTGAACGGTTCGTTCACGACGCCGGTCAGATATTGCCGGGGTGTCGACCTCGTGCTGATGACCGAATTATCGGGGAGGCATTCGCATGTTCCCGACTTGTTCGATGCATACAATCGGGTCGCGCCACCAGCACCGCTACCCGACTTCCTTGGGGCCTTGTCGACACTCATTGGATTCGGTGCACTCGATTTTGCTTGACAGAGCGCGCAATGCGTCGTAATCCGTAGCATCTAGAGCGGCGCTGAATTGCCGCGTCAGAGTTCCCTCCCCACTCGGAGATTCGAGGTCATGCCGCGTTCGTTGCTCGGGACGGCGTTGCGTGGATTCCTTGCGGTGGCGCTAGCTGTCGGTCTGGCGCAGTCGGCGGACGCTCAGCGCGGCGGTGGTGGTGGCGCCGGCCGAGGAGCAGCCGGCGGCGGTGCGGCGAACCCAGCGCGCGATACGACGCGAGGGTTTCCGATCACCGATCGGGCCACCATTCAGGCGTGCGGCGAGTGCCATCTCCGCGACTCGGCCGGCGTCATGCAGCGACTGTCATTCGAGCGAAAGACGCCCGAGGGTTGGGAGATGTCGGTTCGCCGGATGGTGTCGCTGAATAACGTCTCGGTCGATCCGGCGACGGCGCGCGCGGTCGTTCGCTACTTGAGCGATCATCAAGGGCTCGCGCCGGCGGAGTTGCGCCCCGGGCGATTCGAAGTCGAGCGCCGTTCGATCGAGTATCGCTATACGGCGGATCCGCGGACTGAAACGACGTGTCGTGCTTGCCACTCGATGGGTCGCGTCATCACGCAGCGGCGCACGCGTGGCGAGTGGGAATTGCTCGTCGCGACGCACCGTTCACTCTATCCGGACGCCGATTTCCAGGCGTTCCGCCGGGGTGGCCCCGCGCAGAACGACAGCGGTCCCGTTCCGCACCCGATGGATATCGCGATCAATCACCTCGCGCGGGTCTTCCCGCTTCGGACACCGGAATGGTCGGCGTGGTCGGCGACGATGCGTCCGCCGCATCTCGAGGGAACGTGGATGCTGAGCGGGAACGAGCCGGGACGGGGTGCATTCTTCGGGCACCTGACGATCACGCGCGGCACTACCGACGGCGAGTTCGTCACACAGGCGAACTATCGCTATGCGGACGGGGGCGCGGCGGTTTCGAGGACTGGAAAGTCGATCGTGTACACGGGTTATCAGTGGCGCGGTCGATCGACGGCTCCTGCCGGCGGCGCGAAGGACAGCGCGAGTCTCCGCGAAGTCATGTTCGTCGAGCCCGGCTGGGAAGAGATGTCCGGTCGCTGGTTCACCGGCGGCTATGAGGAAATTGGAATGGACGTGTCGCTCAAGAAGCTGAACACGAGCACCGTCATCGCCGGCGTCGCGCCTCGCGCATTCAAGACGGGCACCAAGGGACAGGACGTGACGATCTTTGGAGCGAACCTTCCAAAGACTCTCGACGCGAAAGCGATCGACTTTGGGCCTGGGGTCACCGTCGAGCGTGTCGTTCGCGCGACCGGCGACTCGGTCACGGTTCGCGTAGACGTCGACGAAGCCGCGTCGATTGGAAAACGTGATCTCTACGCCGCCGGTGCTCCACTTCGCGACGCCGCTGTCGTCTACGATAAGATCGATCGCATCAAGGTCGTTCCGAACGCAGGCCTCGCTCGTGTCGGCGGCGCGGTCTTCCCGAAACAGCTGCAGCAGTTCGACGCGATCGCCTACTACAACGGTCCTGACGGAAAGTCGGACACCGACGACGATCTCGAGATCGGACGCGTGACGGCGTCGTGGGGACTTGAGGAGTACGGGGTCACCTATGACGACGACGATATCAAGTTCGTCGGCGCGGTTTCGCCAACGGGCTTGTTTACTCCGAACGTCGACGGCCCAAATCCGGCGCGGAGCTCGAGCCGCAATAACGTCGGCGACGTGTGGGTGACCGCGACGTACAAAGTTCCCGGAACGCCGGCGAAGACGCTCAAGGCGAGGGCGCTCTTGATCGTCACCGTGCCGCTCTATGTGAAGTTTCAACCGTGGGCGCTGCAGCCATGAATCTGATTCGACGCGGGGAGTACCACGCGTTCAAAGGCGGCGACGCGAGCTTCTTGTATCTCGTGCCGTCAGCCGCGGTCATTCGCATCGACGACGTGACACAGGCCGTTCTCGATTCGCTCGAGACCGGCGACCGATCGCCGAATGACCTCACCGACGCGCTCAGCGATCGCTGGGCCTCGGACGACATTCGCTCGTCGATCGACGAGCTGCTCGGACTGCGTGCCGTCTTCCCCGTCGTCGCGCCGCCGCCAAAGCCCGTCGCGGAGAAACCGAAACGCCGGATTCCGCTGCAGACGCTCGTGCTCAATGTGACGAGCAAGTGCAACCTGTCGTGCGGCTACTGCTACGAGTACGGCGAGGACAAGATCGTCCAGCCGTCGACAAAGCCGCGATTCATGAACGAAGCGACGGCGAAGCAAAGCGTCGACTTCATGTTCGCCGAGGCCGGCGAGACGCCGGCGGTCAATCTGACATTCTTCGGCGGCGAGACGCTGATGAATTTCAGAACGCTCAAGTCGGCGCTCGCATACGCGAAAGAAAAAGGTGCGGCGCAAGGCAAAGAGGTGAACGCCAGTCTCACAACGAATGCGACGCTGCTGCGCGAGGAAGTGATCGACTGGATCGTTGAGAACGACGTCGGCGTCACCGTTTCGATCGACGGCGCACGCGAGCAACAGGACAAGCATCGTCTCTTCGCGAATGGGATGGGCAGTTACGACATCATCGTTCCGAACATCAAGCAATTGCTCGCAAGACATCGTCGCCGGCCTGTTGGAGCACGAGTTACTCTGACCGGCCAGAACCTCGACGTCGTCTCTATCTACAAGCATCTGTTCGAGGAGATCGGCTTCTGGGAAGTCGGGTTCGCGCCCGTGACGACGTCGTGGCAGCGCGAGTACTCGATTCAAGACGAAGGCTTTCAAACGTTGCTCAGCGGTTTCCAGACGCTCGCCGCTGACTTCCTGTCCGACGCGCTCGCCGGTAAGCGTCACGGTTTCTCGAACGTTCGCGACACGCTCGAGGAACTTCACAAAGGAATGAGCAAGGCGTATCCGTGCGGCGCCGGCATGGGTCTCATGGGCGTCGCGACCGACGGCGACGTCGCGCTCTGCCACCGCTTCGCCGGTTCGGACTCACACAAGCTCGGCTCCGTCTTCAACGGCGTTGATCATTCGCTGCAGGACGACTTCCTCGTTCGCCACCACATCGCGAACAAGACCGACTGTTCGACCTGCTGGGCACGTCCACTCTGCGCGGGTGGCTGCTATCACGAAGCCCATACGCGGTACGGCTCGACCGTCGAGCCGAATCTGCACTACTGCGATTGGATTCGAAGCTGGACGAATACGTGTCTCGAGGTATACGGCACGCTCGCCGAGCGTGCTCCGGAATTCCTGGCGCAGTTCGACCGGTAAGGGATATGAGACATCTCAGATCGATCAATCAGAAGGCCCAAGCGATCCAATCGACGCTGGAGAACGACGTCGTCGCGCTCCAACAGGGCGGACCACCGACCGGACCGCACATCCCGATGGGGTGCTCGTTCGTATTCTCGCCCGGCTGGGAGGTCGACAGCAGCGGCGGAACAGCGGGTCTCTGTCAACCGGTCGAGCGCGATCTCTTCGACTGCCACCTGACGTGCTTCTGGCCGGCACACGTACCGGATCTCTACAACCACGCTCCGGATTGGACCGCGAAGTGCGCGTCCGCGCAGAAGGACTGGAGAAAGATCGACCTCATCTTCCCATGATGCGCACTCCGAGTCTCGCAGCGGCGCTCGTCGTCGCGGGTTCTCTCGCAACGGCGCAGGGGCCTTCGTCGCGCGCGGCGAAGAGCTCAGGTCCCGACCCGGCAGGATCCGGTGGAACCGGCACGATCTACGTCGGCACCTACGCGCGAAACGTCCTCGTGCTCGACGAAGCGACGATGCGCGTCAAAGACACGATCAAGTCGTCGGTCGGAATTCCTGAGCTGTCGCTCTCGTTCGACCGCAAGCACTTGTACATCACGGACCCCGGCAATGAGAAGCTCGAGATCATCGATCTCGCGACGAAGAAATCGGGCGGCGTCCACATGCTTTCGCACGACAGCGTCAAAGTGCGCATGAATGGCTTCTCCCTCGATCCGAAAGAACGGTTCGCCATCATCGTCTTCAAGGCGTACACGAAGAAGATCGACCGGTACGACGTCAGCAAGTCGACGCTGGTGCGCTACGATCTCGCACGACACGTCGTGACGGACACGATTCCGTGGCCGCGCGGTGAAGAGCGTGAAGGCGCGCAGATCCTCTTCTCGCCGAAGGGCGATCTCATGTACTTCTTTACGACCGACGACGTCCTGATCTACGATACCAATACTCTAAAGGAAGTCGATCGCTGGGAAATCTCGAAGACGCTGTTCGAGGAAGGTCTCGGCCGAATCAATTTCGGCTTCCCGTACGACGTTTACGAGGAGCCCGGATTCTATACAGGCCTGTTCCGCACGAATGATCCAGTCAACCATCGCACTCAGATGGGTGTCGCTCGAATGGATCTCGCGAACCGACAACTCGACTTCTACTCGCTCGGGCCGAGCGTCGGCGTGAGCTTCCGCCTCACGCCCGATCGCAAAAAGGCCTACGGAATTCACTCGGAGGTCGGCAACTATCAGTTCTGGACGTTCGATCTCGATTCGCGGCGCGTCGTCGGAAAGACCGAGTTCGCCGGTCGCCCGCGCATGGGATTGGTGGTGAGCTCGAATGGAAGCCAGCTGTATATCACAACGGCCGGCAGCACGATCGACCGCTACGCGACGAACGACTTTCGCCACATTGGCCAGATCAACCTCGGCGCCGATATGACGAACGTCATTCTCGTTCCCCGCTCGCCCGCCACGCAGACTTCCCAGAGATAGCGCGTGGCATTGTTGGACAAGGATCTGCGGCGCGCGCTCGGACACGTCGCGCCGCACTGGCGGCGGTTGGCTCTCGTGTTGGTGCTGTCGCTCGTCAGCACGGTTCTCTCGCTCTACATCCCGTACCTTGCACGCCTCCTGATCGATCGTGCGCTCATCGGCGCGAACTCGGACGTGCTCGTTCGCGTCATCCTGCAATTCGCCGCACTGACGCTCGGGAGCTTCGTGTTGAACGTCGTCAGTGGGCTGATCTACACGCGGACGTCGGCTGAGATCTTGTTCGACATGCGGCTTGCGCTGTTTCAGCAGCTACAGCGCCTCTCGCCGCGATTCTACGCCGACATGCCTATCGGACAGATCGCGACCCGTCTCAACGCAGACATCGGCGAGATACAGCGCGTCGCGGCGGAGATCGCGCTCGCTTGGCTCGGGAACGTCATCTTTCTCGTTGGCAGCATCGTCATCCTTTTCCGGCTCGACCGCGTGTTATTCGCGGCGAGCTTTGGAATTCTCCCCTTCGCGCTGTGGGCGTTGATTGTGTACCGGTCGAGGCTCGAGGGAGCCGTGGCGGGAGTGCGCGACCGAAGCGCCGACGTCGGGAGCTTCCTCATCGAAGCGCTCCTCGGCATGAAGACGATCGTCGGCTTCAACGCGCAGCAGCGTGAGTCGGCGCGGTTCAAGAAGCTCAACGATGCGTTCATCGACGCGTTGATGTCGATGAGAAAACTCACATACCTATCCGGCGGCGTTCCGGGGCTTCTCCTCTCAGCTGGCAGCGGCGTCGTATTTCTCATCGGCGGCATGCGAGTGATCGATCACAAGATCACCATGGGCACGCTCGTCGCGTTTGTCGCGTACCAGATGCGACTCGTGTGGCCAATCCAGGCCTTGATGGGGTTGTACGCCAGCCTGGCATCGGCACGCGTCTCGCTGCGCAGAGTGAACGAGATCCTCGACGCACCGCTGGACGTCGTCGAGACGACGACGCCCGTCGCGCTCGAGACTCCGCGCGGTCGAGTCACGCTCGACGACGTCACGTTCGCGTTCGGCGAAACTCCGGTTCTCGAACGCGTGTCTCTCGAGATTCACGCCGGCGAATCGCTCGCGATCGTCGGACGCAGCGGTGAGGGCAAGTCGACGATCGCGGACCTGCTCGTTCGCCAGCTCGATCCGCGGGAAGGGCGCATCCTTCTCGACGGGATCGACCTCCGCTCTGCACGGCTGACCGACATTCGCCGCCACGTCCTCGTCGTCGACCAGGACCCGTTCATTTTCAATGCGACGATCGCCGAGAACATCCGCTACGCGAAGCCAGAGGCAACCGACGCCGAAGTGCTCGCCGCGGCGGAGTCCGCGGGACTCACTTCCCTGCTTCAACGATTGCCGAATGGCGTCGACACGAGCGCGGGTGAGCGCGGTCGGGCGCTTTCGGCCGGCGAGCGCCAGCGCGTTGCGGTCGCGCGAGCGTTCCTGACCGACGCGGCAGTGCTCGTGCTCGACGAGGCGACGGGAGCACTCGATCCGGTGACCGAAGCGCAGGTCGCCGCGGGCTACGAAGCCGTGATGGAAAATCGAACGACGGTCATCATCACCCACCGTTTGGAGCTTGCCCGTCGCGCCGATCGCGTTGTGGTGCTCGAAGGCGGCCGGATTGTCGAAGAGGGAACCGCGAACCACCTGCTCGAAAGTGCCGACTCGTCGTTCGCCGGCCTTTTTGCCGGTTCGCGCCGGCTGGTGCATCAATCATGAAACTCTCATTGGCAGACGCTCCATTCGCCGAGAAGACCGGCCGCGGTGTGGTCATCGCCGTTCTGGACAGCGGCGTTCATTCAGGACACCCGCACGTCGGCGACGCCCTCATCGGCCGCTCGTTCGCCGACTCGGCCCCGTCCGCGGACTTTGCCGATCGCATCGGGCACGGGACGGCTGTCGCAGCAGCGATTCGTGAGAAGGCGCCTGGTGCGGAGATCCTCGCCGTGAAGATCTTCGATCGTCAGCTGGCGACGAACGTCAACGTTCTCGCTGATGCGATCATCTGGAGCGCCGACCATGGCGCGAAGATCATCAACCTCAGTCTCGGTACAGCGAACTACGCGAATGCCGAGCGATTGGCCGACGCGGTAAACCACGCTCGGGCGCGCGGCGCCGTGGTCGTCTCGGCGCGCGAGGCGAACGATGTGAGCTGGCTGCCTGGATCACTGCCTGGAGTTGTCGGCGTCGTCGCCGACACAGCCTGCGAGCGCAACGAAGTCGAAATCACGATGCGCGAGGGCGACGTCCCGCTCTTCTCGGCGTCGCCCTACCCTCGCCCGATTCCGGGCGTTCCGCGCGAGCGAAATCTCCACGGCGTTTCGTTCGCGGTTGCGAACGTCACGGGATTTCTCGCTCGTGCACTCGAGGACGGCACCGCTGCGGATTTACTGAACGCATCATCCTGATGGCGGTTTACGCCCGCGGCGACTCGACGTGACTGAGGATCTTCCCGAGTAAGCCGCCGACGTGCGGGGATGATGCTTGTGCTTGCGCCGTCTGCGCGTCCTGCTGCAGCACGTTCGTCAGCGACGCGTCCGTGTTGCCCTGCGCCGTGGCTTGCGCGTGGCGTCGCGCCAGCGCGGCAAGCACGATCGGACCGAGAATCATGAGGAGCTTTCTCGTTTGATCGTTATTCAGCCCTGACGCCTGCTGCACGCCTTGTTGCACCGTGTTTTCGTGCTGACCGAGGATCTTGCCGAGGAGACCACCACCGCTGTCCGCTGGAGTACCGATCACACTGCCGAGGCTCCCGAGTAGGCCACCCGCGCCGGTCGATGAAAGGAGGGACTGTAGCGTCGATGAACCCGTGGGCTGACTGGCCGTGCTCGCCATTCCTCCTACCATCATCGGGACTGCGGCCTGAACAGCGTTCTGCGCTGTATTCGGATCGGTCCCGAGTTGCTGACTGATCTGTTGAATCTCTTCCGAACCAAGGTGTTGCTGTACGAGGTCCATGAGGCTCATGACCCTACTCCGAGGAAAGGGGAGCCAATCTACACAGCACGCACGAGGCCACTTGACCCTTTTCCGCGCGGTTTTCGACGCGGCGGGTATGGCTCGTGCTTCGGTTGTTTAGTTGATGAATCGACGCAGGCGTTCAGACAAGTTCGTTGAGCCGATGGTGGTCACGACCGAGGACGGTAGCCGCTTCCGATGCTCGGTTTCGGCGCTTGGCCGAGAGACCGAACCGCGGTGGGTGTTGCTGGGAAGCGACGGCGTCCAATACCTTGGTCCGCCGGTCGAGGCCAACAAATCACCCGAGGCGGTCGAGCGACTGATTCGCGACTGGTGGGCCGCCACGAAGCTTTAGATAAATTTCATGGTTCGCTGGGTCCGTGCAGCCGCCGCGGGCGCGTGTCTCGCGCTGGTCGGCGCTCAACCGTACTCGCAGTCTGCCGCGTTCGACCGCTTCGTCGATAGTTACCTCGACGAATTCGCGAAACACCATCCGTCGATCGCCGCGGGAAATGGCCTTCACGACCACGACGAGCTTCTCGATGACTTCACGGTCACTGGAATTCAGTCGGAGATCGCGACGCTCAAGCGTGAGCGGACGACGCTCCAGGATTTCGCACCGGCATCACTGACTCCCGACCAAGCCGTCGATCGCCGAATTCTCCTCGGCCTCGTCGACGCGTGGCTGCTCGAGCAAGAGACGCTCGCGAACTGGCGAAAGAATCCGATGCTGTACGCATCGGCGCTCACGGACGGGATTCACAATCTGATGACCGTCGAGAGCGATCCGGCGCCGGTGCGGATGCGCCGAATCATCTCGAAGCTTCGCCAGATACCGACACTGCTCGCGGCTGCGCGCGGGAACGTCTCGAACCCGCCAGAGCTGTTCGTCGAGCGCGGCGCGTCGATGATGCACGCGACGAGCGACATGCTCGGCAAGGATCTCGAGCTCGCCTTTGCGAAAGATCCGAATACGGCTCTTCGCGATTCCCTACGCCGCGCAGCGGGGGCGGCGATTCCGCAGATCGAGGCGTACGCGACGTATCTCGAACGGGACATTCTACCGAAGGCCAACGGCGATTTCGCCATTGGCGGATCGAATCTCTCCCGTCGGTATCTCGCCGAGGAGCTCATCGACACGCCGCTGCCGACGATGGTCGCGATCGGGGAACGCGAGCTCGCGAGGCAACAGGCCGAGTTCAAGTCAGTCGCGCAAAAGATCGCGCCGGGACTCGACGCGAAGGGGACATGGCTCGCGGTTCGAAAAAACCATCCGGCGATGGGCGGCGTCGTCGCCGCGACGTCGAAGATCGTCGACTCGCTGACGGCATTCGTCATCTCGCACAACATTGCGACGGTTCCGGCGGGGGAGCGCGTGGTCGTGGCGCCGGCTCCGCCGTTCGATCTTGGCTTCGCCTCGATGCATGCGTCTCCGCCGCTCGAGAAGACTTCTGTAAAGAGCGTTTTTTATATCACGGACGCCAATCCGAGCATGACGAAGGATCAGCAAGACGCCTGGTTGGAGCGGTATAACTATGCGTCCCTCTCCAACACCGCCGCCCATGAGGCGATGCCCGGTCACTGGCTGCATTCGACGTACATGCGCCGTACACCGGGCAAGGTGCGTCGTATTTGGATCGGGTTGAATCCCTTTCCGCAGCCTTCATCCGGCCAGGATGGTTGGGCACACTATGCGGAGCAGATGGTGCTCGATCAGGGCTTCGCAAACGGAGATCCGAAGCTTCGTCTCGCGCAGATCAGCGACGCGTTGACTCGGATTTGCCGTCTCCTGTCAGGAATCAAGCTGCACACGAAGCAGTGGACGCTCGATGACGCACAGCGCTGTTTTGAGAATGATGCCTACGTTGCCGCGCCGGCCGCGCGACGCGAGGCCGAGCGCGGCGCATACGATCCGACTTACGGCGGCTACTTCCTCGGGAAGATGGGAATTCTCAAGCTCCGCGACGACTATCAACGAAAGCTTGGCGCGAAGTTCAATCTTCGCGAGTTCCACGAGCGTTTCATGACCGACGGCATCGCACCGATTCCGGCGCATCGGCAGCTGCTGCTTCCAGGAGATACGTCGGCGGTTTTGCGATAGACGCGTTCCATGCTTGACCGATCGGCGGCATGATGCTAGTGCATGTGCACCTTGCTGACACACTAGCACCATGAGGCGTTTCGGTGGTAAAGCCGCTCACTGAGCTCGGTCGCCGAGAGCGACAGATCATGGACATTCTCGTGCGGCGCCGACGCGCGACCGCCGCCGACGTCCTCGCCGACCTCCCTGACCAGCCGAGCTATTCGGCGGTGCGCAGCATGCTGCGCCTTCTCGAGGAAAAAGGATATGCCCGCCACGAGTGGGACGGCCCTCGTTATGTCTTCCTCCCGACCGATGACCACGCGCATCTCCAAAAAGCCGCGGTTCGCCACCTCGTGGAGACGTTCTTCAACAACTCGCCGGAGTCGGCTGTCGTCGCTCTCCTGGGCGATAAGGAATCTCTAACGACGGACCAGCTCGATCGTCTCGCCAAATTGATCGCTCAAGCCAAGAAGAATGGAGGCCGGCTATGACCGCGTTTCTCGCCGCCCTGTTGGCGATTCCAAGCACGTGGCCGATGACGGTCGTGAAGGTGACCGTTGTACTGGCATTCGCGGGGTGTCGTCGCTCTGATCTTTCAGCGAGCATCGGCCGCGCTGCGACATCTCGTCTGGCTCGTGGGACTCGCATCGTGCGTCGTTCTCACTGTCGCGTCCCCTGCCCTTCCGCGAGTCGAGATCCCGGTCAGAGCGTTCGCAAAGATCGTCCTTCCAACGCTGAAGCCGACCGATTTCGCCGCACGACCGCGCTTGGCCGATCCGATCGTCATCACGATTCCGAAAACAGATTTCCGGCCGCGCGCACGGGTAGTTGAGATTGGCGTCCCGGCCACCGTCTCGACGACAGCGACGACTCGCGTCGCCTCACATCTGCGGACTGGCGCGCCACGATCCTGGAGGCGTTATACGACGTCGGCCTTCGTCGACAAGTCGACGTCCTCGAGAGCGACGAGATCACCTCGCCAATGACGTCGGGCTTTCTCAATCCCGTCGTCGTGCTGCCGATCGATGCTCGCGACTGGGACTCTGAACGGCGTCGAGTCGTCCTGGTCCACGAGCTCGCGCACGTTGCGCGACATGATTACTTCGCGCAGCTCATCGCGACGCTCGTGTGCGCGCTGTTCTGGTTTCATCCCTTCGCTTGGCTCGCGGCGGCACGTCTTCGCGCGGAAGCCGAGCACGCGGCGGACGATCAAGTACTGAATGCCGGAACTGTTGGCATAGCGTACGCCACGCACTTGCTCGACATCGCTCGGCGCCACTCCGATAACTGGACTCCGACGGCCGCGGTCGGAATGGTGAGATCGTCGCGGCTGGAAGGACGTTTCCGCGCGATGCTCGACGCCACGAGGTCGCGCGCTGCGGTATCGACCAGACTGCAAATTCTCGCGACGTCGCTGACCATGTGCGCGATGATCCCATTCGCGACGCTATCGCCAGTCTCGCCAGACCATTCGCCGACGATGGTCAGAGTCGTCGGCGGAGATGATAGTGGCGCTCGTCGACTCGATCTTCGAGAACAGCGTTGCGGCGAACTCCGGGGATAAGCTGACACTCGATTTGCGTTCTGGCGGCGCGATCATCATTCACGGATGGGACGAACCGCGCGTTCGGGTCTTCGGCCGACTCCGTGGCAGAGACTGGCGCGACACGCATGTGTCGCTCGAGCGCGTCGATGGCGGTCTGCGCCTCGAGTCGACGATGCAGACCCGCGGTGCCAACTCATCGACCGACCACGAGTTCGAGCTCTGGGTTCCGCGACACACCAACGTTCCGGAAGCGTCAGCACGGGCGGCGGCGAGCTCACGGTCACGAACGTGACTGGCGGCCTTCACGGCGGCTCGGGAAGCGGCGGTACGATCGTAACGAACGCGGACGGGTTCTCGACCGTTCGAGGCGGGTTCGGCGATGGCGGCTCGATCGGTGTGGGCGAAGCGGTCGGCAACGGCGTGGTATCGACAATCACGCGCGATGGCATCGTATCGAACATCACCACCCGCAGAATTCGCAGCAGTCTCGCGGAGGGGATGGGGTTCGGCGGGCCGTCAGGAGCAATAGTAATCTCTAAAGACGGCGGCGAGATCGTCATCGACAACGCGCCGAACGGAGCGGCCCTTCACACGGGAGGCGGACGAATCGCCGTCGGACGATCCGAAGGCCGTGTCACGGCTAGCACTGGGGGCGGCGATATCGAGCTCGAGGATGTCACAGGCGATGCGTCGGCGACGACGGGCGCGGGCGATGTCCGCATCAACGTCGTCAACTCGGGTCGCACCGATCACTCGATCAACGTCGAATCGGGTTCCGGGAGGGTGGTCATCGAAGTCCCGTCGAATCTCGACGCGCGCATCGAGCTGGAAAGCGCCTACACGGACAACTTCAACCGAAAGACGAGCATCACCAGCGACTTCTCGCTCGATCGAAGCGAAACGGACCGTTGGGACTGGAGCGCGGGAACGCCTCGAAAGTACATTCGCGCGAATGGCGTCGTCGGGAACGGTCGCGGATTGATCCGCATCCACACGGTGAACGGCGACGTCGTCTTGAAACGCGTCAACCCCTAGTCTCGTTGCTGCCGTCGAGAGGCCCCGAGCGAACCTCCGGGGCCTCCTGTTTCACCAAACTCTAAAGCGTGTACGTCAGTCGCATCGTCGGCACGTCGATCGTCGTCGTCACCGCCGCTTGTCGCGCCCCTGCTCCACCCGATCCGCCTGTCGCGTTGGTATTGAACGTCACGTGCATCGTCTCCATCGCACACGTGACGATCGGCGTCGCCGCAAACCCCGGACACGCGGCGCCCGGAGCGTCCGAGGTGAACGACACTGTTCCGGTCCCGGTATGCCATTGCGTCACCGCACCCGCGGTTCCGACCTGAAGGAACATCCCGTTGACGAAGCCGCTTCCGACCGATCCGGACACCGATGACGGCGCCGTGGACGCAGTGTTTTGCGCGAACCCGCTGAGCTCGATGAGGCTGCCGAGGTGCGACGGGTCGTCGAGACCGATGAGCGTCCACGTCGAGGACGAGCTGTTCGCGTGATTGAACGCTCGGTGAATCCCAACGAAATAGAGCGGCAAGGCCGTCAGGTTCGTTTGGATATCGATTCGCTTCGCCTGAATCCCAGCCGTGAATACGGAAAAGGTCGAATCCAAGAGCGATTGCAGGTCACGGTTCCCCGGATTGGCCGTGACGATGACTTGCCCCGTACTGTCGAGCGACTTCACTGTCGCCGTGGTGAACAGAATATTGTCGGGCGCGTTGTTGTTTCCGCTTGCCGGAGACGTGCTGTCTGAGCCGCAGGCGGCAAGCCCGATCAAGGCGCACGCGACGGCGGTACGGCGTAAGGGATGTTGCATTTGCAGCATTCTTCGAGGGATTGAAATGAGGCGTTTCGAGTGATCGTTGGCAAACCCATGGATGAAACAGCATATCCCGGGCGAGCGTCACGATCGATCAAGAACGGATACACTTTCCTTAACGCGGCGGCGATCCGCGTTCTAGCTCCAAGGGACGACAAGCGATTCTGACACCCCAAGTTGCGAAGCGAACTGGCGCGAAACAGATTCGCCTGCGGTGCGAGCGTCGCCGAAGGCACTCCCCTCACAACTCGTCCCTCCCCCGACAAGTCGGAGACGACCCCCCATGGCGACGACGAATCAGCCGGTCACCGATCCCGAGCAGTTTCTCAAACTGTCGAGCGACCAGCTCGACGACATCTTCCGCGCATCACAACCCGGTGAGATCCCGGTCGGTCAGGGCGAAGGCACCGCCATCATCGCTCCGGGCACCGCGATCTCCGACGACATCGCCCGCTTCGTTCACATTTTCTCATGGAAGGGAAAAGTGTTCGAGCGCGATACGGTCAACCCCGGTCACGGCTGGCTGAAGAACCGAATCTTGCTGCTTGGTCACAAGGCCATCATCGCGCAGGTCTACAAAGGCGAGAGCTGGTTCGACGGAAAGGATTGCATCATCCTCGACTACTCGCACACGTCGATCGTCGCGCAGTGGATCCGCGACGAGATCCGCGAAGTGAGCCCCGGTGTCTTCCTCGGACTCGTGTTCTGGGGAAAGGAGAAGGAGAAGTCACATCGACTCATCCACTTCGCCCTGAAGTTCTAATTAGCAAACACTCGGCAGAGCCGCTATTTAGACCGGCTCTGCCGCGAAGTACTTCAGTGCCCGAATGCTCGGCAAGAAGAAGTAGGCACCGCCGCGAACGGTGACGAACTGCGGCACACCCGATACGCGACGACGCACTCCGCCCGCGGTCTGTAGATTGAAATCGCTGGTGACCGGGCAGCCGGGAATTGCTTCGCGATGGCCGAGTAGCGGATCGCTCTCTCCAGTCATCCCCGAGAACTTCGTGTTCGCGATCCAAGCGTTCTGCAAGAACTCGAATTGGCGCGAGATGTTCGCGTTGAGGCAAATGAAATGCAGTCCGCGCTCCGGATCGTTCGGCGGCGCGGACTGGACTGCCTGTTCCGGCGTAATCCCGGGCCCGTACTCGCGTCCCCGACGAAGCAGCCTGTGAAAACGGACCGAAGACATCAGATCTTCGCGAAACGCATCGCGGCCGAGGCCGAAGGCTGCGAGTAGCTTCGCGAGTCCCGTTGGATGCCCTGGATAGTCAGCATTCCGCGGATTCGCACGCCGAATGTGCGCACCGAACGGACATGCTGCGCCAGACGCGTCTCCATCGAACGTGAACTGATTGAGTCGAATGGAATCCGCGTCCGTACCAGTGCCTGGAATGGCCTTCGACTGCGCTGAAACGAGCGGCGTTCCATCGCGCTTCCGGCCCACGAACGCGGCGGCCAGCCGCTCGGCCGCCGCGGGATCGGCACCGCTCTCATTCATGACGAACTGCCAGAACGCCCGGACGTCCTGACGAAGCTGTCGCATGACGAGATAGGTGCCGTTCCGCCCGAGATCCTTCTTCTGCGGTGAATCCTCCGCACTCGACAACATCTCTGTCGCCTTCGATGGGTCGAGCAACGGCCGATCCGTGTACTTCTGATATTCGTTAGGGTACCCAAGGAGAAATTCGCCGAGCGCGACGACGTTGCTATAGTCGAGCGCCGGCGCTGATGCGTCGCGCTGTTCGTTCCAATCGATCTCGGGCTGGCTGATGCCATCAGTAAATCCAAACGGCTCGACGCCGTCGAGATTCTCCGTGCCAAGCCGCCGGATCGTTGTAAATGCATCGACCCACTCGGCGCCCATCGTGCGCCCCATCAACGCTTCAACACCGCCGTCGTTGGGCTCCGCGAAGAACATCACGACGAGATGCGGAAGATCATCGCCGGTTGGTGTTCCGCCCCAGTCCCATTTCCACGGAGCGTTGCTGCCGACGTCACCGAGTCGGCGCGTGCGGTTGTCGGACGTCATGCCAGCGATGAACTCGGGCGAGAATCCAGCGATGACCTCATCGCGAACGCCGAGAGCCTTGAGTCCTGCCGATGTGAACGCGACGTGCAGCGCAGTCGATGGCGGAGGATTCATCGTCACCGCGCTCGTCACCGGCGCGTTTCTCAGCCATTTCCGGGCGGCGAACGAATTCTTCACACGCACGAGGACGTATGCCGCTTGCGTCATCTTCCGATAGCCGAATCGGACGAGCCCCTGAATGTCGCTGTAATCGACCGCGACCGCGCTCATAGCAGCGCCGCCCACTCGGTCGCCTGCTGCTCGCTCATCGAGTCCGCGTCGATTCCTTGGCGAATGCGCGTATTTCGATCGAGATCGACCGCGGTCAATCCGGGATATGCCTTGTACCACACCTGCGTCGGCACCTGATGCCGCCGTAAGTATTCTTTGAAGTTGCGCTCGTCGCTGCAGCCGTCGAGCGCGAGCCAGCGCGTTTTCGGATAGCCGATTCCGCCGTTGAACGCGATGTTCAGCCCGAAGCCGACCTTGTTGATGAAGTCGTCCATGTAGGCCTCGAGGCTCCCGTCGTAATTGCTGAAGAACACCGCACGCCGGCGATTGTCGAGAAACACCCAACGCGCGAAGTGGATCGTGCGAACCCGAGCGAGACCGCCGCGGTTGAAAATGTGCTTTGCGGCGAAGTCGATCGCGAAGAACGCCGCGATGGTCGTCCACAACCGAAGCGCGCCCGGCTTGAGACTTCCCATCGCCGTGAACTGGTTCGTGACGTCGTGGTCCTCGAGCAGCGCAAGATCGTCCGAATGAGCCGGATCGCATCGGCCGCACAGCTCGGGATCGGTCTTCTCCAGAGCGCGAAGCTGCAAGATCCCAATCACTCCCATTACCAGCAACGCCGGCGACAGGATGACCGCCGCCACGGGAACGCCAATCAGGTTCGCGGTGTTCCGAATCTTCCAACCGAGCGGTGTCGGCGGCTCAGGCGTGAGCTTGAGGCGACCGGCGGCCGTTTCGTCGCGCACATATTTCCGGGCCGAGCGATGGAGATCCCGCGCTGTCGCCGGCGGCGTCGATCGAATGAACACCTCCAGTGCGTCGCGAAGCGCCGCTTCCTCTCGGACGTCGCTGACTGTTCGTCCGACCCAATTGATATAGTTCGCAGCCGATTGGACGCGATGGTCGCGTACGTACCGTCGGAGATTCGTGTTCGCGTCGAACCCTTCACAGCAGGAGAACAGCGTCGTCAGCCCGTTCTCCGCCCGCTTCACGACGTCGTCGATGAACGCGTCCGCGTCGCCGTCGATATCGCCGAGGAAACAGAGATAAAGCGGATAGTTCGGCCGAGGGAGATTGTAGGCGCTGACGTCGTCCGTCGTCTTGTCGTCGATGATGAGAAATCGCGCGACGTGGATTTGATCGAACTGCGCGAATGGAAACAACGCGTTGTTCGCGTTCACGCGTCCCGGGCCGTCATTCATCGACGCGAGAAGCAGGCGAAGCTCTGCCTCCCGCGACGGCACAATGGGGGCGAGCACCATGAAGTTCGATTGCGGTATCATCGCGGGAGCTTACTCGAAGGTCTCGTCGCCCGTCGGTTCATAGTGCGGCACGCGATTCATCCGATGCCGAAATTCCGCCAGCTCCCAATACATTCTATTTCGCGCACGGCTCTGATTTCCCAGCGGTCGATGCTCGGCGATCGTGTGCCACGGGTTGTACGACAGCCGCTTCGCGAACTGTAACTGCGCAGGCGACGCGAACGTCTGCTTCGGAATGCGAAGCGTCGCGACTGACACGCGAGGCGAGAGACGCTCCGGCCAGTACACCGCGTTGTTCTCGATGGGCATCAGGAACGGATCGGTCTGCAACTGCAAGCGAATGTCGAAATCGACGTCGCCCGCGTTCAACGACGCAATCATCGCTTGGCGCAGATAGTCGTCGGGCGGACGCCCTGGAATGTTTGGAATTCGCGTCTTCTTGTTCGACTTGGGCCAGACGGAGTACTGCATCGCCTGGCCTTCGCCGAGGAGGTACGGAACACAACTGAAATACGGCGCCTCGAACGGGCTGCTCTGCGTTTTGATCCAGAGCGCCTGCATGACGAGGTCGAGCGCGTGCGGCTGCGAGAGATTCAAGAAATGAAAGATCGACGCGTTCTGCAGACTCGCCTTCTGTAGGTGCGCATTCGCTACCGTATCGGGAGTAACGAACGTCGGCGTCGAGACCCCGAACATGTCGAG
>Ga0070683_100001504_pt1 | contig 18006 bp, 10 predicted proteins | sample KBSC713LmetaG_FD_64662 | JGI IMG/M metagenome (GOLD analysis project Ga0070683, IMG submission 64662) | Corn rhizosphere microbial communities from Kellogg Biological Station, Michigan, USA - KBS C7.1-3L metaG | ecosystem: Host-associated > Plants > Roots > Rhizosphere ... | reverse complement strand
AACACGTTCAGTGAGCGTTTCCTCAAGGTCCAGCTGGTGATCGAGCAGCCGCCGCCGCCGCCTCCGCCCCCGATGCCGGCGCGTCCGACCAAGCGTTTCAACGCGCTCGGTATCCTCGAGGACATCCCGGCCGAGGAAGACTCGGGCGCGGTCGCGACGGAGACGGCGGTCGATATTGGACCAGTCGAGACGCCGGCGCCGACCCCGGCGCCCGTCGCGGCAAGAAAAGATCCGACGATCGTTGGTGCCGGCCGATTAAAGTCGCTCGATGGGAACGGCGCACCGGCGAACACGGATTGGTCGACCGTTGGCCGCAATGATCCATGTCCGTGTGGCTCGGGGAAGAAATTCAAGAAATGCCACGGCGCTAGTCTGTAAACTAGCGTTTGCGGTTTTAGACTTTTAGAAACGCCGGCTCTCGAAGCCGGCGTTTCTTTTTGTTAATGCCGAAAACTCGACGGCCGCACGATGTCCACTCTCGCGCCTGGGATGCGTGATGAGAGTAGCCCCAATGTTTGGGGCCTTGGCGGCGCGCCCATGAAGTCTTCTTCACGCGCGGGTGATCGCCGCCGTGTACATGAACTTCATGGAGAAACAAATGCGCAATAGTCTCCGCCTATTGGCGGCGCTCGTTTGCACGCCGATGACATTCTGGGCGTGCGATAGCTATACACCGACGGACGCCCATGGTGGGCCCGCTCTGTTCGATTCGACGGCGCAGTTCGACAAAAACGTCAAAGAACGGAACGACGTTCAAATCGTGAGCGGAACCGGCGATATCCTGCCCGCCGTTCAACAATTCCGCGACCTGTTTGGCGTCGGAACTCCGCCGAATCCGAATACCGCGGGCGATCTCGGAAGCGGTCGCCGTGAGATCAACTGGGACGGCGTTCCAGCGACGTTCACCAACAATGATGCGTTTCCCGGCAACTTCTTCAACACGACGTCCCCGCGCGGCGCCGTCTTCACGACGGATGGTTTTGGCTTCCGCATCAGCAACCAGGGCTATACCGAGCTGAATCCCGCGTATGCCGGTGAATTCAACACCTTCAGCCCGTTCAAGCTCTTCATCGCGCGCGGCAGCACCGTCATCAACGTGCAGTTCTTCGTCGCTGGGACGCAGACGCCCGCGGTTGTGGACGGCTTCGGATCGGTGTTCGAGGATGTCGGGCGCGCACACTCGACGACGATTCAGTACTTCGATGTCGACGGCAACGAGCTGTTGAACATCGCGGCGCCGCGACGAAGCGACGTCCGCGGATTGTCGTTCCTCGGTGCGAAGTTCAGGTCGCCGGTCGTCGCAAGCGTTCGGATAACGGCGGGAGACACGCCATTGAGCGAGTCGACGTTCGACAACGTCAAGGGAGCGGGGAAGAAGTTCGATCTCGTCGCGACCGACGATTTCATTTATGGGGAGCCGCACAAGATCAAGTAGCGGCCCTCTGCGAGACGTTTGTAAACCAGCGCGTGGTGGCGATCGGTCCAGGACTATTTCACCCGGTCGGTTTCGCGTCGTGGGTTTCGTGGCTTCAGAAGTCGGAGAGCGTCAGCGTTTCGCTGACGCTCTCTTTCGTTTTCCTCCGTCTCGGCATCTGCGAAGATTACCAAGTCGTGAAAACGCTGCTACTCTTCGCAACAATCTTCCTGCCGCCTGTGTCGCCGAGGTAATCGTGTCCGCCATTCGCGCAGCTGCGCTCTGCCTTGTTTCGTTTGCATCGGTGATCGCTCAAACTCGTCCGTCCGCCCCCGGACGGCCGTCCTTCGCCGAGCCGGCGATTTCGCCCGACGGCCGCGAGATCGCATTCGTATCCGGCGGTGACATCTGGTCCGTTCCCGAGAGTGGCGGCGACGCACATTTGCTCGTCTCGCACCCGGCGAACGAATCGCGTCCGATCTACTCGCCCGACGGCAAACGGCTCGCGTTCATGTCGACGCGATCGGGGAGCGCCGACATCTGGATTCTCGACTTCGCCAACGGTGCATTGCGTCGCCTCACCTTCGACGACGGCGCCGAGCAGCTCGATGCGTGGTCGAAAGACGGGAAGTGGATCTACTTCTCGTCGGGTGCGCACGACGTCGGCGGAACGGCGGACGAATATCGCGTGAGCGCGGAGGGCGGAACGCCGATGATCGTCGCCGGCGACCGCTTCGTCGGAGAATTCATGGGCGCGCCATCGCCCGATGGAAACGTTGTCGCGATCGTCGCGCGCGGGAATGCGCAGTCGCAATGGTGGCGAAAGGGGCATAGCCATCTCGACGAGAGCGAGCTGTGGCTCGTTCGCGGTGATGGCGCTGCAGCGCCGTCGTACGAGCAACTCACACCACTCGGCGCAAAGCGCGCGTGGCCGATGTGGGATCCGTCGGGCCGCTCGCTGTATTTCGTCTCCGACGAAGGCGGAGCGCAAAATCTGTGGAGCATCAACGCCGCGCGCGCCAGCACCGCAAAGCAGCTCACGCATTTCCGCGATGGTCGCGTCCTCTATCCGACGATGACCGCGGACGGGAAAACGATCGCGTTCGAACGCGATTTTGGCATTTGGACGGCTGATGTTTCGTCGGGCGCGACGAAGCAGGTCGCCATCACGCTGCGCGGCGCGGCTGCGTCCGCCGCCAACGACCATCTCGTGCTCACCAACGGATTCCAAGAGATGGCGCTCTCGCCCGACGGAAAGAAGATCGCGTTCGTCGCGCGGGGCGAAGTGTTCGCGACGAGTGCAACCGACGGCGGCGATGCTGTTCGAGTGACGCGAACGCCTTCCATCGAATCGCAGCTCGCGTGGGCACCGGACAGCCGACGAATTGCGTATGCGTCGAACCGCGACGGCGCGTGGCACATCTATTCATACGATTTCGGCTCGAGCAAAGAGACGCAGCTCACTCGCGGCCCCCGGTCCGACATCCAAGCGCGCTGGTCACCCGACGGGAACCAGCTCGCATTCGTCCGAGATGCGAAAGAGTTGCACGTGCTCGACGTCTCGTCAGGGCGCGACCGTGTGGTGGCGAACGGCACGTTCTCTCGGCCGCCATTTGCAGGTAGCGGCGAAGGGAATCTCGCCTGGTCGCCTGACGGGAAGTTCATCGCGTATCTGTCGGCAGGAACGAAGCTCATGATGAACGCGTACATCGCGCCGGTCGGCGATGGCGTCGCGGCCGCCGACAACGGCAAAGAAGTCACGTACCTCGCAAACACGAATGGCAACGGTCTCTCGTGGAGCGCGGACGGAACGTATCTCATGCTTGCGTCGTCGATGCGTCTCGAGCCGGCAATTGTCGCTCGCGTCGATCTCGTCCCGCACGTGCCGAAGATGCGCGAAGACCAATTCACGTCGCTCTTCCGCGATCAGACGCCGGGACGGGCGATTCCGCAGCCGAGTGAGCCGCCAGCGACGCCGGCGCGCGACACGTCAGCGCGCGCCGAGGCGCGTGGCGGTCGCGCTCCCATTCGAGTGGTTTATGACGGAATCAAGGATCGACTCACCGTCATTCCGACGGGACTCGAGGTCGACGCGCTGTCGATGAGTCGCGACGGGAAAGCAATGTTGCTCGTGGCGACGGTCGCGGGACAGCAGAACATCTACACGTATTCACTCGACGAGACGTCGAACACGCCCGCCGTTGCGCGGCAGGTGACATCGACGGCCGGCCGCAAGACGAGCGCGCAGTGGTCGCCCGACGGCCGATCGATCTACTACCTCGAGGGCGGCCGAATCAACAGCGTCGTCGTCGACTCGCGCGCGGTACGCCCGGTCGACACTCGTGCCGAGGTGGACGTGGACTTCAATCGAGAAAAGATCGAGGTGTTCAATCAGGCGTGGGAATACTTGAATGACAATTTCTATGATCCGCAGTTCCACGGCGTCGACTGGAACGCGGTTCACTCGATGTACGCGCCGATCATCGCCGGAGCCCAAACCACCGACGAGATGCGTCGCGACCTGAGTCTGATGATCGGCGAGATGAATGCGTCGCACATGGGTATTGCCGGCCCAACGCCGCCAGGCACGCCGACGACGGGTCCGGTCACCGGCCGCATCGGACTCGTGTTCGATCGCGCCGCGTATGAGCAGCGCGGCGAATTCCTCATCGCCGACATCGTTCCGCTTTCTCCCGCCGCGGTGAGTGACTCGATCAAGAACGGCGATCGAATCACCGCGGTCGACGGAAAGCCGGTCGGCGCCGGCGTCAGTTTCGATTCGGTGATGGCGTACAAAATCGGTAAGCGGGTTACCCTCACGGTGGCTGATGGCGGAACAAAAGCGACCCACGAAGTCGCGCTGCGCCCCGTGAACGCCGCGACGGAGCGCGGACTGCTGTATCGCGCGTGGGTCGCGCAACGCCGCGCCTATGTTACAAAGCTCAGCGGTGGGCGCCTGGGTTACGTCCACATGGCAGACATGGGCGGCGGCGCGATCGATCAAATGAATCTCGATCTCGATAGTGAAAACCACAGCAAGCAGGGCGTCGTACTCGATATTCGAAACAACAACGGCGGTTTCGTGAATGGCCATGCACTCGATGTGTTGAGTCGCCAGCCGTACGTCGACATGGTGCGGCGCGGCGTCCCGACCGTTCCGGGCCGTCCAGTACTCGGCCAGCGCGCGCTCGGCGCGCCGACGGTCCTGGTGACGAATCAGTACACACTGTCTGACGGCGAGAATTTCACCGAGGGCTATCGTGTAATGAAGCTCGGCAAAGTCGTCGGCGAGCCGACGGCGGGCTGGGACGTGTACACAGGCTCCGGGACAATGATCGACGGCACCAGTGTTCGGTTGCCTTTCATGCGGAATGCGCAGCTCGATGGTACCGCGCTCGAGCTGCGTCCACGTGCGGTCGATGTTCCGGTCGAGCGTGCGATGGGCGAGAGCTACGCTGGGCGGGACACGCAGCTCGAGGCGGCCGTGAAGGAATTGCTTTCGGAGCTCGATTCGAAGCGCGCCAGCACTCGCAAGCAGTAGCGTTTGCTAAAGACGGCCGCCGTCGTCCATCGTCGGCGGCCGTTCTGTTTTGCGGCTGCGAGTGGACGACCCGCGATCAGTGCTTATCTAAGAATTGTCATGGTGGGCTCAGCGCAGATGGCTCAGTCTACGCCCTCGGCTCCGAGATCGCAGCCGCCCGGCGAAACGCGGCTTCCCATGCGTCCGTGACGCGATCCCACGTATATCGGGACATCACTTTTTGCCGCCCGCGCTCGCCGAACATCCTGCGTTTCGCCGGATCGTTGACGAGCTCGAGGAGCTTCATCGCGAGGTCGGACGCGTCGAATGGCTTCACCATCAGTCCGTCGACGCCTGGTTCGATGATGCAGCGCGTCGACGCGATGTCCGCGCCGATGATTGGCTTGCCGCACGCCCACGCCTCGATCATCACGAGGCCGAAGGACTCTTCAACCGAGGGAAGCGCAAGGAGGTCGCAAGCGTCCATGATGGACGCGAGCTCGCCATCGGCGAAGTCGTCGAGCAGAATCACCTTCGCGCGATTCTCGCGCGACAGCGCCGCGATCGCGTCATTGACTGGTTTGTCGCGATGCGCGCTCTGGCCTGCCATGACTAACACCGTTTCCGGCGCATGGCGCCAGACCGTGTGCATCGCCTCGATCAGCGTCGGGACGCCTTTCAGATAGTCCTGGCGTCCGACGAAACCGACGACCGTGCGATCACCGATGTTGTGCTGACGCCGAATCGCGGCACCGTCTCGACGCTCGAACCGCGCCGGATCGACGCCGCACCCTCCGACCTCGATCTCGCGGCCGCCGCGAGCCGCAATGAAGTCGCGTTCCGCGTCCGTCATGACGATGACGCCTTCGCAATCGGCGAGGAGCCGAGGAAGCAGAGGATTGTGTGCCCACTCTCGTTCGATGTGGAGAACGGGGATCGCAACGCGCGGAGTTTGCCGCAGATATCGCGGACGGCACACCCAGAAGGCCGCGCCGAAGTACCAGTTTACTGATGTCACGACGTCGGCCGGGATCCGTGCCAACGGTCGCATGAGACCGATCCCGCTCGGGAGATCGAGCGGCCACAGCTCATCACCCATCACCCAAGTTGTCGTACGCCATCCGCCGGGCTGCTTCAGCCACCACTGGTGAAGGCGATTCAACTTGCTGCCGACCGGGTTCACACGAACCACGCGCACGCCATTGACGCGCTCGTCGCGGGGCAGACCGGCTCCCATCGGTTTGCAGAAGTCGAGCATCGTCGCGCAATCGAACGTGATCACTGTGACGTCGTGACCGCGTTCGACGAGACGATCCGACACCGACTGCAACAAACGCTCGCAGCCGCCGACCAGCGGAGCATAGGCGGGCGTTACGTGCACGATGCGGAGCGGACGCGCTCCGTTCGATCTCTGCGACACTCAGCGGCGCTAGCGGAGGCGTGCGGGGCTATCGCCGGGACCGGCGATGATGCCGACGACTTCGCCGGCTGCATGACAGCATGAGAGAAGTAACATGAGTGGACGTGCCGCTCGAAGCGCGGGCGTCGCGCGAGAATCCCCGCCCAACGATCGAATGGCGCCCTGATATTGCGTCCACGGCAACTGACGACTGGAGATCGGGACGCCCGGGTGCAACCCCGTCGTCGAGCGGCCGTTGTCGAAATGCGCGAGTAGCGTGTTCCAGAAGCCATGCGACTGTACGTGCGTGACGGCGATCTTGTCGTGCACGTAGAACAGCCCGTCGTGGAAGAGACGAGGAGCCAGCTCCAACTCAATCCAACCGGGCGCGATCGGACCGGCTCCCAACGCGCTCCGCCGATACGCGACGTTGGCCGCCGGCGGACAACGATCGCGCTGATCGTGATTCACCGGCGGGAAGTAGCTCCCGAACGTGTGAAGAAAATTCGCCCAGTCGATAAGCTTTTCCGTCGACCCGTTCAATACCGGCCCGGTGACCGCCATCGCTTCGGGATGTGCATCGAAGGCCGCCAATACCTGCCGGCACCAATCGGCGTCGACGAGACAGTGGTCTTCCGTCAGCGCGACGACCTCGCCACGGGCCGCCTCCGCTCCGCGAGCGCGGAGCTCGAAGACCGACGCGCCCGGACTCTGAATCCACTTGATCCGGTCCGACTTCGCGGCGATGCGCGGATCAAGCGCGTTTCCGTGTCCGTCGCCGACGATGATCTCACCGCCGACTGCGACCACCTGCGGTTCGAGAACCGCGAGACAGTTCGCCAAGTCCGGCCATGGTTCAATCGTCGCGAGAACGACGGAGATCGAAATGCGATCGGTCATATGGATTAGCGAGTTGATCCGACGAACGAAAACCATAATAGCGCGCGCCGACACCCGCTGGCAGCAAATGCGACAAAAAGTTTCCTGTTCGTATCGCTCGGTGAAGCGGTTCGGAACGCAATGAATCGATGCGTGAAAAAACTGAGCACCCCACACTTTCGTCGCTCTCACCTCGGAGCCACCCCGATGTCTGGTGTCGCGTCATCTCCATCGTTAACTATTCGACAACTGCCTCGGTCTGACCGGCCGCGGGAGCGGCTGTTGGACCTTGGCGCGTCAGCGCTCAGCACGGCCGAGCTGCTGGCGATCTTACTCGGTTCGGGCGGGAACGGTCGCTCGGCGCTTCACCTCGGCCAGTCGATCCTTACCGAAGCCGGTGGGGCGCTGCGATGGATCGCGCGCCAGCCTGTTGCGGCACTTACCGCTGTTTCGGGCGTAGGAGTAGCTCGGGCAGTCACCATCCACGCGTCGCTGGAGCTAGGGCGCCGTATGGTGGGCGAGGGTCGGCAAGAGGGCAGCCCGGTCCGAACACCGCGCGATGTCGTCGAGTATTTCGCACCTCGGATGGAGGATCTTCCAGTCGAGGAGTTCCACGTTGCAGTGCTCGACGCGCAGCACCGGCTCGAGCGAGACATCACGATCACTCGCGGGATTCTGAACTCGTCCCTCGTGCATCCGCGCGAGGTGTTTCGAGAGGCGATTGCGGAGCGTGCGGCGGCGTTGATTTTGGTGCACAATCATCCGAGTGGAGACCCGTCGCCGTCGGCGGATGACCGAACGGTGACAGAACAACTCGTAGCGGCAGGGCGCTTGCTCGATATTCCGGTGCATGACCACGTGATCATCGGGCGGGGACGATACACGAGCTTCGCGGAGGCGGGACTACTGTGACGGTCGCGGCGGTGCGCGGTGAGCTGATTCCTGGATGGCGCGAGGACGAGCTTCCTCTTCACGACAAGCTCGACCGCGACCTCCTTCTGCGCGCCTATCAGTTCGGTGAAGCAGCGCATCGAGGCCAGCGCCGCAACTCCGGGGAGCCGTATATCACGCACTCCGTCGAGGTCGCGAAGATTCTCGCCGATCTTTTGCTCGACTCGACGACCGTCGCGAGCGGGTTGCTGCACGACGTCATCGAAGACACGGAGCTGACGCTCGCCGACGTCGAAAGTGCGTTTGGAAAGGAGATCGCGGCGATCGTCGACGGCCTCACAAAGATCGCGAAGCTGCCGACCGGTGGATCGACGCAGGAGCGTCAGGTCGAGAGCTATCGCAAGCTCCTGCTGTCGATCGCGAAGGACGCGCGTGTCATCATCGTGAAGCTCGCGGACCGCCTCCACAACATGCGGACGCTCGACTGGCTTCCGCCTGAGAAGCGCCGGCGCATCGCGCAGGAGACGCGGGACCTCTACGCTCCGCTCGCCCACCGTTTCGGTATGGCGAAGCTGCGGTGGGAGCTCGAGGATCTGGCGTTCAAACATCTCGAAACCGAAGAGTACAAAGCGCTCGCGAAGCAGGTCGCGCAAAAACGTGGCGAGCGCGAGGCCCTGGTCCGCCAGCTCGCGGATCCGCTCGTACAGCGTTTGACCGCCTCGGGCATCAAAGACGTCGACGTCACGGGACGTCCGAAGCATCTCTGGTCGATTTACAAGAAGATGAAGCAGCGCGAGAAGCCCTATGAGGAGATCTATGACCTTCTCGCGATCCGTGTTCTCGTCAACACGGTTCCAGACTGCTACCACGCACTCGGCGTCATCCATGATGGATGGACGCCCGTGCAGGAGCGCATCAAGGACTACATCGCGCAGCCAAAGTCGAACGGCTATCAGTCACTCCATACGACGGTGTTCGGACCGGGACGCCAGTTGTATGAAGTCCAGATTCGAACGCGCGAGATGCATCGGACGGCGGATTTCGGCATCGCGGCGCACTGGCGATACAAGGAAGACGCGAAGAGCGACGAGCTCGATCGACATCTGTCGTGGTTCCGTCAGGTCATCGAGCTGCAGATGGACGCGAAGACGCCGGACGAGTTTTTAGAGTTCTTAAAACTCGACCTGTACCAAGACGAGATTTTCGTCTTCACGCCGACCGGCGACGTCATTCAATTGCCGAAAGGCGCGACGCCGATCGACTTTGCGTTCGCCGTGCATACGGAGGTCGGGCTCCACTGTAGCGGCGCGCGAGTGAACGGGCGAATTGCACCGCTGTCGCGTCCACTGCGCAACTCGGAGACGGTCGAGATCATCACCGCGACCACCGCGAAGCCGACGCGCGATTGGCTGGCGCACGTTCGAACCGGTCGCGCGCGCCACAAGATTCGCCAGGTTCTTCGCCGTGAGGCGCAGAGCTCCGCCGAAAAGCTCGGACAGGAAATTCTCGATCGAGAAGTGAAACGGCGCCGCCTGACGAAGCTGACAGACGATCAGCTCGAGAGTGCGGCGACGGCCCTGAGCCTGCAGGACACGACACAGCTTCTCGCGTCGATCGGACAGGGCGACGTCAACGTCGGGCTCGCGATCAAGCATCTGTATCCTGATATCCCGGAAACGGAGCCGCCGAAGCCCAACGTCTTCGAGCGGTTCGTCGATCGGGTTCGTGGATCGAAGGGCATTCGCATCCAGGGCGTCGACGGGCTCATGGTCCGCTACGCGCAGTGTTGTCAGCCGGTGCCCGGCGATCCAGTAGTGGGCTACGTGACTCGCGGTCGCGGCGTGAGCATCCATCGCGCCGACTGTCCGAATCTCCTCATTCTTGCCCATGAGCCCGAGCGCCGCCTGGAGATCGACTGGCAGGAGGCCCAGGGCGAGCGATTCGTGGTCCGGCTCGCGCTCGAGGGCAACGATCGGCGTGGACTTTACGCCGACGTCGCGCAGGCCGTGAGCTCGACGGGTACCGACATCAAGAGCATGGACCTGCGAAGTACGGACGGCCGTACGATCGGGTCGATGCTCGTCGAGGTGGAGAACCTCACGCACCTCGAGAAGATTATTCGGGCGACGAGGAAGGTGAAGGGCGTCACCGACGTCGCGCGAAGAGAGAAGCTCGTCACCGAGTAGTCAGCTAAGTCGCGCGGTTTTCCCTGATACGCGGGGCGCGCCTGGCTCGTCTGGTACCGATGACTGTTCCACCGCTTCTCTGTCAACACCCACAAGACGGCGTCCGGCGACGCGGGTACCGCGCTGAATGCGGCGCCTGCGGCTCGTATTGGGATCTTGATTCGCTCAACGCGCGCGTCACCTATGACGAGAGCTATCCTGAGCGTCGAGGGCACTTCGATCCGCACGTCGGCGCGCTCAAGGTCAGCACCCTCGAGCACTGGCTGAAGGTTTCGAGGGTCACGATCGCTGGAAAAACCGTCTGCGAGGTTGGATTCGGAGGGGGCAGCTGCCTTCCGCTGCTCGCCGCCAAGGCCGGCCATCTGATCGGGCTCGAGGTGAATCAGTCGGCCATCGATCGCGTGGCGGCGACCGGGATTCGTGCGGAGCTCCTCTGCGTCATTCCGCTCCCGACGCCGAGCCGTCCGGTCGACCTGTGGCTCTTCCAGGACAGCTTCGAGCACATTCCCGATCCGGCGACCTTCGTCGAATGGATGCGCGCGAACAGCGCGCCGGACGCGCAAATCCTGATGGTTCTTCCGCGCGGCGATTCGATGTCTCGGCGTCTGTTAGGCCGTTATTGGCCCCACAAACTGCCCGACCACGAATTCCACTGGTCTCGCGCCGGTCTCGTGGAATTCTTCTCGCGCCTCGGCTTCAATCTTCGCGCGGAGTTCTTTCCGCTGAAGTTCGCGTCGCCGCAGATGATCCTAGCGCATGGATTCCACAAGCTCGGAATAAAGGGCGGCGATTGGCTCTCGGGGCTGTCGCTGAGCGTCCCACTCAACTTCGGCGAGCTAGGCGTGGTCTTCGACCGGCGCTCCTGAGTTTTCGGAGCGCCACCCGGATCGACTACCGCGGCTGGCTGCTGTCGCCGGATGCTGTCGTCGGCGGGAGAATTCGCCAAATCGCGTACGTCGGCGCGTCGTACAGCTTGACCCCCAAGCGATTTACGTGCGCCATGAGTGTCGAATCGCGCTCGGTAATCAGCTCGTCGACGAACTCGCGGTGCTTCTCCGGATTGCCCCAGAGCGTCCACAATCGCAAACGACCGAGGATGTAGTAGTAGCCTTTGTCGTACAACTCGTCCTTGACCTGCTTGTGCTGGACGAAGATCGCGCCCTCCGGTCCTGCGGAGCGTGGATGACGACGAACATCGGCATACGATTCCAATCCCACATCCGCGACGCGCGGCGGGAACAGCGCCGCGGCCAGCGTGTTGCGGTTGAAGTAGTAGCGGTAGGCCGCGTCGAACACGTGGTTGATCAACAGCTGTTGTCCGGGTCCGGCGACGGAATCCAACTGTGCGCTCATCGCGCGAATGGTATTCAGCTCGAGATACGCCTTCTTGAATCGAGAATTCTCATACACCGAATTCAGCAGCAGTGCGGCGAACAGGAACGCGCCAAGGAATCGCGTGGTCGCGTTGCTCAGCAGCACTGCAATGAGCGCTGCCGTCGCGACCGCATAGAAGGGCAGGACGAGGAGGCCAGGGTAGTACTGTGCGACCCAGATCTCCACGAAGAGGTACAGAAATGGCACTGCCGCGATGAATAGCATCCACGGATTTGGGAGCGCTGCCGCCGCGTTGACGAAGTGCGTTTTCCAGCGACGGCGAAGCACGGGAACGAGTGCCCAGAAGAGGGCGATCGGAATCAGGAGAATTGTGAAGTAACGCTCGGTGCGACCGTACGCGGTCGGAACGATCCCGCGCTGATACGACGTTCGCGTCACCTTGTCGGTCGCGCGCTCGGCGAATTGGAAGCGAAGGTCGTGCAGCCACGCATCGAAACCGCCGAGCGCCCACGCGTTGGTGCCAAGCTTGAACGCCAATCCCGCGATAGCGAAAAGGGCAAGGACAGCTAACGGTCGAACCACAGCCCAAGAGACGATCGTGCGATAGTACGCCATGGTCGCCAACGCCAACAAGATCGGCGCGAAGAACCAATAGTCGTACGATGCGAGAACTGTGAAAAAGAGAAATACGCCGCTCGCGACAAGAAGTCCTCGACGACTCTCGTTCAAGGAACGCGTCAGAAAGTAGATGCTGCCGAATCCAAAAAACGCCGCATATGGCGCGTGGTGCAGATAGTCTGCGTGCTGAATCCACAGTGGATTCACGACCCACAGCGCGAGCCCCATCTGCGCGGTCGGTCTGCCCCAGTAGTGCTCGAGCAGGCGATAGATGAAGAACAGGGCGCTGAACGAGAACGCGAGCGCGATGAACCTGAACTGCGTGAGCGTCTCCATTCCAAAGAACACTCGGAGAACGCCATTCATCAGATCGGGCAGCTGCGGATAGTGTGTGTACACGAACAGGGGCTCGAATGAGCGCGTGTACGCCGGATCCATCAGCAGCGGCGTAAGGTGCAGATTCAAGAATCCATATTTCTGAAAATTGCGCCCCGATGTCATGACGTTGTAGTCCGACATCGAATCGCCCCAGTTCAGCCTCGGCGGATCGAACGCGTGAACGACGCAGTAGATCAATACCGCGGCGGCGCAGAGGAACCCGATGTTCTTCCAAGCGGTGCGAGCGAAGCGTTCCATGTTATGCCGAAGCTCGCACGCGCCGACGTGGATATTCGATAGGAGTCCAGCCGAGTGGCGCCGACGCGCCTTCGTCGAACAGCCCCTGGATGCAGCGATTGTCGCCGCGACACGGCGGCATTTCTGTCGTGTGAACGCACGGTGAGCATGCGATCTTGCGGTAATGCGTCGACTCTTCGAGCCCCCAATCGCGCAGTCGTGTCGCGGGATCCGTAGGTCCCCAGAACGAGATGCAGCGCAGACCGGCGATGCGCGCGAGGTGTAGCAGGCCGGAGTCGATCCCCCAGAATTCGGTCGACTCCGCGATCACGCCGACGGACTGCGCGAGTGTTCGCTCGCCGCATCGATTGCGGAAGGTCAAATCGGGAAATGCTCGCTGAACCTCGGCGATGATCTCATCGGCCCGCGCGCGATCACCCGGGCCGCCGAGGAACTGAAAGATCTTGTGCTCGGGCCGGAGGTTTGATTGGAATGCCTGCACCCACTGCTTTGCGTCGAGCATGCGCTCTTGGCCCAGGTCGGAACAAGCGAATCCGACACACACCTGGCCCTGTACGCGCTGAACCGTCGATGCGACGTCGCACGCGGCGAACAGCGTCGCCCTGACGTCCTCTCGACGAGCGATCTCGGTGCCGAACAGCGCCGAGATTCGGTCGTAGAAGTGGTAGCTGCCGGACGATCCGTTGAAGAAGACAAGGTGCGACGCGAGTCCCCGTCGCCAGAAAATGTCCTCGAGCCAAAAGCTCACGCGATTGCGCGCCATCGTGAGCGTCGTGAACACCGTCGTGAGGCGGCTATGTACCTCGAGGTCGACGATGCAGTCGGCTCGAAGCGTCTTGAGAAGCGCTCGGAGGGACGATGAGACCAGGGTGCCGGCGTTACGCGGACTGACCGTCCGGTATTCATCGAACACACCCATCATCTCGGCGAATGGCTTCACCGACGGCGTGGTGATGAGAACCATCTTCACATCGGGATGAGAACGCTTGAACCCGACCAACATCGGCATTGCGAGGAGCAGGCTGCCGCCGCCAAGCATCTTGATCCAAACAACTTCTTTATCCAGGGACAGACTGTGGTCGCGACGCAGCACGACGCCGAGCAGCATGGCCGCGGGGCGTAGTGCTGCGATCCCGATCCGCCCGACGTAGTTGTCGATTGTCCGCTGGGTTTGCAGCCGCATGACCAGCGGACTGTTTTCGCCCGTCGGACGTTTCAACGTCGCTGCGAGGGAGAGCTCACGTCGGAAAGCCAGCGGGCCGCCCCGCTGTCAAGCGGGCGAACGAAGATTCGGACCACCTTCGGAACAATCCGCGCACCGGGCAGCAATGAGAAAGCCTGAAACTGGAGACTCGGGTGCTGTCCGGGTGCGACAAGAAGAGGAAAGCGGCTTTTTGCGACGAAGGGATCGAGTGATACCGGCAGGCGCGACATGGCCCCGTTGATTGCGACCAGGTATCGTGGGCTCGCCCCGATGACCGGTAGAACGTGAAATGGATTTCGCGTCTCGTACTCGACCTCGACCTCGAGGAGTGTCGGACCGCTCGTCGCGATCCCCTCGGGAATCTGAACCCCGTCGATCCCAGGCGGGATCGTGATCGTGCCGAGCAGTGTCGGCGGGGGAAGTGGCTGCTCGCGACGTTCCCAAAAGATCGACCAGGGCGTCAGCGAATAAACGCGATACGACATGAGCAGCTCATCGTAGAACGCCCAGTCGTTGTTCTCGAGCCACGACTCGTACGACGTGTAGCTCGGTCGCACCGTTTGGACGAGATCGGGACGCGTCGACCGAAACGCGTTGACGTATGCCTCGCGGTTTGCGGGGCCCAGCACTTGGATGATGTAGTCGAAGGACGGGTGGAAGACCGCGTTGCGCGCCTCCAGCCAGCCCGCGTAGGTGGACCAGATCGTCGGCGGTCCACCATCCGGTCGCCGATGCGCGTCGACGGCTTTGGCGTAGTCACGGAGTATTTCCGGCCAGTCTCCGGCGACGCCGAACCGCGCATCTCCGAAGATGTGCGCGCGAACGATGTGGGGAATGGTGGCTCCCACCGTGCTCGGTACGATCGCGACCGTCGCAAACGTGATCGCGCAGACTGCGAATGCCGCCGCGCAAAGGCTCCTCGACATACCAAGGAATTCGTGCCACCGCTGACGCGCATCGATTCGCGCGCCGATCCGTGCCGCTTCGAGCAGTGCGATGATGAGAAGCACTCGCCAGCACGGCTGGACATAAAGGCGAAGGAAAACCCCAAGCAGCGACGTACAGGAGACCAGCGCATACATCGACAAGTAGAGCAGCGCGATCGCTCGACGCGCTTCAGACTCTTCCGCCGCCCGCCAGAACGAACGCGAATACCAGAGGATGGCTGTCACCGCGCCCAAGAGCGCGAACCCAACCAGCGGTGTGTGCAGCACCATCTGCGCGGCGGCGCTCCACGACGCGACGAAGACGTTCGGTGGAGCGCCGAAGAACCAGTACTGGTCCATCGGCACGATGCGGAAGTTGTAATTCAGCGCCCCGCGTGCGCCCGCGACTCCCCCAACTAGCAGCTCGGCTAGAATCAGCACGCAGACGGCGACTGCGATCGTGGCGGCGGAGGCCAGCGCATCGATGGCGCGAATCCGGCTGCGCAGCACCTGCACTGCTGACACGCACACGAACGCGAGGAGCGCCGCCAGCCCCTGTTCGGTGCTGATGAACAACGCCAGTCCCAACACCGCACCGACCGCGACAATCCGTCGGGGGCAAGTCAGGCGCCACACCATTGCAATCGCCAACAGGGTCGGAAGGGCGGACCGGAGGCTGAGCATTCCGCTCAACGCGAACAGCATCGCCGACAAGTGCAGCAAATAGGAAGCGGCCATCGCCGTCGCGGACAGCGCTAGCGCAAGTGTCCACCGCCGAGTAAACGCGCCAAAGATGGCAAGGAACGTGAGCGGATAGAGGGTGGTCGCCAGGAGCTCGCGGGCGAGCTCGGCTCCTCGCAGTCCTCCGCCGAACAGTCGGTAGAGCCAATAGTGGAGATATGGCACTCCCATTCCATGAAAGAACTGGAAGTCCACACCGGGCCGAAAGCCGGCACCGATTCGCCGAACTCCATTGTAGAGCTGGAAGGGCCCGTCGAGCGGCACTCCGGCGAAGTGCATCGCCGATTCAAATCCGACCGCCATCGATGCGATCGCAAACACGGCGAACACCAAGGACCAGAGAATCAGGCCAGTTCGACGATTTTCGGTTGTCGAGAGCTCGTTCAAGGCCACTGGGTTTGACGACTCTTTGTGAGACGGGCGGACGAGAGGGCGCGCCCACGCCGATGAAGCGTTGCGACGGACCGAAAGCGGACGATCCGCCCAAGTTTTTGGCACCAACGACTCACCCGAACAAATCCCGATGGTGGGTATTATGTTTCGGCCATGGCCAGCGCCGATTTCGACCTTCAAGCGCCGTTCGAGCCCGCGGGCGATCAGCCGAAAGCGATCGCGGAACTCTCCGCGGGATTAGAGCGAGGCGACCGCTTTCAAACGCTGCTCGGCGTCACCGGCTCCGGAAAAACGATGACGATTGCCAACGTCATCAAAGAGCATCGCCGGCCAACCCTCGTTCTCTCCCACAACAAAACGCTGGCTGCCCAGCTCTATGGAGAGCTGAAAGGCTTCTTCCCGCACAACGCGGTCGAGTACTTCATCTCGTACTACGACTATTACCAGCCTGAGGCCTACGTCCCGACGACGGACACGTATATCGAGAAGGACGCGTCGATCAACGAGGACATCGATCGGCTTCGGCTGCGTGCGACGTCGAGCTTGATGGAACGCGAAGACGTCGTCATCGTCGCCACGGTGTCCGCGATCTATGGTCTCGGTGATCCGGTATCGTATCGCGAGCAGATGGTGACGCTCACCAAAGGCCAGACGATCGAGCGCGACGACATTCTGCGGTCGCTCGTTCGAATTCAGTACGGCCGCAACGACGTCTCGTTCGAGCGCGGCACGTTCCGCGTCCGTGGCGATACGGTCGAGATCTTTCCGGCGTATGAAGAGCAGGGCGTTCGAGTCGAGATGTGGGGGAACGAGATCGAACGCATCTCGAAGATCAACGTCCTCACCGGCGAGACGATCGCGAACCTCGAGCGTACGGCGGTCTATCCGGCGAAGCATTTCGTGACGCAGCGGCCGACCCTCGAGCGCGCGGTGAAGCTCATCAGGGCTGAGCTGGTCGATCGCCTCGCCGAGCTGCGCAACGCGGGCAAATTGCTCGAGGCGCAGCGTCTCGAATCGCGCACGAACTTCGACGTCGAGATGATGCTCGAGATCGGAACGTGTGCAGGCATCGAGAACTATTCGCGACATCTCGCGGGCCGCGCCGCGGGCGAACGCCCCGCGTGTCTCTTTGACTACTTCCCGGAGGACTTCCTCGTCGTCGTCGACGAGTCGCACGTCACCTTGCCGCAGATTGGCGGCATGTTCAACGGCGATCGCGCGCGAAAGCTGACGCTCGTCGAATACGGCTTCCGCCTCCCGAGCGCGCTCGACAACCGGCCGCTGATGTTCGACGAATTCCTCTCACTGACGCCACGCGCACTCTTCGTGTCGGCGACGCCGGCGGAGCTGGAGCTTCGACTCTCGGAAGGCGTCGTCGTCGAACAAATCATTCGTCCGACGGGACTCATCGATCCGGAGATCGAGATCCGTCCGGTGCGCGGCCAGGTCGACGATCTGCTCAACGAAATTCGCATTCGCGAGCGCAAAGGCGAACGCGTTCTCGTCACGACGCTAACGAAGCGAATGGCCGAGGACCTCACCGACTACTTGCAGCAGGTCGGCGTTCGCGTGCGCTACATGCACTCGGACATCGATGCCATCGAACGCATGGAAATCATTCGCGGCCTACGACTCGGCGAATTCGATGTGCTCGTCGGCATCAACCTCCTGCGAGAGGGGCTCGATCTCCCCGAGGTCTCGCTCGTCGCGATTCTCGACGCCGATCAAGAAGGTTTCTTGCGGAGCGATCGTTCGCTGATCCAAACGGTTGGACGTGCGGCTCGGCACGTACACGGACGTGCCATCTTCTACGCCGACAGGATCACCGGCTCGATGCAACGATGTCTCGAAGAAACGGGCCGCC
>Ga0070683_100001501_pt1 | contig 18010 bp, 12 predicted proteins | sample KBSC713LmetaG_FD_64662 | JGI IMG/M metagenome (GOLD analysis project Ga0070683, IMG submission 64662) | Corn rhizosphere microbial communities from Kellogg Biological Station, Michigan, USA - KBS C7.1-3L metaG | ecosystem: Host-associated > Plants > Roots > Rhizosphere ... | reverse complement strand
GTCGGGCATGCGCGGGTGGCGCTGCTCGCAGCGGTTGTCGGCGCACGTGAACTCCGGCCCGCGTGTCGGCGCCGGCGCCGCCCGCCCGACGACGCGTGCGCGTGCGCCGTCCCAGCAGACCCGCAGCGTCTCGACGTTCGCGCAGTCGCCCCCGGCAGCGCCGCCGCCCGCACGATCGGCCGCCGGCCGCCGGCACGCCGGCGCCAGCAGCGCGATCGTCGCCGCCGCGATGAAGGCGCTCGTTCGAAATGCCGGTGACGCTCGCCATGTCACGACTCAGGGCCGGCCGCTCCGGCGCCGCAGCACCAGCGCGGCGAGTGCCAGCGCGACGAACGGGGCCGCGTTCCCGCCGCCCGTAGGGCCAGCGACGCCGCAGCCGCGAAAGAAGGGCGGGGCGGTCGTGTGCACACAGGTCTCGACGTCGCCGCTGTTCGAGAGCGCGCCGGTCGTGTCGCGCGCGATCCCCGCGAAGCAGATCTCTCCGACCGCGACGTCCTTGGCGAGCCTGACCTGGACCTGCGACCCGTCCTGCGGCCACGCGCGCGCCGGGATCGGCGTCGGCGTGCTTCCCACCAGCGGGCCCTCGGTCTGGAACAGCATCAGCGTCAGGCCACTCGTGCCGCCGTCGTCGCTGACGGGGCCGAGGGTGATGTCGAAGACGAAGCGGTCCACGAGGTCGTCGGTGCACTCGTCGTGCGTTCGCGTGAAGTCCCAGGCGACGCCGGCCACGCCCGCGAACGTGGGCGCCGCGCTGTCGTCGTTCACGGCCGTCGTGAACCGCGCCTTGTCGCCGACGCCGGGCGCGGCGGCGTTCAGACCGCGTAGCGCCGGCCAGCGGATCTCGTAGATGCTGATCGGTTCCAGAGGCGCGGTCGGCGTGACCTGCAGGAACTGCTCGGTGGCGTCCCAGGTCGCGGGGACGATCTCCTCGCCGCCGCCCGGATGCACCAGCACGACGTCTTCGCCCAGGTACTCGGTGGCGGCGGCGTAGTGAGCGCCGAGGCGCGCGTTCAGCGGAACGCCCGTCGCGCCGTCGGGCGGCACCATGTCGACGAGATCGGGCTTGCCGCACGAATCCGCGCGCGCCCGGGGCGCCGCCGCCAGCGCGCCCAGCGCCAGCGTCGCGGCTGCCAGGGCCGACCTCATTCGCACGTGACCGATTCGCACCGGCCGAGCATCTCCGTCGTATCGCCGTTCCCGTTCAGGTCGAACTCGTCGACGCAGCAGAAGTTATTCTTGATGCAGCACATCTCCAGCTCGGGCGAGCGCATCATCTTGTTCGCGACGGACTTGCACTCGGGCGGCGGCGTCGATTCCTGGCACCGGCTGAAACCCATCCCGTCTGCGTCGCAGGTCTGGCTGCCCCAGAACGTGCAGAACGAGGTGATGCACGTGCGCTTGCTGTTCGGGACGCAGACTTCGCATCGTCTGGGGCAATCCGAGTAGCGGCCGCCGACGCACAGCCGGTTGCCGCCGTTGGGGCATGGGATCGCCGGCTGATCCTCGTCGATGCGGCCGTCGCAGTTGTCGTCGAGGCCGTTGCAGGTCTCGTCGCCCGTCGGCACGCAGCTGATGCGCTCGACCGCGAGGTCCGGCGGGTGCTCCATCGGCAGGTCCGGCGGCATGTCCGGCGGCGCGTCGAATTGTTCGGCCGGCAGATCGCGGGGATGGTCCGCGGCGGCGTCGGCCTTCGATTTGTCGTCGGCCGGCTCGAGCGCGGTGCGGCCGCACCCCGCCGCGACGACGCAGGCGATCAAAACGATCCGCACGCCGGCATGGACACGGCTGCGCCCCGGGGGAGAAAATAGTTGAGGTTTTCCCGAGGTCGCGGTGTCTGTCGAATACATGGCCGGTCGGTTCTGTAAGCGGCGCGCCCACAGGTGGCGCGCGCGGGGCCCGCAGGCCCAGGGTATCACCGGCCGGCCCCTGATCGGCGCTATCGCCGGGGTGGCCGTGGCCCTTGTCACGAGCGTGGCCTGGGCGCAGGCGGGCGCGGGTGGGCAGGGCCAGACCAACCAGCCGCCGCCCTTCGCCGAGCGCGCGGACAAGCCGCGCGCGCAGCCGCCCGGCGAGAAGCCGGCCGGAGACAAACCCGCCGCGGAGAAATCACCGACGGAGAGGCCGCCCGCCGCGCCCACACCGCCGGCGCAACCACCGCCCGCTCAATCGCCGCCCGCGCAGGCCCAGCCGTACACGCCGTACCCGTATGCGCCGCAATATCCATACGGTCCGTATCCCTACGCGCCGGGTTCCGGTTATCCGCCGCCGTCGTATCCCGCGCCGGCGTACCCGCCGCCCGCCGGGTATCCGCCGCAACCTGGTTGGACGCCGCCGGCCGGGTATCCGCCGCCGGTGGCCGCGTACCCGCCGCCGCCCGCGGCGTATCCCGCGCCCGCGTATCCGCCGCCACCGTCAGCGTATCCGCCGACGCCGAGCGGCGATCAGGTGCCGACGCTGACCTACTACGGGGCTGCGCCGCCGCCGCCACCGCGCCCGCCCGTCGTCGATCCCCAAGGTGACCGCGTCATCTTGCTGCCGACGGCGACGACGCATCCGGAAGGCACGTTCTATTTCTCCAACTACGAGCTCATCGTCTTCCAGGCGGGCTACGCGTTCACCGACAGCACGCAGATGTCGATCACCGCGATCCCGATCGCGTCAGAGAGCGTGACCGCGCTGGACATCAGCCTGAAGTCGTCCGTCTATCGCGGCGGCCTCGTGCGCGCAGCGGCGATTGGGTCGGCCAGCGGCGTCGTCGGCAAGGAGGTCGGCGTCGCGTTCCTGGGACGCGCCGGCGCGGTCGCGCAGGTGTGCCTCGCGCAGCGGTGCGAATCCAGCCTGTCGCTGTCGGCCAACGCAGTCCTGATCGGCACGCTGCTGATGGTGAACGGCGCGGGCGCCATCGTGCGCGTCAGCCCGCACGTGTCGCTGCTGGCAGAGCTCGCGACGATGCTTCCGATCGGCACGCAGGGCGGGCAGTTCAACGGCGCGCTGATGAGCGGCGGCGTCCGCCTGCACTACACCCACTGGGGATTCGACTTCACCGCGATGCACGTCCTCGACAGCAGCGAGGACGTCTCGACCGTTCCCTTCGTCGCGATAACCTGGCGACCTTAGATTTCCGTTCAGAAGCCCGTGCGCTGGTAGCCAAGCGCGATGACCCAGGCGTCGCCGCGGAACTCGTTGTCCAGCGGGAACACGAGGCCGAAGTGGAACTGGTCGGCGCCCGGCGAGCGCACGCTCAGCGCGGCGGTGTGAGCCAGGTGGTTGGTGAAGCCGCTCGGCACGCTGGTGCCGTTGAACGCGATCAGGTTCACCAACTCCAGCGTGAAGTCGACGCCCGACGCGCGCACGGCGCCGGCGACGTTCGCGCGCCCGAAGACGCTGGTCGCGCCCGAGGCGGTGCCCGGCTTGTCGAGCACCGCGTCCAGCCCGACGTCGGCGCGCAGGAAGAACATGTCCCACTGCTGCACGGTGGATCCGGACAGGCGCAGCGACGTGGTGCTGGGACCGATCAGGACGAAGTCGGTCAACCGCTCGAAGCGCGTGTCGAAGTTCGCGAGCGCGCCGCTCACGCTGTCGGAGGCCGTCGGCAGCGCGAGGCCGACCCGTACGATCAGCTCGGACCTGTGGGTCGGCAGGTAGAAGCCGCCCAGCTCCAGGTTGCCGATGCCCGTGCCGTCGGCGGCGTCGAGGTCGAACAGGTGCGCCAGCGGAACGTGGCCGTAGAGGCCGATCGCCCGGTTCGGAAGGATGTACTGAGCGAACGGCTCGAGGCGCATGGCGAACGCGTCGGCGACGCGCACGTCGTCGATCTTGTCCCAGCCCAGCTGCGCGCCCACGCGCGAGCTGGCGTCCATGCGATCCAGCGTCATGAAGCCGGGCAACGGCTCCTCGTAGGTCGGGGGCGGCGGCGCCGTCGCGTCGCCCGGCTGGAACTGGGGCGGCGGTTCGTAGCCGGGCGGCGGCGCGATGAACGACGGCGGCGGCGCCTCCGGCTCTTGCAGCCGTTCCTGCTGGGGCGCAGCCTTCGCCTTCCGCGCCCAGGCGGACGTCGGTGTCGTCGCCGTCCATGCGACCGCACACGCCCCCACGACCACGCCGCGGATTCCGCGCCACGACATGCGGCGCAGAGTACGCCGCATGCGCGTTCAGGGCAATTTCACTCGTCGCGCGCGGATGCGATCAGCTTGTAGATGTCGCGGCGCGGCCGGCCGGTCATCTCGGCGAGGACGCGCGCGGCGTCGCTGGTCGACTGTCCGTCCGCGATCAGGCGCTGCGCCTTCTCCAGCACCTCGTCGTCGTCCAGGTCCTCGGCGGCGGCACCCTCCGGCGCGCCCGCGACCACCAGCGTGACCTCGCCCAGCGGCCGTTGGGTCGCATAGCGCTGCGCGAGCGCGTCGAGCCCGTCGCGCACGATCTCCTCGTGCGGCTTCGTCAGCTCGCGCGCGACGCACGCGCGCCTGTCGCCGCCCAGCACCGCCGCCAGATCGGCGAGCGTCGCGCCCACGCGCATCGGCGATTCGTAGAGCACCAGCGTGAAGCCGAGCGTGCGCACGCTCTCGAATAGACGCCGGCGCGCTCCGGACTTGCGCGGCGGAAAGCCGAGGAACAGAAACTTGTCCGTCGGCAACCCGGCCGCGACCAGCGCCGCCAGCAGCGCCGACGGTCCGGGCACGGGCACCACGCGCGCGCCCGCCGCGATCGCCGCGGTCACGATCCGGTAGCCGGGGTCCGACACAAGCGGCGTCCCGGCCTCGGAGATCAGCGCCACGCGCGCGCCGCCGGCGAGCAGCGCGGCGACCTCATCGGCGCGCGCCCCTTCGTTCGCGTCGAAGCACGACAGGATCCGGGGTGGCGCCGCGATGCCGCTCGCGAGTAGCAGCTGGCGCGCGCTGCGCGTGTCCTCGGCGACGATCACGTCCGCATCTCGCAGCACCGCGATCGCGCGCGGCGACAGATCGGCGGCGTTGCCCAGCGACGTGGCGACGACCGTCAGCGTTCCGGCGCCGGCCGTCGCAGTCACTTCGTGGTGTCCACGCGCGGGCCGTCGGCGGCCGGGACGTCCCCCAGCGAATCGCCGAGCTCCGTCTCCAGGAACTGACGGAGCTTCTTCTTCAACCGTTCCTCGAGCTGCCGCGCGCGCTCGCGGCTGACGCCGTGGTCCGAGCCGATCTGCTCCAGCGTCGTCGGCTTGTCGGCGAGCAAGCGTTTCCGGAAGATATGCAGCTCGCGATCCTGCAGTCCGGCGCCGAACGAGTCGAGCTTCGCGCGAAGCAGCTCCTGGAACTCGCCGTTCTCGACCTGCCAATCGGGCCGGGCGGCCGGGCCCGCCGGCACCAGATCGCCCTGCGTCCGCCCGGGGAGTCCCTCGCTGCGCACGGGCGCGTCGAGCGACATCTCCGAGGCGGACAGCCGCCGTTCCATCTCGACCACGTCGCCTTCGCTGACGTCCAGCGCGGCCGCGAGCCGGCGGCTGTCGGTCTCGATGCCCATCCGCTCCATGCGCTCGCGCTCGCGCCGCAGGTTGAAGAACAGACGGCGCTGCGCCTGCGTGGTCCCGATCCGGACCATGCGCCAGTTCGCGAGGATGAACTTGAGGATGTAGGCGCGGATCCACCAGGCCGCGTACGTCGAAAGTTTCACGCCCCTGAACGGATCGTAACGTTGCACGGCCTGGATGAGGCCGACGTTACCTTCCTGGATCAGGTCCAGCAGGTTGCGGTGCGCGCGCCGGTACTCCTGCGCGATCTTCACGACCAGGCGCAGGTTCGCGGTGATGAGCTTGCGCGCCGCCGACAGCTCGTGTGTCTTCACATAGTGGGCCGCGAGCTCATGTTCGTCCTCGCGCGAGAGCACCGGGTAATTGCGCAGCGAGCGCATGTACGTCGACAGGCTGGAACCGTCGCCTCTTGGCACGTGGTGCGTGCCGCTGTCTCCGTCGAGGAGATCGCTCACGGCGTGCCCCGACGGACCTTCGTCCAGCGCGGCATCCTGCAGCGTTCGGGATTCACCCGCAGGCGGAGCGGCCGGCACCGCGCGCCGTCTCCCGGTCGTGCCGGTCATGCGAAGCGCCAGTATAACTCTTCGTGCGCCACGACGGGCACACCGGTATCATTGTTTCCTCCATGGATCTCATCGACGGTCCATCACCAGATTCCACAAACGAGTCCTCAACGTCTTCCACCCCCCATCCACAGTCGGAGTCCCGTATGCGGCGGCTGAGCAAGATCATTGTCTTCATCGCCGCGTGCAGCGCGGCGATGGTCATCACTGTCATCCGTCACGACGACGGCATCCGCGTCGGCGCCGACAACCAGCTGCGGGCCGCGACCCGCACTGTGGCCGGGAAGTACGACCTGGGGCAACTCCCGATCTTCTCGAAGACACTGTTCTACGTTCGCGAGAACTACTTCGACAAGAACCGGCTGGATCCGAAGCGGATGCTGGTCGGCGCGCTGGACTTCGTTCAGCGTGACGTGCCCGAGATCCTGATCGACCGCTGGCCCGAGCACGACCCGAAGCAGGTCACGGTCAAGGTGAACGGCCAGCAGCGCAGCTTCTCGATCGAACGCGTGGACGCGCCCTGGAGCCTGCGCACCAAGCTGCAGGAGATCTTCCAGTTCGTGCAGCCAAATCTGCAACCGGTGCCGGACAAGGAAGAGTCGCGCCGCCTCGTCGAGATCGAGATGGCCGCGACGAACGGCATGCTCTACACGCTGGACCCGCACTCGGTCCTGCTGGACGTCGAGACCTACAAGGACATGCGCACGCAGACCCAGGGCAAGTTCGGCGGTCTCGGCATCGTCATCGAGATGGACAAGAAGAACCGCATCACGGTGAAGCGCCCGATGCCGGACACGCCCGCGATCCGCGTGGGCATCAAGGCCAAGGACCACATCGTCCGCATCAACAACGAGTCGACGATGAACATGACGCTGAACGAAGCGGTCGAGCGCCTGCGCGGCGACGTCGACACGAACGTCGACGTCTACGTCGAGCGCGACAGCGCGCCGGGCGTGAAGAAGTTCACGATCACGCGCGCGTTCATCCGCCCGCCGGCGATCGATCCGCCGGCCCGCGTGCTGGCGGTCCCCGCTGGCCCTGGCCAGCCCGCCGCGAAGGTCGGGTACTTCCACATGCAGCACTTCTCCGCGAACAGCGCGGGCGATCTGTCGGACGCGCTGGCGCTGTTCGACCGCGAGAAGGTCAAGGGCATCATCATGGACCTGCGCGGCAACCCGGGCGGGCTCTACGAGCAGGCGCAGAAGGTGTCGGATGCCTTCATCAAGGCGGGCACGCTGGTGTCGATGGTCGGCGTCGGCGGCGCGCAGCGGAAGGACGAGACGGCGACGGACAGCGGCCACGAGCCGACGGTCCCGCTGGCGGTGCTGGTCAACCAGAACTCGGCGAGCGCGTCGGAGATCGTGGCGGGCGCGGTGAAGAACCTCGATCGCGGCGTGGTCATCGGCGAGGGAACGTTCGGCAAGGGTTCGGTGCAGGTGCTGTTCGACATCCCGTCGCCGATCCCGTTCGGCGATCGGTCGGACGACGACAAGCTGGGCCTGAAGCTGACGACCGCGCAGTACCTGACGCCGGGCGATCTCTCGATCCAGGGCACGGGCGTCATCCCGGACATCGAGACCGATCCGCTCCTGGTACAGAAGGACGGCGACCGGTCGTGGATTCGCCTGCAGCCGTCGACCCATCGGCGGCGTGAGGCCGACTACGAGTGGCACCTCGAGCACCCGAGCGCGCGCAAGGGCGAGAAGCCGATGGAGCTCGTGTCGTTCTTGCTGCAGCCGAAGCCCGGCGAAAAGGCGCACAAGAAGACGGTCGATGAGGACGAGGATACCGTCGAGGATCAGGACGAGTCGGGCGAGAGCGAGGACGATCAGAACCAGAAGACCGACTTCCTGATCGACTTCGCGCGCGACCTGCTGGCGCAGGCCAAGACCAGCCGCCGCCGCGACCTGGTGCAGGGCTCGAAGGCGTTCCTGGACAAGGTGCGCGCCGCCGAGGACAAGAAGGTCTCGCAGGCGCTGGAGAAGCAGGGCGTGGACTGGAGCGGCGGCCCGACCGGCGGCGCGGATCCGTCGCTGCAGCTGACGCTGCAGCCGGCGACCACCGACGCGAAGATCACCGCGGGGACCACGACCAAGCTGAAGGGCGTGGTCAAGAACGTCGGCCGCGTGCCGGCGTACCGTGTGCGCGCGGTGCTGGAGAGCGACAACCCGATCTTCGACGAGAACGAGATGGTGTTCGGGAAGATCGCGCCCGGCGAATCCAAGAGCTACGAGCTGGTCGTGAAGGTCCCGACGTCGTCGTTCACGCGCACGGACCAGATCAAGGCGGGGCTGTACACCCAGCGCGGGGTCGTCAAGGCGGCGGGCACCGATCTGCTGGTGAACATCGAGGGCAAGGACCGGCCGATGTTCGCGTACACCTACCAGACGATCGACGACCAGAAGGGCAGCAACCACGACGGGCAGGTTCAGCGCGGCGAACAGGTGCGGATGCTGGTGACCGTCAAGAACATCGGCAAAGGGAAGGCGATGCACACCGAGGCGGTGCTTCGCAACGGCAACGGTCAGGAAGGGATCCTGATCAGCGCCGGGCGCTTCGAGGCCAAGGAGCTCGCCGCGAGCGAGACGAAGACGTTCTCGTTCGTCTACGAGGTCCGGCCGGACTTCAAGGGTGACGAGTACGCGCTGGATCTCGCGGTAGCGGACACGACGCTGGGCGAGTCGCTGACCGACAAGATCAAGGTCAAGGTCGCGCCGCCGGGGCCGCCGCCCCAGACCGCCTCGGGGACCGCGACGATCACGCGCGAGGATGCGCCGCTGCGCGAGGCGGCGGCGGACAGCTCGCTGGTCGTCGGCCGCGCGCCCAAGGGCACGGTGTTCAAGACCAGCGGCACGCTGGGCGCGTTCACGCGCGTCGATCTCGACAGCAACCGGTCGGCGTTCATCGCAACCGCCGACACGAAGGCTGGGGGCACCGCCCACGGCGCCCTGAAGCCGGAGTGGCAGGTTACCCCGCCGCTGCTGTCCGTGATCGCGCCGACCGTCGTCGTGGGCGACAGCGTCCACATCAAGGGCCACGCGTCGGATGACCGCCTGGTGCGCGACGTCTACGTGCGCGTGTGGAACCGCAACGCGAAGATTCCAGTGAAGAAGGCTTTCTACCTGCCCAACAAGCTGGCGGGCGATCGCACGAAGATGGACTTCGAAGCGGACATCCCGCTGTGGGCGGGCAGCAACCTCGTCCAGGTGTTCGCGCGCGAGTCGAACGAGGTGCAATCGCTGCAGACGGTGGTCGTGCTGAAGCGCGCCCCCGACGGCAACCTGCTCGCCCAGCCGTCGACGGCCGACTCGCAGCCTGCGCCGGCGCCCGCGAAGAAGTAGCTCTGTCGCCCTCTCCCGCGCAGCGGGAGAGGGGCCTTCCTGCGCCGCGCGCGCCACGAAGTTGGCAGCCGCGGCGCGTTTCAAAGTGTGGGTGCGCGCATACATTGGCGCAGGCCGCGAACCTTGTTTGGGTGTAGGGTATGGGCCCTTCGGATGAGGTCGTTTTCCTTCCTGGCGACGGTGGCGATGTCGGTGGCCTGCATCGGCTGCGGGGCGTGCGTCGAGGACCACGGAGGCGGTCATGGCGCGCCTCCGACGCAGCTGACGGCGCGCGAGCTGCGCGGCTGCGGGACGCTGGGCTTCGTTGCCGGCGACGGACGCGCCCAGATCGCCGAGATCCCGTCGCTCGGCGGCAAGCAGGTGTTCATCGAGGACATCAACGACGACGGCGTCGCGGTCGGCGGCGAGACCACTGCCAGCGGCGACATGCACGCGATCCGCTACACCGACGGGAGCGGCGTCCAGGACCTGGGCGCGCTCGCCGGCTTCGGCGCGCAGAGCTACGCCAGCGCGATCGCGTCGGACGGGGCGATCGGCGGGCACGCCGACCGCGCCGACGGGACCAGCGTCTTTTTCGGGCACCGCTACACGGCTCGTGGCGGCCGCACGGAGATCTGCACCACCAGCTGCTCTGTGTGGGACCTGAACGGGCAGGGCCATGTGGTCGGGCTGCTGCCGGGGCGCGACCCCGCGACGTGGCAGGCGTTCCTGTACACCCCGGCCGCGGGGCTTCGCACGCTGGGGACGCTGGGCGGATCGCGTAGCTCTGCCAGCGCGATCAGCGAGGCGGGCGTGGTGGTCGGCAACGCGCAGCTCGAGGGCGCCGCCGCCGGCGACCTCGGCCATGCGTTCATCTACGACCCGCGCGACGCGAGCCCGCGCCTGCGCGACATGAACGTCGTCTTCGACGCGCAGGGGTGGACCCTCCAGGCGGCGAACGACGTCAACGAATCGTTCATCGTCGGCTACGGCCTGCGCGGCGCGGCCAAACGCGCCTTCAGAATCGATGTGGCCAGCGGGAAGGTCCTGGACCTGGGTACGATCGCTGGCGGCGGCAACAGCTTCGCGTGGGGCGTCGACACGTACGGCGACGTCGTCGGCTGGGCGGAGGACGCCACCGACCACAACAATGCCTTCGTCTATGCGGCCGGCCTGGGCGGCATGCGACGGCTCGGCGATCTGGTCGATCCGGCGCTGGGCTGGCAGCTGGTGCAGGCGAACGCCGTCAACGCGCACGGGATGATCGTCGGCTGGGGTTACCACGAGGGTGCCCCGCGGGGATTCAAGCTCGCGCTTCCGGTTTGCGTCGCGCGCTAGTCGCTACGCGCCGCAGGCGCGGGGGGCGACTATTGTTTTTTCAGGTAGCCGCAAGCTCGCGCTTCGCGCGAGAGCGGCTAGCGCGATCGCGCCGGACCTGCGTGGTAGCTTGCACGCCGCATGGGTGACCGGCCGCCGCGATTAACCATCGGTGCGGGAGCGCTCGCCGGTGGCCTGGCCGGCGCGTTCGTGGGTCTCGTCGATGGGCTGCGGGCCGCGCTGCTGGTCGGCCCGGGCGCGGGGACGACGCTGGCGACCGCGGTCCTCGTCGCCAGCGTCGACGCCGTGCTGGGCGTCGGCGCGGGAGCGGCCGTCGAGCTGCTGGCGCGCGCGGTCGCGTGGGGCCGTGCCGCGCGCCCGCCGGGCTGGGCGCGGGCGGTGACGTTCCTGCTCGCCGGCCTGGGCGCAGCCGCGGCCGCCGCGTCCGTCGTGATGGCGACTGCCCAGCGCAACAACCGATTCCTCGCCGCCGGCCTCACCACGCTGGCCGCGCTGGCGGCCGCGATCGGCGGCCTGGTCATCGCACCGACGGTGGCGCGCTTGCTCGCGGCGGGGCGATCGCGGCCCGAGCCGCTGCCGCCACCCGGACCGGCGGCTGTGCTCGTTTCGCCGCTCGCGGCCGCGGTGCTGGGCGCCGCCATCTTCGTCCCGCTGTCGCAGACGCGCTGGCTGATCGGGCGCGAGCTGACGTACCAGATGTACGCCGCGGCCGTGCCGGCGCTGTTGCTGCCGCTGGCGATCGCGATGCTGGCGGAGGTGCGGCTGCCGATCCGGTGGCGGCGCGCGCTGGCGCTGGCGGCCGTCGTCTACGGCGGCGCCGCGGCGTTCGCGATCGCGCGCGCCTGGGGCGACAACCTGCGCTTCGCGCCGTGGGCCGAGATCGCCACGGGCGCCGCGATCGCGGCGGTCGCTGCCGTGCTGGCGTGGGCGGCGCGGGGCCGCCTGCCCGATCGGCCCGACCGGATGGCGGCGATCGCGCTGGCGTTCTGGTTCGCGGCGATCGGCGTCGTCCTGCGCGTTTCGCCGCGGGAGGCGCCCCGCAAGATCGCGGGCGCGCGCGCGGCGTTCGTGACGGAGACGCTGCAGTCCGGGCGGCGCCTGCTGGACTTCGACGGCGACGGCTACGCACGCGCGCTGGGCGGCGGCGACTGCGACGATCGCGACCCGATGATCCATCCGGGCGCGCTCGATGTGCCGGGCGACGGCGTCGACACCGACTGCGACGGCGAGGACGCGACCGATCCGCTGCCGCCGCCGGCGCAGATGGCCGCCGTGCCGGACACGGTGCCGCCGAACCTCGACCTCTTGCTGATCACGGTCGATACGCTGCGCGCCGACCACCTTGGCTGCTACGGCTACCCGCGCGCGACCTCGCCCGTGATTGACGCGCTGGCGGCGGAGGGCGCGCTGTTCGAGAACGGCTGGGCGCACGCGCCGTCGACGCGCTACTCGATGCCGGCCATCGCGGCGGGCCGCTGGCCCTCGGCGATCACCTGGGACGAATCGATCTGGTGGCCGCGTCTCGGTCCTGACGTGCGCACGACCGCGCAGGCGCTGCACGACGACGGCTACTTCACCGGCGGGATGTTCAGCTTCAACTACTTCGCGCTCGGCGATCACCGCGGATTCGAACGCGGCATGGACGAGTACCACGCCGAGCGCGCCGCGTTGCACGTCGCGGTGAACGGGCCGATGGAGTCGCGCGGTTCGTCGTCGCGCGAGATCACCGACGACGCGATCGCGTTCGTCGACGCGCACCGCGACCGGAAGTTCTTCCTGTGGATCCACTACTACGATCCCCACCTCTCGTACGAGACGCACCCCGAGGTGCCGCCCTTCGGATCGACCCGCGTCGATCGCTACGACGGCGAGATTCGCTTCACGGACCTGCACCTGGGACGGCTGATCGCGCACCTCCGGAAGGCGGGGCTCTGGGATCGCACGGCCGTGATCCTGACGGGCGATCACGGCGAGGGGTTCGGCGAGCACGGCGTGACCGAGCACGGCTTTGACCTTTATCCGGCGCAGACCAAGGTGCCGTTCATCGTGCGCGTGCCGGGCATCGCGCCCCGGCGCGTGCGCGTGCCCGTCGGCCACATCGACATCGCGCCGACCCTGGTGAACCTGGCGCGGGGCCAGGCGGAGCCGGCGTTCATCGGCCGATCGCTGTTGCCCGACGCGGCGGGACCGCCGGCGGCCGACACCGAGACGCGCGCCGTGTTTCAGGAGGTGACCTCCGAGCGCGGCAAGAAGCGCGCGCTCGCGACGACCACCCGGCACCTGATCTGGAACGCCGTGCCCAGCGACACCACCGAGTGCTACGACCGCACGCGCGACCCGGCCGACGACCACGACGTCTGGCAGCTCGAGCAGGCCGACGCCCTGGCAAAGTCGCCGGGGCGTTCCTGCGCCGCGCTCTCGCATGGCCTGAAGCGTGTGGTCGCGGGGCTGGCGCTGCCGGATGGGGCAGGGGAGAAGCTGCGCCAGGCGGTCACGCCCGCCGGCGCGACGCCGCGTCCGACACATCCGCTGCAGGCGTCGCTGGGCGACTCGATACTCGTGCGCGGCTACGACGCCAGCGGCGACGCCGTGGCCGCGGGCGGGACGCTGGACATCACGTATCACTTCGCCGCGGGAAAACCCGTACCCGCGGGGTGGCGGCTGTTCTTCCACCTCGAAGGTCCGGCGGGCTACCGGAACCTGGACCATGTTCCCGTCGAGGGGCTGATGCCGCTCGAGCGCTGGCGTCCGGGACAGGAGCTGCGCGACCGCCAGCGAATTCCCATTCCGGCCGGCACACCCGCCGGGACGTACACGCTTTACGTCGGGGCCTTCCGCGGGCCGGAGCGCATGCCCGTCACGCCGGCCGCGCTGGCCGACGGGAACAATCGGCTCCGGCTGCTCTCGTTTAAAGTAACGCGATGATAGTCTCGGCGCCGCTGTGGAGAACGCCCCGTCGCGGTTGACCACGCGCGCCGGGCTCGCTGTCCTGGCGGCGGTTTCGTTGCTCGCGCTCGTCGAGACGGCGTCGGCGATCGTCGCGCCGTACCGGGCGCCGACCGACGCGGACTGGCGCGCGGCGGCGGGCGCCATCCGCGCGGGCTTTCGGCCGGGCGACCTGATCGTCGCCGCGCCCGCGTGGGCCGATTCGATCCTGCGCACGCACCTCGGCGATCTGATCCCGGTCGAGGTCGCGGGCCGTCTCGACGACGAACGATTCCCGCGTGTGTGGGAGGTCAGCCAGCGCGGCGCGCGCGACGCCGCCGCCAGGCGCGGCGCCGTCGCCGAGGAACGCCGCTTCGGCGCGCTGACCGTCCGGCGCGTCGAGCGCGACCCTGAACCGGTGCGCTACGACTTCGTCGCGCGCTGGTCCGACGCGCGCGTCAGCCGGCGCGGCGCGGCCGGTGCCAGCGTCGATTGCCCGCCCGTCGGCGATCGCGCCCAGTGCCCCGGCGCCGGCGACAACTTCGTGCGCCGCCAGATCGTCGAGGTCGACACGCGGTTGCGCGTGGCGCTGCTCGCGCCGCCGGCGTCGCAGGCTACGACGGTCGTCGAATACCCAGACGTTCCCCTCGGGCGAACGCTGGTGGTCGCGACCGGGCTGTCGAACGTCTGGATGCGCAAGGCCGCCGCGGGGACGGTCGACCTGCGCGTGTTCGTGGGCGGCGCCGAAGCCGCGTCGTTCACCACCGCCAACGACGACGGCTGGGTGGTGCGCCGGATCGACACGTCGGCGCGCGCCGGGCAGGTCGCGGCGGTGCGCTTCGAGATCACGTCGGCGGCGCCACAGTCGCGCCAGTTCGCGCTCGCCGCGGAGGCGCGCCGGTGAAGCTGGCGCTGCCGAAGCTCGACGCGCGGCGCGCCGATTGGCTGATCACCGCGGCGCTGGCGATCGCGACCATGGCCTGGCTGCTCGCCGTCGAGGGCCGGCAGGGGTTCGGGCGCGACGAGGGCCAATACTTCCGCGCGGGCGAGCGCTACTGGGGCTGGTTCGAGGAGCTGGGGTCGAACCTCGCCCACGGCGAGCTCACGCGATCGTTCAGCGCCGGCTCCATCGATCGCTACTGGAGCGACAACGCCCCCGACCATCCGGTCATCATGAAGACGCTCTACGGGCTCTCGTGGCGGGCGTTTCACCGCTGCCACTGCACCGGTCCAACGCGCGGCCTGCACCCGATCCCGGTGAAAGGCCGCCACGTCACGCTACCCTTGTTCGAGCGGGAGTCGACGGCCTTTCGCTTCCCCGCGATCATCTTTGCGGCGCTGCTGGTCGCGATGGTCTACCGGTTCGCGCGGGGGTGGCTGTCGCGCCCGCCCGCGGCAGCGGCGGCGGTGCTGACGCTGGCGCAGCCGCACTACTTCTTTCACGCGCCGATCTCCTGCTTCGACGCGCCGATCACGACGATGGCCTTCGCGGTCGGCTTCGCCTACTGGAAGTCGCTGCGCAGCCCGCGCTGGGGCATCGCAGCCGGCGTGCTGTTCGGCCTCTCGCTGGGCGTGAAGCACAACGCCTGGCTGATGCCGATCTTTCTCGTCGGCCATTACCTGTGGATGCGGCGGGGCGATCTGCGCGCGCGCCGTTTCCCGCGGCCGCCGCTCGCCTTCGTGGCGATGCTGGTGCTGGGCCCGATCATCTTTTACGCGCACTGGCCGTGGCTGTGGAACTCGCCCGTCGCGCGCACGCGCGCGTACGTGAACCGTCACCTGCAGCACGAGCACTACAACTTCGAGTACCTGGGCATCAACTGGAACAACCCGCCGACGACGACCGCGCGGAAGTTGCTCCGGTCGACCGCGCCCTTCGTCGAGACCGGCCTGACGGTTCCGGTGACCACGCTGGCGCTGGCGGCGGTCGGGATCGCGGTGCTGGTGCGGCGCCGACGCGGCCAGCCCATGGTCGACGGTGGTCCCAGCGAGGGCCCCGTCGCCGGCGACGGCAGGCCGAGCTGGGTGCGCCCGGGCGCCGACGTCGATCGCGCGCCGGGCGCGTTCATGCTGGTGCAGACGCTGGGCCCGCTCGCGGTGCTCGCCGTCCCGTCCACGCCGATCTTCGGCGGCGTGAAGCACTTCATGACCGCGATGCCATACCTCGCCGTCCTCGCCGGCATCGGCGTCGCGCGCTTGCTTCCGGTGCTCGCGGGCGTGTTGCCGGCGGGGCGGGCGCGGCTCCTGCGCGCGGCGCCCGTCGTGTTCGCAGCGCTGGTCTGCCTGCCGGCCGTCGTGGAGACGCGGCGCTCGCATCCCGACGGCCTGTCGCATTACAACTTGCTGGCGGGCGGGTTCGCCGGAGGCGCGTCGCTGGGGATGAACCGCCAGTTCTGGGGTTACTCGGTGCTGCCGATGATGGATGCGATCAATCGCGATGAACCGGAGAATCGTGCGATGTATTGGCACGACGTCATTCACGATGCGCTCAACATGTACAAGCGGGACGGGCGGCTGGCGCTGGACGTCGGTGACACCGGATTCGGCGAGGACGGCCTGCGCCGATCGCAGGTCGGGATCCTGTTCTACGAGAAGCACTGGGCAATCTATGAAGGCTGGTTCTGGGACAGCTACGGAACGACGAAGCCGTTCATGGTGCGTGAGCGCGAAGGCGTCCCGCTGGTGACGATGTACCGGCGAGGGGCGCCGTGACCGCACCGGATCGGACCGCGTCCGCGGGCGACCGCATCGCCGAGGCGCCCGCGCCGCGCTGGCTGCGGCTGTTCCGCGGCCGCCGCGGCGCCGCCGTCGTCTACGCCGTGTTCGCGGCGACGTACCTGGGCACGGCGGGCGGGCGGCTCGGCGGACATTCGCCGTACAACCACTACGTCTACCTGGCGGACGGCTGGCTGCACGGGCGCCTGGCGCTCCCCGGACAGCCACCGAACGAGAACGACTGGGCGAAGGTCGACGTGCTGAAGCTGCGCGACGGCCGCGAGGTCCGCGGCATCTACGGCAGCCGTACGGGCGGGCCGGTGGACCGGTTCTACCCACTGCGCGGCACGCCCGAGACGATCCCCGCCGGCGACATCGTGTCGCGAACGTCGATCCGGTACGTGTCGTTTCCGCCGTTCCCAGCGGTGCTGATGGCGCCGTTCGTCGCGATCTGGGGGCTGTCGTTCAACGACGTGCTGTTCAACGGGTTGTGGGCCGGCCTCAACCCGATGCTGTTGTTCCTGCTGCTGCGGCACCTGCGCGCGCGTGGGCTGTCGCGACGCACCGAGGTCGACGACCTCTGGCTGACGGCGATGTTCGGCGTCGGCAGCGTCTACTACTTCTGCTCGGTGGTGGGGCAGGTCTGGTTCAGCGCGCAGATCGTCGCTGTCACGCTGTCGATCGGATACGTGTGGGCATCGCTGGGCGCGCGGCGACCGATGCTGGCGGGCTTGCTGGTCGGGCTCGGCTTCGCGACGCGTCCGCCCTGGCTGGTGTACCCGCTGTTCCTTGTCGAGCTGGTGCGCTCGATCGGCGGGTGGCAGGTGCTGCGCACGCGTGCGGGTTGGCGCGCGCTCACCAACCCGATGGCGCGGTTCGCGCTGCCGATCGTGATGGTCGGGATCATTCTCATGGGCCTCAACGCCGCCCGCTTCGGCAGCCCGTTCGAGTTCGGCCACAAGTTCCTCGCGGTGATGTGGCAGGAGCGGATGTTTCGCTTCGGCCTCTTCAACTACCACTTCCTGTCGCGCAACCTGGCCGCCGCGCTGATTTTGCTGCCGCGGGTGATGACCCACTATCCGTTCGTGAAGGTGAGCCAGCACGGGATGAGCATGCTGGTGACCACGCCGAACCTGGCGTACACCGTCGCGCCGCAGGCGCCCAGTCCGCTGCGCCGTGCATTGTGGCTGACCGTCCTGACGACCGCGCTGCCGTCGCTGCTGTATCACAGCTCGGGCTACGTGCAGTTCGGCTACCGCTACAGCCTCGACTACCTGGTCTACTTCGTCGTCCTGATCGCGATCAGCAGCCGCCCGCTGACGAAGCTATTCAAAGGCCTCGTGCTGTGGTCGTTCGTCGTGAACCTGTTTCTAGCGATCACGTTCGACCGCTACATGCAGTTCTCGTACGACGACAGCTTCTTCCCGCACGGGAACAATTAGGGCCGGAGCTCGCGCGGCGAACGCGCCGGATTAGCGCCGGCCGCCGCGGAAGCCGCCGCCGTGGAAGCCGCCGCCACTCGGAGCGCTGCGGAAACCGCCGCCGCTGCCGCCGTGCCAGCCACCGCCGCTCGGCGCGCCATGCCAGCCGCCACCGCCGCTCGGTGCGCCATGCCAGCCACCGCCGCTCGGCGCGCCATGCCAGCC
>Ga0070683_100001498_pt1 | contig 18028 bp, 9 predicted proteins | sample KBSC713LmetaG_FD_64662 | JGI IMG/M metagenome (GOLD analysis project Ga0070683, IMG submission 64662) | Corn rhizosphere microbial communities from Kellogg Biological Station, Michigan, USA - KBS C7.1-3L metaG | ecosystem: Host-associated > Plants > Roots > Rhizosphere ... | reverse complement strand
CCGCCGCCAGCCGCCAGATAAAAGGATTGGGCTTCAGCCCCTGAGGCCTTTGCGGCCCCACTCGCTCAATGCGCGTGTAAAGCCGCCCGCCACTTCCCCGGGGAACTTACTTCTGTCCCGGGTTTGCCGCTGCCGCTTTCTTGAAATCCCCTGCCTTGATGATGACAAGGTTTTCCGGGACGATATTTCGCTTCATCGCCTGAAGCACATCGTCCGGGGTGAGCGCCTTGACCTTGGCTTCAAAGGCTTCATCCCACGCCATGGTGCGATCGTTCAGCGCGTGGCTGTTCAGCGCAGATGCCAGTGCTCCATCTTCTGACCTGCTCACTTGCCGTGACTGGAACCATCCGGCGCGATCGGCGTCGAGTTCTTTTTGCGTAAAGCCTTCGTTGAGTGCGCGGGCCATCTCATCCTTCAGATCCGCCTCAACCTTGCTGACATTTTGCGGAGCGGCGATGGCAAAGACGATGAACGCGCCATCGGGCTCGTGCTGCGCGGCGGAGAGCTGCGAGCCGATGCCGTAGCTCAAGCCGTCTTTGACGCGGATCCGCTGCGCGAGGCGCGAGTTGAGGAATCCTCCGCCCAGCATGTAGTTGCCGAGTGTCAGCGCGGGGAAATCCGCGGCATTGTCGCTGATGTTGAGCCGCTCGGCGGCAACAAACATGGCATTGGCCTTGTCCGGGGTTTCGAGCGACTGGTTCACCGGCTCAATCTTCTGGAATCCGTTCTTGATGCGCTCGTAGTGCGCGGGGCTCTTCCAGGCGCCGAACAGCTTCGTGAGGAGCGGGCGAACCTGGGCCGGATCGAAGTCGCCGACGATGGACAGTTCGCCGTTCGACGCGCCGTAGAAGGCCTTGTAGAAAGCCCTGACGTCGTCATCCTTGATCGAATTCAGTTCCTCGATCTGTTCATCGGGAGACATGGTTGCGCGGACGTCGCCCTTGGGGAACGGATAGAGCGTGCGCTGCAGAGTGACGATCGCCTGGGTCTGCGGCTCTGACTTGCCGTATTCGAGACTGGTGATCATGTCCTTGCGGACCTTGTCGATTTCCGCGTCGGGCAGCGTCGGGTGCTCGAGGATGTCAGCGGCCAGCTCCAGGACACCGGCCAGATTGTCCTTCACGGTTTCAATCGACACGTTTGCGCCGCGTGCATCGCCATTCACCTGCAACCGCGACTTGAGCTTGTCGATCTCGTCCTGAATCTGCTGGCGGTCTTTCGCTTCCGTGCCTTTCATCAGCGTGGATCCGGCGAGGCTGGCGGCGACGTCTTTGTTCCGCAGCGACTTCACATCGCCGAAATGCAGTGCGATCGCCGCGTGCACCGACGCCCCGCGCGTCTTCTTGCTCAACAGCGTCACCTTCATGCCGTTGGGCAGCGTGAAGCGAGTCACATGCGACTCAATATTGGCGGGCGACGGATCGAAAGCCTCGCCGGCCGCGACCACCTCGGTGCTCTTGTAGTCCTTCACCAGAGCGGTCACGTCGGTCTTGGCCGGAATTTCCGCGCGCACCGGAGCTGCCTCGGGAATAAACTCTCCGATGGTCAGGTTTGAGGGCTTCAGGTAGGCGTTCGCCACCCGCTTCACATCGTCAGGCGTGACCTTCTTCAGCCGGTCGCGATCGACAAACAGCAACCGCCAGTCGCCGGTCGCGATATAGGAGCTGATGTAGAGACCGATGCGCTCGGAGTCGCGCAGGTTCAGGTCAACGTCTTTCAGGATGCGGGTGCGCGCGCGGTCCACTTCGGCCGCGGTCGGCGGATTCTTGGCCAGATCGTCGACCGTATCGAGCATGATCTTGCGGTCGTCATCGAGCGAGTCGGTCTTGCCCAGCAGCGCGCCGTTATAGAAAACGCCCGGCTCGTTCATTTGCATGGCAGCCGAGAACACGGCGCTGGCTTTTTTGGGATCGACCAGCGCTTTATACAGCCTGCCCGAGACCTCTTCGCCGAGCACTGTCGACAGCACTTCGAGCGCGGGGTAGTCGGCGTTCGCTCCGTCGGGAATGTGGTACATGGTGATGATCGCCTGTATGTCGCCCGCGCGATGAACCGTGGTCTGCCGCTCCCCATCCTGCGCGGGTTCCATGGTGTAGGTGGCCGGCAGCACGCGCGTTGGCTTTGCAATTTTGCCGAAGTAGTCGTTCACCAGGGACACGATGTGCGCCTCGTCCACCTGTCCCGCGACCATCAGCACCGCGTTATCCGGCTGGTAGAACTTGTGGTAAAACGCCTGCAGATTCTGGATCGGCACGCGCTCGATGTCTGACCGGTTCCCAATCACCGACCGCCCGTAGCTGTGCCACAGGTACGCCGCCGACATGGTGTGTTCAAAAAGGACATTGAACGGATTGTTCTCTCCCGACTCGAACTCATTGCGCACCACGGAGAACTCCTTGTCGAGATCCTCCTTGTGGACAAACGAATTCACCATCCGGTCGGATTCCAGATCGAGAGCCCAGCGCAGGTTCTCGTCCGTAGCCTTGAAGGTCTCGAAGTAATTGGTCCGGTCCCACGAGGTCGTCCCATTGGGCCGCGCTCCGTGCTCCGTCAGTTCCTGCGGAATGTTGGTGTGTTTGGGACTGCCCTTGAACAGCATGTGCTCCAGCAGGTGCGCCATGCCCGCTTCGCCGGGGCCTTCAAAGCGCGAGCCAACCAGGTAGGTGATGTTCACAGTGATGTTGGGCTTCGATGCGTCAGGGAAAACCAGCAGCTCAAGTCCGTTGGAGAGCTTGTACTCGGTGATGCCTTCAACCGAAGTCACCTTGGTTACGCCGCTGGGCAGCGCCGACTGCGCAACTCCCGTTACTCCAATAAGCAGAATCGCAATAAACAGAAGAATTCGAGACTTCATCAACATAGCTCCCAGAGGTTGGCCGAACAGAGTGTCAGGGCGACAGGGAACGCCCGAGGCGCACTCTGCCCGCCGCTTCAAAATTAAAAATCAAGCTTGGAACTGCATGCCTATTAGTTACCGACAGTGCACCGATGTCAAGTTACCCGCGCCTCGCCCGTGGGAATACACGACTTAGCGACGCAACCGCGCGTGATGATGACCGCGTTCTAAGTACCAGACCCACCGGTCATGTTGAAGCCGCTGAGGACCACGCGCGGATGCTCGCCGCGGGTGTCCGCATTGTCCAGGTTGATGTGAAGCGTGCGGCGCTCGCCCGGCATGAGTGCGATGTAGTTGTCGTCATAGAACGCCGGCAGAATGGGATCGCCCGATTTCTCGCGAACGACTTTGGCATTGACCATCAGGGCCGGCACAGCCGACTCATTCTTCAAATCCACAGCAATCTGCCACGTCCCGCCGCGGCGCGCCATGTGCGTCTTCACCGACACCTTCGCCGCGCTCAGCGTCCGCAGCCCCGTGTAATCCTCTTCCGTGCTTCCATGCAGATAGAAGTTGGTGCTGAGCACCTTGTCTCCGCGCAGCAGCGTCAGCCGGATGAAGTGCGTGCGCGCCAGGCCGGCTGGATACTCCATTTTGATCGGCGACTGCGTGCTGTCTTCCTTGCTGTCGAGCGTGGCGGACTTCTGCCACTTCACCTTGCCGTCGATGTCGATGACTTCGGCGCGGGCCGTGATCCCCGCTTGATCGCCCGCATCGTAGTTCACCACTTCAACCGTATCGGCCGCGGCGTTCCACTGGATGTGCAGCGGCTCGCTCGCGTGTTTGGCGGCGAAATAGGCGGCGTCCGTGTCAAAGAAGTAGTCGTACGTCTGCCACAGGATCGACGGCCATGCCGGATGGCTCATCCAGATCAGCACGCCCAGCCGGTTCTTGCTCTGGCCTTCAAACATCCCGCGGTAGGCGTCATAATCGACGAACTGCGCGAACCGATCGAATTGCTCCACGCTCGTGGCTCCACCGAAGTTCTTATCGACGGCAGTCACGAACGGGTTCTCAGGATAAAAATCGTGCAGGCGCCACTCGGGGCCGATGGGCCACATTCCTTTTTCGTCGAGCGTGCGCCGCATGATCGGCATCTCCGGCACATTGGGCGAACCAATTTCACTGTGGAGCTTGGGCGGCGTGTGCTCGAAGTAATAGCGCAGCGGCTCCACGCGATAAGGCCCGTGTCCCTCCACAGGGCCGTCGGCAGAGCTGGAAATGTAATGCGAATGCGGCTCAAGCTCCGCGATCATAGCGCGCAGGCCATCGTCGATCGGCTTGGGCGGAAAGCCCTCATTGCGTCCGCAGAAAATCCCGAGCGAGGCGTGGTTGCGGATGCGCAGCAGGTAGTCGCGCGCGTTCTTCAGGAAAAACTCGTTGTCATCGGGATTTGGACCGTCCCATGGATTCGCCAGCCAGAAGTCCTGCCAGACGACGATGCCGAACCGGTCCGCCGCATCATAAAATGCTTCGTCGCCGACCTGGCCGACCCAGTCGCGCACCATGTTGAAGTGCTGGTCGCGGTGGAAGCGCATCGCGATGTCGTATTCGCGCGCGCGATATCGCAGCATGGATTCGGGGAATCCCCAGTTGCCGCCACGCGCGATAAAACGGCGGCCGTTGATCCAGATCTTCAACACGCCGCCGTCTTCGGAATACGTGAATTGGCGAATACCCGCCTCAAACGATTTGGTATCCGATGGCGTGCCGTTCGCGATAAAGGTGAGGGTCACGGGATACAGGTTCGGATCGCCATAGCCGTTCGGCCACCAGAGTTTCGGGTGGGCGATGTGCAGCGCCGCATTCGCCGCGGGATCGAGCGTCACGGCTTTGCTCGACGATGCGTCAATCGTGACCGGTGTCTCGACCGTGATATCGCCGAACTGCGCGCGAAGCGTGCCGGAGACGGCATGGTCATCCTGGTTGCGGAGAGTGGCGGCAATGGTGACGTCGGCGCTTGAGGTATCCGGCAGCGGCAGAGTGCTCGCGACCTGCGGATTCTCAATGGTCACCGCGCCGGTCTCGGTCAGCGTGACGTTCGACCAGATCCCCGTATCGCGCCCGCGCACCGTGGGCATCCAGTCCCAGCCGATGGACGCGTGATACGTAGGATTGTCGAGGCCGAGCGCGCCGCCATTGGGCGAATCGCCCTCCTTGTCCTTCGTGCCGCCGGGATGCGCATTGCGCAGCACGCGCACGGCGAGTGCATTCTTCGCACCAGGGTGGATCAAGGTGGTGACATCGAACTTGCCGCGCATGAATCCGCCATCGATGAAGCCGACACGCTGACCATTGAGATAGACCTCGGCCTTCCAGTTGACGCCGTCAAAGTTGAGCCAGGCGCGCCGGCCGGGTGCGAGCGCGGGAGCAACAAACTCATCGCGATACCAGAAATCCGCGGTAAAGAAAGAGTCCGAAATCGCGTACTGGTTTTCGCCGAAGTTGGGGTCGGCGACAGCGCCGTCATTCAGATAGCTGGTGAGCACGGTGCCGGGAACCGTGGCCACGAGCCAGTCTGTGTCGCCAAAGCCGGTCTGCGATAGCTGCTCGCCGGCCGCGCCAACAAGCGAGGCGCGCTGCAATCGCCACGCGCCGCGGGTGAGCGCGAGCGAGCCGTTCGCCTGCACTGCCGCGGCCACCTGCGGCTGAACGACCGGGCCGCCGCGCCCGTACACTTCAACTTCGCTGAGGATGTAGCGTCCTTCGCCATGCGCGGGTTGTGTCATCAGCACACGCACCCAGCGCGCATGCGCGGGACCTGGCAGACGAATATCATCCGTCTGCCCCGAACCGCCGGGCAGAGCCTGCAGCGTGCGCCACTGCGTGCCGTCGTCGGAAACCTGAATCGAGGCCTGCGCGGCGCGTTCGATCCATGCCAGCGCAATGCGGTCGAAGATGCACGGCGCTCCGAGGTCGACAGACACCCACTCTTCGCCCGAACCCGCACTCATCCACGCGCTCGAGAAGACCAGCGGGCCGGCAACGTAGACAGGTTGTCCCTTGTCTGAGAGCTCGAAGTCGGCCACGCCCCACTTCTTCACCCCGGCTGCGGAGAATGCAATCCGATAGGAGCGGTAACGCGCCGGCGCGGGAAATACGATAGGTTCGACGAAGCTGGGATCGGAGTCGCGGCGACCGGGGAAGTCGATGCCCGTGAAGCGTCCCGCTTCGCTCCACGTCGCGCCGTCGTTCGAGCCGGAGACGACGATGCTCCATCCGCCCTGCGGGGCGGGCGCGTACATCTTGCGCAGGACTACGTCCATGTGGTCGATCTCGGGCGGCGCTCCGCCTTCGATATCGAACTGCACCCAGGGATGGTCGCCGGTGATGTCGACGGCCGAGACGACGCCCTCATCGAGAAACGCTTCGCGCTCGGTCTTCGGCAGAACGCCGCGGTCGCTGGTCGAGGTCACGATCCAGCGCGGAAGGGCCGTCTCCTTGATGCCGTCAGTGACAAGCTGGGCGGTCAGGTTGTAGTCGTAAGCGCTCGATTGATACGCGGGCCGATCGAGCGCGAGATTGCGATAGGTGTGCGCGTCAATGGCGAGCGATGGCCCGTCATACTGCGCCGGATCGCCGGGATAGACCCCGATTCCGCGGGTGTATTGCTGCGTGAAGGCAAGAGAAGAAAAGGACAGCAGAAGAGCAGAAGCAAGTAGTCTCACGGAGTGGCCCTCGAACGAACCAGAATACGCGGCCTGGGCGGTGAGTCCAAAAGCCCGGCACTGGGCCGGTCGCATGAAGGCCATCCGCGCACCCGTGCAGCCCAGTTTCACCGCGCCGCAGGCGTACGGTTTGTTAGCCCCGCGTTTCAACGTGGGGAACACTGATCCAACGACGATCCCATGTCCTGTAGGGGCGGCGCAAATCTCGTGACCGGCATGCAATTGCCGTGAAGCGCGGCAGGATGACGGCTACTCGTACGCCAGCGCGTCGATAGGATCCTTCAGCGCCGCCATCCATGCCGGATAGAGCGCGCCAAGCATGGAACCGACGAATGCGATCACTGCGCCCTGCAGAAGCCAGTGGCCCGTGATCTGAAATTGCAGGTTGGTCGCGTTCAGCATAATGATGCGCACCAGGTACGTGCAGCCGATTCCGAGGATCACGCCGATCATCGCCAGAAATGCGGTTTCGCGCAGGATCACGCCGACAACCGTAGATTTTGACGCGCCCATCGATTTGAGAATGCCGATCTCTCGCGTGCGCTCGAGCACGGCGGTGTACATGGTCTGAAAAATGACCAGAAAACCCACAATGATGGCGATGCCCTGCACAACTTCAAGCGCCAGATTGAAGCCGGGCATCTTGTCCGGCGTCATGGTCGATAGCCACTCCTCCATGGTCTGAATGGGGTAATTCAGCAGCCCGCGCGTGCCATGGATTTCGTCAATGACAGTCTGGTCGTTTTGGCGGTCGTCTACCTTGATATAGAAGAGGGTCGCCTTGTTGGGCGCGCCGATAAGCTGGTCCATCGTCTCCAGCGGAATCGACTTGCGGAAGCCCTTGCCGTGCTCCACGATTCCGCAGATGTGGAAGGGCGTGTTGATGACTTCCAGCGTGTCGCCGACAGCGTAGGGCTTGCCGGTTTGAGGGTTTTTCGATCGGGCGAACACGTCATCGACGATGACATCGTTAGGACCCTTGAAAGGGCCACCGGAGAGAAAGACGAACGGGCGAAGAGCGTTATAGCTCTCGTAATCGATACCCGATATGATCTCGACCGCGGACTGCGTCAGCGAGCTCTGCAGCACGGCCGGCGATACCACGGTCAGATGCGGCAGCTTCCGCACCACGCCGGCAAAGGCTACGGGGATCGAGGTGGCGCCCATCCCGTTCATGTTGTTGGCGTTGCTGCTGCGCATCATCAAATCGGCGCCGATGCCGTTGGTGCGCGCCTTCTGATCATTGAGCATGCCCATGAAAATGCCCACGATCGACAGGATCATGACCACCTCGATCGCGACGGCGAGCACGCTGATAATCGATCGAAGCGGGCGGTGCAGCAGGTTGGCGAAAATGAGCTTGTTCATGCCTTGAGACGGACTCCGTTGCGCGCCGGGCGCTCCTGTTCAGGGTATCAGCCGGGGAGGCGAGGGGTTCCTCGAGCCGTTTTGGCACACGCCAAAAACCGGTATCAAATCGGCAACCCCGGGGCAAAACCCGGAAAGTACCTTTGACTCAGGCTGGACTTCCGGTTATGGTTGGAGGGAAAATCCCAACCAGGGCCTGATCCCTGTCTGGTACCCAATGGGCAGTTTCGGTGAAGACCTGCGCATGGAGCGGATGTCCCGCGGCATTGCGCTGGAAGACATTACGGCGGTCACCAAGATCAGCCAGCGCCATCTCGTGGCGCTGGAGCAGGAACGGTTTCGTCAACTTCCCGGCGGCATCCTCAACAAAGGTATTGTGCGTGGTTACGCAAGTGCTGTGGGCCTGGACCAGCAGGACTGGACCGAGCGCTTTCTGAGGGCCTATCAGGCTTCCGGCCAGGGGGAAGACGATCCAAGCTGGACAGCTTTCGCCTCAAATGTGGGAAGGGCGCGCCTGCGGCAGCGCGAGGCAGCGGAGTTCCGCCTGCGCTGGCTCGGCGTCCTTATCCTTGTTCTCTGTGTGTCCCTGATCGGATTTTTTGCCGTGCGCCTGTTCGGCGTTCGCGCGGGCTGGTGGCCCACCGTGATCCCATCGAACCATGTAGCCTCGACCCTCGCCACCTGGTACGGCTCGGCCCGGTCCCTGATGCGCCGAGTGCTGGCGTAAGACAGTCCACACTTCACAGTTCTGACCAATCAGCCTCAGCCCTCAGCCCTCAGCTATCAGCATCAGCATCAGCTATCAGCCGATTGCCGACAGCCGACAGCGTCTGCTATCGGCAATCGGGTGTGCGGTTGGCATTGTCCCTTTGTACCTTTGTCCCTTTGTCCCTGTTCCCTAATCCCTGTTCCGTTCGTCCCTTCCTCCCCCTTCACTCCTTATTGACCTCGACGTAGTAATGGTCCAGATCCACCTGGAACTCGTCTTTCGTCAGCGGGCTCTCGATCGACTGCCACTTTGTGGCGGGATGGATGAGCTGCCAATGACCAGGCGTCCCCACGCGCACCGGCATCGCGAAGTTTTCCTCGTCGGCATCCCACTTGTAGAGAATCGTCCCCGGCGCCTCACCGAACAGCACCTCCAGCCGCGGAATGGCGGCGTGCCGCAGGTACTGGTCGAAGATGGGCGTAAGATTCATCCCGGAGTGCAGATTGAAGTACCCGACCACATCCTCAGTCAGAATGTTCCGGTACTTGTACTGCTGATAGAACCCGCGGATCAGCGCGAACCACTTTGCGTCGTCATTGATGACCGAGCGCAAGGTATTGAGCATGAGCGCGCCCTTGAAGTACTGGTCCTCCGTGGGATCGGCGTTCACGCCGCGTTCGACCACGATCGCGCGCAGGTTGTGGATCTTGGGGCGGAAGCCCGTCATGTACTTGACCGCGTCGTTCTTGCCCCAGCGATATTCGACGTAAAGGCTCTCGAGGTAGGTCGTCCAGCCCTCGTGGATCCACATTTCGGCGCGATCCTGGGCCGTGACGCTGTTGCCGAACCACTCGTGGCCGCTCTCGTGAATGATGATGAAGTCGAAGCGCGTGCTGATGCCCACGCCCGTCCAGTCGCGGCCAAGATAGCCATTCTTGAAGAGGTTGCCGTAAGTAACGGCGGACTGGTGTTCCATGCCGGAGTAGGGCGCCTCAATCAGTTTGTAGCCGTCGCGCGCGAAAGGATAAGCGCCGAAGTAATGTTGATAGGCCTCAATCATGCCCTTGGCCTGCGCGAACTGCGGCTTCGATTTTTCAAGATCTTCGGGCAGTACATAAAAGTCCAGCGGCAGATCGCCGAGCTTGTCAGAGTAATGCACGTACTCGCCGATGTTGAGCGAGACGTCGTAGTTGTTGATGGGATATGAGACGTGCCAGTCCCAGCGCGTGTAGCCGTCGCCCAGGTCGGTCTTCGCGACGAAGTGCCCGTTGGAAACGTCGGTGAGGCCGTTGGGAACGGCGATGCTGATGTCCATCGATTCGACTTCGTCGCGCCACTGATCCTTGTCGGGCCACCACATGCTGGCGCCGGTCTCCTCGCACGCGGTGTTGATCCACGTGTGGCCGGCCGCATCTTTCTTGAAGGTGAAGGCGCCAAAGCGGCCGGTCTCCGTGGGATGGCCGGAATAAAAGAATTCGATGGTGACAACTTCGCCGGCGGGCAGCGTGCGCGGGAAGTCCACGAAGACTGCGCCGGTGTCGCGCTCATATTTGAGCGGCGCGCCACGCCAGACGATCTTGTCGATGGCAAGCGCTTCGTTGAGATCGAGCTGGATCCGGGCGCCGGGCTTGAGCATGCGGAAGCGAATGGTGTTGCTGCCGGAGATGGTCTTCTGCTCGGGATCGACGCGAAGGTTCAGGTGGTAATAAAGCAGGTCGTTGTTGGCGCGGAAAGGCCCATAGGCGCCGCGTAGAAAATCGAACCGCGTGGGCAGCGCCGGAGCCTGGTCCACGGGCCGCACGTGCGCCTTCGGTTTTTCCGCCGATGCAGGCTGCGTTGCGTTGCCGGACTGCTGAGCATAAGCGGCGGAGCACGATAAGGCGGAAAGCGAGAGCAGGAGAAGAGCGAAGCGGAATCGCATGCCGCCATGGTAATTCGGCGGCCAGGCCTACTGAGTTTTCGCCTTCTGGTTTGGGAGAGAGAAGGAGAGGTGCCACCCTTCTGAAATGGCGAATCCCACGAACTATGAACTGCGCACTGTGAACTGTGAACTGTGAACTGCGAACTGTGAACTGCGCACTGTGAACTATGAACTGTGAACTGTGAACTGACAACCTGTCTCAAGATTGCCCCTGAGATGGCCTCCGCTGGGAAGTCGGGAGAGCCGTACCCAGGCTCATCCCCGCAATCCCCAGGTGCAACTCCCACGTACGCGCGACGCTAGCGCGAAGGCGGCGCCGGCTGGCCCAGCGTAATGGTCCCGATCCTCTGCGAATTCTCATCGATCACGACCAGCCGGATCGAGCTTCCTTGCGGGACTCTGGGCAGGCTTTCCTCAATCGGAATGCCATCTTTGACAGCCTGCTGGTAGGTCGCCGGCTTGAGCGCCAGTCCCAGCCGCTTGCCGCTCACCGAGGCGTGCAGGGCCGAGTCGTCGCGGACCACAAGGAAGACGTCGAGCTTGTCCATCCAGCGGTCGGCCTGCTGGGCGAGCGCCAGGTCTGAGGCCGCAATGCTCACCTTGATGGTGGGGCGGCTTCCGTTCGACGCGGTTTCGCCGGTGGGCAGAGCGATGAGGCCGATTTCGTTCAGGTCCTGCGGACGCCAGACGGCGTCGCGGAAGCGGTCTCGCATGGTGGCGGGTTCTTTGGCGTAGATGTAACCGGTGCGGAAGTGCAGAGACACACCGCGGCGATCGGTCTTGACCGTGAGCACGTGATACTTGCCGTCCGCTGGAGTGTCGGGGGTAAAGCTCAGCAGCCAGGCCGCGCGCCCATCGGCGACGATGGAGTCGAGTTCATGGGCGATATCTCCTGCGCGCCGCAGCGCGCGGCCGCCGGTAGCCGCCGCCAGATCGCGGAAGGCGCCCTGGATGGGATGGACGTCTTCCTGCATGCGCGCGGTGTCGCGGCCGTTCTTATTGCCCGGCGCTGCATCGCCTGCCCCTGCCGTCGACGGATCGCGGCTCGATCTGCCGACGACGGTCACGTTGCGGGTAGCGACGTCGGCGCCCGTAATGCTTGCCTCGAGCTGCGACACGTCCAGTGGATAGATGCTGACGTGCGCCTCGTTCAGTGTTTCGCGGGCGCGCATGGCCGGCCCTTCGAGGAAGGGATTGCCCGTGTCTTCGCGGCCCACAGCCTGCGAGCTCCAGTCGGCGAGCACGTTGTCGCTCGAGATCCAGATCAACGACTTGTGCCCCGGAATCCCCGCCAAGTGCCGGCCCACTCCCACGAGCAGGTGCAGCGCGAAATCTTCGGGCCGATCGCCCAATGGCCGCAACTCGGCATCCGGCGGAAGAGAGAACCGTGAGGCCGTCGACTGCCCGTTGCCGGATGTGAACATCTCCGGATCGTTGCCGCCCTGGCCGTTTCCATTCACGTAAGCCAGATCCGTCACGCGGTGCACCCAGTCGAATTGCTGACGGTTGCGCCGCTCCTCGTCCTGCGCGTGAGCCAGTTCCTGCGCGCTGGGCATCCACGCGGCCAGCATCGAGGCGAGGTGCGCGTGATCCTGCGTGGGTTCGAGCACCACCTGGAATCCGTGCGTGCCGAGGACATAAAGTCCCACGCGCTCAGCGGCCGGCAAGGTTTTGAGAAAACGCAGCATCTCCCCGCGCGCGTAGGTGAGGTCGTTGAAGCCGACATGCGACGCATCGATCATGAGGATGGTGGAGTTGGGCGAAGTCTCTCCGGGCCCCTCGGCCGATGCTGTTAACGGACGGTTGGTGAACGCTGATTCGTCCGTGCCGGCCCCTTCGGCGGGCGCCGATGCGCTGAGCAACGTGCCTTCGCCCGCATGGCTGAAGAATTTCACCTGCTGCGGCCGGCCGTTGTCGAAGAGCTGCAATTCTTCGGGCTTGAGATCCGTGACCGGCCGGCCCTTCTTGTCGAATGCGACCACGGCCACGTCGACCAGCCGCGAGGTGCTGCGCAATGTGAATCCCGTTTCCGCTGTGCGAGAATCGGCCGGTGCGTCGGGGATGGCGACGTCTGCGGACTCGGCGATCTCGGGTGCAGGTTTCTCTAGAGGGGCCTCAGGCGGAGCGCTCGGAGTTTTCGCAGAGTCGGCGGCGCGTTCGCCGGCTGCCGGATTTGCCGGAGCCGCGGATGGAAGCGCTTCGTTGCCGGCAACTGGCGCCTGTGCGGAGGCTGCGCCAGTTTGCGTTGGCGTGGCGCTCGACGGCGGAATCGAGGTTGCGCTCGACGCCGGTTCCATATTGGCCTCCGGCCCCGCATCCGCCAGCAGCCGCGTGTCTCCGCGGAATACGTGGTACTCAGTGAACCGAACGTCGTTGAGCGAATTCTTCAGAGGCTGAACCTGGTTGGCGAGCGCATAGTGATAGCGCTCATTGACCTGCACCGTCTGCGCGCGCGAACGCGAAACGCTGTGCACGGGACAGATATAGGTTCGGCCGCCGATCTCGACCGGAGCGTATTCGACAAGGATTCCGGCGCTGACCACGGGCTCGCCGGTCTTGAGATCGGCTTCGAGCTGGACACGGCGAATGTCGCCGGTGGCGGGATCGACCGCGATCTCCCCGTGATAGGCACTGATCTTCTTGTATGGGTAGACGCTGGCGGCCGCCGAGCCTGCCTGCTCGACCGTGCAGCAGAAGTTCACTTCGTAGTGCGATTTCTCGCGTGGGACCGCATAGCTGAAGACCGCTCGCCGGCCATCTGCTTCCTGTTCCCAGCGCGCAAAGCTCAGCTTGCTCTGGGCGGCATCGAGCAGGACCGTGCTCAGGATGGGCCCGAATACGCCCCACGTGGTGAGGCCATTGGGGGCCGCCTTCACGCGCTGCAGATTGGTTTCGCGGCCGTTGTCATACACCACCTGCGTGCTCTCGGAGCCGACGACATGCAATGGCTCATAAGGGTTGAACCCGCCTGCGACATTTTGGATCAGGGGCGTGTCCTCGTAGCGGGCGGTGACGCGGGTGGCCATGAAGTTGGGCAACTGCGGAATCATCTTCGCGACATATCCGACGACGAGGCCCATGATGCGCTTCTGTTCGGCCACATCCGGGGCGGGGGTGGAAGGAAGGTCCGCAGCAGGAGGAGGGAGGAAAGCCGATTCATCGGCGAGCGCGAGAACGGCTTCGCGGCTCTTCTCGCCCGGGAAGCTGCTCTGCAACCGGGCGAGGTGCGCCGCGCTCAAGCGCTCGGTGAGTTGCAGATCGGCGATCAGGTATGCCGCTTCGGCGTCAGGCTTTGCGCGGAATGCGGTGAGCTGCTCATCAAGCTGCGCCACACTCACGGTTCGCGCCGCGCGTGCGGTCGTGGCAATCAGGGCGATCAAAAGCAGAGGCGCGAATTTTCTCATTGCCGTGGCCTTCCGAAGCAGGATGGCTATCCCAATTCAACGGGATGGTCTGGATATTGGAATGGGAGAATGGTACCGCGGTTAGGCGATCGCCAGAGTGGCGGGCGGCTGGCCTAAGACTGCCGGTCCTCGGCTGGAAGTCCTTCGCGTGCTTCTTCGGCGTGCGCGGGCGGGAATGCGCGGACGCTGTCTACGCGGCGGTCGGTCGAGGCGAGAACCTCCAGGCGCAGCCCCGATTGCTTGAGAATGACGATCTCGCCGGGCAGCGGAATGCGGCCTTCGATCTCGCTGACAAGCCCGCCGACGGTGGCAGCCTCATAGCCCTCGGGCGGCTCAAAGCCGTCGTCGAACAGAGTGCCGAGCTGGTCGACCGGGAAGCTGCCCGGCAGCACCCAGGCGCCGCTCTGTTCGCGCTGCGGCATCTCGCGCGGTGCTTCGGCCTCGTGCTCGTCATGAATCTCGCCGACAATCTGCTCCAGCAGATCCTCAATGGTGACAAGGCCGGCAACTCCGCCGTATTCATCGATGACCACTCGCATGTGCTGCTTTTCGCGCTGCATTTCGCGCAGCAGCTCGTAGCCCTTTTTGGTCTCGGGCACGAATGCGGCAGGGCGCTGGATGCTGGACACGGTGCGGGTGCGCGCGTCGACGTCGGTGATTTGCAGCAGGTCGTGAGAAAAGGCGATGCCGGTAACGTTGTCGAGCGTGCCGGCATACACCGGCACGCGCGAGTAGTTGTGCTCCTTGAGCTGCACGAGGAACTCTTCGAGCGTGGTGGTATCTCGAACCGCAAACACCTGCGGCCGCGGGGTCATGACTTCCTTCACCAGCTTGTCGCCAAACTCTACGGCAGACCGGACCAGGTCGCGATCGGTTTCTTCGAGAATGCCTTCTTCTTCACCGGCTTCGAGCAGGGCCTCCACGTCGCCGGCCGCGTCTTCATCGGCGCGTGTGGGCTCCTCAGCGAGCGCCGCCACTGAAAAGAAGAAGCGGATGATGGCCGTGATGGGCGTGACGCTCCACAGAAGCAGCCGGATGGGCCACATAAGGTGCGCCGCCCATCGGCCTTCCGTGCGCTCGAAGAGCAGCCAGGGCACAACCTGATTACAAAAGACAATGACCAGGACGACGACGAGAACTGCCTGCGTGATTTCGCCGGCAGTGGAATGGGAAGTTCCCGCACCTGGGTAGAACAGGACGGCGCCGAACTGGAGGGCAATGCCACAGAGAGCGATCTGCTGGACGACGAGAGCAGAGACGCCTGCATGCTCTCGGCTCAGGCCGAGGTGCGGCTCGATCAGTTCCTCCCAGGCGTCGAGGTTTTCCTCTACGTTGCGGACAAGGATCTTGCCGAACTCAGCGTAGACGCGGCTGATGTAGGCAGCCAGAGTTTCAATCGCGGCGAGAATGACGATGATAATCACGGCTGTAATCGTCATGCTCGGCCCTTCCCCTCTGGACCTGTCATCCTGAGCGAGCGCGAAGCGCGAGTCGAAGGACCTGCTTTTGCTCCTCTTCGCCCAGCCACAACCTTGTCATCCTGAGCGGACCCGGAACGAAGTGAAGGAGCAGTCGAAGGACCTGCTTTTGCTCCTCTTCGCCCAGCCACAACCTTGTCATCCTGAGCGGACCCCGAACGAAGTGAAGGGGCAGTCGAAGAATCCGCGGTTGCTCTTCTGGCGCGCCCTTCCACCCGCTCAATCAATCCCAGCGGCAGCGCCAGCTTTGCCCTCAGCGCACGCTCCTTCCGTGCCATCGCTCCGTTGTCCGTTTCGTGGTCGTAGCCGGCGAGGTGGAGGAGCCCGTGGAGCATGAGCACTTTTAATTCGATGCCGAGAGAGTGGCCCTGCTCGCGAGCCTGCTTGCGGGCGGTGTCGACGCTGATGGCGAGATCGCCGGCCACCTCGCCGCGCGAGATTTTGGCGGCGGGAAAGGAGAGCACATCGGTGGGCTTGTTCTTGCGGCGGAAGTCGCGATTGAGCGTTTTGACTTTGCTGTCGGTGGTGGGCGTGACGCTGATCGCGCCATTGAGGCGGACGGCGGTCTTGGCTTCGCGAAGGAATGCGTTGAGGGTGCGCACGGAGGGCAGGCGCGCGTCGCGGTCGGCTTTGCGGATTTCAGGCGAGGAGGCCGCGTTGATTGAGCGGGCGGCGGGGTGGGCGTCCAGATCTGGGTCCAGTAGGATCATCGTGCGCGAGGCCGTCCACTCCTGCGGACGGCCCCGAATATCCCCATTTTATGCGAAGCCACCGGCTACTGAGGCTTGGCCGGGTGCTGCGGCCGATCGTGGGTTTGCGACGGCATCTCGATCGACTCTGACATCGTGAGCGGCAGTTCCTGCTGCTGGGGCTTCGCGGCGTCGTAGGCGCGCACGATCCGCTGCACCAGCGCGTGGCGGACCACGTCGGAGTCCTCAAAGTGGCAGAAGCTGATGCCTTCCACGCCTTCGAGCACGTTGATCGCGTCCACCAGTCCCGACTTGCGCGGGTTCGGCAGGTCGATCTGCGTGATGTCGCCCGTGATGACCGCCTTGGAGTTGTTGCCCATGCGGGTGAGGAACATCTTCATCTGCTCGACGGTGGTGTTCTGCGCCTCGTCCATGATGATGAACGCATCGTTGAGGGTGCGGCCGCGCATAAAAGCGAGCGGCGCGACCTCGATCACGTTCTTTTCGAGCATCTTGTCGACGCGCTCGGGCTCAAGCAGGTCATAGAGAGCATCGTAGAGCGGACGGAGGTACGGATCGACTTTCTCCTGGAGCGAGCCGGGGAGGAAGCCGAGTTTTTCGCCGGCTTCGACGGCCGGGCGGACGAGCACGATTCGGCTCACCTTTTTCGCGTTCATGGCGCTGACGGCCATGGCGACGGCGAGGTAGGTTTTGCCGGTGCCGGCCGGGCCGACGCCGAAGACCATATCGTTCTGCTCGATGGCATCGACATACTTCCGCTGGTTGACGGAGCGGGGCTGGACGGTGCGCTTGATGCCCGCCGAGCGCGCTTTTCCACTGTCGGCAATGGACTTAAGCGTGGTGGAGGGGTCGGCAACCACCAGCTTAAGCATGCCGTTCAGCTCGCCGTTATGCGGGTGAATGCCCTGTCGCCGCAGGGCCTCGAAATCCTGAAAAACGCCCCGGACGCGCGTCACGCCGGATTCCGGCCCTTCCACGTGTACGGCGTCGGAGCGAAGATCGATCCTGACGCCAAGCGAATCTTCCATCAATCTGAGGTTTTCATCGCGGGTCCCGAACAGGGGCTCGAGGTTGGGCGTGATCTCCAGAGCGATTTTCAAAGTGTTGGAATTCCCTCCCACGGGTTGTTGTTAAGGTAAACGTTGCACAGCCGTTGTCCGTTCCCTCTGGTTCCCTGTGCCGGCCCCGGAGAGGCGAACAAAACAGCCATAGGTTTGGATGCGGCAGGGTGGTCACACGCTCCAGGGGAGGCGGACCATATCCGGCACGCCCCCCGCGGAGGCACTGCGATTTGACTGTTTTTATTCGGATTGCGCTGGCGGCGGCCCCGGTCAGAGTTGCTGCCCCGGTGCGCCTGGCGTGTGCGCGAATTGGAATACGCGACCAAGTAGAGTTATCTGCGGATGAGAGTATCCCCGAAGCGTATTGCAGTCAACCCGGGATTTCATGAAATTTCAGGTTTGCACCCGGAATTTACGGGTACTGTTCTGGTTCCTCGACAGCGGCCGCTGGGAAGACCGAGCCTGAGGGCGTGAGATGGCCTGGAGCACTGGCTCGCTATCATCGTAGATATGGCAGCAAGTTCCTCCGTTCCCAGCAAGCCCGCGGGTGACAGCGACCGCGCCGGTCTGTTTGATCACGCGCTGCGCGCGGCGCTCGAGTACCTGAACACCGTGGATAAGCGGTCGGTGGCGCCCGGACCGGAGCAGATTGCCGCGCTGGACAAGCTCTGCGGACCGGTGCCGGAAGAGTCCACCGACGCCGATGCCGTGCTGTCGATGCTGGAGACCGTGGCGGCGCCCGCAACAATCGCCAACGGCGGCGGCCGGTATTTCGGATTCGTGAACGGCGGGAGCGTGCCCGCCGCCATGGCG
>Ga0070683_100001496_pt1 | contig 18043 bp, 16 predicted proteins | sample KBSC713LmetaG_FD_64662 | JGI IMG/M metagenome (GOLD analysis project Ga0070683, IMG submission 64662) | Corn rhizosphere microbial communities from Kellogg Biological Station, Michigan, USA - KBS C7.1-3L metaG | ecosystem: Host-associated > Plants > Roots > Rhizosphere ... | reverse complement strand
AACGGCGTCGCCCCGGGCAGCGCAGCGAGCTCGCGCATCAGCCGCGCGCGCTCGTCGCGCAGGACCTTCGCCTGGCGCGCGAACTCGTCGGCGTGCTCGAGTGCGAACAGCGTCGCCTCGGCGTTGAGCGCGCCGATGTTGTAGGGCGGCCGGACCTTGTCGATCTCGTCGATCAGCGCCGCCGGCCCGGTGAGATAGCCCATCCGCACGCCGGCGAGGCCGAACTTGCTGAGCGTGCGCAGCACGAGCACGTGCGAGAGCTCGCCGACCTTGGGCAGCCACGAGCGCGACGAGAACGGCTGGTAGGCCTCGTCGAAGACGACGAGGCCGTCCTGCGCACCGACCGCGGCGACGATGTGCTCGACCGCGCGCTCGTCGAACAGGTTCGCAGTCGGGTTGTTCGGATACGCGAGGTACGTCAGCGAAGGCTTGGTCGCCTCGATCGCGGCGATCGTCGCGTCGAGGTCGATCTCGAACGTCGGCGTCAGCGGCACGCCGACGAAGCGCAGGCCCTGCAGCCGAGCCGACATCTCGTACATCACGAAGCCGGGCACCGGCGCGAGGATCGATGCGCCCGGAACGTCGCACGCGAGCGCGAGCAGCGCGATCAGCTCGTCGGAGCCGTTGCCGAGCATGATCTTGCAGCCCGCAGGCAGCGCGACGTAGCGCGACAGCGCCGCGATGACGTCGGCGACGCAGCGCGCCGGGTAGCGGTTGATCGCGACCCGGCCGAGGCGCTTCCCGAGCTCTTCCTGAAGCGCCGGCGGCAGGCGGAACGGGTTCTCCATCGCGTCGAGCTTGACGAGCCCTTCGCTTGGCTGGATCGCGTAGGCGTGCATCGAGCGGACGTCCTGGCGGACGACCTTGGCGTAGCGCTCGGCGCCGTTCCTCACGTCGTCTTCCCTTCGAGGCGAAGCTCGGCCGCGCGCGCGTGCGCTTCGAGCCCTTCGCCGCGCGCGAGCGTCGCTGCGATCGGGCCGAGCGCGGCGGCGCCGCGCGCGCTGACCTCGATCACGCTGGTCCGCTTCTGGAAGTCGTAGACGCCGAGCGGCGACGAGAAACGCGCCGTGCCTGCGGTCGGCAGCACGTGGTTCGGCCCGGCGCAGTAGTCGCCGAGGCTCTCGCTCGTGAACGCGCCGAGAAAGATCGCGCCGGCGTGCTGCAGCAGCGGCTCCCATCGCTCCGGCTCGAGCGCGCTGACCTCGAGATGCTCGGGGGCGATCCGGTTCGCGATCGCGCACGTCTCCTCCATCGATCGCGTCAGGACGAGCGCGCCGCGGCCCTCGAGCGAGGCGCGGATGGTGTCGCGGCGCGGTTGCGCCGGCAGCAACCGCCCGATCGCGTCGCGCACGTGCTCCAGGTAGGCGGCGTCCGGACAGAGCAGGATGCTCTGCGCGAGCGCGTCGTGCTCGGCCTGGCTGAAGAGATCCATCGCGACCCAGTCGACCGGCGTCGTGCCGTCGGCGAGGATGAGGATCTCGCTCGGACCGGCAATCATGTCGATGCCGACGGTGCCGAAGACGCGCCGCTTCGCGCTCGCGACGTAGGCGTTGCCCGGACCGGTGATCTTGTGCACCGCCGGGACCGTCGCGGTGCCGTACGCGAGCGCTGCGATCGCCTGCGCGCCGCCGATCGTGAACGCGCGGTCGACTCCGGCGAGCGCCGCCGCCGCGAGGACGAGCCGGTTGCGCTCGCCGCCCGGCATCGGCGCGACCATGACGATCTCGCCGACGCCCGCGACCTTGGCGGGGATCGCGTTCATCAGCACGCTCGACGGGTAGGCGGCCTTGCCGCCGGGAACGTAGATGCCGACGCGCTCGATCGGAGTGACTTTCTGGCCGAGCAGCGTGCCGTCACCGTCGCGATAGCTCCACGAGCCCCCGCACGCGTCGCGCTGGCGATCGTGGAACGCGAGCACGCGTTCGGCGGCGGATTCGAGCGCGCTGCGCTCGGTGGCCGGCAAGCTGGCGAGCGCGTCGTCGAGCTCGGGCTTCGCGATCTCGAGCTCGGCGATCGAGCGCGCATCGATGCCGTCGAAGCGGCGCGTGAGCTCGAGCACGGCGGCGTCGCCCCTCGCGCGGACGTCGGCGATGATCGCGGCGACGCTGTGCTCGATCGCGTCGTCGTCCTCGGCCGAGTACGCGAGCAGCGCGGTGAGCGCGGCGTCGAAGCCGGCGTCTTCGCTCTTCAGCATCCGCATCGCAACGCTCATGCCGCGCGCGCTCCCTTCGCCGCCTTCTTCGGCGGCGCGACGACGGCTGCGAGCGCGTCGATCAAAGCGCGGATGCGCTCGCGGTCGAGCTTCAGCGCCGCGCGGTTGACGACGAGGCGCGCCGAGATCTGCATGATCTCCTCGACCTCGGCGAGCGCGTTGGCCTTGAGCGTGTTGCCCGACGCGACGAGGTCGACGATCGCGTCGGCGAGGCCGGTGAGCGGCGCCAGCTCCATCGAGCCGTAGAGCTTGATGAGGTCGACGTGCACGCCCTTGTCGGCGAAGTGGTCGCGCGCGATCCTCGTGAATTTGGTGGCGACGCGGATTCGCGATCCCTGGCGCACGGCGTTCGCGTAGTCGAAGTCGAGCGGCGCGGCGACGCTCATCCGGCAGCGCGCGACGCCGAGGTCGAGCGGGCGGTAGAGCCCTTCGCCGCCGTGCTCGAGGAGCGTATCGAGGCCGACGACACCGAGGTCGGCGCCGCCGTGCTGCACGTACGTCGGAACGTCGCTGGCGCGGACGAGGACGATCCGCAGCCCCGGATGCGACGTGCCAAGGATCAGCCGCCGGCTCGTCTCGGGATCCTCGGTCGGCACGATCCCCGCCTGCGCGAGGAGCGGCAGCGTCTCGTCGAGGATGCGTCCCTTCGACAGCGCGAGCGTGATCACGACCTCGCCCCGAGGAACCCGGGCGCGCTCACGCCGATACCCTTTCGACGTCGGCGCCGAGCGCGCGCAGCTTGGTCTCCATCGCGTCGTAGCCGCGGTCGAGGTGATAGATGCGGTCGATCGTCGTCTCGCCGTCGGCGACCAGCGCACCGATGACGAGACCTGCCGACGCGCGCAGGTCGGTCGCCATCACCGTTGCGCCCGAAAGCCGCTCGACGCCCTGCACGACGGCGACACGACCGTCGATGTCGATCTTTGCGCCGAGCCGCGCCAGCTCGTTGGCGTGCATGAAGCGGTTCTCGAAGATCGTCTCGGTGATCGTCGCCGCGCCGTCGGCGATGCAGTCGAGCGCCATCAGCTGCGCCTGCATGTCGGTCGGGAACGACGGGTACTCGCTGGTGCGAACGCTCACCGCCCGCGGCCGCGCGTCGGCGCGCACGCGCAGCCACCCTTCGCCGACGTCGATCGTCGCCCCCGCTTCGCGCAGCTTGTCGATCACCGCCTCGAGATGGTCGCCGCGCGCCTGCCGCAGCAGCGCGTCGCCGCCGGCGGCAGCGACCGCGCAGAGGAACGTCCCCGCCTCGATGCGGTCGGCGACGATCCGGTGCGAGACGCCGTGCAGCCGGTCGACGCCGACGATCCGGATCCTGCTCGTGCCATGGCCCTCGATGCGTGCGCCCATCGCAATGAGCATCTCGGCGAGGTCGGTCACCTCGGGCTCCTGCGCAGCGTTCTCGAGGATCGTCTCGCCGCTCGCGAGCGTCGCCGCCATCATCAGGTTCTCGGTCCCGGTGACGGTGACCATGTCGGTCGTGATGCGCGCGCCGGCCAGGCGATCCGCGCGCGCGACGATGTAGCCGTGCTCGACGACGATGTCGGCGCCCATCGCCTGCAGACCCTTGATGTGCTGGTCGACCGGCCGCGTGCCGATCGCGCAGCCGCCCGGCAGCGAGACGCGCGCCTCGCCGAAGCGCGTGAGCAACGCCCCGAGGACGAGAATCGACGCACGCATCGTCTTGACTTGCTCGTACGGCGCCTCGCGCGACCTCACGTCGGCGGCGACCAGCGTGACCGTGGCCTCGCCGTTGCCGGCGGCCTCGGCGACGACGCCCATCGTGCGCAGCAGCCGCGTCATCGTCGCGACGTCCTGCAGGCGCGGAACGTTCTGCAGCTGGACGCGTTCGGGCGTGAGCAGTGCGGCGCACAGCTCGGGCAGCGCCGCGTTCTTGGCGCCGGAGATGACGATCTCGCCTGCGAGCCGGCGGCCGCCGCGGATGCGGAGTTTGTCCATCGTGGTGATCGGGTGCGGGCCGCGCCCGCGTCAGGCCGGGTGTTCTTGCTGGTACTCGGCGGGAGTCAGCGTCCTCATCGACAACGCGTGGATCTGCTCGCGCATGCGGTCGCCGAGGGCGCGGTAGACGCGCTGGTGTCGGCCGATGCGGTTCGTGCCCTCGAATTCGCGCGAGACGATCGTCGCGAAGAAGTGGCGGCCGTCGCCCTCGACCTCGACGTGCTCGCAAGCGAGGCCGTCGGCGATGAAGCGACGGAGTTCTTCGGCGGTCGGCTCGGCCATCGGCCGATTATCCCCTGCCCGGGGACACCTCAGGGCGCGGCGGCGCGCCGCTCGTACGCGTCTCGCAGCGCTGCGGCGCGGTCGGCGGCCAACGCGACCAGCGGCAGCGCGACGCGCCGCCACTCGTCGTCGCGGTAGCGGACCGCGAGCAGCGACTTCACCGCAGCGACGAGCGGGTGCCCGGCGACGATCGCGCGCAGCTCGGCGGCCTTTTTCGCCGCCACCGCGCCCCCGGGAGTGCCCTGCCCCGACCACGCTGCCTGCGATTCGCGCGCCGTGACGTTGACGGTGGCCGAGATGCAGCCGGCGAAGCATTCGGCGGTCGCGCTGCCGAGCGTCGCCTCCGAGCTCGGGAAGACGTCGAAGTCGGGCAGCGCAGCGACGATCGAACGCGCGTACGCCAGATCGCCTGCGCTGTCCTTCAACCCGGCCAGCGTGGCGCCGTGCCGCTCGCGCAGCCGTGCGACGACCTCGAGCGGCCAAGGCACCTTGGTGTTCTGCGGGATGTGGTACAGGTAGACCGCGAGCTGAGGATGGTCGACGCGCGCGACGAGCGCATCGACATACGCGACGAGGCCGTCGCCCGGCACGTCGGGGTAGTAGAACGGAGGCAGCACGAGCGCTCCTGCGAAGCCGAGCTCGCACGCGGTGCGCGTCAGGAGCACCGTCTCTTCCAGCGCGGGAACTCCGGTGCCGACCATGAAGCGGTCGAGCGGCAACCCCGATCCGGCGATCGCGCGCATCACCGCGATGCGCTGATCGACGCCGAACGCGGTTGCTTCGCCGGTGGTTCCGAGCAGGTTGATCGCGTCGCAGCCGCCGTCGAGGAGCGCGCGGCAGTGGCGGACGAGACGATCGTGGTCGGGACGGAGGTCGGCGTCGAGCGGCGTCGCGGTCGCGGCGATGACGCCGCGCAGGCGGGGTGGGGTCATGGAGTCTTCTTCGTCGGTCGTCGCTCAGAAGCCATAGAGCGACGCCGGATTGTCGACGCAGACGCGACGCAGCGTCGCGGCATCGGGCAGCGTCGCGACGAGCAGGTCGACGAGGTCGGCGTCGTTCGGAACGTCGGCCTGCAGCTCGGTGTGCGGCCAGTCGCTGCCCCACAGCAGCCGCTCCGGGTTGGCAGCGACGAGCGCATCGACGAGCGGCCGGATGTCGTCGTTCGCGCGGCCCGGCCGGGCGATGCGATACGCCGCCGAGAGCTTCACCCAGACGCGTCCGCTCGCGACGAGGTCGAGCACGAGCCGCGGCAGCGCGGCACCGGCGGCAGGGCGACCGAAGTGGTCGACGACGATCGGACCGTCGACGCGGTCGGCGAGCTGCGCGAGCGTCGTCGCGCCGTCGCCGCCGAGCATCAGGTGGACCTGCAGGTGCCAGTTGCGCGAGCGCATCCGCTCGCAGAGCGCGACCGCGTCGTCGATCGCGAGCATCTGCGGGTTGACGACGTTCAGCCGAATGCCGCGCACGCCGAGCGCGTCCATCGCGAGCAGCTCGTCGTCGCTTAGCGCCGCATCGGGGACGACGATGCCGCGGTACGCGTCACCCTCCTTCGCCGCCTCGCGCAGCGCATCGAGAAGACAGGCGTTGTCGGTGCCGTAGACGCTCGGCTGCACGAGCACGGCACGCTCGATGCCGCACGCTGCCATCACGGCGCGGTGGTCGTCGAGCGTCGCCACGTGCGGCGTGTAGTTGCGGCGCGGATCGAGGGGATAGCGCTTGCGGTCGCCGAAGACGTGGAAGTGGCAGTCGCACGCGCCCTCGGGCAGACGCTCGCTCGGCGCGCGGGGGCCGCGCTGCGGCGGCGCGCAGTCGGGAGCGGCGTCGGGCGCGGTGTCGTTCACGGCGCAGTGCGGCCGGGAACGAGGAAGTCGAAGTCGCAGCCTTCGTCGGCCTGCAGCACCGAGCGGTGGAAGAGCGCCGCGTAGCCGCGTTCGGGAACCGGCGCGGCGCCGCGACTGCCGTTCGCAGCGAACGCGGCGCGCCGGCGCGCGAGCTCAGCGTCGTCGACGAGGACGTCGATCGTTCGCGCCGCAACGTCGAGCCGGATGCGGTCGCCGTTCTCGACCAGCGCGAGCGGGCCGCCGAGCGCGGACTCGGGCGTGACGTGGAGGACGATCGCGCCGAACGCGGTGCCGCTCATGCGCGCGTCCGAGATCCGCACCATGTCCTTGACGCCCTGCGTCGCGAGCTTCTTCGGGATCGGCAGGTAGCCGGCCTCGGGCATCCCAGGGGCGCCGATCGGGCCGGAGTTCTTGAGCACGAGGACGTCGGCGGCGGCGACGTCGAGGTCCGGCGAGTCGATCCGCGTCGCGAGGTCGGCGAGCGAATCGAAGACGACGGCGCGGCCGGTGTGCTGCAGCAAGCGGGCGGTCGCCGCCGACTGCTTGACGATCGCGCCGCGCGGCGCGAGGTTGCCGCGCAGCACGACGATGCCGCCGCCGGCGCTGACCGGATCGGCGCGCGACCGGATGACGTCCTGCGCGTCGCGCACGTCGACGTTCGCAATCCGCTCGCCGAGCGTCGTCCCCTCGACGCAGCGCGCGTCGAGCTCGAGGTGGTCGCGCAGCTCGTGGAGCAGCCGCGGCACACCGCCGGCCCAGTGGAAGTGCTCCATGTAGTGCTGCCCCGACGGCTTCAGGTCGACGAGCACCGGCACCTCGCGGCCCAGCGCGTCGACCTCGTCGAGATCGATGCGGATGCCGCGCCGGCCGGCAGCGGCGGTGAGGTGGATCAGCGCGTTGGTCGAGCCGCCGATCGCCTGCAGGACGACGAGCGCGTTGCGAAACGCGGCGCGCGTCATCAGCTCGCTCGGCGCCGGTGCGCCGCTCTGCGCGAGCGCGACGGCGACTCGCCCGCTCGCTTCCGCCGAGCGCAGCCGGTCGGCGTGCGTCGCCGGGATCGACGCCGCGGTGGGCAGCGCGAGGCCCATCGTCTCGACGATGCACGCCATCGTGCTCGCCGTCCCCATCACCATGCACGTTCCCGGCGTCGGCGCCAGGCGCGCGTTGACCGCTTCGATCTCGGTCGCATCGATTCGACCGCCGCGGAAGTCGCTCCACAGCCGCCGGCAGTCGGTGCACGCGCCGAGCGTCTCGCCGCGGTGATGGCCGACGAGCATCGGACCGACCGGGACGACGATCGCCGGCAGGTCGGCCGACGCCGCGGCCATCAGCTGCGCCGGGATCGTCTTGTCGCAGCCACCGATCAGGACGACCGCGTCCATCGGCTGCGCGCGGATCATCTCCTCGGTGTCCATCGCCATCAGGTTGCGAAGGAACATGCTCGTCGGATACGCGAACGACTCGTGGATCGAGATCGTCGGAAACTCCATCGGCAACCCGCCGGCGAGCATGACGCCGCGCTTGATCGCGTCGACGAGCTGCGGCACGTTGCCGTGGCACGCGTTGTAGTCGCTGAACGTGTTGGCGATGCCGACGATGGGGCGTGCGAGCGCGTCGTCGGAGAGACCCATCGCCTTCACGAACGCCTTGCGCAGGAAGAGCGAGAAGTCGGCGTCACCGTACGACGTCAAGCCTTTCTTCATTCCCTTGGCGGTCATCGCGGAAGTCCTTCGGCGACGGAGCGTGCAAGGGCGGGGATGGGGGCGCCACGGCAGGCTGCCGCCCTCGCACCGCGCTCGATCTCCGTACGCATCTTCGTCAATGCCGGATCTTGTAGCCGATCCTCAAGAGATGCAGGCACACGGCGCAGATGACCGCCAGGCTGGCGGAGACCACAGCGAGACTCAGCCATGGCGAGACGTCGCTGGTCCCGAAGAAGCCGTGGCGGAAGCCATCGATCATGTAGAAGAACGGGTTGAGGTGGCTCACCTCGTACCAGACCGGCGGCAGCGACTTCACCGAGTAGAACACGCCCGAGAGGAACGTCATCGGCATGATGATGAAGTTCTGGAAGGCCGCGATCTGGTCGAACTTCTCCGCCCACAGGCCCGCGACCAGGCCGAGCGCTCCCATGAGCGCGGCGCCGGCGATCGTGAAGAACGCGATCCAGAGCACGTTGTCGACGTGCAGCGGCGCGAACCACACCGTCACCAGCAGCACGCCGGCACCGACCGCGGCGCCGCGGACGACCGAGGCACCGACGTAGGCGACGAACCACGCCCAGTGCGAGAGCGGCGTGACGAGGAGGAAGACGAGGTTGCCGGTGATCTTGCTCTGGATCAGCGACGAGCTCGAGTTGGCGAACGCGTTCTGCAGCACGCTCATCATGACGAGCCCCGGGATCAGGAAGCTCGTGTAGCCGACGGTGCCGAAAACCTTGACGCGGCCTTCCAGGACGTGACCGAAGATCAGAAGGTAGAGCATCGCCGTCAGGACGGGAGCGGCGACGGTCTGGAAGCTCACCTTCCAGAAGCGCAGCACCTCCTTGTAGAGGAGCGTGCGCGCGCCGGCGAGGACGCCCGTCTCGGTCTTCGGCGACGGCAGCGCGGTGGCGCTCATGCGGCGACCCGCGCCGGCGTCTCGCCGCGCATGATCTCGAGAAAGACGTCCTCGAGGTCGGCGCGGCCGATTTCGAGGTCCTCGGGGTCGCAGCCGGCGGCGATCAGCATGCCGAGGATCGATTCGACCTCGCGTGCGTCGTGCGCCGTGATCTGGACGATGCGTCCGGTGACGCGCGCACGGTCGGCGAGTTGCGGCGGCAACGGCTTGTCGGTCTTGAAGCTGAGCATCGTGCTCGCCGTGCCGGCGAGCAGCGCCGACGTGCGGTCGAGCGCGACGACGCGACCGAGCTTGAGCATCGCGATGCGGCCGCAGAGCGCCTCTGCTTCCTCGAGGTAGTGCGTCGTCAGCAGCACGGTGTGGCCTTCGCGGTTGAGCCGAGCGATGAACTGCCAGAGCGTCTGCCGCAGCTCGACGTCGACACCCGCGGTCGGCTCGTCGAGGACGATCACCGGCGGCCGATGGACGAGCGCCTGCGCGACGAGGACACGCCGCTTCATGCCGCCCGAGAGCTGGCGCATGTTCGCCTGCGCCTTGTCGGCGAGGCCCAGGTTGGCGAGCAGTTCGTCGATCCAGTCGTCGTTGTCGCGGACGCCGAAGTAGCCGCTCTGGATGCGCAGCGCCTCGCGCACGGTGAAGAACGGGTCGAACACGAGCTCCTGGGGGACGACGCCCAGCAGCCGCCGCGCCGCCGCGTACTCCGCCTGCACGTCGTGGCCGAGCACGGCGACGCTGCCCCCGCTCGCGCGCGCGAGGCCGGCGAGGATGCTGATCAGCGTCGTCTTGCCGGCGCCGTTCGGGCCGAGCAGTCCGAAGAACTCGCCCTGGGCGATGTCGAACGTGACGTCGTCGAGCGCGCGGAGGTCGCCGCGCGGCGAAGGATACGTCTTGGCGACGTTGACGAACGAGACGGCCGGCATGCCGCAACCATTCTAGGGAGGCGCTAGGGCGCCAACCGATGGGCGCTCGCGGGGGGCGGTGCTAGAAGATCCCCGGCGACCGAAGCACCCATGGCCACCCAGACCAAGAAGCCGCGGCGGACCGCGGAGCGGATTCTCGACACGACGCTCGAGCTGTTCAACCGTTTCGGCGAGCCGAACGTCTCGACGACGCTGATCTCGGCGGAGCTCGGCATCAGCCCGGGCAACCTGTACTACCACTACCCGGCCAAGGAAGGGCTCATCCTCAAGCTCTACGACCGCTACGACGCCGCGCTCACCGAGCTGCTGCGCGCCGCCGACGACGTGCGCGACGTCGAGGACGCGTGGCTCTTCTTCCACATGCTCTTCGAGCTGATCTGGTCGTACCGATTCCTCTACCGCGACCTCAACGACCTGCTGTCGAACCACCGCAAGCTGGAGACGCACTTCAAGTTCGTCCTCGAGCGCAAGGCGCGCGCGGTGCGCGCGGTGCTCGACGGCATCGCGGCAGCGAGCGCGCTCGCGATCGACCCGAGCGACGCCGAGCGCGTCGCGACGGCAATGGTCGTCGTCCTCACCTACTGGCTCAGCTTCGAATACGTGCGCGACCCGCGCCGCGCGCTCGAGCCCGAGGCCGCGAACGCGGCGCTGCTGCGCGGCGCGTTCCACGTTCTCAGCCTGCTCGCTCCGTATCTCGAGCCGGCGCAGCGCGAGCACCTCCATGCGCTCGCCGGCCGCTACGCGAACGCGAACGACTGAGGCAGGAGACCCGGATGGCGCGATGGAAAGCATTCCCGCACGACGGCGAGGCGTACCACTACGACCTCGCGACGCTGAAGAAGAAATGGCCGCGGCTGCACGCCGGCGACGCCGAGACGATCCCGGCCGACGAGGCGGTGCTCGCCGCGTGGCAGCTGTTCCACGCCGGCGAATTCCAGAAGGCGACCGAAGCGGGGCTGAAGGCACACGGCGCCGGACACGCCGGCGGCATGACGGTCGCCAACAAGGCGCAGGCGATCTACGCGACGTACCTCGAGGACAGCGAGCGCAACAAGCTGGCGCTGCTGCTCGAGGTCGCCGAGCGCGCCGAGCGGCGCGCCAACGAGGCGCCGGAGGAAGCCAACGCGTGGTACTGCAACGCCTACGCGCTCGGCCGCTACAGCCAGGGGATCAGCGTCGCCAAGGCGCTCGCGCAAGGCCTCGGCGGCAGGGTCAAGAACGCGCTCGAGAGGACGATCCGGCTCGCGCCGAAGCACGCCGACGCCCACATCGCGCTCGGCACGTACCACGCCGAGATCATCGACAAGGTCGGCTCGCTCCTCGGCCGCACGCAGGGTGCGAGCAAGGACGCCGGCCTCGCCCACTACAAGACCGCGCTCAAGCTCAACCCGACGTCGGCGATCGCGATGGTCGAGTACGCCAACGGCCTCGTCATGCTCGAAGGCGAGAAGCGGATGAAGGAGGCGACCCGGCTGTACGAGGACGCCGCCGCGTGCGAGCCGCTCGACGCGATGGAGCGGCTGGACGTCGAGATGGCCAAGACCGAGCTCGAGGACTAGCGGCGGGCATCGCGTGAACGATCGCCCACCCGCGCGAACGCGGGGGCCGCAGCGCCGGGTTGCGCACGCCGCTTGCTCCGGAGCCGCCATGCCCCGATGTCCTTCGGCGTGGCGTGCGCTCGCCCTCGTCCTCGGCGCGGCGTCGCTGCTCGCGATGCACGGCTCGGCCGCAGCGCGCAGGCCGACGATGCAGTTCACCGAACCCGGCGGCGTGCGAGCGCCCGACGCCAAGCGCGAGCACCCCGTCGCGCGTGGCCAGACGGACGCGCTGCCGCCCGCGGTCTCGGCAATCCTGCGCCGATCGGGCCTGCCGTCGACGAGCTTCGCGCTCGATGTCCGCTCGGTCGACGGCGGCGACGCAGCGCCGCTGGTCGCTTGGCACGCCGATCGGCCGTTCCTGCTCGCGTCGACGACCAAGGTCGTGACGTCGCTCGCGGCGCTCGACCTGCTCGGCCCGGCGCACCGCTGGAAGACGACCGCGTACGCGACCGGGCCGCTGCGCGGCGGCCGCATCGCCGGCGACCTCGTCATCGTCGGCGGCGAGGTCGGCCTGACCGCCAACGAGCTGCGCCGCTGGTTCGCGCAGATGCACGACGAAGGGGTGCACGCGATCGCTGGCAACATCGTTCTCGACGACGTCGCGCTGCTCCACGAGCTCGACCCGAAGCAGGCGACGACGACCGCCGCCGAGCGCTCTGCCGATGCGCCGATCGACCCGCGCACCTACAACGTCGGCAAGCTGCTCGTCACGGTTCGCGCCGCGGCGGGCGAGCGCGCTGCCGTGACGATCCGGCCGAGTCCGGCGAACGTGCGGATCGTCAACGACGTCTTCATGGGCGGCGAGAGCTGCTCGGCGTGGGCGCGCTGGAAGAGCGCCGAGGAGATCGGCTCGGGGCCGCCGCTGCAGCTCTGGGTGCGCGGCCGCTGGCGCGCCGACTGTGCCGCCGACGACATCGCCTACGTCGCGCCGCCCGCAGGCGCCCGCCTCGATCCCGAGCTCGGCGCCGCACGACCGCAGGCGATCGCTGCGCCTCGCCTCGTCGCCGACCTCTGGGCCGAGCGCGGCGGCGCGCTCGGCGGCCGCGTCGTCGTTCGCGACACCGCGGCGCCACGGCCGCGCAGCGTTCCGTGGTCGAGCGAGCTGCTGACACCCGTCGGCGAAGTGCTGCGCGAGATGAACAAGACGAGCAACAACGAAGCGGCGAGAAGCGTCCTGCTTTCGCTCGCATCTCCCGAAGGCGACGACGGCGGCCTGCGCGTCGGCGCGCTGAAGGCGGCGCAGGAACGCATGCGCGACTGGCTGCGCACGCAAGGGCTGCGCGACGGCGACGTCACCGTCGTGCTCGGCTCGGGCCAGTCGCGCGCCGAACGCGGCAAGCCGCGCGCGATCGTCGAGCTGCTGCGCAACGCGTGGCGCAGCGCCGAGTCGCAGACGCTCGTCGCGTCGCTGCCGATCGCCGGCGTCGACGGCACGCTCGTTCACCGCATGACCAACGGGGCCGCGACCGGCCAGGCGTACCTGAAGACGGGGACGCTCTCCGACACGCGCGCGCTCGCCGGCTACGTGCGGGCAAAGAGCGGCCGCGTCTACGCGGTGTCGCTGATCGTCACCGACCCCGACGCGGCCAAGGGAACTCTGGCGCTCGACTCGCTCGTCGAGTGGGTCGCGCGCAGCGGCTGACGCGCCGGCGCGGCACGCCGGCGCGTCAGCCGCGCGCTCAGTCGGGGAACGCGGGCGCGAACGACTCCGGCGCGACGCGCAGCGCGTTCACGAGGTACGCGACCGCGTGGTAGAGGCCGGCGAGCATGACGAGCTCGACCAGCTGCGCGGGCGAGAAGCGCGCCGACGCGTCGGCCCAGAGCGCATCGTCGACGTCGTTCGTCTCGTGCAGCCGATCAGCGAGCCGCAGCACGATGCGATCGTCGCCGTCCCAGCATTCGTCATCTGGCGTGCCGTGCACCGTCGCGCGCTGCTGGCGCTCGTCGATGCCGGCCTTGGCGGCGAAGGTCGCGACGTGCACGCCCCACTCGTAGCCAGCGCCGCAGCGCGCGCACGTGCGCAGGATCACGAGCTCGCGCGCGCGGATGGAGATGCTGCCGCGGTCGAGCAGGCCGCCGGCCATCATCCGCTGCAGTACGCGCGGGTTCTGCGCGACGGTGCGAAAGAGCAGCAGCGGCGGCGCGCCGCGCATGAGCACGTCGAACGCCGTCTGCACCTCGGCGGGATACGGGGGCTCGACCGCTGCGACGCGTTGCGAAGCCATCGTTGTCCCGCGCTACTCGACGAACAGCGTCGCCGGGTGCTCGACAAGTTCGCGCACGCGCTGGATGAACGATGCCGCGTCGGCGCCGTCGACGACGCGGTGGTCGAACGACGACGAGAGGTTCATCAGCAGACGCGCGACGACGCCGCCGTCGCGGATCACCGGCCGCTCGGCGACGCGGTTGACGCCGACGATCGCGACTTCGGGATGGTTGATGACCGGTGTCGTCACGATGCCGCCGAGCTTGCCGAGGCTCGTGATCGTGATCGTCGAGCCGCTCAGCTCGTCGCGCACCGCCTTGCCGCTGCGCGCCGATTCGGCGAGGCGCGCGATCTCGGCGGCGCTCGACCAGAGATCGTGCGCTTGCGCATCGCGCAACACCGGGACGACGAGCCCGGCCGGCGTCTGCGTCGCGATGCCGGCGTGGACCGCGGCGTGGCGCGTGACGACACCGGCCTCGTCGTCGAAGCGGGCGTTGACCATCGGAAACTCGCGCACCGCGAGGACGACGGCGCGGACGAGGAACGGCAGCAGCGTCAGCTTGCCGCGCGACGCACCCCACTTTGCATTCAGGTGCGCGCGCAGCGCCTCGAGCTCGGTGACGTCGATCTCCTCGACGTACGTGAAGTGCGGGATGCGGCGCTTCGACTCCTGCATCCTCTGCGCGATGCGGCGGCGCAGGCCGACGATGCGGATCTGCTCGGTCGCATCGCTGCCCGCGGTCGCGACCGGTGGGCGCGCGCGCGCCGCGGGTCGGGCGCCGCCGCGCGCGGCTTGCGTCTCGACGTCGGCGCGCGTGATCCGTCCTGCAGTGCCGGTCGCGGCGACGCTCGCGAGGTCGACGCCGAGCTCCCATGCGAGCGCGCGCACCGCAGGCGCCGCGAGCGGACGCGACGATGCGCCGCCGCGAGCGACCGCCGGAGGCGAGGCCACTGCTGCGGAGGGCGGAGTCGCCGGTGCCGCAGGAGCCTTCGCAGCCGGCGGCGGCGGCGCCGTCGTGGCTGCGCCTTCACGCCTGTTCGCCGCGGCCGCGATCGCCTCGGGAGCGTCGGCCGCCACCGGCGCGGGCGCCGCAGTCGTCGTCGCGGTGCCGTCGTCGATCTCGATCCGGATCAGGTCCGACCCGACCGCGAGCATCTGCCCCACCTCGCCGCCGAGCGCGAGCACCTTGCCGGCGACCGGCGACGGGATCTCGACTGACGCCTTGTCGGTCATCACGTCGGCGAGCCCCTGGTCCTCGCTGATCGCGTCGCCCGGCTTCACGTGCCACGCGACCAGCTCGACCTCGGCGATGCCTTCGCCGAGGTCGGGGACGCGGATGACGTGAACCGCCATCTACGGTTCCATCGTCCGCTTCAACGCTGCGGCGACGCGCTCGGGGCCCGGAAAGTACGCCCACTCGAGCGCGTGCGGATACGGCGTGTCCCAGCCGGTGACGCGCTCGACCGGCGCTTCGAGCTGGTAGAAGCAGTGCTCCTGGACGAGCGAGACGAGCTCGGCGCCGAAGCCGCTCGTTCGCGTCGCCTCGTGGACGACGACGCAGCGGCCGGTCTTCTTCACCGAGCGCACGACCGTGTCGAGGTCGAGCGGCCAAAGCGTTCGCAGGTCGACGATCTCGGCGTCGACCCCGCTCTCGTTCACCGCCGCTTCGCTGACGAAGACCATCGTCCCGTACGTCAGCACGGTGACTTCGTTGCCGGGACGAAAGACCACCGCCGAATCGAGCGGCACCGTGTAGTGGCCTTCGGGAACCTCGCCCATGGGATGCGCCGCCCACGGCACGACAGGCTTGCCGTGATGGCCGTCGAACGGGCCGTTGTAGAGGCGCTTGGGCTCGAGGAAGATGACCGGGTCGTCGTTCTCGATCGACGCGATGAGCAGCCCCTTCGCGTCGTACGGATTGCTCGGCATCACGGTGCGGATTCCGCACACGTGCGTGAACAGCGCCTCCGGACTCTGGCTGTGCGTCTGGCCGCCGTAGATGCCGCCGCCGCACGGCATGCGGATCGTGATCGGCGCCGTGAAGTCGCCCGCCGAGCGGTAGCGCATGCGCGCCGCCTCGGAGACGATCTGGTCGGAGGCCGGATAGAAGTAATCGGCGAACTGCACCTCGACAACGGGACGCAGCCCGTACGCCGCCATGCCGATCGCGGAGCCGACGATGCCGCCCTCGGAGATCGGCGCGTCGAAGACGCGCGTCTTGCCGTACTTCGCCTGCAGCCCGTCGGTGACGCGAAAGACGCCACCGAAGTAGCCGACGTCCTGGCCGTAGATGACGACGTTGTCGTCGCGGCCGAGCATGACGTCCATCGCCGAGCGCAGCGCCTGGATCATCGTCATGCTCGCCATCTCGGGCCTCAGCTCTCGGCGCGCGCCTGGCGCAGCTGGTCGTGCAGGTGCGCCGGGATGTCCTTGTAGACGTCCTCGAACATCGACTCGAGCGGCGGCGTGTGGCCGTCGAGGAGCGAGCCGTACTTCGTCGCTTCCTTGAGCGCGGCGGCGACTTCGGCGTCGAGCTCCTTCGCCGTCGCCTCGTGCTCGGCCTCGGACCACACGCCGAGACCGATCAGATGCTGCTTCAGCCGCGCGATCGGATCGCCGAGCGGGAAGTGCCTGGCCTCGTCGCCCGGCCGATAGCGCGACGGGTCGTCCGAGGTCGAGTGCGCGCCGGCGCGGTACGTGACCCACTCGATCAAGGTCGGCCCCAGGTTCGAACGCGCGCGCTCCGCCGCCCACGCCGACGCCGCGTAGACGGCGAGGAAGTCGTTGCCGTCGACGCGCAGGCTCGCGATGCCGCAGCCGGCGCCGCGCGCCGCGAACGTCGTCTCGTCGCCGGCGGCGATCGACTGGAACGTCGAGATGGCCCACTGGTTGTTGACGACGTTGAGGATCACCGGCGCCTGATAGACGTTCGCGAACGTGAGCGCGGTGTGGAAATCCGACTCGGCCGTCGCGCCGTCGCCGATCCACGCCGATGCGATCCTGGTGTCGTTCTTGATCGCCGACGCCATCGCCCAGCCGACCGCCTGGATGTACTGCGTCGCGAGGTTGCCCGAGATCGTGAAGAAGCCGGCGCGCTTGTACGAGTACATGACCGGCAGCTGGCGACCTTTCAGCGGATCGCGCTGGTTGCTGAGCAGCTGGCACATCAGCTCGACCATCGGGATGTCGTCGCGCGCGAGCAGCAGCCCTTGCTGGCGGTAGGTCGGGAAGTTCATGTCGCCCGGCTCGAGCGCGAGCGCGTGCGCGGTCGCGACCGCTTCCTCGCCGAGGCACTGCATGTAGAACGAGATCTTCTTCTGCCGTTGCGCGATCAGCATGCGGGCGTCGAACGCGCGCGTCTTCAGCATCGCGCGCAGGCCGGCGCGGAGGCGATCGACGTCGAGGGACGGTGTCCACGGCCCGACGGCGCGACCGCTGTCGTCGAGGACGCGGATCAGCGTGTACGCGAGGTCGCTCGTGTCGCGCGGCGAGACGTCGACCGGCGGCCGCGCCACCGCGCCTGCAGGAGCGAGATACAGATAGGAGAAGTCGGTCTCGCGGCCGGGACGGCCGGTCGGCTCGGGGACGTGGAGACGCAGGGGGCCTCGGCTCACGGCGCAGGCGGTTGTTCCAGCAGCCTGCGAGTGTGCCCGGCCGGCGCGGCCGCGCAAGAGGAGGAACGCCGCACCCCTGCCGGCGGCTCGATTTCCGCCGCCGCACAATCTGCCGGTTCTCCTTTCGCACCCGTTCTCTGGCCATGCACCTCGCCCCACTTCGCACATCCCGCCTCGTCGCCGCCGCGCTCGCCGCCGTCGTCGGATGCGGATCGGCGCAAGCCGCTCCTGTCGCCGCCGTCCAGGACCTCGCTCGCGACCAGCAGCAGCCGCTGCTCGACACGTTGCGCGATCTCGTCTCGATCGAGTCGGGCAGCAAGGACGTCGAAGGGCTCGAGAAGATCGCCGCGCTGATCGCCGAGCGGCTGCGCGCGCTTGGTGGCGCCGTCGAGGTCGTGCCGCCGACCGACGTCTACCGCATGGAGGACACGCCGGCGAAGACCGGCGCGATGGTCAAGGCCGAATGGAAAGGCAGCGGCACGAAGAAGGTCCTGCTGATCGCGCACATGGACACCGTGTACCTGCGCGGCATGCTCAAGGACCAGCCGTTTCGCATCGACGAAGCAAGCGGTCGCGCCTACGGCCTCGGCATCGCCGACGACAAGCAAGGCGTCGCGCTGATCCTGCACACGGTCGCGATGCTGAACAAGCTCGGGTTCAAGGACTATGGAACGCTCACCGTGCTCGTCAACGGCGACGAGGAGATCAGCTCGCCGGGATCGCGCAGCACGATCAGCCGCGTCGCTTCGACGCAGGACGCGGTCTTCTCGTTCGAGGGCGGCGGCAGCGAC
>Ga0070683_100001493_pt1 | contig 18056 bp, 10 predicted proteins | sample KBSC713LmetaG_FD_64662 | JGI IMG/M metagenome (GOLD analysis project Ga0070683, IMG submission 64662) | Corn rhizosphere microbial communities from Kellogg Biological Station, Michigan, USA - KBS C7.1-3L metaG | ecosystem: Host-associated > Plants > Roots > Rhizosphere ... | reverse complement strand
CTGAAGAAGATCCAGAAGGCGGTCAAGTCCGGCCAGGTCCGCCAGTTCACCGGCAACGACTACTCGGGCCTGATGGCGAAGGGAGACGTCTGGGCGGCGTTCGTCTGGTCTGGCGACATGGTCCAGTTGCATGCCGACAACAAGTACCTGCGGTTCGTCATCCCCAAGTCGGGCGGCGGGATCTGGACGGACAACATGATGATCCCGAAGCACGGTGACGCATATCTGGCGTCGGTCTACATGAACTTCGTCTACGACCCGAAGATCGCGGCGGAGATCGACGGCTACGTCAACTACATCTGCGACGTCCAGGGAGCGGCCAAGGTGCTGCAGAAGACGGATCCCGCGGCGGCGAAGAACCCGCTGATCTTCCCGACGCCGGCGATGCTGAAGCAGCTGCACCAGTTCGACCCCGTCGCGCTCTTCAACCCGGACTACAAGCAGAAGTGGCAGAAGCTGCTGGGGGCCTGACCGCTCCGGCCGGTCGGGCGCACGCCGGTGGGCTCATCCACCGCCACCGCTCGCTGACGCCCTACCTGCTGCTCGCGCCCGGGCTCGCCTTCCTGGCGCTCTTCTTCCTGGTCCCGCTCGGGTTCCTGGCCCACCAGTCGCTGGAGACGCAAAACCCGATCGACTTCACCAACTCGTTCACGTGGGCCTGGCACAACTACTCGGACGCGCTCTCCACCTACGACGCGCAGCTGATCCGCTCGTTCGAGTACGCGGCGATCGCGACCGCGATCGCGCTCCTGCTCAGCTACCCCCTCGCCTACTGGATCGCCTTCCGCGGTGGACGCTGGAAGAACCTGTTCCTGCTGATGATCATCGCGCCCTTCTTCGTCACCTACCTGATCCGGACGCTCGCGTGGGAGACGATCCTGTCCGACCAGGGGCCGGTGGTGCACTTCCTCCGCTACGTCCACCTGATCAACGTGATCGGCGACAACGACCGCCTGCTCGCCACGCCGACTGCCGTCGTCGCCGGGATCACCTACAACTTCCTGCCCTTCATGGCGCTGCCGCTCTACGTCGCGCTGGAGCAGATCGACCCGAGGCTGATCGAGGCCGGCCAGGACCTGTACGCGAGCAAGGTCCGGACCTTCCTCCACGTCACCCTGCCGCTCTCGATGCCGGGGGTCCTGGCCGGCACGCTGCTCACCTTCATCCCTGCCGCCGGCGACTTCATCAACGCCCAGCTCCTCGGTACGCCGAAGCAGTACATGATCGGCAACGTCATCCAGTCGAAGTTCCTCGCGCTGACCGACTACCCGTCGGCGGCTGCGCTGTCGCTGATCCTGATGGCCGTGATCCTCGTGATGGTGGCGGTCTACGTCCGCGTGCTGGGGACGGAGAAGCTCACGGGATGACCGCGACGCTGCGTTTCGTCCGGCACCACGCGTTGACGGCCTACGCGATGCTCGTCTTTGCGTACCTGCTCGTCCCGATTGCGATCGTCATCCTCTTCTCGTTCAACGCGCCGCACGGCCGGTTCAACTACACGTGGCAGGGCTTCACGCTGGACAACTGGCGGCACTGGGACGCCGTGCCGGGGCTCCGGAGCTCGATCGTCGTCTCTCTGGAGGTGGCAGCGGTGACCTCGATCGCCGCGACCGCGCTCGGCACCCTGATCGCGCTCGCGCTCGTCCGGTACGGGTTCCGCGGCCGGGGGACGACGAACCTGCTCATCTTCCTGCCCATGTCGTCGCCGGAGATCGTTCTCGGCGCCTCGCTGCTGACGCTCTTCCTGAGCATGTCGGTGCCACTCGGCTTCGGCACGATCCTGATCGCGCACATCATGTTCAGCATCAGCTACGTCGTGGTCACCGTGAAGGCGCGGCTGATCGGCTTCGACAGGCACCTGGAGGAAGCGGCGATGGACCTCGGTGCCAACGAGTGGACGACGTTCCGGAAGGTGACGCTGCCGCTGATCGCGCCCGCCGTGCTCGCCGCGGCGCTGCTGGTCTTCGCGCTCTCGGTCGACGACTTCGTGATCACCAACTTCAACGCCGGAACGACGGTCACGTTCCCGCTCTTCGTCTGGGGAGCGGCCCGGGTCGGGGCGCCGCCGCAGGTCAACGTGATCGGCTCCGCGATCTTCTTCGTCGGGATCATCGCGATGGTCGTCAACGTGATCGTCCAGAACCGCCGCCGCCCCAGCGTCCAACCCGTCTGAGAGAAGGAGCAGAGATGGCCGTCAACGCCCCCGTCGAGATCGACCGCACCCGGATCCGCGAGCTGACCGAGCGGGAGGGGACGAAGCTCGACGAGCGCACGGGTGGGTCGAGGGCGATGTACGAGCGCGCGAGGCGCTCGCTCTCCGGCGGGGTCGCCTCGTCGTACCAGGTGCGCGAGCCGTGGCCGATCTACCTGACGCACGGCGAGGGCCAGCGTGTCTGGGACGTGGACGGCAGCGAGTACCTGGACTTCCACAACGGCTTCGGCTCGATGACCCAGGGGCACGCGCATCCGGTGATCACGCGGGCGATCGCCGAGCGGGCCGCGCTGGGCACGCACTTCGCCGCGGCCACCGAGGACGGGATCGCGGTGGCGGAGGAGCTGGCCCGCCGCTTCCGGCTGCCGAAGTGGCGGTACACGAACTCGGGCTCGGAGGCGACGATGGACGCGATCCGGATCGCCCGGGCGCACACCGGCCGCGACGTCGTGCTCAAGATCTTCGGCTCGTACCACGGCCACCACGACACGGTGATGGTCTCGATCGGCGTCGAGTACGACCGGATCGGCGACCGCGACGACCTCGCCTCGCTCCCGTACGGCGCGGGGATCCCTCAGGCCGTGGTCGACCTGACCGTCCCGGTGCCATTCAACGACGCCGGCGCCATGGAGCGGCGGATCGAGCGGCTCGCAGCCGAGGGGCGCCTGCCGGCCTGCCTGATCATGGAGGCGGCGATGATGAACCTCGGGGTGGTGCTCCCCGAGCCGGGCTACCTCGAGGCCGTGCGCGAGCTGACCTCGAAGCACGGCATCGTCCTGATCTTCGACGAGGTCAAGACCGGCCTGACCGTCGCCGCCGGCGGGGCAGTCGAGCACTTCGGCGTCGTCCCCGATCTGGTCACCCTCGCAAAGACGCTCGGCGCCGGGCTGCCGTCGGGCGCGATCGGCGGGACGGACGAGGTGATGGCCTGCGTCGAGGACGGCAGTGTCTTCCAGGTCGGCACCTTCAACGGCAACCCGCTGACGATGGCGGCGGCGCGGGCGAGCCTGTACGACGTGCTCACTCCAGAGGCCTACGAGCACCTGCACCATCTGAACGAGCGGCTGCTGGAAGGCTGCGGCGCCGTGGTCGAGCAGTACCGGCTGCCGGGCTATGCGGTCGGGATCGGCGCCAAGGGCTGCGTCACCTTCTCGCCCGTGCGGGTGATCGACTACGAGACGTTCAAGGCCCACCAGGACGGCGAGCTGACCGAGCTGAGCTGGCTCTGGAACATGAACCGCGGCATCTTCGCCACCCCGGGCCGCGAGGAGGAGTGGACGCTCTCCGTCCAGCACACGGACGATGCGGTCGACCGGTACGTCGGGGTGTTCGAGGAGTTGGCCGCTGAGTTGACGAGTTAACCGGCGGCCGTCTCGACTGGCAGGTAGCGGCGGCGCTGAATCTGAGTCAGGCCGCGCGACAGACCGGCCATCCGCTCGTTCGCCAGCCGTTGGAGGTCGTCGATCCCTCCGCACAGCTCACAGAGGTAGGTCCGAACCGTCCCGTCCCGGCTGGAGGTGAGGATGCGCCGTCCGTCCGGGCTGAAGGACGCGCTCGTCAACGGCTCCTTGTGGCCGTACAGGAGGGTGAGCAGTCGGCCGTTCGAGACCTGCCAGAGGCCCGCCGAGACGGGGCCGGCGGTGACGATCCAACGGCCGTCGGGGCTGAAGGAGCCGTCGAAGACCGGCCCCCCGTGGGCGCGAAGGAGCTCCAGCATGCTCCCGGTCGAGACGTCCCAGACGCGAGCATCGTGATCCCGGCTCGAGGTGACGAGGAGCGTTCCGTCCGGGCTGAACCGAACCGACGTGAGAGCGTCCTTGTGGCCTCGCAGAACCCGAACGAGCGATCCGGTTCGAGCGTTCCAGAGCCTTGCAGTCCCGTCTCTGCCGGCGGTCGCGATCGTCCGCGCGTCGGGGCTGAAGGAAGCGGCGGTGAACGGCGCGCCCCGCTTCAGCGCTAGCACCGGGGCGAACGTCCTCGCGTTCCAGACCCAGAGCGCTCCTGCTTCGGTCGGCCCGGCAACCAGGTGTCCGTCGGAGCTGACGGCGAGGGGCCCCGCTGGACCGCCCCGCACGGTGCGCACGAGCGCACCGGTGGCGATCCTCCACACATGCACCACTCCGCGTGCACCGGTGGTGTAGAGGAGCTTGCCGTCGGGGCTGTCGACGGCGCTGGCGAGCGGGACCCGGTTCCGAAAGACGCGCACGATCCGGCCGTCGTCGGCCAGGATTCGCACTGCATCGTCGTCGCTCGCAGCCACGATCCGGCCGTCGGCGCCGAATGACGCCGTTGTGCCACAGATCAGCTCGGGATGGGTCTTGCAGTTTCGAATCGGCGCGCGACGCGCCAGCACGCGAAGCTCAGGAGCCGTGCCCGGGTTCCAGACACGGGCGGTTCCATCGTCGGCGGCGGTCGCGACCGCCCTGCCGTCGGGGCTGAAGACTCCCTCCGTCACAGAGTCGCTGTGGCCGCGCAGGACGGCTTCGGGGCGTCCGGTCGCCACTTCCCAGATCCGTGCGGTGCCGTCCTCGCTGGCCGTGATCAGGAACCTGCCGTCCGTGCTGAAGGAGGCGGCGTTGACACCGTTCACGTGTCCGAGCATGAGTGCCACGCGTCGTCCGGTCCGGGCGTCCCAGACGCGTGTTGCATCGTCGGAGCTCGTCGTGACGATCAGCTTTCCGCGCGGCCCGAACAGGGCATCTGTCACTCCGCCCTTGTGTTCTGTGAACAGGTGCAGTCGCCGGCCGTCTCGAACCCGCCAGACCGCGGCCGTGTGATCCATGCTGCCCGTGACGACCCGGCGGCCGTTCGGGCTGAAGCCGGCCGCGGTGACGCCGGTGGCGGCCAGTTCGCGGAGGAGACGGCCCGACTCGACGTCGAAGATCCGCGCGCGGAGATTCGTTTCGTCCGGATCGCTTCCGATCGTCACCACCTGGTGCCCGTCGCGACTGAACGACGCACCGATCACCGGGCCGGGGTGAGGCAGTGCGCGAACCATCGTTCCGGTCGAGGCCCGCCAGAGCCGCGCCTCTCGATCTGCCGTCGTCAGGACGAGCGTTCCGTCGGGGCTGAACGACGCCGTCGTCACCGGACTCGTATCGTGCAGTGTCCGCACGAGCGCGCCGCTCGCCGTCCGCCAGATCCTGGCGGTTCCGTCGTCGCTTGCCGTGACGACGAGCGCTCCGCCGGGGCTGAAGGCGGCGGTGTGCACCGGGCCCTCGTGTCTGAGTATGCGTACCCGAGCCCGGCCGTGCAACGACAAGATCCGGGCGGATCTGTCGTCACTCGCTGTCAGCACGAAGCGTCCGTCCGGGCTGAAGACCACGCTGTTCACGGGTCCGCCGCTGGGGAGGATCGCCCGCTCCTTCGACTCGACGAGGGCGCTGCGGAGCACGTCCTCCGCCTCGGGGATGTGGCGAAGCGACGCTGCGTCAACGGCAAGCGCGAGGCTCCGCTGGGGATCGACGTCGAGGTCGGCGACCGCTCTCGCCGCGAGCTCGCGCGCACGTGCAAGCCGTGCCTGCGACCGGGCCTCGCCTCGCTGGGTGAGCGCGAAGACCGTCACCCCCGCCATGACGAGCAGCGCGACGGCGCCGACGGCGACGACCTTGAGCAGACGCCGGTGCCGCTTCTCCGCCTCAGCCCGCTGGCGCTCCAGCTCGCTGGTCTGCTCGTACGAGGCCTTCCAGGCGAGCACGGGCTCGGCGAGGACGTCGTGGAAGAGCTCGTAGCGGGAGGGGCCTGCACCGTTGCCGGCGACCGACCGAAGGATGCGCTCGTCGCCCAGCTTGGCCAGCACTGGAAGGATGTCTCCCTCGCCCGCATGGGCGTACTTCGCGAGATCTCCTGCGTCGTGGGCGATCTTCGTGCCCGACGGCGTGACGAGGTGGTCGAACATGCGCGCGGCCACGTCCTTCTCGCCGGCGGTCAGCTGGGCGAGTGCGCCGTCGACGTGCTCGTGCACGATGCGCTCGGCCCCTCCGAGTCTGCGCAGGGTCTCGAGGCGTAGCGTCCGCTCCCCGGTGCTTTGCTCCTCGTCCCACAGTCGCTGCATCACGAGCTGCAGGTAGGGCGTCTCGATGCGCACGACCCCGTCCCCGCCCTCGACGGCGCCGCGCCCGGTCTGGCCGACGTCGACCCGGCCGGCGACGACCTGGTCGAGCACGGCATCGACGAGCGCCGGTTCGATGTCGACGGTCTCCGACTCCGCGACCATCCGGTTGTACTGGGAGATCGGCTCGACGATCGCCGCCCGGGCAGCGCCGGGCTCGAGGTGCTCGAGACGGAGGTAGTTCCCCAGGACGTTCGGGATCTGGGCTCTGAACACGTCGAGCTTGGCGAGCGCATCCTCGCGGATGGCAAGGAGGAAGTTCACCCGCAGGTCGGCGCTGTTCACGATCGCGGGGAAGTCGGCCGCGAATGTCCCCGCCCCTTCCTCGCCGCCGTGGTAGAGGAAGTACTCCTCGGCCTGGTCGAGGATCACGTACACGTCGCCGTCGAGGGCCTGCTGCCACATCCACAGCGTGTCGGTGAGTGACCCGGGGTCGTGAGGCGCGTGGAGCGAGCCGCCGAGGGCGCCTCTCACCGCCTGCGCAACCGCGTTGCGGAGCGCCGCCTGTGGGTCGTCGCGCCAAGCGTCGAACACGACCACCGCAAGTCCTGGCTCCCCCTGCTCCTCGAGGTTCGTTCTCGCCAGCCCGCGTAGGTGGTGGGCGACTCCGGCCCGAAGGATCGAGCTCTTCCCGACTCCGGTGTCGCCGTAGAGGACCGTGAGCCTGGACGCCATCAGGTTGGCCTCGAGGAGCTCTCGCTCACGTTCCCGGCCGAAGAAGAAGAGCACGTCGAGGTCGGAATCCTCGAACGGCGTCAGCCCCTTGTAGGGCGAGAGGGAGTCCACCCGCGTCATGCCGGCAACTCGGCAGCGATCCGGCTGCGCAGCCCCGTCACGTACTCCTCGACCGGTAGGTCGAAGAGGTCGATCCCCCGCTGGCGCCAGAGCTCCTGCTCGATCGCCTCGGGCTTCGGCCCAATCGCCCACGACCGGTATCCGATGCGCTCGCGGCCCCAGACGCGATGGAGGAAGACCCGCAGGCTCCAGGCGTGAAGGGGATAGCCGAGGAAGAGGAAATGGCTCCGCCGGAGCTTCGCCGCGAGCGTCACCGGGAGGACGACCGCGATCTCGGCCTGCGCGAGGTAGTCGATGTGGTCGTCCTCGCTGACGACGAAGCTCTCCCACTCGCGCTCCGGGCGGCGGTCGATGCCGCCGTGGATCTTGAGGATCACCGGTCGGCGCTCGAGCGAGATGTCGGCGTACGCGTTGGGGACCTCGACGAGGGTGGCGGCGCCGTCGAAGCCGACATGCAGGAACTTGCCGCGGTTGGGGCCGAGCGCGAGATACGAGACGACGTCGAAGTCCTCGCCTGCCTCCCTGAACGCTTGCTCGAGGACGTCGTCGAAGTTGGTCGTGACGATCAGCTGATTCGAGCCGCCGCGCGCTCTGAGCAGGCCCGCCAGCTCGGCCAGCGACCGGTGGACCGGCCCGGGGGCGCTCTCGCGGTCGAACAGGGTGTGGAGCTCGTCGTAGAGCGGCCCGACGCCCTTGGTCAAGGCGACGTACTCGGCGACGTGGGCAAGGTCGTACGAGTGGTGAGGCGGGCACTCGAAGCACCTGGCCAGGTGAGAAGCGACCGAGGCTGGGTCCGGCAGCCCGTTTTCAGTGCGCTCGCCCGGGTCGTTGACGCCCGCACCGACGATGACCACCAGGCGGCCGGCCAGAAACGCCCCGACGACGTCGCCGAGGTGGTCTTCGATGGGGTGCTGAACCGACGGAGGCTGCAGCACCTGCTCCTGCCGGATCACCGACCGGTAGAGCTGCTGCAACGCCGGGCTCGGGTCGATGCCGAGCTCGTCGACGAGCATCCGGCGTGCGTCGAGGTAGGCCTGCAGCGCCTCCGCCTGGCGGCCCGTCCGATACAGCGAGAGCATCAGCTGTCCACGCAGGCGCTCGCGGAGCGGATTCTCCGCGACGAGCCGTTCGAGCTCGCCGACGAGCTCTCCGCCCTTGCCGAGCTCGAGATCGGCGTCCATCCGCTCCTCGAGGGCTTCCAGCCGGAGCTCCTCGAGCCTGCGGATCTCGCCCTGCGCGAAGCTCTCGTACGCGAAGTCGGCGAGCGGTGCGCCGCGCCAGAGCGCGAGTGCCTCACGGAGCAGCTTCGCCCGCTCCCCCGCGACCCTCCCTCGCGCCTCTCCGACGAACTGCTCGAAGCGGCCTGAGTCGAACTGACTAGGCTCGATCCTGAGCAGGTAGCCGGGCGGCCTCCGGATCAGGACCTCGGTCGCGAGCGCCTTGCGCAGCTGAGCGACAAGGTTGTGGAGCCCTGCCTTCGCGGTCGCCGGGGGTTGGTCGCCCCAGAGCTCCTCGATGATCCGGTCGGTCGAGACCACCTCGCCGGCGTGGATCAGGAGGAGGGCAAGGAGCGCCCGAGGTCGCTGACCTCCGAGCGTGACCGGACCGTCTGGACCGACAACCTCGAGCGGCCCGAGGATCTTGAACTCGAGCACTAAACCCTTGTAGCACTCTGCACATCCGTTGCCTAGATGCGATTAGCGCGCCGTTAGCGCGCGCAGAGGGAGTGATTTGAACGCGGCTCGAGCGTGGCCGCATGTTCACTTCCACACACATCCGCAGCGGCGCCCGGCGCCGCATCGCTCTGTCCCTCGCCGCCCTGTCGCTCGGCACGCTTCTCGTCCCCTTCGTCCTTCCGGCGACCCGGGCGTCGGCCGCCGGCAGCGGCTACAACTGGCCCGTCAAGCCTTTCGACCGTCCGCACCCCGTCCGGGCGAATTTCGGTGATCCCCGGACGACCTTCGCCGGCCCGCCCACGCCGCGCGGTCTGATGACCAGCAGCGGCATCTTCGAGCTTCATTTCGGTATCGACATCGCGACCTCCGACGGAACCGCCGTGTATCCGGTGCGCTCGGGGATCGCCTCGCTGGTCAACGGCCGTGCCGTCGGCGTCGACTCGGGCGACGGGTTCGTCGCCGAGTACTGGCACATCGTCCCAGCGATCAGGCCCGGTCAGAAGGTCGAGGCGTTCAAGACCGTCCTCGGCCACGTTATGAAGGGATACGAGCACGTTCACTTCACGGAGATCGACAACCGGCGGATCGTCAATCCGCTTGCACCTGGGCATCTCGGCCCGTATCAGGACCGCACGACGCCCCGAGTGACCTCGATCTCCTTCCGCCAGTCCGACACCGGGCCGGAGGTCCTCCCCGAGTTCGTGCATGGCCGGGTCGTTCTGATCGCTGGGGCCTACGACGTGACGGCGCTGCCTGTCCCCGGCGACTGGAACGACCTACCGGTCGCCCCGGCGCTCCTCACCTGGAGGGTCGAGTCCGCCAAGTACGGCAAGGTCGTCGTCCGCGAGCGGACAGCGTTCGACGTTCGTACGACGCTGCCGGACGAGGACTTCTGGCAATGCTATGCGCGCGGCACGCGGCAGAACATGGCGACCTTCAACGGGCAGCGTGCGTGGAGAGTGCCGGGCGTGTACCTGTACAAGCTCACCAGGACCCCCTTCGACACCACCCGGCTTCCGAACGGGATCTACACGCTGCGCGTGACAGCGACCGACATCCGCGGGAACACGAGCTCGTCCCGACAGGTGTTCATCGTCCACAACGGGCACGCGCTGTGAGCCGGGCGTTCGCCACGGCCCTCGGCGCACTCGTCCTCTGGGTGGGAGCCGGGCCGGCCGCCGATCCGCTGGTCGCGACCGTCCATCCGCTCGACCGCCCTCGAGGCTTGATGGTCACAACCGGAGGCTGGGCCTATTGCGAGCAACTCCGGAGACTCGCCCGTCGGACCCGGTACACGCTTCTCTGCGGTAGGTACTCCCGTGACGGGTATCTCGGCCCTGGGCTTCGATCCAGCCGCCACCTCGACTGGGGAAACCCGCGCTACCTCGCACGGTTCGCCGAAACGATCCGCCGTCTGCACCGGCGCGTGAGAGGCCCGTTGATCCTGATCGGCGTGTCGTACTCGGGGTTCGGCGTCGCCACGCTGGCATCTCACGACCCGGAGATCCGTCCCGACCGCCTGATCGTAATCGACTCATACCTCGATCTGGTCGCACGACGAAGCCTGCTGCCCAGCTGGCACGAGACCGCGCGGGAGATCGACCGCGAGACGGGCGGATCCGAAGCTGTCCTTCGGCAGCGAAGCGTCAGCGTCCAGGGACTGGCCCGCCTCGTGCGAGACGGAACCCGGCTCACCATCGTCTGGAGCGTCTCCCCCGACGAGCGGCGGTTCTTCCGCGGCGCCACGTGCGATCGCGACGCAGATGCCGAAACCCTGCGGAAGCTCGCCCAGACGCTGGGACGTCCGGTACCGGCCTGGGTCACGCAGAGCAGGCACGGACACGACCTCTGGGACCACGGCGCCGCGATCGTCGGCGGCCGATATCCCGGACGCAAGATGGTGTTCCGGCCAGGCGGCGCGATCCCGTCGGCGTCCGTGTGCTGACCCGTGGCCATACGCGGTGTGAGGGCCGCCGGCAGGCGGCCCTCACCTGGATGACTCCTGAGGACATCGCTCTTCGCGGTGCCGTTGATCGTCGCCGCCCAGACGGTTCCACCGAGTCCGCCGGCGAGAACCGCGACGATCGTGATGAGCACGAGCCTCCGCATCTCCCCGCTCCCTTCGCGTCGATTCGGGCGAGAAGGGCTCCCACTCGACGTAGAGGGTGTGGCCGGCCGCTAACCGGCTACTAAACACCGGTTAGCGGCGAGTTAGGGTCGCGTCGCAGCATCGGGGTGATGCTCGTTGTGGGGAGGCTCGGGGCGCTGGAAGAGCGGGAGTTCAGGCTCCTCTGGCTCGGCCAGGCGACGTCGGCGCTGGGATCGAGCCTCGTCCCCGTCGCGCTCGCGTTCGCCGTGCTCGAGCTGACCGGCTCGGCTTCCGCCCTCGGGCTCGTCCTCGCTTCGGCGCTCGTCTCGCGGGTGGCGTTCCTGCTGCTGGGAGGCGTCGTCGCCGACCGGCGGCCGCGGCAGACCGTGATGCTCGCCGCCGACCTGCTGCGCACCGGATCCCAGGCGCTCGTCGCCGTGCTGCTCGTCACGGGGCACGCGCGTCTCTGGCACCTCGTCGTCCTGTTCGCGCTCTTCGGCGCCGGGGACGCGTTCTTCTCCCCGGCCTCGACCGGGTTGGTGCCGGACACCGTGCGGCCCGAGCGCCTGCAGCAGGCGAACGCGCTGATGAGTCTCTCGCGCAGCGTTGCGTTCGTCGCCGGGCCGACGATCTCCGGGTTGCTCGTGGCCGGTGTCGGGCCGGGCTGGGTGTTTGCGATCGACGCCGCCACGTTCGCGTGCTCGAGCCTCTCGCTCGGACTTCTCTCCCTCCCGTCCCCGGCGGCCGAGGCCCGTTGCACGCGCCTGTTCGACGAGCTGCGCGGCGGCTGGCTCGAGGTCAGGAGCCGGGCGTGGGTCTGGATGACGGTGGTCCGCTTCTCGATCTCGAACCTGGCGATCGCGCCGCTCTTCGTGCTCGGGCCGCTCGTGGCCCAGGAGTCGCTAAACGGAGCGACCTCGTGGGGCCTGATCGGGACGGCCGCCGGGGTCGGCGCCGTGCTCGGCGACGCGGCTGCGTTGCGTCTGCGACCCTGGCGGCCGCTCATGGCCGGCGGGCTCGCCGTCTCGCTCTGGTCGCTCGAGCCGGCGCTGCTCGCCCGTCCCTTCCCGACGGCCGTGGTCGCGGTCGCAGCCGCGGTCGGCTTCGGCGCTTCCGGCTTCTCCAACGCGGTCTGGTTCACGGCACTTCAGCAGCGGATCCCGCCCCGGGCGCTCTCGCGCGTCAGCTCCTACGACTGGTTGGGCTCGGTCGTTCTGCAGCCGGCCGGCTTTGCGCTGGCGGGTCCGCTCGCTGTCCTGATCGGGATCCCCGCGACGCTGCTCGTCTCGGCGGCCGTCCAGGCCTCGGCCTGCCTCGCCTTCTCGCTCACGCCGAGCGTCCGCAACCTCCGAACGCCTTAGCGATTCGTTAGCCGGCGATTGGGGCGCCGTGAGCGCCCGGTCGTGGAGTGGGCCTCCGAAAGGAGGTGAGCGCCATGACCGGTATGCCGGACAGCGGCGGCGGCCCGCGGGGCTGATCGCCCGGAGCAAGAAAGCACGAAGAGCCCGTCGAGGGCTCTTCGTGTGTCTAGGCCGGGGTCAGCTTGAGGAGGAGCGCGCGTGCGCGCCTTGCACCGACTGTGTTCCCCTTCTGCTCGAAGAGCCCGACAGCCTGTTCCACCGCTGCGCAGGCGTCGTCGAGCCTCCCGACGCGCCGCAGTACCTCGGCCCGGTCGAGCAGCACCTTCCCCCGGCGGTTGAGGACGTCGGTCGCCTCTGCGAGCCGGACGGCCTCTCTGCTGAGTGCCTCCGCCTCGACGACCTTGTCCTTTTGGGCGAGACACCTCGAGCGCACAGAGCGCCAGAGGATCTGCGTGAGGACGTCGTCCGTCGCCGCCAACTCCTCGGCACGGTGGCTCAATCGCTCGGCCTCCTCGTAGCGCTCCAGCTCGTAGAGGGCATCACCGAGCTCCGCCGCCCTCGTGGCGAGGTAGGACAGACCGCCCATTCGCTCCAGTGCCTCGCAGCTGGCCCTGAAGACCCGCTCGGCGGCGGCGGCGTCACCGGCGAGGAGCGCGATCCGTCCGTCGACCGCCCCGCAGTTGGCTTCCGCGAGCGCGTGCTGGCCGAGCTGGTCGTACGCGGCCCGCGCCCGAGCAACGAGCCGGCGAGCCTCGGCGAGGCGACCCCGCATCGCCTCGAGCTCGCCCAGGGGCGCGAGGACGTTCGCTTCTCCACCGAGATCCGCCTGGGCGAGAAGCTTCCGGCAGAGCCGGATCGCCTCCGTTGCGGGCATTGGCCCGTGCTGCGCCGCCGCGGCGAGGAAGGCGAGGCAGGCCGCGACCGGCCACCCGGACCGGCGATGATGCTCGAGTGCCAGCTCCGCGGCGTCGGCGGCTGCTCCGTGGCGGCAATGCATCAGGCCGTGCACGAAGGCGATCGTCAGCCAGGCCCTGCCGAGCGAGCGCTCGTCCTGGACGGCCTCGAAGACCGGCACTCCCTGTTCGGCTACTTCGAGTAGCTCGTCCGCGCGCCCCTCGGGGTCGCTGAACAGCCGCACGTAGGCAAGCTCGAGCCGGGCGCGCAGCTCGAGCCGCCGACCGCCTGCAGCAGCTGTGGTCTCGACCGTCGCGAGGAGGGTTTCCTCGGCTCGGGCGAGCTCGCCCGCCGTTCGCAACGCGAGGCCGAGCTCGCAGCACAGCTCCAGTCGAAAGGAATCGCGCTCCGGCAGCAGCTCGGTCGCGCGCCCGAGCAGGTTGACGGCAGCCGGCGTGTCGCCGCGCTTCCACGCCTCGATCCCGGCCGCGCCCAGCCGTCCACCCGCGTCGGTCGCCAGCCGCCGCGCACGCCCGTCGATCCGCCCGAGCTCCGCTCGCAGGCGATAGGCATGCTCGAGGTGGTAGCCGACGAGCTCGTCCGGCTCATGCCACCCGTCGAGCCAGTCGGCCAGACGCTCGTGCAGCTGCGCCCGCTCGGTCTTCGGCAGCGACGCGTAGGCGACGTCGCGCACGAGGACATGGTGGAAGCGGAAGCCGCCGCGCCGCCGGCGGACGAAGCCCTTCCCGGCCAGCCCCCGGAGGAGCTCGCCGACCGCCGAATCGCGCGGCGGCGAGAGCTCCTCCACGGCGCTGCGCGAGAACAGGCGTCCGACGACGGCCGCACGTTGCAGCACGGCGAGCTCGACCGGCTCGAGCCGGTCGAGGCGGGCGGCGATCAGCGCCTCGGCGGAGCTCGGCACCACGTCGACGGCGCCCCCTTCCTCGGCGAATGCGACCAGCTGCTCGGCGAACAGCGGGTTTCCCCCTGCGCCGTCGACGACCCGCGCGCGGATCTCGTCGGAGGCCTCGTCGGCGAGGGAGTCGACGAGCGTGCGCACCTGCTTCTCGCCCAGCGGGCCGAGCTCGATCGCACCCTCGGCCAGCGCGGGGCGGCTATCACGGAGCTCCGGCCGCGCGAGGCAGAGCGCCAGGATCGGCCCTTCCGCCCGTTCGCCGAGCTGCTCGACGAGATCGAGCAGTGCAGGCTCGGCCCAGTGGACGTCGTCGAAGACGAGCACGAGCGGGCGCTCGAGGGCGCGGTGCTCGAAGAAGCGCCGGACGCCGAGCAGCTGCTCTCCGACGGCATCGGCGTCGCCGGTGATCGCCGCCAGGTCTCCGCCGGCCTGCGCGAGCATCTCCCGCAGAGGCAGGTAGGTCGCACCGGCGCCGTACGAGACGCAACGACCGATCAGGACGGCGGCCTCGCCGGCGACTCCGGCGACGAGCTCCCGGGCCAGGCGCGTCTTTCCGATCCCCGGCTCGCCGAGGATCGCGACCCGCCGGCACCGGCCGTCTCGGCAGGCCTCTTCGTAGGCCCGACGGAGCGCCGCCAGCTGCTGCCGGCGCCCGACGAGCGGCGCGTCGAGCGAGCGCGCAATCGGGCGCGCTCCGCGTTCGACGGCGACCACGCGGTGCGCGCCGCCCGCGGGCTCGACGCTGACGGCGTTGCGACACAGCCCGAGCGTCGCTTCGCCCAGCAGGATCTCGCCGGCGGCGGACGCTCGCGCAAGCCGCCGAGCACAAGCGACGACCTCGCCCGCGACGAAGCCGTGCCCCGCCAGCACCTCGCCGGTGTCGACTGCGAGATGGAGCTCTGCGCCGTCGAGCTCGTCCCGGAGCTCGACCGCCGCCCGCACCGCCCGGAGCGCGTCGTCCTCGTGCGCTGCGGGAATGCCGAAGACGCCGAGGAGCTCGTCGCCTGCCCGGGTCTCGACCGACCCGCCATGGGCGTCGATCGCGGCGCGGGCAGACACGAGCGCCCTCACGGTCGACCTGCGCACCGCCTCGGGGTCGAGCCCCGAGACTGCCGGCGTGACCTCGCAGGACAGGACGGTCACCGTCTTCCGCCGCTCCTCGACCGACGGGAGGACGGCGGGCAGGTCCAGCGACGGATCCTGGCGCAGGATCGCCTGCTCCAGCTCGCGCAGGGCAACACCCGGCTCGAGCCCGAGCTCCTCCGCGAGCGCCCGGCGCGCGTCCTGGTAGGCGGCGAGGGCGTCGGCCTGGCGGCCGGAGCGATAGTGCGCGAGCATGAGCTGGGCACGAAGCCGTTCGTCGAAGCGATGCTGCTGGACGAGCGCGCCGAGCTCGGCGACGACGTCGGCGTGCCGGCCGAGCTCGAGCTGCGCGTCGATCAGGTCTTGCTGCGCAGCGAGACGGAGGCCTTCGAGGCGGGGAATCTCGGCCCGCGCGAAGGGCTCGTAGGTGAGGTCGCCGAGCGGTGGCCCGCGCCAGAGCTCGAGCGCGCGGCCGAGCCGCCCGGCGCGCTCCTCGGCGGACCGGGACCCGCGAGCCTCGGCGACGAGCCGTTCGAAGCGGGTGAGGTCCAGCTGGTCGGGGTCGACGTGAAGGATGTAGGCGGCATCGCGGGCGACGATCACGCCCTCGCCGAGCTCCCTGCGCAGCTGCGACACGCAGTTGTGCAGGGCGGCGCGGGCGTGCCTCGGCGGCGTCTCCCCCCAGATCTCGTCGATCAGGACATCCGTGGCGACGACCTCGCCGGCATGCAGGAGCAGCAGGGCGAGGATCGCGCGACTCTGCCTCCGCCGCACGTTGATCGTGCGCTCGCCCGCGCGCACCTCGACCGGGCCGAGGATCAGGAATTCCAGGGATTCCATCTTCTTCGCCGCGATTGTGGCACTCGTCACACGCGCGGGAAAGGTCCCGGCCTCGACGGTCGCCGTTCGGGACTCGGCTCAGGGTCGGACCAGGGTCATTCCGGATTGCCGCGGTACGGCCGGTCGGCGACCCTGGCTGCATGAGTGAATACCGTGCCGAGCAGCCGGCCCTCCAGCGCCTCGAGCGCAGCCGTTCCGACCGCATGCTCGCGGGGGTCAGCGGGGGCCTCGCGCGCTACTTCGGCATCCACCCCGCCTTCTACCGCGTCGGGTTCGTCGTTCTCGCCTTGATCGGGGGTGCCGGGATCCTGATCTACCTCGCCGCCGCGCTGGTCATCCCGGGCGAGGGCGAGGAGGACTCGATCGCGGCGGCGGCGCTCCGCGAGCGCCGGAACCACCCGCTGCCCGTGATCGGCCTCGGCATCGCTGCGGTCGCTGCCGCGGTGCTGCTGTCGCGGATCAGCCTCTGGCCCTCGGGCGACGCTGCATGGGTTCTCCTCCTCGTCGGCGGTGGCCTGGTCTTCCTGCTCACCCGGCGGCGCGGCACCGATGAACCTGTCGTCCCCGCCGCTGCCCCGGCCGGCGAAGACGTTGCGGACGCCCCGACGGTCGTGGCCGCGCCGCCGCCGCGCCGGGGCCACTTCTGGCGGACACTCCTGATCGTCGTCGGCAGCCTGCTCGCGCTCCTGCTGGTCACGGTCGCGGTCTTCGTCGCCGTCTTCCCCGTGCACCTGAGCCGTGGGGTCGGGAACGAGACGTACGTTCCTGCTTCCGCCGCCGACCTCCACCGGAGCTACAGCCTCGGCGTGGGCGACCTCTTCCTCGACCTGCGCAACGTCCGCCTGCCGGTGGGCGAGACGAAGCTCACCACCCGTGTGGACGTCGGCGGCCTGCGCGTGATCGTTCCGCCCGGCGCCGCCGTCCGCGTGAAAGCCGGCGTGCGGCTCGGCGAGCTGAACCTGTTCGGCGAGACGGACGATGGCCGGAACGTCGACGACGCCGTCACCGAGCGGGGCGCGCGCGTGCTCTTGCTCGACGCCCACGTGGGCGCCGGCTCACTGCGGGTCACCCGCCACTTACCATGACGAGCGATGGCGCTGCCGAGGGCCTCCACCGTCGGCGATGACCGTGTGATCGCGGGGATCTGCGCGGGGATCGCGCAGTCCCTCGCAGTCGACGTCACGCTCGTCCGCCTCGTCTTCACCCTGCTTGCCCTCGCCGGCGGGGCGGGCATCGTGCTCTATCTCGCGCTCTGGCTCCACAACCGGTCCCAGACGGTCTGGCTGTTCGTGCTGGCGCTGGTGATCGCGGGCGCGCTCCTTCTCCACGCCGTTGGCCTTTCCGACCGCTCGGTCGCCGGGGTCACGCTGATCGCCCTGGGTCTTGCGCTCGCCTGGCGCCGCGGCGGAAGCTTCCGCGCCGATGCACCGGTGTCCTACGCCGGACTCGTCGCCGCCGCCGCCGGGGCCGTGCTCCTTCTTTCCGGCGGAAGCCCGAACGCGGCGGTCCTCGCTCCGGGCGCCGTCGCCGGCGCGCTTCTGATGGTCGGCGGGCCCTGGCTCTGGCGGCTGGCGCTGGACCGCGACTCCGAGCGCGCCGCCCGTATCCGGACCGAGGAGCGTGCGGAGGTCGCGGCCCGCGTGCACGACTCGGTGCTCCAGACTCTGGCACTCATCCAGCGCCACGCCGAGGAGCCGCGCCGGGTGGCGGCGATTGCGCGCCGACAGGAGCGCGAGCTCCGCGGGTGGCTTTACGCGGACCGTCCGATCGGCGACGAGACCGCCTCGCTGATCGTCGCCCTCTCGGCGGCCGCGGCCGATGTCGAGGAGATGTACGGCGTCCGCGTCGAGCTGGCCAGCGCCGGCGACTGCCCGGTGGACGAGGCGATCGGCGCGGTCGTGCTCGCCGCACGCGAGGCGATGACGAACGCTGCGAAGTTCGCCGGTGCCGACGTGATCGACGTCTACGTGGAGGTGGCGGACGAGTCGGTCGCCGTCTTCGTCCGCGACCGGGGCTCCGGGTTCGACCGCGGCTCGGTGCCGGCGGGCAGACTGGGTCTGACCGAATCCATCGAGGGCC
>Ga0070683_100001492_pt1 | contig 18066 bp, 18 predicted proteins | sample KBSC713LmetaG_FD_64662 | JGI IMG/M metagenome (GOLD analysis project Ga0070683, IMG submission 64662) | Corn rhizosphere microbial communities from Kellogg Biological Station, Michigan, USA - KBS C7.1-3L metaG | ecosystem: Host-associated > Plants > Roots > Rhizosphere ... | reverse complement strand
ATGGTCGGCTGCTTCCAGAACAAGGAAACCCGCTCTGAATTTCTGTCCCTGGTGCGCTCCACCACCCACAACGGCATGTAATCCTGCTTGTCATTCCCCGCAGAGCGAAGGCACCTCGTCACCCGTACCAGAGCGAAATCAGCCTGTCACCTGACGTTGAGTGCAACGAACGGGAAGGCGGCTTTTACCTTCGCCCCGCAACCGAAGCTGACGCGCTGCTAAAGTAATTCAGTGAACGGCCTCTTCGTCCTGGATAAACCCACCGGCATCACCAGCCACGATGTCGTCAGCCGTCTGCGCCGCATCACCGGCGAAAAATCCATCGGTCATCTCGGCACGCTCGACCCCATGGCCACCGGCGTCCTTCCGCTGCTGCTCGGCAAATACACGCGCCTCGCGCAATACTTCTCCTCCGCCGAGAAGCATTACACCGGCTCCATCCGCTTTGGCTTCGCCACCGACACTTACGACGCTGAAGGTTCGCCTCTCGGTCCGCAATCAGACCCGCATCTCACGCTCGAGCAGGTCCGCGCCGCCGCTGCGCGCTTCCACGGCGAGCTGCAGCAGATGCCCCCGCCCTTCTCCGCAAAAAAGATCGCCGGCACGCCCGCCTACAAGCTCGCCCGCGCCGGCAAGCCCGTCGAACTCAAGCCCGCGCCCATCACGATCGACACCTTCGAAATCATCGCGCTCGAAGGCCTCACCGGCACCTTCTCCATGGCCATCAGCGCCGGCGGATACGTCCGCTCCGTTGTCCACGAGCTTGGCGCGGCGCTCGGCTGCGGAGCCCATCTCGCCAGCCTCCGCCGCACCCGTGCCGGCGTATTCACCCTCGCCGACGCCCGTACTCTCGATGAGCTCCAGCCCCTTACCGGCAACCCCGCCGCGCTCGAGCAGATGTCCGTGCATCCTCGCGCGCTCCTGCGGCACATGCCGTCCGTCACTGCAGACATGCAGACTCTCGGCCGCATGCGCAACGGAGCCCAGGCCAACCTCCCGGAATTCTCCTCCGCGCCCCTGGTCAAGGTCTTCGCCTCGCAGCATGACCTCTTCGCCATCGCCCAACGCATCGCCGGCACTCTGTTCCAGCCCGTCGTCGTCATGGGTTGATCGGGCCCGACGTCGCGTAAATTAGTCGCCCGTCGCCCCGCACCCGATATTCTCATTGCTGACATGATTGCGCAATTGATTAAGATCGGCGTCATTTTCGCCGCAAGTGGCTACCTGGTGGTGCAGTTCCGCAAGCCCTCAAAATGGCTGGGGCGTCTTGTGGCCGGCAGCATGAACCGGAGTCACAGCTCGTTGACCGACTGGGGCCTGAGCCACCTCTCCATCACAAGCGATGCCGCCATTCTCGACGTTGGTTGCGGAGGAGGCGCGACGGTGAAAAAGCTCGCCGCCCTCGCTCCCGACGGCAAGATCCACGGCGTCGATTACGCCAGCGGTAGCATTGCGGCCTCGCGGGCAAACAACCGGCAGCTCATCGCCGAAGGCCGCGTGACCATCGATCAGGCAACGGTATCCCACCTGCCGTTTCCCAATGACCAGTTCGATGTCGTCACCGCCATCGAAACGCAGTACTACTGGCCCGATCTGCCCGCCGACATGGGCGAAATCCTCCGCGTCCTCAAACCGGGAGGCAAGCTTGTCATCATTGCGGAGAGCTACAAGGGCGCGTCGCTCGACTGGCTCGAAGGGCCGCTCATGCGCCTGTTCCTCGCCGCATCCCGCCTCAGCCCCGATGACCAGCGCAATCTCTTTCAAACCGCCGGCTACACCGACGTGCAGGTGATTGCGGATCATCGCAAAAGTTGGATCTGCGCGATGGGAACCAAGCCACAGCCAAGTGCCGCTGTTTGATAACTCACTGCGGCTCTTCCCGCTCCTGATCCGCGGCTTTCTTGTGCTCCGCGAAATAGGTGTCTTGCTCGGTCATCAGCCGCTTGGCCTGGTCCACCATGTCCTCATCGGCCTCGATGGCTTCTTTGCGCGCCTCGTCGAAAGTCAGTTCGCCGGGCAGCGCCTTCAAAATCCCAAGCCACTTCGGCGCTAGCTCGTTCAGCCGCTTGAGTGCCGGCCGCATGTCGGCCTTGCGGTCTCCGTACTCGTCCAGGTTCGACCCCAGCTCATCCAGCAGCGCGCTGAAATCCTGCAGCTCGTTATCCAGCCGCTGCGCCCGCCCGCGCGCCTTGCCCTGGTTCGTCAGGCCCTTGATCCTCTCGGCGCGCTCATCGAGAAAATCGGTGTAGAGCTTGATTCGAATATTGGGATAGATCCCCGCCTCGCGAATCTTTTCCACCTGCGCCTCGGTGAGCGTCTGCCGCTGTTCTTTCTGCGCCCACGCCCCCGCCGCCAGCCCTGCACCGATCATCGCCGCCAGAACCCACCGCTTCGAACCCACCGGAGCACACCTCCACCGGCTTTCATTCAAGCACACGAAAGCCGCCGGCGAACAGCCACCAGGAACGCCAAACGATGGAAGGGAAGAGAAGCTGACGGGAACTGCGAACCGGGAATTGAGAACTGACAATTGCTTTTTGGCTACCCAGGTCCAGAGCCCTGAGGGCTCCTGAACCTGGGCTATGCGCAGCTTTGGTTTCGAGGCCACGCTTTACGACCGGCGTTTCTCACTCCGGCCGAACTCGCGTCTCACGTGCCGAGGGAACCCTCGAAAGCCGCGCCGTGAACCTCACTTCTTGAATACCTGCAGCATCGTATCGTCCTGCGCCCGGTTGAGCTGCGCAAGCGTCTGCTTGAGCAGTTCCCGATCTTCGTCGGAACCACCAGCATGCAGCAGTTCCGTCAGCCGGAACGCGGTATGGCGCAGCAGAATCTGCGCGTCCTTCAGCTTCTTGTCGTTCACCGCCAGCGCCGAAGTGATCTTGTGCGTAAATTCCTGCGCCCTTTTCAGCAGGCCGTTCGCCTTTTCCACGTCGCCGGCCTGATACTGGCGCGCGCTGAACTCGATCGTCTCGTGCACCAGTTGCGCATAAAGGAAGCACTGTTCGCGCGGTTGCGCCTGCGCGGCACGCTGCTCCAACGCGGTGATCATCTGTTCGTCGGGGGTCTTGCTGTCCATCGACGACGCATAAGCAGGAATCGAGAGTGCGGTCAACAGAACAACGACAACTGGCGCAATGCGCATAAACGAACCTCCGCGTACGCGGTTCGACTATGGTCTTTGCTATTCCATCACGCCCACAAGGACCGTTTTCTAGATGGAAACGCTCCAATTGCAGGACGCGGTAGAACACACAAAGAGATGGTGCACTCTTGGGCCGAGACTATAGGAGTTTTAGAGAGAATATGCAAGGAGAAAATCCTGCATACCCTCCTTTCGGACTCTTGGCTACGGCGGTACGCTCAAATCTATATTCGTCCTTGCCCGCTTATCGCTTCTTCTCGAGCAGGAGAAGTCGCTGCCGGGCTTGCCATTCCTGATCCGGAAACTTACCTGCGGCCGCCTCCAGAAAGTGATGATAGTACGTTATTGCCGCGTTCCGGTCGTGCAACATATCATAGGATGTAGCCCAAAGGAAGTATGTAGAGGCGTTTTCCGGAAGATACTTTGACCGCATTGTAAGAGCATGTAGCGCCATCGAAGAATCTCCAACCTTCGACGCCACAAAGGCCATCCCGCTCCAGGCCTCCCCATCCGTTGGATCCACTTCCGTCGCCGTCGAGAACACCTGCAGCGCCTGGGCGAACTTTTGCTCCCGCGTCAGATTCTGCCCTTGCGCCACAAGCAGCTCAGGATCGCGGGGATGCTTCGCCAGCAGCACGCCGTACAGTTTGTCAGAAGCCGCCGGGTCGCCCGCTTCGGCCGTCACCTCGGCCAGCATCTTCGTCACGTTCTCGTCCTGCGGACGTTCCTTTTGCAGCTTTTCCAGCAGCGGAAGCGCCTCCGCCTTATCCTGCGCCACCAGTGCCGCCGCGAGCTGCGCCGTCAGCCCCGGATCGCCCGGCGCATCCTCCAGGCCCTTGCGCGCCTCCGCCTCGGCCTGCGCATACTGCTTCTTCACCAGCAGGATGTGCGCCAGCCCCGCCTCGGCCTGTGCATTCCTGGCGTCTTCCGTCAGCACCCGCCGATACGCAGCCTCGGCTTCGTCGGGCTGGTTGGTCTGCGCCGCCAGGTCCGCGGCCAGCAGGGTGTCGCGTGGCGTCTCGGGTGTCAGCTTCAGCGCCTGCAGCAGTTCGTCCGAGGCCTTCTCCGGATTGTCCGTCCGGTCGATCTGCGCCAGCGCCCGCCAAGCCCGCCCCTTCGCCTCTTTCCCCACTGCGCCGGGATCCAGTTGCGTAGCTGCCTCCAGCTCCGGCCGCGCCTCGTCCACTTTTCCCTGCCGCGCAAGCAAAAGTCCCAGCGACAACTGCGCCTCGAACGATTTCGGATTCGCCTTTACCGCGCCCCGGTAAAATCCTGCGGCCTCATCCAGCTTGTTCTGCGCATCCGCCACATACCCCGCATCGAACAGCGCCCGCGCATCCTCCGGATGTGCCGCCACATACGCCGCAAGCTTGCCCTCCGCCGTCTTCCAGTCTGACTTGACGATCGCCGCCTCCGCTTCCGCAACCTCCGGCGGCGGAGGCGATTCTGCTTCACTGCCGGCACTTGCGGCGCTCGGTGGGACAACGGTTTGGGCCCGGCAGGGAAGTCCCAGGCCTGCACATAGAATCAACACCACAAAAGCAGAAGAACGCACGAAATACCTCATCCAGAAGTGTATCGGGGAACCTGTATTAGACGTCCATGACCCGGAATGGCGGTTCACTCCTCATGCGGCGAGCAGGCCGCTCTCGCCTTTGGTGCCCGGAAGCGACCCTACGGCCACCCTCCGGACTACCGCCCCCGCCCCATCGGGCATCGAATTCCATTGGAGCGAAGACATGACCGAAAACATGCGCAACATTCCCAGCAAACGGCCCGCGAACGAAACTCCCACCGTAATCGACAGCACCACCGACGCCGAAGAGCAGCGCCACAAGAAAATGGAACGCATGGCCGATCGCGCCGCTCACAAAGCCAACAAAACACAGCAGGAGTTCGATGAGGGCGCCAACTCCTTCTCCAACATCGGCCCCCACTAATCCCCCCGACCGGCCGGCGCTCCACCCGCATCCGGGGCGCCGCCCCCTTCTTTTTTCCCCAAAAAACACACCACGGTAACTTACGTTCGGTTTAAGGAAACCTTAACCAAATCGCGCGTTTTCGCGCTACACTTTGGTCTCTGGGCTTCCCAAAACTGAAAGGAAAAACAACTTTCCTGAGAGGGCCTGCATCTACTAGAGAGTGCGCCGGGTGGGTCCTCCGGCAGGTTGTCCATACAGGTGAACCTATGCTCTCCCTCATATCAAAACGAATACCAGGTGAACCTATGCCCGCCATGCCGCTCCATATACCCCTCGCGTCGGCTTATCTCTGCCAGGATTGCAATTGTGTCAGCAACTGCTCGCGTCAATGTCCCGCTTGTGCCTCTGAAGTCCTGATGGGCCTGGCCGGCGTCCTCAATCGCGAGGTCGTCGAAGAAGTCGTCCCTGGGCACGGATACTCATACGTCACCGCCATGGTGGCCTGACGTCTCCCGCGCCGCGTGCGCGGTATCAAAGCTGCACAAAGTTCTCTGGGGGAGTACGCATCGGCCCTCCTCGGCCGGTCGTGTGCACACGCAAGCGCCGGGCCAACTCGCCCGGCGCTTCTTGTTTCAGCGTTTTTCGTCCCAGCTTGCCTGAAGACGTGGCCTGAAAAGACACGGTGCGCGGGTCCCAGCTTGCCTGAAGACATGGCAATTTAGGAAATGCTGGAACACCTGTGATGGCCGGCACAGCCCAGACCTGCAATCCCGCGCACAATCAATGCTCCAGCTATGGTGTGTCCGGCACAGCTCTGCAGCAGAATTCCCGGTTTCTCTGCGCTGAGAGCTCTCCAGGATGTTTACCAGAAAAGGCAAGAATATACATAACACACCACGCGGCGCGAAAGATGTTCGCTTTTGGAATCAAATAGTTGCATTATGTCGTCAGGAGACATGTTTCGCACGGCTCAGACAACTAACTGAATCCAAATGGGTTAGACTTGACGCGCGTGAGATAATTAGGGATCATGGCAAGTTGCGCTGATCCCGCCCCGTCCCAATCTGAGATCATCTACAGCACAGGCGAAAAAGTAGAGGGGGGTTGCGTGGAATTTCGGCTGCTCTATTGGGGACAGGTACTCGCTTCCTCAAATGCCAAACGAAGATCGGCAGAGAAGCACGCAATGAGGAAGGCTTTTCATCCTCAACTTAAACGGCTTTGGACAAGTCGTCGCATTCTTCTGGAGCAGGCGCGCAATTTTGGAATGACGGGGGAAGTGATAAGCAACGGCCCCGACCCGGTGGTTCCAAGAACAGGCAGTTGGGAAGGCCTCGGCTTTGAAAAGATGGCTAATGAGTGGCCGTTCAATAGCTTTAGGTTCATTCCTCTGGTCACCGAAAAGCATTGCGTTCGTTGCAGCATTGAGATTCTTTTTCTACGTCATGAAGACACTGGCAACCTCGTTTTTCAGGGAGGCGATATCGATGGTCGGATCAAGACTGTTTTTGATTCCCTTCGAATGCCGGCGGTAGGGGAATTGGGAAGAGACGATTTGCCCGGAGACGGCGAAGATCCATTTTTTGTTTTGCTCGAAGATGACAAGCTGATATCGCAAGTTGCAGTTAGCACTGAGCAATTGCTGTTGCTTCCGGGCACAGCTCGAATTAGCCCGAATGATGCTTTTCTGCAAATCAAGGTAGAGCTAAACCCCACGATGATTCCAAGTGAGGGATGGTATTTCCAGGCAAGGTAGCAAAGCCCCCGACTGGCATCAGGGGCTTCGGTAAATCCAGCACACTAAGCGAAATCATCGCATGGAGTGTGCCCCAATGCAAACAAAGCCGGTCAGTGTGTCGGAAAGTCTGGGCCAGCTTTTTCCAGAAATTCGCGAATTGCCTTCTGTAGAGTCCCTTCGCCCGTGCTGTCTATCAGTTCTTGAAAACCTGCGAATCGACTCTCCGCAAACTTTTGAATTTCTGGCGACTTCCGAGCATTTTCGATCATCGTACCCAGAGCTGTTTTTAGCGGAGGATTCTGTTCGCACAGAATATTGATAACAACGTTGAAGACGATCAGTTCCCTCTTCGTTTCCTTCCACTGCGCGTACATAAACTGAATGAGGTCAACTTGCTCTTGAGGTGTCATGTCCTCTCCTGAAAGACTGCGCTATCATAACGCCATGAAACGTCCGCCCGACAATCCCGAATTCGCCCGATTCACGGACGCGATGCGAACGATACTCAAGGTGTCGAAGACGGAGCTAAACGAGCGCATGAAAACAGAAAAGCGGAAGCCTAAGACTTCCGCTTCCCGCGTTTCTGGCGATTCTTCCGCCACACATCCGGCCTAGAAAGAATCGGTACTCGTTTCCATCACCTTGCCTGTCAGTTCTGCATAGGTCAGTCTCTTCCCTGAAATCTGCGATACTGCCAGCGCGAAGCGGTCCGCATCGGTGAGCGGGTTGTCTTTGGTTGCGCGGTTATTGAACCTGAAAACCTGCTCTCCAACATAGGCGTCAAGGTGGAACGGCTCTACGGCAACGTAGGTGCCCTTGAGGGACCGTTTCAAGAGACTCCAGAAATTCTCAATCCCGTTGGTGTGGACGTTGCCCCGCACATACTCTTCAATGTGATTCACGGTCTCGTGAACGAATCGCTTTTCTTCCAAGCTGGAATATCCGCCCCATTGGTCGGTATAGATAATCGAACTGCGCTCGACTCGCGCCAGAATCTCATTCTGCAAAGTCTCGCGGTTCACATTCGGAATGACCTTCGCCCGTACTTGCCGCGCGTTGCGGTCTAGAATTCCCATCACAATCGCTTTGCCAGCGTGTCCTACAGGCTTCCCGCTGAATCCTGGCCCAGTCGGACGCTTGCTCTTGTGCATATTCTTCACCTTGCCGCCGATGAAGGTTTCATCCACTTCAACTGGCCCGCCCTCTTCGCCGCCGATCTTCATAAACGAGCCGCGATCTAGGGCAACGCGAATCCGATGCAGCATGAACCATGCCGACTTCTGAGTGACCTTCAAATCGCGGGCAATCTCATAGCTACTGATACCGTTTTTGCAGTTCACCACGAGCCAAACGGCAACGAGCCATTTATCCAGCGCAATGGGTGAATCCTCAAAGATGGTTCCGGTCTTTGCGCTGAATTGCTTGTGGCAATCCTTCGCCATGCACTTCCAGATGCGGCGCGACTTGAGGAAGGAAACACGCTTGCCCTCGCAGTGTGGACAAGTGACGCCATCGGGCCAGCGCATCGACGCAACGAACTCCACGCACACATCGGGATTAGCGAAGAATCGGGAGGCTTGCAGCAGGCTTTTCGGGAATCCGGCTTGGTCTTTCATGGCCTATTCAGAGTAGCCGTGAAAGCGTGGTGCGTCAAGTACATTATTGCCCCAGAAAATTAGTAGGCACAATTTTTTCTTACAGACGTATTCGCGAGTAAAATCTGCAATAAAGTATTTTGATTCATATGCTTAACGAAAAATAGCCTTGATCCCTGAATCTTCGCCTGAACCCGAAAATTTTGCGAACAAAAAGCGAAGATATGAGCCAAAATCGCGACCTGATTTCATAGCGATTGTTACCTTTTAGTAAACAAATCCCGGCTTCGATGCCATGGAAAGACACGTTGCGCGGGTGAGGACACCCGCACTACAGCCGGTCAGGAGACCGGCGGTACGCGGCAGCGGAGTCCACGTTTTGGGTACGAATCCACAGCCATTTCGCAAAGAACGCGAAATGGATTGGGCCCGAAAGACTATGGCCAAAGCGAAAATGCTCTAATCGCCCGCGACGCCCTTCCCCGCAAGCGACCTCTGCACATTGCTGTGTCTCCGGCTATAACCGAAATAGATGATCAGCCCGAAGATGAGCCAGCTTCCGAAGCCAATCCAGGCCGGCCGGTCGAGCGAGACCATCAGCGACAGCGAAACGATCACTCCAAGAATCGGCACCAGCGGCACCAGCGGGGTGCGGAACGGCCGGGGCATTTCAGGATGCTTCGACCGCATCACCACCACGCCCACGCTCACAATCGAGAACGCGAGCAGCGTTCCTAGGCTCACCAGCTCGCCCAGCAGCTTGATGGGGAAAAAGGCGGCCAGCGTCGCGGCAAACACGCCCACCACCATCGACGTCTTATACGGCGTGCGGAATTTCGGATGCAGTTGCCCAACCCAGTTCGGCAGCAGCCCGTCGTGCGACATGGTGTAGAGGACGCGCGACTGGCCCAGCATCATCACCATCATGACCGACGCCAGGCCGGCAATCGCGCCCAGGTCGATCAGGACGGTCGCCCATCCCATGCCGATCACGCGGGTCGCATCCGCTACGGGCGCGGGAACATTCAGCTTGGAAAAGCTCACTACGCCGGTCAGAAGTCCCGAGACCAGGATGTAGAGCGCCGTGCAGATCACCAGCGAACCCAGGATGCCGAAGGGCATGTCCTTCTGCGGATTGCGGGCTTCCTGCGCCGCCGTCGAGACGGCGTCGAACCCGATATAGGCGAAGAACACGACGCCTGCCCCGCGCATGATCCCCGACCATCCGAATTCCCCAAAGTGCCCCTGGTTCTTGGGGATGAAGGGGTGCCAGTTCGTGGTCATGAGGTGCCAGTGCCCAAACGCGAACATCACGGAGATGGCGATGAAGATCATCACGATGGAAATCTTGATCATCACCGCGGCGCTGTTGAAGTTGGCCGACTCCTTTACGCCCACGATGAGGATGATGGTGATGATGACCAGCGCTGACAGCGCGAAGATGTCAACCTGCGCGTTAATCGGGTGACCGAACAGCGAAAAGGCCATCTTGGGCGCAGGGTTGAATGGCAGCGTGATGCCGAAGAAGCTCACCAGATCGCTGACGAAGCCGCTCCAGCCAACCGCCACGGTGGCCGCGCCAAACGCGTACTCCAGGACCAGCGCCCAGCCGATTACCCAGGCCACGATCTCGCCCATGGTCGCGTAGCCGTAGGTGTAGGCGGAGCCTGCGATGGGCAGCATGGAAGCGAACTCGGCGTAGCACAGGCCGGCAAAGACGCAGCCGATGCCGGCAATGATGTACGAGATCACAATCGCCGGCCCCGCGAACTGGGCTGCGGCCGTGCCCGTGAGCACAAAAATGCCCGCGCCGATAATCGCGCCGATTCCGAGCGTGATCAGATTGATCGGCCCCAGCGCGCGCTTCAGCGAGTGCTCGCCTCCGCCTTCCGCTTCCGCCAGAATCTTCTTTATAGGTTTGGTTGCGAATAACTGGCTAGACATGCACATCCTCCGCGGCGCAGGAATCGGCTGGGCGCTCAGCGATCGGGCGCACCTGGTTTGTCGTTGTGGCACGCAGTCTGAACATCAACAACGCACTCCTGTTCAACATCATCACAATAGGATTTCAGAGATCGGCAACCTGCCTCGACCGGCGGGACCACAGGAAATACACGGGGATTCCGATGAGTACGAGCACAAGGCCCGGCCATGTGTACTGGGGCTTGTACCGCAATAATACGATACAGATCCAGCTCGCAATCACGATATACAGCGCGGGCAGAACCGGGTATCCGACCGCCCTGTAAGGCCGCGGCGCCGCCGGCCATTTGAAGCGCAGAACGAACAGCCCCAGGATCGTCAGAATGTAGAACACCAGCACGGCGAAAATGATGTAGTCGAGCAACTGGCTATACGACCCGGAAACGCACAGGATTGCCGTCCAGATCGCCTGCACAACCAGGCCCGCGACCGGCGTATGGTACTTCGGGTGCAGCTTGCCCACCGATTTGAAAAACAAACCGTCGCGGCTCATCGCGTAATAAACTCGCGCGCCCGCAAGCGTGAGCCCGTTGGCACAACCGAAGGTCGAGATGAGAATCGCCGCGGCCATCAGCTTGGCCCCGCCGAAATGGAACATCTGGTCGAGCGCGGCCGTTGCGACGCGATCCTCGGTGGCGTTTTGCACGCCGCGAGCCAGGGCGGTGGCCCCATGCGGATCGCCGTGCATCGGCAGCACCATGATGTAGACCAGCGATGCCAGGATGTAGACCGTGATCACGAACCCGGTCCCCAGCACCAGGGACAGCGGAATGTTCCGCTTGGGATTCTTCACCTCGCCGGCGGTAAACGTGATGTTGTTCCACGCGTCCGATGAGAACAACGAACCCACCTGCACCACCGCCAGCACCACAAAAATGTTCACCAGCACGATGGGCCCGCCCACGCCCACCTGCACCGGATGCATCGCATGCCAGCCGGCGTTCTCCCAGAAGTGGCTCCAATGCGCTCCGAAGTCCGCGTTCATGGCCGTGGAGTTTCGCCCGATCGTTAGCCCGAGAATCACCAGCGCCGCCAGCGAGAGCGCCTTCGCTGAAGTGAAAACGTTCTGAATCAGCGCGCCGAGCTTCACTCCAAATACGTTTACGAACGCCAGCAAAAAGACAATCACGATGCCGGTCAGGTTCGCGGTGTTCAGGCCAATGTCCATGTTGCCCAGCACCATCGGTCCCACGCGAATGGGCGGCACATGCGCGATATGCCACAGCCAGTGGCTGGTCGATACGCTCGGGTAGAACACGCCGAGAAACTTGCCGAACGCCACGCAGACGGCGGCAATCGTTCCGGTCTGAATCACCACAAACAGAGTCCAGCCGTAGAGAAAACCCCACAACGGCCCCAGCGATTCGCGCAAGTAGACGTACTGGCCGCCGGCCTTCGGCATCATCGCCGCCAGCTCGCCGTAGCTGAGCGCGGCAATCAGTGTCAGAACGCCCGTCACCACCCACGCGCCGATATAGAGCGCCGGAGAATTGGTCACCCGCGCAATATCGGAATCGACGAGAAAGATTCCCGAGCCGATCATTGACCCGATCACCAGCGCGGTGGAACTGAACAGGCCGAGGCTCTGCACCATTTTCTGCGAGCCATTCTTTCGGGGTGTGGCCTCGGAACGGGGAATGATATTTGGGGTGGTCACTTCGATGATTCTTACTCGATTCCGGCGCAATTGTCTTTAGATATTTCAGGCCTGGAGCAGATTGTAGCAACAGCTAACCCCTGCCCGCACAGGCCGGTCCGCGCCGCGCGCCGCAGCGGTTCTAAACCGCGCGCGCGCCGTATCCCAATACCACTTCGGTGCCGATCCTCACACACCGCGGCGCCCCATCCTTTTCACGCATTTTGTGCAAAGGATCGGAAACAACTTCCCCCGCATCAACTAAAAATCCACCAGACGCTCCCGCCACCGCAAATACTCCGCAGCCGGATCCGCCGCCGAAAAGATTGCCGCGGCCACGGCCACTGCACTCGCGCCGGCCTCGAGCACCAGCGGCGCGGTTTCGAGCGTGATCCCGGCCGCCGCAGTCAGCACCACTCCCGCACCCGCCTCCTCACGCAGCCGACGCACGCCATCCACTTCAATCGGCGTCTTATCGGTATCCTTCGTAGTCGTCGTGAACACCGGACCGATGGCGAAATAATCCGCAGGCTCATCCAGGATCCCCGGAATCAGCCCCTCCGCCCCGCCGCCAAACGTGCCCACGATGCGGCCCGGACCCACGAGCCGGCGAGCTTCGCGCACGGAAACATCTCCGGCATCGACGTGCACCCCATCGAAGCCGATCGCGCAGACGAGGTCGGCACGGTCGTCGAGGATCAACCTTACCTGCTCTTCGGGCATGGCGGCGCGAAGCGCTTCGGCGTCGGCGCTCAGTTCGGTATCGCTGCCGCACTTGTTGCGGTACTCCAGCAGCGTGACGCCCGCATCGGCGAGAGCCGAGCCCAGGTCGCGCAGAAACGCCGCCCGCCCGCTGGCGGGAATGAAAGAAGAATCAAGAATGGGATAGATCGACGGAAAGCGAAACGGCATAGCTTAAGGGTAGTTCAGCGCGATGGATAAGGCGCGCCCCAGCCGCGATGCGCGGGCCGCGCACCCACCATCGATGCGCGGCCCTGTCCCTCGTTCCTTTTGTCCCTCGCTCCTAAGCTACTTCCGCCGGCTCGGCTGCGGGCATTTCATCCGCCGACGGCCCATACATTCCGGGAATCTTCGCTCCGAGCAGTCGAAGATACACACCAAGCTGCGCGCGGTGGTGGACCATGTGATTGACCACCCACGTGCGGAACACGCGGTACTTGGTGTCGTCGATCCAGGTCTGGTCGCCGGCAACGAACTTCCAGTGCGAATCCCATTTCTCCGGCGTCATCGCAGCGAGCGCGGCTTTGGCGGTCGCCACGTTCTTCTCAAATTTCTCGAGAATGGGCTCCTTGCTCGTGAAGTTGTCCGGCGTCATGTCCGGTGTCCACTCAAGCAGGTCGGTGGTCAGGGCGTGAACGGCCCAGTCGCCTGCCGTGTCCCCTACGTGGCTTGCCAGGCGGCCGAGAGTCATCGATTTGTCATGCGGCTTCCACGAAAAATCCGCGTCTGCCGGGATGGCGTTGAGCAGCTTGCGAGTGCTTTCCGTTTCGCGCTCGAATTCGTCAATGAGTTCCTTCTGAATGTCCATTCGGTGCAACCTCCGGTGGAGTAACTATAGAGCACAATCCTGTGAAAAAGGCGAAGAAAAAGCGATAATTACCGAATCTTCATCTTAGCGGTTGCTACTGTTCTGATTTCAGCTACTTGCATCCAAGCTGTTCATGAGCCGTACCGCCCCCTTCTTCACCGCCGTCCTTGTTGCGGGCTCAGTGTTCGCAGCTTCCTGTTCTGCTGGAGCCCAGGCTTTCAACTCCACTGCTTCTCACTCGTCCTGGTCGACGTCCGAGCCCCTGCCCGACGCCCCTGCTCCGGCTCTCGCGGCTATCGGCGATCCGTCGCCCTTCGCCGCTGCCGCCGGCGGATACTCCCACATCGACCGCTCGGGCGAGCGAGACGTGACCTGGAAATCCCTGACCGGCGACGTCCTGCATGACCAGAAAGAGATCTGGGGAGTGTTCCCGTCGCAGTTGGCTCACGGACATCACTGGGTTCCTGTGATTGCCGTTGCCGGCATCACCGGCGGCCTCATCTACGCCGATCCCCACATCATGCCCTACATACGCTCGCACCAGAAAAAATTCGACAAGGGCAACGACGCCTTCGATCCGATGATTACTACGGGCGAAGTGATCGCTCTGCCCACCTCACTGCTCGCCGCCGGCTACATCCGCCACGACCCCTACCAGGTAAGCACTGGAATCATGGGCGCCCTTGCTTACGGCGACACTGTCACCGTCAATCTCGTCATCAAAGCCATTACGCGCCGACAACGCCCGTCCGATGTGCCAACCGGCGGATCCTACACCGGCACGTTCTTCAACGGCGGCAAATCCCCGCTCAAGGGTTCCAGTTTCCCGTCGGGACACGCGACCGCCGCCTTCTCCGTGGCCACTGTCGTTGCCTACCGCTATCGCAATCACAAATGGGTGCCGTGGCTCGCCTACGGAATGGCCACAGCCATCGGACTGTCGCGCGTGGCCACCGAAGCGCACTTCCCGTCAGACGTGTTCCTGGGCTCGGCGATCGGATACTCCGTTGCGCGATTCCAGACCGTCAGGCCGCAATGACGCTTTCGCATCGCAGCAGAGGATAGCTCTCGCGCGTCAGTGGTCGTCTGATCGAGTGGGTTCGCGCATTAGTGGCGGTCATCGGATTGCCGCCACGAGGCATGCCGCTCGACATCGTTCTCGGCCCGCCGGGGCAGGCGCCGCGACGGCGATGTCTGTGCATTGACCGCCGGCATCCTTGCCGGCCGGACCGGTGTTGCGATCAGGCCCAGAAGGAAAGCCATACCGGTTACCGCGACGCGTATCACCGACGCCAGCACCCGTCGGACAACGCCCGCACGTTCCATATTCTGTTCGAACTCAAGCCGGCAGGATTCGTGCCACTTCGCATTTACTCCCGCCCACTCGCCGCAAAACAAACACCGCGCCATAACGCTACTCCACGTGCATTAGCGTGTCGCAAAAAGCTGGAATGAAATTGGCCCCAATGAGGAAGGATTGAAATAGATGTGCAGACCTTAGCAGAATATTGTGAATGCAAGCAACAGATTTTGCGCGTTTCTTCCGTTACCTGCGGGTACTCCGGCGTGCAAAAAAGAGGCGCACGGGGAAGCACGCGAAGCATCCCAGAAGTGTTTCCCTCAAGGGAAACTTTTCCCGCTATTTGTCTCTCATCGCTGCGCTCGCCAGGCAGCATTTCTTCGCCTTCAGCCCGCTTCCGCAGCGGCACGGCTCGTTTCTCGCCTGCGCACGCTCGCTGTCACCCGGCCCCGCAATCTGCATCACGTTGGCCGGCGGCCTGCCTGCCCGCAGCTCCTGCGCCATAAACCGCATATAGGGATCGATATGCTTGAAGAACAGCTTGTATCCCGCGCATAAATAGTTCAGCCCCGATTCGCCATCGGGAGTGCGCTCGAATCGGTGCTTCGGGCATTCGCCATTGCACGCGAAACGCACGTCGCACTCCCGGCACATGCGCGGCAGCGCATCTGCCTTCGCCTGCCCAAAATCCCGCTGCCGGGCCGAGTCGACCATCCCTCCCATCGGCGATTCCATGATGTTTCCCAGCTTGAACTCGGGATACACAAAGTGATCGCACGAATACAAGTCGCCCGAGTGCTCCATCGCCAGCGCCGATCCGCACGTCCTCCTGAATACGCACAGGCTCTGCGGGAGACCCAGCCAGCTCTCGAGCGCGACGTCGAAATGCTGCACGTAGTACGAGCCCACATCGCGCTTCACCCACTCGTCGAAAATGGCCGCCAGAAATTCCCCGAACGCGCGCGGCTCAACCGACCAGTCGGTCACTTCGGTCGCGCCCGCAAACGCCGGTTGAATCAGCACCAGCCCGTCGCCCGTCGCTACGGCCGCCGTCCGCTCCACAATCGGAATGAACTGCATGAAGCGGCTGCCAATGCTCTTCAGAAACCGGTAGACCTCGAGCGGCTGCCGCGAATTCTGCCGATTCACCACCGTCAGCGTGTTGAACTCCACGCGATGCCGCTTCAGCGTCTCCAGCCCCCGCATCACGCGATCGAATGTTCCCGCCGAACCCTTGTCCACGCGATAAAAATCGTGCAGCTCGCGCGGCCCGTCAATCGACACGCCCACCAGGAACTCGTTGCGCCGCAGGAACTCGCCCCAGCGATCATCCAGCAGCGTGGCGTTGGTCTGCAGGGCATTGGTGATGCGCTTCCTGCCGGCATAGCGGCGTTCCAGTTCCACCGCGCGCTCAAAAAAATCCACTCCCAGCAGCGTCGGCTCGCCGCCCTGCCAGGCGAAATTCACCGTGTCCGCGTCATGCGCCTCAATGTAGTTGCGGATGTAGGCCTCGAGCACCGCATCCGTCATGGCCCACTTGCGCGTATTCGGATACAGGTTCTCCTTCTCCAGATAGAAGCAGTACTTGCAATCGAGATTGCACAGCGGCCCCGTGGGCTTGCTCATGATGTGGAAGGCACGGGGCAAGGGAAGACCTCACGATAAAGTACTGCGCCAGCAAATTCGCTGCAGCCCGCAGAACGGTCCGCGCGCATTCCAGCGCCTCTTCTAAAGGATAGTCGTGTGGATTGAGGAAGTGTGCCGAGATTCCTTACCCGCTCGCCTCCCGACGGGCTGAAACGCATCCACCGGCCTCCTGACCGCTGTGGCCCAACCATCCTCAGGTGGAACCTGGCAGGGTCACTCAGACGACGTTCGCGCGCAAATCGGGATATGCTCCGGCAGGGGCCGCCGGTTCCACCACTGCATACAAGATCACGCCACCGCAGAAAATGCAGTTGGTGTCGAGAATCGTGCAGGCAGTCCCGCTGATCGCCTGCGGAAACACTCGGAAGCACTCCGGACAGGCCATCATCATAGACTCCTCACTGAGGACATTCTGGCCGGTCCTTTGGATCCATATCGGACGACGGCGAGGGATGCGCGCGTACCTCTGCTCACGCGCTGCTTCAACGGCTCTTAATAATGCCGGCATCCCGGTGCCTTTCTCATAAAACGCGTCGGCCGACACGCCGCGGGGCACGGCACTCCCGGAGTATTCGCCGCTCATCGCGATACACCGGACGTCAGGGAATCGGCGGCTCACCACCGACAACAATTCGAACCCTGACATTCTCGGCATCTTCAGGTCCGAGATCAGGATATCCGGAACCTGGTCGCGGAATGCCGCGAGCGCGGAAAAGCCGTCCTCCGCCGTCCTGACTCCATACCCGATCTCCCTGAAGACTCGATCCATAGAGGCTCGGACGCACGGATCATCCTCAGCAATCAATAGATTCAAAGTCCAAACTGACATAACAACTCCTTATTCGCGTGGGATCCCCAGAGATAAGGGTGTCATGTTCGAGTTCGTTGCGTTGTTCACTTTTGATCTGTGAGTTCGCCTTTGACTGCTTTTCTTCTCCCTGGCAGAGCTTGCGGCATTTTCGGCTTCCGCGCGTTGCCCTCCGGCAGATGGTCATGAAGTACCACGTTGAGCAGCGACTTGTGCACCCGGATGCGGCCGTTGTACTCGATAAAGCCGAGACTGCGAAAACGGTTCATAAAGAAGCTTACGCGCGATCGAGTCGTCCCGATCATCTCCGCCAGCGTCTCCTGCGTGATCAGCGGAATCAGCATCTCTGGCTCCCCCGCCTTGCCGAATTCGGCCATCAACAGCAGAATCCGTGCCAGTCTCTTTTCGCTCGAATTGAAAAGTTGATCGACCAGGTCCGCCTGCACCCGCATGCTTCTGGCTACTAGAAATGAGAGGAAGAGGTCAGAGAATGCATGCTCCTCGTGCATGGCGCGAACCATCTCGTTCCGCATGATCTTGACAGCGGTGCAGGCCGTAACCGCAGTGGCAGTGGAGAGGCGGAGGCCCGCAACCGCAGCGAGCGCTTCTTCCCCTACGAAGTCGCGCGAAGTGAGCAGGGTGATGGTTGCTTCCTTGCCCGCCTGCGAGACCACTGTGACTTTCGCCCGGCCTTTCTCCAGATAGAAAACCGCGTCGGCCGGGTCGCCCTGCGTAAAAAAGTT
>Ga0070683_100001490_pt1 | contig 18071 bp, 19 predicted proteins | sample KBSC713LmetaG_FD_64662 | JGI IMG/M metagenome (GOLD analysis project Ga0070683, IMG submission 64662) | Corn rhizosphere microbial communities from Kellogg Biological Station, Michigan, USA - KBS C7.1-3L metaG | ecosystem: Host-associated > Plants > Roots > Rhizosphere ... | reverse complement strand
TTCCAGACACCGTTCGCGCCGAGCCGCCAGCGATACTTGCCGTTCGTGGTCGCGTTGTTCCGTACCCGGATCGCACCGCCGTTCGGGAAGTCGCGCGTCCCGTTGGGGTGCAACACCTTGCCGACGATGTCCCCGTCCTCGTCCACCGTGACGACCTCGACGAGATCGACATTCTCAGTGATCAATTCTTGCATGCCCGGGCTCCCTTCCAGAGTTTGTTTGGGTTGGCGAACACAATACGGATGAGGCAAGAACCAACTAGCGGTTTGCCAAATCGCCGACAAAATCTCATTCCACTGCCCAGACAACGCCCGCTCATTCCCAATGAATGGCGGGCGCAGCGTGCGAATCGGACACTCAAGAATTCCTCAAGAAGCCGTTTGACGGCGACGCCGGCGGACCTCCGGCGCATCGTTACCGCACAGATCTTCGCGTATTGGCGACGCCGCCAATGCGCGGCATTGCCGTGGGCGCAGTCCGGCGCATCCGGGGCGGCGGCAATCTGTTCCCGACCATGCCCCGGGATCTCATGACCCGACCGGGCATTGACAGTCATCGACGGGCGTCGTTCACTGGGGGCGATCCTCATGACGGCCGGAGGCACCCATGGGGCGTGTGCTCATTGTCGAGGATGATGAACGCGTCGCGCGGTTGCTGGTTCGCGCCCTTGAGGGCGATGGATACGCCGTCGAGCGTGCCGCCTCGGGTCTGGGAGGCTTGTGCACCGCCCTGGACGGTGACTTCGACCTGGTCCTGCTCGACCTGATGTTGCCGGGCCTCCCCGGCATGGAGGTGCTCACCCGGCTCGTCGAGGCCCGGCCGGACCAGCGGGTTTTGGTGGTCTCGGCGGTATCGGAGATCGCGACCCGGGTCGCCTGCCTGGAGGCGGGCGCGGCCGACGTGGTGGCAAAGCCGTTCGCGCTGGTCGAACTGCTGGCGCGGGTCCACGCCCGGATCCGCACGCCGGTCCCGGTGCGGACGCCGCTACTCACCGCCGGACCGATCGCGCTGGACGTCCGGCTGCGCCGTGCGCTGGTCCGCGACCGCCCGGTCGAGCTGTCCGAGCGGGAATACCTGCTGTTGCGTTACCTGATGGAGCGAGCGGGCCGGCCGTGCGGGCGATCAGAACTGCTGGCCGACGTCTGGGGGCTGTCCTTCGACCCCGGCAGCAACGTCGTCGACGTCTGCGTGCGGCGGCTACGGTCCAAATTGGACACTCCCGAGCGGGTGGAGACCATTCGCCATGTGGGTTACCGGATCCGCACGGACTAACCGTCTGCTCGTCGGGCTATGGGTCGCCAGCGCGGCGATCAACGTGGCGCTGATGTACCGGATGCCCGGCTCCGAGACAGTGCCCTTCCACCTGGTGTGGATCGGTCTGTCGATTGTCTACGGCTTCACCCGGTGGCGGCCGGTCGCCATGGTCGTCGCCCTCCTGACGGTTGCCACGGTGACCGGGGCGATCATGGTTCAGGACGCGGCCAGCGGCTGGATCGGCTGGGAGGAGACCACCGAGGTACCGCTGATGTCGGCCCTCTTCGTGGTCCAGGTCTGGCACGTGCACCGCCGCCAGCGAGCCCTGGCCGACGTGCGCCGGCTGGCCGAGGGTGACCGCCGCGGGGCCGAGCACCAGCAGCTGTTCGTCCGGCTCGTCTCGCACGAGCTGAGGACGCCGATTACCGTCGCTCGCGGCTACACCGAACTCCTCCGGGCCCGGCTGGCCGAGCCGTCGGTGCAGGAGGACACCGCGGTCGTTCTCGACGAATTGGACCGGCTGGACCGGATCACCCGGCGGCTCGTTGCGCTGATCCAAAAAGACAACTCATCAGTGGTACGACCAACCGACGTCGACCGGGTACTGGCGCAGACGGTACACCGGTGGGAGCCGACGGCCGACCGGCGATGGCGAGTCCGTTCGGCCGTTGGGGTGGTGAGCCTCAACGAGGAGCGCCTCGCCACGGCACTGGACTGCCTCCTGGAGAACGCGGTCAAGTTCACCGGGCCCGGTGGCCGGATCGAGGTGATCGGCTCGGCCCGGCCGGAGCGGTGGACGGTTGAGGTACGCGACAACGGGTGCGGCCTGAGTGCGGCCGACGTCGCGACGATCAATGCGGCCGAAGGGCCACTTCCCCGGACCTCATCGGGAACCGGACTGGGGTTGGCCATCGCCCGCACCGCGGTCGCGGCCTGCGACGGCAGCCTCGCCATCGCCGGCGAGCCGGGCGCGGGGACCATCGTCACGCTCGAGTTCGCGATCGCCGTGCATGACGGCCAGATGACAGCCGGATGACGGTCCTGTCATGTGACCGCGCCGGACGGGCATCTCCTTCTAGCTTGTAGCGAACGACGACAGTCGATGTCTAGCCATCCACATTCGACAGTGGGAGGTGGCCCCGCCATGCCAACCCGACGGCAGCTCCTCGCGGTCGGCTTGTTCGCCGGCGCCGGCCTTGTGGCCGAAGAGGTCCACCGGAGAGCAGCGGTCTCGGCCGAGCCGGTTCCCGGCGGCACCTTGGATCCAAACAGCATCCCCAAGTACGTGACGCCGTTGTTCGTGCTGCCGGCGATGCCGCGGTCCAGCGGGTCGGGCGGCGTCGACCGGTTCGACGTCGCGGTGCGGCGGTTCAGCCAGCAGATCCTGCCGTCCGGGCCGCCGACTCCCGTGTTCGGATACGGCGCGAGCCGGGACACGTTGCACTTCCCGGCATACACGATCGAGGCGTCGGTGAACCGGCCGGCTCGCGTCCGGTGGAGCAACCAGCTCGTCACGTCCGACGGCAAATACCTCCCGCACCTGTTCGCCGTCGACCCGACGCTGCACTGGGCCAACCCGCCGGGCGGCACGGCCGGCCGGGACAGCCGGCCGACGTTCAACTCCACGCCGGGCCCCTACCGGGGACCGGTGCCGATCGTGACCCACCTGCACGGCGCTCACGTCACCGAGGAGAGCGACGGCTACCCCCAGGCCTGGTACCTGCCGGCCGCGCGCAACATCCCGCCCGGGTATGCCCGCACGGGCTCCTTCTACGACCAGTACAAGGCCGAGGCGGCCAGCCGCTTCGGGGTTTCGTGGGACCCGGGCACCGCGATCTACCAGTACGCAAACGACCAGCGGGCCACTGCACTGTGGTTCCACAGTCACGAACTGGGGATGACGCGGGTCAACATCTATGCCGGCCTGTCCGGGCTCTACCTGCTCCGCGGCGGTTCGTCCGACCTGCCGGCCGGCGTCCTGCCCGGCCCGGCGCCCCGCGCCGGGGACCCGCCAGGAGTCCGGTATCACGAGATCCCGCTGGTGATCCAGGACCGATCCTTCAACACCGACGGCTCGCTGTTCTTCCCGTCCGACCGTTCGTTCTTCGGCGACGTGCCACCCGGCGGACCGTACCTGCCGCAGACCGACGTGCCGCCGATGTGGAACCCGGAGTTCTTCGGCAACACGATCGTGGTCAACGGCCGGACCTGGCCGGTGCTTCAGGTCGAGCGGCGCCGATACCGGCTGCGGATCCTGAACTCCTGCAACACCCGGGTGCTGCTGTTGAAGGTCGCGGCGAACCCGCTGGCCCCGCGCCCGGCCGCGGCAGCGTTGCCGATCTGGGCCATCGGCGCGGACGGCGGGTTCCTGCCGGCGCCGGTCAGCCTGGCCACGTTGCCAGTGGCGGTCGCCGAGCGGACCGACGTGATCGTCGACTTCGGCTCGGTGCCGGTGGGCACCGCGCTCTACCTCATCAACGAGGGGCCGGACGAGCCGTTCGGCGGCGGCCAGCCGGGGACCGACTTCGAGCCGGCCGACCCCCGCACGACCGGGCAGGTGATGAAGTTCGTCGTGGTCGCCTCGCCCGACAAGGACTCGTCGACCCCACCGGCCGCCTTGCGGCTGCCCGGCTACACGGCGCTCGGCCCGGCGACCACGGTCCGCAAGGTGTCGCTGAACGAGATGGCCTCCGGCTTCTTCCCGGACGCACCGACGATGGGCATGCTCGGCACGATGAACGCCGACGGCACGCCCAACCCGCTCGGCTGGGGCGCCCCGGTGACCGAGCGGCCGACGCGCGGCGTGACCGAGGTCTGGGAACTGCACAACTTCACCGAGGACGGGCACCCCATCCACCTGCACCAGGTGCAGTTCCAGGTGGTCGGCCGGCAAGCGCCCGGCCAGCCGCAACGGCCACCGCAGGGCTGGGAGACCGGCGACAAGGACACGGTGGTCGCCCTGCCCGGCGAGATCACGCGGCTCAAGGCCCGGTTCGACATCGCCGGCCGGTACGTCTGGCACTGCCACATCATCGACCACGAGGACAACGAGATGATGCGCCCGCTCGTCGTGACGTGACGGCCACGGGATCGGGTCAGGCGGGCGCGATCTCACACATCGACGAGCGCAGCGGCGAGTTCCCCCCGATCGGGTCGCTCGGTGCCTGGCGCAGGACGAGGTTCAGGTTGGCACTGCCCGGTCCGTACGGCGGGTAGCCGGGCAGGCCCAGCTCGGCACAGGCCTGCCACCAGCCGTGCTGACCGCACACGACGCCGGGGTCGAGGCCCGGCGTTGAGACGGGCCCGTGCGCGGACGCGCCGTCCGCGATCGTCGCCTGGGCCCCGCACCGCGCGACGCACAGAGCGCAGAACGTCGGTACCTGTCTCATACGCACTTCGCCCTGAGCCATGCTGTACGGGTGAGGGTAGCCAAGCTACGGGTACGCCGCGGGGCAAGCGCCCCGCCGACCGTCCTGCTGCTGCACGGCCTCGGGGCGACCGGCGACGTCTGGGACGGGCTCGTCGCCGCGCTGGAGCACCGCTCCTGGGTGGCCCCGGACCTGCCCGGACACGGCGGCTCGGGGCCGCTGCCCGCGTACACGTTCGAGGCCGTCGCCGACTCGGTGGCCGACCTGGTCGACCCCGCCGGCACCGTCATCGTCGGCCACTCGTTCGGCGGCGTGATCGGCCTGCACCTGGCCGGGCGGCCCGGCGTGCGGGCGGTGATCGCGGTCGGCGTCAAGGTGGCGTGGACGCCCGACGACCTGGCCCGCGCCGCCGCGCTCGCCGAGCGTCCCGCGCCGACGTTCGACACCCGTGAGCAGGCGGTGGCCCGGCACCTACGGGTGTCCGGGCTGGATGGGCTGGTCGACCCGGGCGACGCCGCGTTGGCGGCCGGCGTCCGGCGGGTCGAGGGCGGCTGGCAGCTCGCGTTCGATCAGCGCGCCTTCGGCGTGGGCGAGCCGGGCATGGCCGCGCTGCTTGCCGCCGCGCCCGTGCCCGTCGTGCTGGCCCGCGGCGAAAAGGACCCGATGGTGAGCACCGCCGACCTCGCGGCCCTGGTGCCGGATCCGGTCGTGCTTCCCGATCTCGGTCACAACGCTCACGTCGAAGCCCCGCAGGCGCTCCTCCCGCTGCTCATGAACCGGTCATAGACGTCCACGCGACCGGCAACCGCTTGACCCCCCGCTGGAAGTTCGAGCGGAGATAGACCGGCGGCCCGGCCGGGGTCAGCGTCGCGGTGCGGCCGAGCACCTCTTCGAACAGCGCCCGCATCTGGACGCGGGCCAGATGCGCGCCGAGACAGAAGTGCGGGCCGTGACCGAACACCAGGTGCGGGCTGGGTTGCCGGTACACGTCGAAAGCGTCGGGCTCCGCGAAGACGGTCTCGTCACGGTTGGCAGCTGCGAACGACACGACGACCTTGTCTCCGGCCCGGATCGACTGCCCCGCCAGTGTCGTGTCCGCCGTCGCCGTGCGGCGGAACGTCATCACCGGCGTCCACCACCGCAGCATCTCCTCCACCGCGGTCGGCGGCAGCGTCCCGCCGGCCCGCAGCGCGTCCTGCGCCTGCGGATGCGACAGCAGCGCGATGCCGGCGCCCGGCAAGCCGTTGCGGAGCGTCTCGTTGCCGGCGACGGCGAACAGCCAGAACATGTTCTCGAACTCCTCCACCGACACCCGGCCGCCGTCGTCGTCGGTCTGCGCGAGGAGGATGGACATCACGTCGTCGCCGGGCCGCCGCCGCTTCTCCTCGGCCAGCAGGTGGGCGTACGCGTAAAGGTCCGGCATCCCCGCGCGGGTGCGCGGATCAGGCATCCGCCCCTCGGCGTCCGCGGCCGGCCGCAAGGCCGTCGCTTCCTTTGCCATGGGGGTACCGGTGGAGGGATCGAACGCGGCGGACGTGGCGCAATCCGGGTCCTGGTAGCCGATGACGCGATTCGACCAGTCGAAGAGCAGCATCCGGTCGCGCTCCGGGACGCCGAGCACGTCGGCCAGCGTGAGCAGCGGCAGGTCGGCGGCGACGTCCTTCGCGAAGTCGCACTCGCCGGCGCGGCCGGTGAACACCCGATCGCCGATGGCTTTCGCGTGCCCGCGGATGCGCTCCTCGAGGCGCGCCACGGCGCGCGGCGTGAACGAGCGGCTCAACAGCCGGCGCAGCCGCGAATGCTCGGGCGGGTCCTGGTTGAGCATCATCGCCCGCACGTAGCGAAGGGCCTCCGGCGTCGCCGGGTCGCGGATCTGCGTGGCGCCGAGCCACGACGAGTAAGCCTCGGGCTGCCGCAGCACCGCCGTCACGTCGGCATGGCGCAGCACGAGCCAGAATCCCGGCCCGCTCGGCCAGCCGAGCACCGGAATCTCGGGTACCCACACCACGCCGCGCTCGCGCCGCAGCCTCGCCAGCACGTCGAACGGCACGCCGTTCACGTAGGTCGACGGGTCGAACACCACCTCGGTGTCAGGTCTGACCACACCTTCATCCTGCCCTACGAGTCGTGTAACGAGGGCAGAGCATGCGGGCCCTTGGGGTGTGACGACACACGACGGGGCCGGGTCCTGCCGTGGCCTGCTGGCAGCCGTAGCAGGACACGACCGAGGCGGACGCAGTTCTGGATGGGCAGGTGGCTCAGCCCAGGTCCGCCGCGATCCGACGATGGGCCTCCCAGATCTCGTTGGGCAAGCCGTCGAACTGTGCCAGGTGCTGCTCCCGGCGGCCCATCTCGAGGCGCCAGCGTTCGACATCGATCGACAGGAGTGTCTTCAGGTCGTCGGCGCTGATGTCGACGCCCTCGAGGTTCAGCTCCTCCGCGGTCGGAAGGATGCCAACCGGCGTGCGGCGACCGGCGACCTCGCCGTCGCGCAGCTGCATGAGCCACAGCAGCGGTCGCAGGTTGTCGCGGTAGCCGGGCCACAGGTAATGCCCGTCGCGTTGGTCCAGTTGGAACCAGTTGACGTGCGCGAAGATCGGTGTCACCCGCGCCGTACCGATGATCTTCAGCCAGTGGGCGGCATAGGCGCCTTCCGGGTACGACAGGAAGGGACGCATCGACATCGGGTCGTAGCGCAGCTGCCCTTCGACGTCCTCGGCGGCGAAGGTGGCCTCGGCGCCGAGGGTGAGGCCGTCGTAGACGGCTTCGGCCGGGTTCGTGATGGCGCGGATGAGCGGCTCGCGGTCACGGGTTCGGCCGCCGAAGATGATGCCGTCGATCGGGACACCACGGGGATCGTCGAAGTCGTCCGCGATGTTCGGCACGTTGGCCAACGTCGTGGTGAACCGGGCGTTGGGGTGCGACCACGGCTCGTCACGCTGCGCCGCCGGCCGTTCGGCGATCAGGTTGCCTTGCCAGTCCCGCCAGCCCGTGAGGTCGGCCGGCGGGGCTGGGGTCTTGCCCTCCCACCACACCTCGTTGGTGATCTCGTTGTACGCGACGTTGGTGAACAACGCCCCGGTGCCCGCCTCCACCGATCGCAGCGCCGTCGGGTTGGTCTCCTCGTTGGTGTCCTTGGCGACGCCGAACACGCCGTACTCGGGATTCATCGCGTACAGCCGGCCGTCGTCCGGGTCGACCCACAGCCACGCGATGTCGTCGCCGTAGAACGAGACGTGGTAGCGCTCCCCCAGCGCGTCGGGCGGCAGCATCATGGCGAGATTCGTCTTCCCCGACGCGCTCGGGAATCCTCCGCATATGTGGTAGGTCCGGCCGGTCTCCTTGTCGGTGATGCCGATGAGCATGAACTGCTCGGCGAGGAACTTCCCCGACGCCCATCCGTCGTACGCCGCCTGCCGGAGTCCGTGGGCGATCTTGCCGAGCAGGGCGTTGCCGCCGTACGCCGACCCGAAGTGCAGGATGGTGCGCTCGTCGGCGAGCGTGACGAAGTACCGCTGATCCTCGTCCGTCGCCTGCCCGAGGTCTTCCAGATCACCGGTGACGTGCACGGCACGCACGAAGTCGGCCGGATCGGCGAGGTTCTCCAGATGCTCGACGCCCACCCGCGCCATCCTGATCATGTGCAGGACCACCGTGCGGTGGTCGGTGAGCTCGACTCCGGCCGCGAACGCTTCCAGCGGTGAGCCGGGCGGCGCCATCAGGTACGGCACCACATACATCGTCTTGCCCGCCGACGCACCACGCATCTGCCCCTCCAGCAGCTCGCGCATCTCGGCGGCCGGGCGCCAGTTGTTGTAGACGCCGGCGTCGTCGGGGTTGTGCGTGGCGACGATGGTCCGCTCCTCGGAGCGGGCAGTGTCCTTGTGGTAGCTGCGCGAGTAGTACACGCCCGAGCCGGCCGGGACGATCTCGCCGGCCTCGAGAGACTCACGGATCAGCCGCGCATCGTCGGACGCGCTGACAACCTCGACGCGTTCGGCACCGGTCAGCGCCGCCCAATGGCGTACAAAGTCGCGCACCTTGGGATTGGTCAACCCGGCACGGTCCAGTACAACCTCGATGTCAGCCATACCGTCATGATCGGCCCAATCGACGAAGGCCGCACGACGATCTCGATAGGCATACGTCCGTAACGGACGTATACTCGAGGCATGGAGAACGATCGGGCGCCAGTCCCGCTGACGCCGGCCGTGTTCCACATCCTGTTCGCGCTGGCCGGCGGCGACAAGCACGGGTATGAGATCGCCAAGCAGGTCACCGAGGACAGCCAGGGGCGGGTGCGCATGGGCACCGGCACGCTGTACGGGTCGATCAAGCGAATGCTGGCCGATGTGCTGATCGAGGAGACCGAGCAGCGGCCGGCGCCCGATCTCGACGACGAACGCCGCCGCTACTACCGGCTGACCGAGCAGGGTCGCCATGCCCTCCGCGCCGAGTTGGCGCGCTATGCCCGAGTGGTCGCGGTCGCCCGTGACCGGGACCTGCTGGCCTCGGCATGAACCGCCACGGCACGCGGCGACGGCGGCGGGCGCAGCGGATCTACCGGCTGCTCGTGCGGTTGTACCCGGCGGCGCACCGGCGGGCATTCGGCGAAGAGATGGTTCAGACATTCGGCGATCACTACCGCGACGTGGTCCAGGCTCGCGGCGGCAGCCGGCTGAGGTTCTGGCTGGCCGTGCTCGCTGACGCGGGCACCAGCCTGCGCACCGAGCACACCGCCGAACGGCGAGCGCGCGGCCGGCGCCAGGCCGCGACGCCACGGCGCCGGCACGGCCGCCCGACCCGGCGGCGACGGGCACGGCAGCGGCTGCGCTACCGCCGCCGGATCACTGCACTGGCCGCGATGCTGGTCCTGGCCGCCGCGGCGCTCGGTACGGGTACGGCGACCGGACATCTCGGCGTGTCCGTGCTCGTGGCCGGTTTGCTGGTGGCGGCCGGGCTGGGATACGGGATGCGGCCGACCCGGCGGACAGCCGCCGGGCCGCACGGAAACGGACCCACCCCACCCGGCGGCGCCGGCGTGCGTGAGCCACGCCGGCCCCTGCCGATCAGCTCGGCCGGAGCGGCCGCCCGGCCCCTGCCCTGATCCCGCTTCCTAGTGAGCCAGCTCGTGCTCGGCGACGGTCCACCGGATCGTCTCGAGCGCGTGGAACACGCGGGACTTGAGCACGCCGGTCGACACTCCCGCCGACCGGGCCGCGGCACTGACGGTCTTGCGGTCTCCGCACACCGCGGCAAGCGCCGCCCGCTGCTCGGGCGCGAGGCGTTCAAGCGCCGCCTCAACCCGCACCCGGTTGTCCGTGCGCCCGGCGTCCTGCATGGCCGACAGCATTTCCCGGACGACGATCTCATCGCCGCCCGCGACCCGGCGAGCGGTGCTCATCAACCAGGGCCGGAGCGCCCCAATCGGTCCGAGCCGATCCGCGTTGCGCCAGGCGAGCAGCAGCGTCTGATGCACGATCGCCTCGGCGCGCACCTCGTCGCCGCCGGTCAGGCGCAGGGTGAAGGTCAGCAACGCCTCGGTGTGCAGTTGGCACAACCGGCGCCACGCCTCGTCACGCTGCGTAACTCTGGGGACCACATTTCGCTGGCTGGGGGCGAGAACCTGCTGCATGAGGACCATCCATCGGCTGGAAGCTAGGGCCGGGCGCTGAGTAACACGCCGTGATGACACTAACGTTCCAAACACGCCCGCACGGGCACGCAAACGACACCTTCAAGCATTCTTAACTCGCCCCTCAACTTCGGCCCGCCACTGGAGCAATTACCCCTGGCCGTTTGCCACATAGAGGAACACCGCCGTTCCCGGCGCCACCATTGCGCCGGCCTCCGGCGTCTGGCCGACGACAGTGCCCCACGGCAGGCCCCAGCTGTCCCACGATTCGATGCCGACGGTCAGCCCTGCGGCATTGATCTGCGACTCCGCCGTGAAAACGTACGCTCCGACCAGCGACGGCACCGCGACGAGCGACGCCGGGCTGGTGTCACAGCTGAGCGATGGGACCCATCCTCACGCTCCTCCGAGTCGCGCCGGACAGCCCAGTGTCATGTCTGGACCCACCTTTAGGGCGTTCCAACCTGTTCCAGCTCCCGACCCACGGGACCGGTTCGCCGGGCGTGCGGATGGGTAAGGTTCGTATGGCTTAGCGGGCACGACAGGTTTGCACCAGGGGGCGACTCGCTTGATGGAGGCAGTGACGCCGCGCTGGCAGGATGCTGACGACGCGGTGGAGTCGCTGGTCGCCAGCTTGGCGTCGGCGGCCGCCGAGACCGCGCAGCGCAGCGCCCGCAAGCACCCCCGCGGCCGGACACGCACGAAGCGTCGCCCGAAGAGCACCCGCCGCCATATCGCCGAGGTGATCCGCAACCATCGGCTCGCACCGGGACTGCGGGTGGACCGCAACATGATCGCGGCCCTGTTCATCGGCCATCGCGACCTCGTGACCAACCCGGTTCTGGTCGTTGCCGTCGCCCAGGCCTGCAGCATCATCGCGGGCCGGAAGCTGAGCGCGAAGAAGGCCGGTCAGATGCGCGCGGCCAGCATCCGCATCGCCGAGCTCATCGCCAGCGCCGAAGCCGACACCCACGCCGTGCCGCCACCCGCGCCGGCGGTGGTCGAGGTCGCCCCGCCACCGCCGGCGGGGCACACGGTGGGCCGGGGCCGCCGGCACCGTGCCCGCCGCTGGTGGTTTGCCATCGCCGTCCTCGTGCTGATCGTCGTCGCCCTCCTCGCCTTCGGTTGACGGCACCGGCTCATCGCGTGGACGTCGGCGGCCGCGCCCGGAACACCGTCCGGTGGTAGCCGGCGCCCAGTGCCGTGCGGGCGACCCGCTGAGCGAACGTGAAGGCCTGCCGGCAGTCGTCGGCGTCCCGGTAGATTGCCGGCGACTGGGCGATGGTCACGTCCCGGGAGTCGGCGAGGGTCCATTGGAAGTGCCCGTCGGCCGTGCTGAGGATCTTCAATTCGCCCCGGCCGTCGCGCACGCATTCAACAGCGTCCTGCCAGTTGCCGTAGGCCGTCGCCCCGATCGGGGCCATCGCCAGGACGTCGGCGCCGTGCTGTCCGCGGTTGATCAGCCGCCAGTGGGCCGGGTCACCGTTGGGACCGGGTGACACAGTGATCATGACGGCTCCCCGATCGGTGGCCGGCGGTGACCCATCCGGACGATTCGTCGGTGACCGGTCGGCGAACGGGCCCGGACGACGTGGCGGTCCGGCCCGGCCCGGAGCGTCGTCGCCGGGCGGACACGATGCCCCCGGCGGCTCGCCCGCTTGGCCGACGGGCGGCACGGGCGCCGGCGCACTGGGGCGCCGACCGTTTGTTCGGTGGTAACTGGCGTCGCGTCACCGCCGGCGTTGTCATCCGGGCCTGGCCGTCGTGACCCTTCCGATCGCGGGTACTGGAATGCCTGGCGCAGCCAGTCGAGGGTGGTCCGCAGGATGCGGGAGATCTGCATTTGCGAACAGCCGATCGTTTCAGCGATCTGCGCTTGGGTGAGGTTGCCGGCGAATCGCATCGTGAGCACGCGTTGTTCCCGTTCGGACAGTTCGGCCAGCAACGGGCGCAGCGTCAGCACGTCCTCGAGGTGGTCGTAGGCGCCGTCCTCATCGCCGAGGGTCGAGGCGAGGTCGGTGTCGTCGGCGGTCTTGACCGGCACGTCGATCGACAGCGGCCGCATGGCGTCGTCACTGGCCACCGCCTCCTGGATGTCCTGCGGGCTGCATTCCAGATGCTCGGCAAGGTCGTTGACGGTGGGCAGGTGGCGCAGTCGCTGGGTGAGCGGGTCGGTGGCCGCCCGGATCCGCAAGCGCAGTTCCTTGATCCGGCGCGGCGGTTGCACGACCCACGGCTCGTCGCGGAAATAGCGCTTCAGCGCGCCGGCGACGGTCGGCACGGCAAACGCCGAGAACGCCGTGCCCCGGTCCGGGTCGAACCGGTTGACCGCCTCGACCAAGGCCAGCGCGGCGACCTGGCGGAGATCGTCGAACTCGACGGCGAGCCGCCGGTATCGGGCGGCGATCGAATAGGCCAGGTTCAGATGGGCTTCGATGATCCGGGTCCGCAACCGTTCGTATGCGGCTGGATCGGCGGTCGCGGCGAGCACGGCGAAGTCGGCGTGACAGCCGGCCCGGCCGCAGCCGCAGTCCTCGGGCCCACCGTGCGGGCCGCCGGATCGGTGCGGTTGGACCAGGACGCCGGTCGACATCTGCGTGACCCCCATCTGTGCTTGCCGATGGTCGTCACCCGGTCGTTGGCGGCCTGATCCGCCAAGGGGACGAACCGACCGGGTGACATCGGTCCACTACCCATCCTTGCACTGTGCAAACATTGCATTATTCGTCGAGTCCTTCGGCCCACAAGTGGTCTTCGTACGGTTCGCCGGCGGCCTCGGCGATCGCCCCCAGCGACTCGACCAGGTCGGCATAGCGAGCGGGCGGGATCGTGCCGACCAGCCGGGCCAGCTCGGCGCGGCGGCGCCGGCTCACCTCGGCCACCAGGTCCCGCCCCGACCGGGTCAGCGCCAGCCACACCGCCCGCCGATCCCCGGCGCGGCGGGTACGACGGACCAGCCCCTTGCGTACCAGCCGGTCACACACCCGGGTGCCGGTCGACGGGCTCACGCCCAGCTCGCCGGCCACGTCGACGGCCCGCTGCGGGCCACGGCTGGCCAGCACCATCAGCGGGCGGAACTGGGTCAGGGTCACCTCGACCCCCAACTCGGCCAGGGACCGCGTCGCGACGCCGACCAGGGCGCGCGTCGCCGACAGCAACGTGTCCAGCACCTGTGCCCGATCCGGTGTCCCTGGCATCAACGTCCGGTCTCTCCGATGTGCTCCGGCAGCCTTCGCGGCCGACCGATTCCCACCCGGTCACCGCCGCAAACACCAAGGCCACCGGGCGCCCGAGGCCACCGGTTGGCAACTGGCTACGGCTCGATCGCCGGTCCAGCACGAAAATGGGGCGGTGAGCGACTATCGGCTGAGCGAAGACCCGGACGACCTCGACCTGAGCCGGGTGGTCCGGTGGATCAGCACGGACGCCTACTGGGCCAAGGGCCGCACCCGCGACGTTGTGGAGCGTTCGTTCGCCAACTCGTTCCCGGTCGGCCTCTACACCGCCGACCGCCGGCAGGTCGCGGTGGCGCGCATCGTGTCCGACCGCGCGACGTTCGTCTGGCTTTGTGACGTGTACGTGGACCGCGACCACCGCGGCCGCGGCCTCGGCACCATCCTCGCCAACTGGAGTGTCGAGTGGGCCGAGCGCTACGACATCAAGCGTGTCGTGCTGGCCACAGTCGACGCGCACGGGGTCTACGCGAAGGCCGGGTTCGTGCCGCTCGGCCACCCCGAGCGCTGGATGGAGATCGACACCCGGCCACCGTTCGGCATTGCTGCGGGGACTGACGAGAGCCTCGGCGGGTAGCCGTGTCGCCCGGCGGCCCGCGGGCAGAGGTTTGAAATAGCGACCCTGCCGGACGGGGCACACGCCGTCGGCCGGCTGGAGCGACTCGCCGCGACCCGCGCGCCGCTATCGGGATGACGGCGCGAGGGTCAGGGGTGCGAACGAATGGTCCCGCCAGATCAGGTATGACGGCTGTTCCGGATAGGTGGTGACGGCGCCGGGACTGTCGAAGATCTGGGTGAGGCGTTCGTCGGCGGTGTACGCGGGCCAGCCGGGGTCGCCATGGGTGGCGAAGCTGGTCCACGCCGCCCGCATCCGCGCGGACAACTCGACGGCGTCGGCGCCCGGCTGGGCACCGAGGAGCACCGCGGGTCCGCCGCTGGTGAGATTGCCGAACACCAGCGGGACATCGAGGCCGTGGCAGGCGCCGAGGACGCCGCCCCGGCCCGGGGCGGGCCAGGTCAGCTCGTAGAAGTAGGCCCGCCCGCCGCCGGCGACGTGCGCGTCGGCGAGGTGCACGGTGGGCATGCGGAACAGCCAGTCGGAGTGGACCAGCTCGTAGAGCTGGTCCGGGCCGGCGTCCGGGTAGGCGTCCCGATAGCGGCGAGCGCCATCGGGGCCGGGCGCGAAGATGTCGAGGGCCGTCGCCGCCTGGTCGGGTGTCACCTGGCCGAGCAGGCCGGTCATCGCGGTCATCAGCCGCTGTTCGTCGCGGGTGTGCCCGGCGAGCAGGGCGACGTCCCGCGCGCCGCCGGCGGCCAGCGCCTGCCACGGCGTGGCCGGCAGCGTGTCACCGTCGACGACAGGTGCGAAAACGATCGTCCGGTATCCCGCCCGGCCCCAGCGGTCCCCGTGCTTGGCGGCCGTGGCGGTGACCGCGTCACCCGCGGCGGCCAGCCGGGCCGGATCCACGTCGGCGAGGTCCGCGACGGTCGGCCGCAGCTGCACCTCGGCCGCGAAGGCAGCGGCGATGTCGGCCGCGAGCGGGCGGGAGAAGAACGGGCCCGGCACGCTCTGCGCGACGGCCCCGCGGAACAGCCCGGCGGCGCGGGGCATGGCCAGCAGGGCGGCGACGGAGCTGCCGCCGGCGGACTCGCCGAAGATCGTCACCCGGTCCGGGTCGCCGCCGAACGCAGCGATGTTCTCGTGTACCCACTCCAGGGCGGCGACCTGGTCGAGCAGGCCGCGGTTGTCGGGCGCACCCGTGAGGTGGGCGAAGCCCTCGACGCCGAGGCGGTAGTTGAAGGTCACGAGGACGACGCCGCCCTCGCGGGCGAGGCGGCCACCGTCGTATTCGGGCCAACTCGACATGCCGACCATGTAGGCACCGCCGTAGATCCACACCATCACCGGCAGCTTCGCCGCCGGATCGGGGGTGGGTGACCAGACGTTGACCGTCAACCAGTCGTCGCCCTTCGCCTCGGAGGAACCTCGACCAAGCGCATCGGTCTGCGGTGGCGGCGGCCCGAACGACAGCGCCGGGCGCACACCGTCCCACCCCTTCGCCGGTTGCGGTGCGCCGAACCGAAGCGCACCGACCGGCGGCGCCGCGTATGGGACCCCGCGGAACACCGCCACCTCCGACTCCCAGCATCCGCGCACCGGCCCACCCGTCACCCGCACCTCGACCATGGCGGGATCGTCACGCAGAATCGGCGTTCTCGCGAACCATTTTTCGGCGATCGATCGGCCGATGTTGCACGATTGGGCATGCTTGTCGTTCACGTGGACGTCCAGGTGCGCCCCGAGCGGGTCGCCGAGTTCCTCGAAGCCACCCTCGCCAACGCGCGCGCCTCGGTGCAGGAGCCGGGCATCGTGCGCTTCGACGTCGTGCAGGACCAGGCCGACCCGGCGCACGTCGTGCTGGTCGAGGTCTACCGCGACGCCGACGCGCCGGCCGCGCACAAGGCAACGGCCCACTACGCCGCGTGGCGGGACGCTGTCGAGGAGATGATGGCCCGGCCGCGAGCCTCGACGCGCTTCGCGGCGGTCTTCCCGGCATGAGCGGGTCGTCGTTCGCGTTCGCCACCGCGACCAGCGTCCTGTTCGGCGCCGGGCGGGCGGACGAGTTGCCGGATCTGGTCGGCGGCCTGGGCGCCCGGCCGTTCGTGTGCACCGGGGCGCGGTCGGAGCGGCACGCCGAACTGATCGACCGGCTCCCGTCGCCGCACATGATCTTTCCGCAGGCCGGCGAGCCGACGCTCGATGACGCCCGCGACGCGGCCGCGGCCGCCCGGGCGCACGGCGCCGACGTGGTGGTGGCGGTGGGCGGAGGCAGCGTGCTGGATCTCGGCAAGGCCGTGGCCGCGCTGCTCGGCAACGGCACCGACCCCCTCGACCACTTGGAGATCGTCGGCCGCGGCCAGCCGATCACCCGGTCCAGCGTGCCGTTCGTGGCCGTGCCGACCACCGCCGGCACCGGCGCGGAGGTCACCGCCAACGCCGTCCTCGCCGCGCCCGAGGCCGGGCTGAAGGCGAGTCTGCGCAGCCCGTACCTGTTGCCCCGGGTGGCGTTGGTGGACCCGCTGCTCACGCTCGACTGCCCGCTGGACGTCACCGCGGCCAGCGGCCTGGACGCCCTGACGCAGTGTCTGGAACCGCTCGTATCGGTCCAGGCGAACCCGGTCACCGACGGGCTCGCCCGCGAGGGACTGCGCCGGGCCGGCCGGGCGCTTCGCCGCGCCCACGCGGACGGGTCCGACGTCGGCGCCCGTACCGACATGGCGCTGTGCAGTCTGCTCGGCGGCATGGCACTGGCCAACGCCAAGCTCGGCGCGGTGCACGGGATTGCCGGCGTGATCGGCGGCATGGTCGACATCCCGCACGGCGCTGCCTGCGCGGCGCTGCTCGCACCGGTCGTCGAGGCCAACGTGCAGGCCCTGCGCGCCCGCGACGCCGCCGACCCGGCGCTGGACCGATACGCGGACGCGGCGCGGCTCCTGACCGGACAGCCCGACGCCACCGTCGAGCGGGGCGTGGCCTGGCTGCGGGAGACGGTCTCGCTCCTGCGCGTGCCCGGGCTCGACGCATACGGGCTCCCGGCGCAACGGTCCGACGAGATCGTGGCCAAGGCCGCCGGGTCCAGCAGCATGAAAGGCAACCCGGTCCGGCTCTCGCCGGCAGAGTTGCACGCGGTGCTCGCCGCCGCCCGGTAGGAGCCGGTGGACCGGTCAGCGCGGCGCGGTGAAGCGGTAGCCCACGCCCCGGACGGTCTGCAGGCAGCCGGCGTGCGGCCCGAGCTTGCGGCGCAGCGCGCTGACGACGACCTCGACGACGTTGCTCCCGCCGGACCAGTCGTAGCCCCAGACGTCGCGGAGGAGGGACGCCCGGTCCACGTTGCGCCCGTCCCGCTCGTACAGGTAGTGCAGCACGTCGAACTCGAGCCGGGTGAGGTCGACCCGCTCGCCGTCGGCGAGCAGTTGCCGCCGGGCCGGATCGAGCAACAGGTCGTCGTCCACCAGCATCTCGCGGGCGGCCAGATCGGACAGCCACCCGTCGACCGAAGCCGGGCCGAAGTCATTCACCATCAGCCGATGGGTGCGACCGCCGACCTGGGCGTCGACGCCTTCGCAGAGGGTGAACCCCAGCGGCGCGTAGGTCGGGAGCACGGACGTGTCGAGCAGCGGCGCGTAGATACGACGCAGCACCGGCCGCAGCTCGAGGTAGGCCCGTTTGAGGTCGAGCACGAGGGCGGCCGTCGACGGCGCCGGGTAACGCCCGGTCTCCCGGTCGAGCAACCAGCGCTCGAACAGCACCCGCTGCCCCCGGGGAACGGGCCGCTCGCGCAGGTCGGTCCGCCAGGCCACGGCCACCGGGTCGCGCCGGAGCAGCTCGGACGGCAGCTCGCCGTCCCGGCACAGGCAGCGGACCGCGGCGATGGACCCGTCGACGTCGCGAGCCACCTGGAACGAGCCCGGTAGCGCCTGCCACCAGGCGTGCAGCAGCTCGCGGGCGGCCGACGACTCATGACGCTCGACGACGGCCTCGATGAACGGCACGTCGTCGGGGCCGGCCGGCTCGATCGT
>Ga0070683_100001489_pt1 | contig 18071 bp, 15 predicted proteins | sample KBSC713LmetaG_FD_64662 | JGI IMG/M metagenome (GOLD analysis project Ga0070683, IMG submission 64662) | Corn rhizosphere microbial communities from Kellogg Biological Station, Michigan, USA - KBS C7.1-3L metaG | ecosystem: Host-associated > Plants > Roots > Rhizosphere ... | reverse complement strand
CGGTTGTCGCGCTGCACGCTTTATACCAATGTCGAGCCCTGCGCGATGTGCTGCTACTGCATTCGCGAGACCCGGATGCGCAAGGTCGTCTATGCAATTCGCTCGCCCATTATGGGCGGACACTCAAGATGGAAGGTTTTACAGGACAAGGAGATCTCTGGCGTGATCCCGGAAATTTTCGGCCGCGTCCCCGAGATCGCTGGTGCGGTGATGCGCGAGGAGGCGGAAGCGGTGTGGCGGGATTGGCACCCGATGATCTGGAGAATCATCACGTTCCGCGGCTGCTTCGGCGGCGTCGCCCAAGCGGCCGCCGAGGTGCCCCGCCGCGAAGGATTTTTCCGTCGACTAAACCTGTTGCATCGCCGACTGCGCCGCGCTTTCGTCGCTCCCCGGTAGGAGGCCTTCCGTGACGAACCAAATCTCTCGCTCAGTCGACAGTGACTTCACCGTTCTCAATCGGGCGGATGAACGCCGCACGGGCCGTTCCGCCGTCTTTTGCGCCACTTTATTCATTTCTTCTCGTATCATCTCATCCTTAGCCGCCAGAGCATCCGAACGACCGAGGCGGCGGGCTTCCGTGTCGCGTCGCAGGGGTGATTTACGACAAGTTCGACGGCGAGTTCGCGTCGCGCTCGCTGACCTACGCCAGCACAGCGCTGGCGCCGCCTGCAGGATACGGCGTTTTCGTGTAACGGCGTCTCGCCGCACCGGATCAGGTGCCGTTCGAGATACCGGTTGAGCGGGAGAACGTTACGGGTGGGCGCTCGCTAAGGCGCGCGCCCCTAAGCCATTGTCATCCCGCAGAAACACGGCGTGCCTCCTCCTAGGCGCGAACACCTGGGTCATCGCCGCCTACGAATGAACTCCTACCGCGTGCAGTGGCGGGGGTGTAACTGGCCGTACCGTAGTTTTACCTGGCGCCTCAGCGCCAGGTTGCCGGCTCGCATGGAGGCCTATTCCACGTACCTCCGGCAAACTGGCCTTCGTCTGGAGCCCCGGATGCAGTGAACGACGCGGGAGGGAGCGATGGCTGCACCGCTTTTGTCGTACCACGCCGCCATGGCCGGATTAGCGAGCACGGCCGCGGCGATCACTCCTAGCGAAACAAGCTTACCCATTGCGTCCTCCTTTGATTTGCCTCGGGCCTCGGACGAATAAGCGTCTGGAAACTTATGGCACTGACCTGACCCGAGCGATGCTGCACCAACAACCTGAGTGAATCTGCTTTAGCGCTGCTCCCTGCGGCGGACTATGCGTTTTCGGCTGGTGGACGGATCGACGCCCCATTTTTCGTTGCAGCTTTCATTTCGCGACCGTCTCGATCGCAGTACTGCGCGACGATGCAACGCGTGCGCTATGGCCAGCACCCTGTGCCCTATCAAGGCTCGACCAGCCCTCCGGGCCTCTAGCTGGCCTCCGGTGCAGTTTGCTGAGCTTTCTCATTTGCTTTGCTTGAGCATCGCTTCGAGTTCTTCTTCGAGCGATCGCGGCGAAATGCTGAGCGCGCGAAACCCCGGCAAGCTGTCCGAGGCTGTGGTGTCGATCTGCATAAGCTCGACCTGATTGCGGGTGAGGGGCGGGTGCGGCAAGATTTCAGCGACGCCGGCAAGTACATCCCACACGGCAAATGGCATCCGCATCAACACCGGCCGCAAACCTGCGGTACGGGCAATGGTCCGCAATAGCTCCTCGTATGAATAGACGCGCGGGCCGGCCAGTTCGTAAATAGGATTCGGCTTTTTGCTCTGCCGCAGGACTTGTGCAATCGCCGCAGCAACGTCATCCGCGTACGCTGGCTGGAGCCTCGTCCTGCCGTCGCCGAATATCGGATAGGCCGGCAGACTCCGAAGCAGCCTGAGAATTGTCGTGAGAAAGCTGTCGTCCGACGCAAACATCACCGCTGGGCGAATGATGACCACGCCAGGGAATGCCGCCTGCACGGCCGCTTCGCCTTCACCCCGACTGCGAATATAGGGCGAAGGCGAGGCCGCGTCGGCGCCGATTCCTGATAGGTGAACCAGCCGTTTGGCCCCGACCCGCCGCGCTACGCTCGCGATCCTAGCGGCCGTTTCGACGTGTACCGAATGGAATGTATCGCTTCCGTGCTCGACGTACAGGCTAATCGCGTTGACCACGCCATCGGCGCCCGCAACGGCGGTCTCTACGGAGCGCTCGTCATGTGCGTCGGCGGCGATCTGTTTGACGTCGTCGCCCTCGGCCCTCGCTGGATGCCGTGAGGCGACGCGCACCGTAGCGCCGGATTCGCACAAATAGCGCACGACACGACGGCCAGTAAAGCCAGTTCCCCCAAACACGGTTACGCAGCTCATTCGCTGATCGATCCAATGATCCGGGGCGACGCTCTCGATTGAGCCGTTTAGCGCCGTGCGGACTGCCGCAGTCGCCTCAGCGGGCGAACTACCTTTGCTGACATGATGCCCGATAACATCGATCAAAATTTGCGCCGCGGGGCCGACAGTCTGCCATTCGTTCTTTGCTTCATCGATCAGCGGCTCAGCTTCTGCGTGCAGCTTTTGCACCTGTTCGATGATCGGCTGTGCCCTAATGAGAAGATCGATCAGCGCCTTGCTCGCTGGCAACGATTTCTCAATTTGCCGAAGTTGTGTATCGCTGAGACCGGAAACGTGACCAATGAGGTCAATGAGCCAGTGCTTCAACATAGTCTACCTTGCTAGTGGCTTTGCGCATGCGTTGAACGATATGTTGCTTGCAGCTGAACGCGAGCGGCTTGGTGTTCCCGTCTGTGAGCTCGAAGGACAATTGGTATCCCGTCCGGTGCGTCGCCAGGACGTCCTCGGTGCCGGCGTAAAACTCTACTCCATCTATTTTCAAAGGATAATCAATAATCGCCTGTCCTATCGTGGTCGATTCGGATAGGTCGGCTTCGATCTCCATCCACTTGATACGGCAGGCAATCAGGTTCGCTCCGGCGGAACATCAGCCTCGATTTCTTTCTCGCGACCCGCGTCGGACATTGACAGTCATTCTCCGAAACCTCGGGTTTTGACGAGCGTCACGCCATCGGCGACAATTCGGAGAGCTACAGTGATGGCGTCCCGGTGATCGAGTGAAGTCGAGCGCGTCGAAGAAGCGGCCAAGCGCCAAGGGCAACGAGCAGTGCAGCGTCAACGTCGAGCTCGCCGGGCTGAAGCGCCAAGCGGAATGATCCCGGCACCGCTGTGATCGGCTTTCGTCCCGCCCGCGGTGCCCACGACCTCAAGCGGGATACCATAGACCCGCTGGGCGTAGCGCCGACGTGACCGTACCCGACACGCGCGTAGCCGCCGCGGAAGTCGCCGCCGCGGAAGCCGCCAGCATGGAAGCCGCCGAAGCCGAAGCGGTCGATGAAGAGGGCCGCCGGGCCGTCGCCGCCCGTGAGCTCGCCTTCGAGCACGTCGACATCGAATGTCAGCTTGTCGCCCTCGAGCTTCGCCGTCTTCAGCGTGACGACGGCATCGCGGATTTTTGATCCGTCCGTGCTGAATACCGAGACGGTGCCATTCGGCGGATCCTTGGTGAAGCTCTCATCGCTTTCATTGTTCGGCGCCCATTCCTCCAGGAGGTGCGCCGTAAGCGCATGCCCTGCCGCTCGCACCGGACGGTCCGCGAAAACGATCGAGTTGGGCGCGACGTCGGTGAGGGTCAGTTTGCCGCCCTGCAGGCTGGCGCCACGGGCATTCAATACGATTAATGACGGCACGATGTCCGGGCCGGGTTGGCCGATCGTCTTCTCCAGCGGTACGTGCTGCGGTGTCGGGGGCACGGTCTGGGCCAACGCCGGTGCTGCGCCCCAGAGCAGGAACGCGATGATCATGCAACTGGTTCGATGTTCATGGTCATGAGCAACTCCTTGCTTTCACTGCCCAAGCGCATGGGTCAGGTTGACGATCTTTTCGAAGGCATTGCACGGGAAGTCCGTTCAGCGCGCTATGCGGGTTCGGCAGATTATTCCGATGAATTGCGTTGCAGCGTGGTTGAGGGTGATTCACCAAAGATGCCGCGGTAGGTGACCGCAAAGCGACCAAACTCTAGGAACTGATTGTTGCGGGCGACCTCGGCGACGGTTGCTGTCGAGGGATCGGCACGTCGCAGGGCGGCGCGTGCCCGGTTCAGGCGCCGTAATAAAACGTACCGCGTGGGGCTGACACCGAGAACTTCGGCGCAACACATTCGAAGCGTTCGCTCTGCCACGCCCACCTCTGCGCTCAGTGCTTGCATGTTCGGTTTCCGATCAATGTGCTTCGTCAGCACTTCCTCGAAGCGCACCATTACGGCCGCGTGGCGGCGCCTCGTCTTGACAATGTCGCCTGCATCGTCGGCCGCCAGGCAATGGACGACGGCATGGAGCATCTCCTGCTCAAGGGCTCGCGCGACCTCCGGTCGCCCGATCAAGTTTCTTCCGATATCTGCAAGACGGCACGCGTGTCGAAACAAACTCCGGAATCCCAATGTTTCGGTGCGCGTGGGGCGGAGGACCCTGCTCACGCGCGGCGAGGTGACTGGCTGTCCGGTCAATGCCTTGCTGCAGTTGGCAAGTTGCTTTTCCGAGAACAGCACCATGCCCCATTGGCAGACGCCATTGGAGCGCTGATGCATGCGCTCGGCGCGGCTGTGAAGCACAATGTCGCCGTTTCGCAAAGCAGATCCACCGAACAGCGGAGACGCGCCGCCGATCGGAAAGGACAGAACCACTCTCTCGGGGGGTAGGGAAATATAGGCGATACGCGAGAGACTTTCGCGACACCAATACACTTCCAGATGCTGCAATTTCAATCGCGTCAGCCGTGCCGTGAAGTCTCCGGCACCCACAATTGTGAGGTTGACGCGCGCATCGCCGAATGCGGCGGCATAGTCATCCGGATCGCCAAACGTCTGGGTACCGCGTTCTGACATTTGCCCGTCCCGTCGGACCGGTGGATGGTTCTTGCGACCTTATAATGTTCTGGATCTCGCCGAAGAAGACAGCGTTAGACGGCCGGGTCCCTTTGTCTATGCGGGTTCGGAACTTCGGAGGCGATTTGTGAAGTCGCCCGACACTGTGCGTGCCGCTTATGGAGGATGGGGATCGCGTCCGCGCTGCCGGAATTGGCGCCGGGGAGCGAGAGGCTCGCGGGCACCGCGCTCCTGGAAATGTACGAAGGCGAAAGCCGCGCAACTATCGGTAGGGGCCAGGTTGGTCCGATGGACCAGGATAATCCGATCGCAGGTTGTTCGGGCTGTTTCGATCGAACAAGTCCTGCCTCAAGACGACAAAGCCGGTTCTGTCGCGATCGACTGGTGGCGGAATTTTCCGCACATTGGGGACCGGCGCAGGTCTCACAGGCGTGCTGTCCGCGAAAGCAATCGTCGCGAACGTCACGGCAAAAGGTATGGCCATGACCTTTCTCATTAGAAGGCTCCGCCTTGAATCGTCGGTAGGCACTGCTCCGGTGGAGAGAATATTGACTGGCCTCTAGAATGGCGCGCCTGAAAAGTGCGGGGCAATTGCGCCGGTCCGGCTATGCAATGCTATGTCGCTCCCGTGAGGCTGACTATGCAGATTCGGAATCGCTCAAGGAGCGAGCGGCTTTAAGCGCCGGCTACGGCGATGACCGAGCTGGATTGCGGATCTGCGCCGCGAGCCCGGAAGGCGGGCGAATGGTGGACTGCGCGGGGTCTCCGGTAACTCGCGACCGATGGTTGCTTCGGCAGCGGTAGTCAGATCATCGGTTGGAAGGCTCGTGCAATAAAGAGCCTCTCCTTGGGAAGCGCGTCCGCGACCGTTCGCGGCAGGCCCAAATTGGCAGCCAACACATCGGGCGGATTTGAGGCTACCCATGCACTGAGGTCGTGGGAATGATAGTGCCCGTTGTTGAATCCGATCAGCACGCGCAAGATGCCGCTACCGGTGTTACGGATGTAGTGTCCGGCACCCATCGGCACGTAACCGATGTCACCTGTCTCGAATTGTTCGGTTACTGCATGACCCATCCCCAAATAAACACCCATCTCAGCCGCACCCTCAAGATAGTATTGCCACTCGTCGGCGTGGGGATGCCAGTGAAGTTCACGCATGGCGCCCGGCTCGATCTCCAGTACGGAGAGGGACAATGTGGTCGAGATCGGAAACTCGTTCGCGGTAACCTTCCACTGTGCGCCGCCGCCCGGCACGCGCTGCGGCTGCTGGGCACCTAATGGATAGCGGTGCGTCGTTAAAAGTGCAGGCTTCGCCCGGGGCGTAGCCCGTGCGAAGAAGTCATGGGGAACGGCCCCCTCTGCAAAGTAAGTCTCTCCCTTCGGAAGCTTGGCCGTCCACTCCATACCGAGGCCGAGGTTCTGTGAGACGACGGCAGGCGACGTATGGGCCAACCAATCCGAAATACTGAGTGTATGATCCTCAGAGAAGGCGCCGTTGTCGAACATCAGAATGAAATGGCACTCGCCTTGCCCGGTCCCCAAGATGGAATGACCCCAGCCGCTAGGGAAATACCAAACATCGCCCGGCCCGAACTTATCGGTCGCCGCTCCGTCGGGGCTCAATACAGTCGTGCGGCAACTGCCAGACACGACGTAACCCAACTCGGCAGCAGTCGTGTGCCAATGCAGTTCGCGCAGGCAACCGGGTTGCAAGCGCATAGAGGCGCCGCCGATGCCCTTGCTAACAGGGAACTGCCGGATAGAGGCGCCCCGCACGAGACCGCCACAGCTAGTGTGCGGCGGTTGCTGTTCCAAGCGGTAGCGGAACGATGGCAGAGTCGGATCGTTCATGTCTGATCTCCTGGCCGCAATATCGGCACTCGCCGACTTCGCGGTTCCTACAGCTATGGCGTACCGGCGGTCGAATGAACTCCAGGGCGGTCCGATCGACTGAGAAGCAGCCAAGCGCCAACGCCGAGCGTCGGGTCGAGAACCGCAAACGCGAGCAGAAAATGAGGAAAAACTCCAACGATGGCCAAGGGTACGAGCACCAGGGGAACGAGCACCACTCTGTCCAATACGCTAGCGGCGACGATCCGTCTGCCGCCAGATAAGCCACCGAACAAATAGAGCCAGCCAATGACCATCACGGTCATGCCCATTACGCGGATGAGTGCTCCCTCGTTTCCAACAAACGCCGCATCCCTGAAGATGGTCTGCACCATTCCGGGCCAAATAAGCACCAAGGTTCCCGCCCCCAAATAAATTAGGCCGTTCATTGCCGTATATTTTGATGTGATCGCCTGATCGAACGGTCGCTCAAGAAGATCGTCCATGAGTGACATACCGTAACCCCCGCGGGTGAAGTTGCTGGCCAGCACAAACCTACCGTTCACAATTGGGGTCGGTCTTTTTGGCAATTCAGAATTACTGCCAACCTTGTTGGCGGGCTATGCGCTTTCGGCCGGTTTAGGAACGAAGGGTCGCAGTCATGGGGTCTCTCGTAACAGCGCATAGCGGACAAGGTGCATTCTGCGCAAAGTGCAGATAACGGATGGGCCCATTCGAGCGCGGCAATCACTCCGAGCGATGCTATCGACGTCTTTGCGCAGAGCGTCAGACAATCGTCGCCTTGCAATAAATCGCCGTTCGCGTTCGAAAAATGCCGGAACTGCATAGTCCACGCTGAGCACCTCCCTCAGACTGCGCTGCGTTCGACAGCGAGCGCTTCAAATTGCGTTGCGGACGCGGTGGGAAGGACCAGGCGATGAAGGAGTTGCACACTGATTCGCTAGTTCGGCCACAAAGTCTGGCCTCCGAGATGTCCCGTCACTCCGATATGGTCTGGATTTCCGGCGGCACCTTCCGCATGGGGTCGGACAGGCACTACGCGGAAGAGGCGCCGGTCCACCGCGTGACAGTCGACGGTTTAGGGAGTTCGATCAGCGGGATCGAAGATCACCCCGTCGTTCACGTCGCCTACGGCGACGCCGTGGCCTACGCGAAATGGGCCGGCAAGGAGCTGCCGACCGAGGCAGAGTGGGAGTTTGCGGCCCGTGGCGGCCTTGACGGCGCGGAGTTCGCCTGGGGCGATGAACTCACGCCGGGCGGCAGCCAGCTGGCAAACACCTGGCAGGGCGCGTTCCCGTACGAGAACCTCAGACATGACGGCTACGAGCGGACCTCGCCGGTGACCGCGTTCCCGGCGAACGGCTACGGCGTCTACGACATGATCGGCAACGTGTGGGAATGGACCAGCGATTGGTGCTCACCGAAGCACGAGGCGGACGCCCCAAAGGCCTGCTGTATCCCGGTGAACCCGCGCGGCGGCCGCGAGGACGCGAGCTACGACAGATGCATGCCCGCGATCAGGATTCCTCGCAAGGTGCTCAAGGGCGGTTCGCATCTGTGTGCGGCAAATTACTGCCGCCGCTACCGCCCGGCCGCGCGTCATCCCGAGCCGGTGGACACCTCGACCAGCCATGTGGGATTCCGCTGCATCATCAGGCAGGCGGGAGCGGCGCCATGAGCAATGCCACTCCGCAGGAATTGGGTATCCTGGCCAAGCTGGTCCTCGTGCTCGTTGTCGTGCTGCTCGTCGCCGGTGTGGTGTGGCACGGTGTTACGGGCGATGCCTTCCGACGGTTCTGGCACGACCTGGTCGAGCGGCCGGATGAGCCGATGAGGTTTCGCTTCATCCTCCAGCCGTTGATGGCTGCGCTCGCCGCTGTCCACGATGGACGCGAGGACGCGCGAGCCGGCCGCTCTCCATATTTCATGACGGTGCTGCGCAATCCGCAGGAGCGCATTGGACGGCTGCGCGAGGGATTGAACGCGACCGCCAGAATCATCCTGCTGGGGCTGGTGATGGACGTGATCTATCAGCTCATCGTGCTCAAGACATTCTATCCGAATGAGGCGCTCGTCATCGCGTTGCTGCTCGCATTTGTCCCGTACTTGATCATCCGGGGGATCGTCTTGCGCGTCGCGCGGTCGCGTATCCGTGGATCGCGCGGTGAGGGCACCGACATGAATCGTCAGCAATAGGGAGCCCGCTATGGAAGACCCACACTCCACCCCAAGCGCGGGCAGGTTCGAGGTGAGAGTAACCTCAGACAGCCACTTTGGCTGGATCCGCACCCGCCTGAGCATCGAGCGCACGATGATGTCGTGGATACGGACGGCAGTCGCGCTGATCGGCTTCGGCTTCGCAATCGTCCAGTTCTTCGTACGCTTCGAACAGATGCCCGGAGCCCGACCTGCTGCTTATCCAAGCGCACCGCGGGACCTCGGGCTGGCGTTGATCTCATGCGGCGTCCTTTCGCTACTCATTTCAGTTTGGCAGTACTTGTGGGGCATTCGTTACCTTTGGAGCGAAACGTTCGCCCCAATTGCCGGACTGACAAGGGAGGGAATGCATACGCCGGTTATCGCCATCGCCGTCATCCTCATTTGCATCGGCGTGTTTGCCTTCTTTGCCGTGCTGTTGCGCCTCGTATAGCCGCTGCGCGAAACCGCGACCGAAAAGGGTTCCGAAATGACCGACACAAGCCCGACCTTCGTAGACAGGTTCATCAGCATGAGCGTGAAAGCGAAGCTCTTCCCTTCGAAGGGCGGTTGCCCCTCGACAGTGGGAAACCTGCTTGTAAGCAAACAAGGGAGGCGCAAGATGAATCGCAGACCCGAACTCTTCAGCATCGTGCTCTTTGCGCTAAGCGCGGGCGTGGTGGGCGGAGGGGTCACCTCCGCGCTTGCGGACGAGGCCGAAGTCGAGGTGGGCCTCGGCGAGTTGCGCAGCGCAATTCTGTCGCTCTTTGCGCCTGCGGGTGCCGTAGCCACGGAAACGAACCCAAATTACAAGGGCGCTGCGGCGCCCGCGCCTGCGGCTCCTCCCTCGCCAGCCACCGCGGACTGGCCGAGCTACAACAAGACGCTCACTTCCGAGCGCTTCTCCGACCTCAGCCAGATCAACACGAAGAACGTCGCGAAGCTCAAGGTCTTATGTACCTTCGACACCGGGCGATTGACGAGCTTCGAGACCGGCCCGATTATGGTGGATGACGCGCTCATCGGTACGACCGAATTCGATATTTTCTCGATAAACCCGGCGACCTGCGCCGAGAACTGGCGCACGCACGAGGAATATCCGGCCTACATTCTGCCGACCAATCGGGGCGCGGCCTACCTCGACGGCATGTTGTTCCGCGGCACACAGGACGGGCGCGTGCTGGCCTATGACTTCAAGACCGGCAAGCGGCTGTGGGAGACGACGATCGCGGACGTGAAAAAGGGCGAAGACGTGCCAGCGGCACCGATCGCCTGGCAGGGCCTCGTCTTCGTCGGCAACGCCGGCGGAGACTTCAAGGGCGGCAAGGGGCGCATGTACGCGCTCGACGCCAAGACCGGCAAGATCGTGTGGGAATTCTTCCTCGTACCCAAGTCGGAGGGCGATGCCGTTCGCGGGCCCCAGGGTGCGTCCCCGCTCGATAACTCGACGTGGAAAAACGTGCCTGGCGCTCCGATCAGCGGCGGGGGAACCTGGACTTCTACGACCTTGGACCCGGCTTCTGGGCTCTTGTATGTGCCCGTTGGCAATCCCGCGCCTGACTACGACAACAGCGTCCGCCAGGGGGACAATCTCTTCACCGGCTCCGTCGTTGTCCTCGACGCCAGGACCGGCGCGTACAAGAACCATTTCCAGCTTGTGCCCAGGGATTGGCACGACTGGGACGTCTCCAACCCGCCGATTTTGATCAAGACGAGGGGGGGCAAGAGGCTCATGGCGGTGTCGCCGAAGGACGGACACCTTTACGGCTTTGATCTTGCCGACAACAAGCTCTTGTACCGGACGCCGGTGACGAGAATCGAGAATGTGGAAGAGCCCTTCGCTGTCGACAAAGACGTCCATTTTTGTCCCGGCGCGGCGGGCGGGGGGGAATGGAACAGCGCGGGCTACGACCCTCTGACCAATTTCATCTTCACCGGCGACGTCGACTGGTGCACCACAGTGAAGCTGCAGACCAAGCAAGAAGTCATCGCGTCGGCGCCCGGGCAGTTCTGGACGGGAGAGAGGACTTTCAATCCAGCCGACGTATTCGGCAGATTTTCCCGTGCGGACGGACATTGGGGCGGATGGCTTCACGCCGTCGACGCCGACACGGGGGTGTGGAAGTGGAGGCTGAAGTCCAATTATCCGATCATGGGCGCCGTGACGCCGACCGCGGGGGGCCTTGTGTTCTTTGGCGACATGGGCGGCAATTTCTATGCGCTTGACACGGCGACCGGCCAGAAGCTGTGGGGCAAGAAGATCGGCGGCGCGATCGGTGGCGGAGTGATCACTTATACAGCTAACGGCGCGCAGAAAATCGCGGTGGCGACCGGCTACATTTCCCCCGCTTTCCCGGTTGAAATCCGGAGAGCGAAGATCGCTATCCTCGGTCTCGAAGGCAACTGAAGCAGCCAACGGCGGCGCCGGCTGCCGCGCGAACCAATGAGGAGCTTGGTCATGGAATTCGATCCGGTTTTCCTGTCGCGCGTGCAGTTCGCCTTCGTCATCAGCTTCCATATCATCTTCCCGGCGTTCACCATTGGGCTCGCCGCCTGGCTGGCAACTCTCGAAGGCGTGCGGCTGTGGACAGGCAACGAGCTCTATCGGCGCATCTTCGACTTCTGGCTCAAGATATTTGCCCTGTCGTTCGGCATGGGCGTGGTCAGCGGCATCGTGATGGCCTTCCAGTTCGGCACAAACTGGAGCGTACTGGCCGAGCGCACCGGATCGATCCAGGGGCCGTTGCTGGGCTATGAGGCCTTCACTGCCTTCATGTTGGAAGCAACATTCTTCGGCGTCGTGCTCCTTGGTCGCGACCGCGTGCCGCCCTGGTTCTACTTTCTCTCCTGTTGCATGGTCTCGCTCGGCACCATGTTCTCGTCGTTCTGGATCCTCGCTAACAACAGTTGGATGCAGGTGCCGCTCGGCCACGTCATCGTCAACGGCAGGATCGAGCCGGGCGACTGGTGGGCCATCACCACCGGGCCCATTATGCGGATTCGATGGCCGCACATGCTGCTGGCCGCCTTCTTGACCACCGGCATGTGCGTGGCGGCCACCGGCGCCTGGTACCTGCTGCGTGGCAGGGACGTGCCGGAGTCGCGCGCGATGCTGAACTGGGGCCTTGGACTGGTCGCGGTGCTGATCCCGATCCAGCTCTTCTTCGGCCATCTGACGGGCCTCTACGTGCTCAAGCATCAGCCTGCGAAGTTCGCGGCGATCGAGGCGCGCTGGAAGACCCAGCAGCCGGCAAGCGAGGTGCTGATCGCTTTGCCCGATCCATTCCAGGAGCGGAATCTCTTTGCGATTGAAATCCCCAGGCTCGGCAGCTTCATCGCCTCCGGCAATTGGACCGCGCGCGAGATTGGGTTGGAGACCTTCCCGCCCGAAGACCGCCCACCGGTGATCATTCCCTTTTTCGCGTTCCGCATCATGGTGGGAATGGGCTTGATAATGCTCGCGGTATCCTGGTTTGGAAACTTTCTGCGCTGGCGCGGCCGGCTGGAGAATACTCGCTGGTTTCTGTGGGTGGCGTTCCTTTCCTTCCCTAGCGGCTTCATCGCCATCCTCACCGGCTGGTTCACCGCCGAAGTCGGCCGCCAGCCTTGGGTGGTCTACGGCCTTCTGCGCACGAAGGATGCTGTAACGCCGTCTTTGACGACGGGTGACGTGCTGTTTTCGCTGGCGTGCTACGTCATCGTCTACGCTATAATATTCGGCTTTGGTCTGTTTTTCATTCACCGACTTTTGCGGGATGGCCCTGGGCGCGATGCGTCGGACCGGGCGAAAATGACTCCGGCTCGGCCGCTGGCTGTTGCAATGCAATCCTCTTCGGAGGAACCCCGATGAGTGCGACGGACCCCTCAGCGCTAGCCCTGTTCTGGCTCGCCGTGATCGGCTTGGCGATTCTCGCCTATGTCGTCCTCGACGGCTTTGACCTGGGCGTCGGGATCCTTTTTAGCGCCACCAAGGACGCGGCGCTGCGGGATGAAATGATCGCCTCGATCTCTCCATTTTGGGATGGCAACGAGACTTGGCTGATCGTGGTGGGCGCCACGTTGTTCGCAGCCTTCCCCGCCGTCTACGCGGTGTTTCTGGGTGCGTTTTACATCCCGGTGCTGCTGCTCCTCCTGGCACTGATATTCCGCGGCGTCGCGTTCGAATTTCGCGCTCGGGGCACTGCACAAGGATTCTGGGATCGCAGCTTCGCTGTCGGCTCGCTCGTTGCGGCCTTTGTCCAAGGCGCTGCCGTCGGAGCCATGATCCGCGGAATACCTGTCGTGAACGGCCAATTTTCCGGAGGCTCGTTCGACTGGGTCGCAGCGTTTCCGATCCTGCACGGGATCGGCCTCGTGCTTGCTTATGCCCTGCTCGGCGCGGGCTGGTTGGTCCTTAAGTCCGAAGATCCGCTGCGCAGCTGGGCGCGCGGTCGCATACCCCTGCTTGCCACTGCTGTTGTTGCGGTCCTGTGCGTTGCCGTCGTGATGGCGTTCATCGATCGGGCCCGCATGACTGGAAGCCTTTTCCTCGACCGTCCCTGGGGTTTTGTCTTTCCGCTGATCGGCATCCTTGCGATCGTGGGCATATTTGCAGGTGTGCGTCAGCGTCGCGACTCATGGCCGTTCGCCATGACGGTCGTGCTCTTCGTCGCCGCCTTTCTCACGCTCGCGGCAATGTTCTGGCCCTACATGATCCCCTACAGCGTCACGGTGGCCGCGGCGGCTGCGCCTGAGGCTTCCTTGTCTTTCCTGTTTTGGGGCGCTGGACTATTCGTGCTGCCGGTGATCGCCGCCTACACCGCAGTCGTCTACTGGATGTTTCGCGGCAAGCAACGCAAAGGCTACACCCCGACGAGCAGCCGCCCTCCACCGTAGAGCGATCATAACGCGCGGAGTCATGCCCTCTACTACACCTGGAACTGCAATACCAACAGGAGGAGATGAAATGGCTAAGACTGATAAACCGAACATCCTCGTCATTTGGGGCGACGATATCGGCATCTCTAATCTGAGCTGCTATTCGCACGGCCTCATGGGTTACAACACGCCCAACATCGACCGCATCGCCAAGGAAGGCATGATGTTCACCGATTGCTACGGCGAACAGTCGTGCACGGCGGGACGCTCCTCCTTCATCACCGGGCAGAGCGTCTATCGCACCGGCCTCTCCAAGGTCGGCATCCCGGGCGCGCCGATTGGCATGTCTGAGAAGCTTGCGACCATCCCCGCCTGCCTCAAGAACCAGGGCTACGCGACCGCCCAGTTCGGCAAGAACCACCTCGGCGATCTCAACCATATGTTGCCGACCAACCATGGCTTCGACGAGTTCTTCGGCAACCTCTATCACCTCAACGCCGAAGAAGAGCCGGAAATGGAGGATTACCCGAGCGAGAAGGATTTCCCGAACTTCCGCAATAGGTTTGGACCGCGCGGCGTGATCCATTCCTGGGCGACCGACAAGGACGACCCGACCGATGAGCCGCGTTGGGGCAAAGTGGGGAAACAGAGAGTGACTGACACTGGCCCGCTCACCAAGAAGCGCATGGAAACGTGCGACGACGAATTTGTTGCGGCGGCCAAGGATTTCATGAAGCGCCAGAACGACGCCGGCAAGCCGTTCTTCGTCTGGCTGAACATGACCCATATGCATCTCTACACCCATCCCAAGCCCGAGAACAAAGGACAGGCGGGACGCTGGCAGTCCCCCTACCACGACACAATGATCGACCATGACAAGAACGTCGGCCAGGTGCTCGATTATCTCGACCAACTCGGCATCGCGGACAACACTTTCGTCATGTATTCAACCGACAACGGCCCCCACATGAACTCGTGGCCGGACGGCGGCATGACGCCGTTCCGCAGCGAGAAGAACACCAATTGGGAGGGCGCCTTCCGGGTCCCGATGGTGGTGCGCTGGCCGGGCAAGATCAAGCCGGGCCAAGTCTCGAACGGGATTGTCCAGCACCACGATTGGTTCCCGACCTTCCTCGCCATGGCCGGCGATCCGAATGTCGTTGAGAAGCTGAAGAGCGGCTATCAGGCGATCGGCCGCACCTACAAGAACCACATCGACGGCTACAATCTTGTGCCCTACCTCACCGGCGATTCGAAGCAGAGCCCGCGCGAGTTTTTCATGTATTTGAGCGACGACGGCGACGTGCTGGGCTTGCGCTACGATAATTGGAAAATGGCGTTCATGGAGCAGCGCTGCCACGGCTCGCTACAGATCTGGGCCGAGCCGTTCACCCGGCTCAGAATACCGAAGATCTTCAATCTTCGCACCGACCCTTACGAGCGGGCGGATCAGACGTCCAACACCTACTGGGAGTGGTACATTCACCACATCTACCTGTTGTACGGAGCGCAGGCGGTGGCAGCCCAATGGGCGGCGACCTTCAAGGACTTCCCGCCGGTTCAGAAGCCCAACACCTTCACCCTCGACGACGCGTTGAGGATGATGCACGAAACCGCCTCCGGAATGCACTGAGCCCGCATTCGGCTTCAGGCGGCAGGCTTTTGGCCTGCCGCCTGTGGCGCTCGACGTTGAGCGGCCAAGGGCCGGCGCTGAGGCCGGAAATCCGAGGAGGTTCGAGATGAGCCACAGCGAGGAAATCCGCGACTTCTACGAAAGGATGCCCTATCCGGCCCCACGCACAAGTCTGGACGTACACCGCGACCACTACAAGAACCCGGACCGTCGCCGGGCCGAATTCCATCTGATGTGGCCGGCCAAGCAACCGCGGGGAGGACAAGAAATCCTGATTGCCGGATGCGGCACCTCGCAGGCCGCGCGGTACGCGCTTCGCGAGCCCGATGCGCGAATCACCGCAATCGACATCAGCGACACGAGCCTGCGCCACACGCGCGATCTTCAGCGCAAGTATAATCTCGAGAACCTCGAACTCCATCAACTCCCGATCGAGCGCGTCCGGGAGATTGGACGTTCGTTCGACCTGGTGGTCTGCACAGGAGTGCTGCATCACCTGCCCGACCCGGATCACGGCCTTCGCGCCCTTCGCGACGTGCTGCGTCCGAGCGGCGCGATGCGCCTGATGGTCTACGCACGCTACGGCCGGGCCGGAATCTATATGATGCAGGAGTACTGCCGCCTGCTCGGAATCAGCGCGTCGGCAGAGGATCTACGAGATCTCGGCGGCGCAATCGAAGCATTGTCGACAGACCATCCGATTTCAGGCGTGCTGCGCCGGGCGGCGGATTTCCGGCGGCCGGAAGCGATGGCGGACGCACTTCTTCATCCCCAGGATCGCGCCTACACCGTCCCGGAGCTGTATGCATGGCTCGATCGGTGCGGCATGTTCTTCGGTCGCTGGATCGAGCAGGCGCCCTACCTGGCCCAATGCGGGGTGGTGGCGCTAAGCCCGCACGCCGCGCGCTTGGCTTCGTTGCCCTCGCGACTGCAGCACGCCGCCGTCGAGCTCTTCCGAGGAACGATGGTCTCGCATAGCTTCATCGCATACCGAGACGACCGCTCCGATGCGAGCCAGCCGATCAACTTTGCCGGCGATCGCTGGCGCGACTACGTTCCCGTTGCGCTGCCACGGACGGTGTGCGTTCGGGAACGTCTGCCTCCTGGTAGCGTCGCGGTGCTGATAAACCGGTCGCACAAATTTACTGATCTTGTTTGCACTGTCGACTCTTTCGAGGACCGGCTGCTCGGCGCCATCGACGGGAACCGAACCCTGGCCGAAATTCTGCAATTTACAGCGCAGGATGGCGACAGCAATCGCCGAGCCCTGCGGTTCTTCGAACGCCTTTGGCAATACGACCAGGTCGTCTTTGACGCATCGCGCGCCGCCGCGAACCATCTGGACCGTGAGAGAGAGAGACAATAAATACGCCAGGCTACGGGGGCCACCTCATATGCAATTCGAAATGCAAATGACCCCCGGGCAGAACGTTGCGAGCGACCGAGATGGCGACCATGGCAGCATCCTGGTCCTTGCTGTTTTGGCGCTTGTCGTTGGTGCGGTTTCGGGTTTGATAGGAGCGCTATTCCTGCTCTTGCTTGAGCGGGCGGACAGGTTTCGCGATGCCCTCATCGTCTGGGCGCATTCGAAAGCTTTCGCCGGCTTTTTGGTTGTCAGCATCGCTTGCGCCGCCGGGGCGGCGGTAGCGGCTTGGCTGGTTCGGCGCTACTCGCCTCACGCGTCAGGGAGTGGCATCCCGCACGTCGAGGCCGTGCTGAACGAGGAACTGCCGCAGGCGCCGTTTCGCATCATACCGGTGAAATTCATTGCAGGGGTGCTGGCGATCGGTTCGGGGCTGGCGCTCGGCCGCGAAGGCCCAACTGTTCAGATGGCGGCGACCATTGGGCATCTCGTCGGCAAGGAATTTCGACGCGGCTGGCCCGACTGCAGAGTGTTGCTTGCCGCAGGTGCCGGGGCAGGCTTGGCCACCGCTTTCAACGCCCCGATCGCCGGCGCCATTTTCGTCCTGGAGGAACTGGTGCGGCGATTCGAGCTACGCGTTGCGATAGCGGCACTTGGCGCGTCGGCGACCGCCATCTCCGTGTCGCGTGTACTCCTCGGCGACGCGGCAGACTTCCATGTTGGAGCGTTGGCCTATGCTGATGCCGCAACGAGGCCACTCTACTTTGTCCTCGGGGCGGTCGCCGGGCTTGCGGCGATTGTCTATAATTGCTTGCTGCTCGGAACTATTGCGACGATCCGTCAACTCGACCGGTGGCCCGTCGAGCTGCGTGCGGGTCTTATCGGCGGGGCAGTCGGGATGCTCGCTTGGTTCGTGCCCGACCTTGTAGGCGGCGGCGATCCGATTACGCAGCGCACTCTGGTCGGAGCGGGGGCGCTTGGCCTCCTTCCGCTCGTTTTCCTGCTCAGGCTCGGGCTCGGCGCCATCTCGTATGCGGCGGCGACACCGGGGGGCCTGTTTGCCCCCATGCTTGTACTGGGAGCGCAACTCGGATTGTTCTTCGGTCAGCTCTGCCAGCTTGTATTTCCAGATCTGAACATCCAACCGGAAGGATTCGCCGTTGTCGGGATGGCCGCCTTTTTCACCGGTGTCGTCCGCGCTCCGCTGACTGGCATCGTCCTTGTCGTCGAGATGACGGCAAACGTCACAATGCT
>Ga0070683_100001488_pt1 | contig 18077 bp, 24 predicted proteins | sample KBSC713LmetaG_FD_64662 | JGI IMG/M metagenome (GOLD analysis project Ga0070683, IMG submission 64662) | Corn rhizosphere microbial communities from Kellogg Biological Station, Michigan, USA - KBS C7.1-3L metaG | ecosystem: Host-associated > Plants > Roots > Rhizosphere ... | reverse complement strand
ATAGTTTGGGGATGTTGTTGTGTGGCCTTTGCACGGGATGCAGCAATCAAAAAGATCTTCATATACGAGATCAATAGTTCGTATTGAGCAAAACCAGGGTTTTGAATTTCAGAATAGATCTGTTCTAAAACCCCGGTTAAGGTAACTTCCAGGTTTTCGTCCACTGTAAAAAATGGTGCGTCATAAATAGCATTGAATAAAACGCCATTGCAGGTTACTTCGGTCTGGTGTTTATGAATACAAAAAAATTCGGAATGAAAATAAATAGCAATTCCTTTAATTAATCCCGACGAAAAAAGGAAAGGCTGGTAAGGCACAAAGGAAAACAGCGAACCCGGTTTAAAACTATATTCGGAGAAGTCGGTTTTTAAAATTCCCTCCCCTTCCTTCACCCAGATCAACGCATAATAATTATTTCGCTGAAGGTGGTCAAAGTAGCTATTATCGTTAAAGGGAAATATTTTAAACGCCAGGTTGCCGTTTTGTTTATTTACCAGTGTGAATGCAGTTTGATCTGTCATTTCGATGAACTATATTCTAATTTACGAACTAGTTTATGATTCAAAAACATCCTTTTCTAAAGAATGTTCTCAACACCAAACCTGTCTGGTTATTTAACCTTATTCTCATAAATAGCACCCGAACTCCTTTGCAATGAGTGTACGATGCCGGTTTCATACAGAAAAGATTTGATTAGAGAAGCGGCTTCCTTATGTTTTTCTTCCAGCAGAAAATGCGCTCCATTCAATAAATTTAACTGTGCCTTTCTCAGGTCGTTGGCATAAGCCCTGGCACCCGCAGCTAAAAATAGTTTGTCATTCTTTCCCCAGATAACCAACGTTGCCGGCTGATGTGTTTTGAAGTAAGATTGCCATTCTTCATACAACGGCAAATTGGACCCATAATCTCTGAACAGGGCCAACTGTATTTCATCGTTGCCCGGCCTGTTTAAATAATATTGATCAATTGTGTATCCGTCCGGACTAATCTTTGAAAGTTCGTCGGCACCATCTGTATAAAGCCATTCAACAGCAGCAGGTGACAAAAAAGACCTTGCGCCTTTTTCTGTTTCTGCATTTTGATTTTGAATGTAGGCAACCAGTGGATTCAATGCATCTCCAAGCCCTTCCATATAGGCATTTGCATTTTGTATGATCAGGCTTTGTATCGATGCAGGTCTTTCCGATGCAATACGAAAACCTACGGGGCCGCCATAATCTTGTAAATACAAACTGAATTTTTCTAAATGCAGTGCATCAATAAACTGGCCGATAATGCGAGCGAGATTGTCGAAGGTGTAATTAAAAGAATTGACTGATGGAGAACTGCTTCGTCCAAAACCAGGGTAATCTGGCGCGATCAAATAATAATCCTCTGAAAGATCATTGATCAGGTTTCTGAACATGTGTGAAGAAGAAGGAAAACCATGAAGCAGTAGAATAACTGGTTTGTTTTTGTTACCAGCCTCGCGGTAAAAAATTTCGATATCTCCCAGTTGTAGCGTTTTAAAATTTGTTGTGTTCATTTTTTCTGTTTTTGTTTAATTCAATTACAGTACAAAAATGAACTCATTCAAAAGCGTTTAAAATGGACAACCCATGCTTTTCAATGGACAGTTTTTCAACGGGAGATATTCACCCAATGCTGTATTAGGTTCAGAAACAATATCCAAGATCACTACCTACATCTTTTGATATTTCAAATACTTATCAAACCATTGATAATACCGTTCAAAGCGATCCTTAATAAAACTCGGTTGTGTGAACCCATGAAACTGGCCCGGGTATACCAATAATTCAGTAGGAACTCCTAACGAACGAAGCGCCTGGTACATTTGTTCGCTTCCAACTGAGGGCACATTAAAATCTTTTTCTCCCGTCATAAACTGTGTAGGTGTTTTAATACGGTCCGCATGAAGGAAAGGATAGGAAAGATTCAAATACTTCTGGTAATTATTATCTTTCCACGGTTGTCCCAATTCATTATCCAGTTGCAAAATATATTGATCGACACCATACAATGAAAGTTGCAGTGCACTTCCTGCGCCACTGCTGGCTGCTTTGAAGCGGGTGTCTTTTGCAATGGTGTAATCAGTTAATATGCCACCATAGCTCCATCCACTAATACCTAAACGATTTGGATCAGCTATGCCTTTTGCCACCAGGTAATCTGCTGCACCTAAAATGTCCAATACTTCCTTATTACCCCAATCGGCATATATCGCTTTACTATAAGCCAGTCCTCTACCATTGCTACCGCGATAATTCACAGCAGCAACAGCATAACCGTGTGCGGCCAACATTTGTCTGGTAAGATCAAACGAAAATTCATCCTGGCCAACAGGGCCGCCATGAATATAAAATATCAGAGGAAGTTTTTCTTTTGGTGCATTTAGAGGCAAATACAATAAGCCAGAAACAAGATTACCATCCGAACTTTTAGAAACAAACTTCTCAACTGGTGCCAATGATAGCGAATCAACAAATTTGGAATGGATACTGGTAAGTCGCCTGAGATTATTGTTTTCTATTACATACAATTCAGAAGGCAGGTAGGGCTCGGACATTGATGTTAACCAGCCGCTTTTTGGATGTGGAAACAGGGATGTGAAGCTCCTGTTTCCATCAATTATCTTTTGCATTTTGTCAGTGCTCACATCATAGCTTGCTACATAACGTTGCATGTCATCAATTACTAACACACCAATGCTTTTCCCATCTTTTGACCATTTTAGATTTGATACAGGTCTATCCAATGATAGAGACAACAATCTAACCTCTCCGCCATTACTATTTTGCACAGCTAGCACCTGTTGATCGTACATGATGTAATTGGCATCGGAAGTAGAGCGCAGGTAAGCAATACTTGTTCCGTCGGGACTCCATTGCGGAGCAGCATCACTTCCTTTCCAAGTGGTGAATTGCTTTGCAACAGAGCCTGCTTTTGCATCAATGATCCAGATATCTGAATTACTATTCTTATCAGGATCTTCTGTTTGATTGGAAACAAAAGCTATTTTGGAACCATCAGGACTCCATTGGGGACTTGTTTCATTAAATAAGCCCCGGGTTAGTGTATCAACTTTCTTTGTAGCAACATCAAATAGATACAAATGACTGAATCGTGTGTCATACAAATAACCACTGACATCCTGTTTGAACCGGTAACGATTAATTACATAAGGTTTTGGAGCTTTATTTTTTCCCGTATCTAAAGGATCCTTTATGATCATTGCAATCTTTTTTGAATCCGGACTCCATTCATAGTCGGAAAGATCACCCTTGATATCAGTAAGTTTGATGGCTTCACCGCCTCTTCTATCCAACAACCATATTTGTGAACTGCTTCCCTGGCGGCTGGCCGTGAACGAAAGGTATTTCCCATCCGGACTCCATTTAGGATTTGATTCGGACTCCGTTCCATTTGTCATTTGAATCGTTTGATCGCCATTCCAGTTCACCATCCATATGTGAGCACTGCGACGATCTTTTACAGAATCAACTGAAGAAAGTGTATAAGCCACCCATTCACCTTCAGGAGAAATTTGCGGATCACCAATGGTTTGCAACCGGTAAATATCGCCGGGGCGCAAGGGACGCTTTTGTGCATTTACAACAATAGAAATAATGATAAAGCAAATAGTAAACAAAGTTTTACTCATAACAAGTGCTTGTTGCCAAATATATTCAATCTGTTGATGAGATAACCACGCAGCTTATCTATTTTCAGCGATGGTTTTTGCAGCAATCCACCCACTTGTCCATGCATGCTGAAAATTAAATCCGCCTGTTATCCCATCCACATCCAAAACCTCCCCGGCAAAAAATAAGTTTGGAACTTTTTTACTCATCATGGTGTTGGCATCAACTTCAGAGAGACTAATGCCCCCAGCAGTCACGAATTCTTCTTTAAAAGTTGTTTTGCCTTTTACCTGAACTATGTAGTCAACTAAACTTTTAATGAAAATGTTTTCAATTTTAGAAGACAAATCCGCAAATCTTGTTTCATTTGTTATTCCACTTTGGTCCAACAAAAATTGCCATAGCCGATTCGGTAAAAAGCCAAAGTTGTGATTGATGATTTTTTTAGAAGAATTTGAAGTCCTGAAACTTTGAAATTGTTCTTTTAAACTTTGTTCGTTGAATAAAGGCAACCAATTTATATGAACATTGAATTCATAATTAAATTCCCTCAATTCTTTTGCTCCCCATGCACTCAATCGCAAAACTGCAGGACCGCTCAAGCCCCAATGTGTAATCAATACCGGTCCTTCTTCAACCAGTTTGCTTCGTTCAATCTTCACTCTCACTTTTTCAACACTCACTCCCATTAATTGAGTAATTGGATGGCTTGGTAGGTTGAAAGTAAATAAAGAAGGAATCGGCTCTGAAATGGAATGTCCCAAATTTTGCAGCCATTGAAACATAGAAGTTTTTGGATAGCCCCCACAAGCGATACCAACAAAGTTTGCAGCAAGCGCTTGCTTGTTGGCGAGATGCACTTCAAATTGCAAGTTATTTTCCTTGTGCGGATTCAAGTCCGTCACTTCAGAATTCATTCTTATTTCAACTCCATAGCTATTCGCTTCATTCAGTAAACAATCAATAATGGTTTGCGACGAATCGGTAACAGGAAACATTCTTCCATCTTTCTCCACCTTCAACTTTACGTCTCTTTCTTCAAACCATTTGATGGTGTCCGTTGTGAAGAATTGATGAAATGTTTTCTTCACGAAGTTTTGTCCACGGGGATAGCATTTACTCATTTCAACAATGTCAAACATAGCATGCGTGACATTGCACCTGCCACCGCCGGAAACTTTTACCTTGGAAAGCAGCTTATTTGTTTTTTCGAGAAGGATAACTTCGAGGTGAGGATTCATTCTTGCAGCATTTATTGCGCAAAAAAATCCTGCAGCACCACCACCAATAACAACCAAACGTTGTTTCATAATTTCATGAGCATAATTGATGCGATCATATCAATCCCGTCCCGGAAGTTTTTGATGCGGATGTTTTCATTTTCTGCGTGTTGGTTGTTATCTGGATTTGCAATGGGTACAATTAAAAATTTTGCTTTTAATACATTAACCAAATCGTCAACAGGCAAACTTCCACCAAGCGTTGGGATTTGTAAAACGGGATCTTTTGTTGTTTGCTGAACCGCAGCAACTATTTTCTGTGCAAGCGGCCAATCCATTGAAGTCCGTTGCGCATTGTTGCCCACTCCTTTGGTTACCTGTACAATCTTCGGGTATTTCATTCGTTCTTCATCCGTCGGAATTTTTTCAGTTACATAAAAACCTTGTCGAACAATGTGATCAATCACTTTTTGTTGCTGATGTTTCCAGTCGTTGCCCAATACCAATCGCAAATCAATTACTGCGGTTGCTGAAATAGGAATAACATTCGCCTGGATGGTACCGATGTTGGAGCTTTCAATTCCATTAATGTTTAATGATGGTAGGTTGATGGCTTCATTCAGGCTTTTACCACTCATATCTTCTTCGTTAAAACCAATTCTTTTTTTCAGATCCACTTCTACATTTGGAACATTGGTCAAAGACGTTTTTTCCAATGAGGAAAGCGGCGTTACATCATCATAAAAAGCGTTCACAGTAACGTATCCCTTATCATCTTTCATTGAAGCAAGCAGTTTCACCAGTGTCATTACTGGATTAGGAACCCAGTTTCCATAATGACCACTATGCAAGGGATTTTTCGGGCCAAAAACTTTTAGTGTAAGATGTGCATCTCCTCTTGCACCAAAAACAATTTGTTTATATCCTGACTGGTGAACTGGTCCATCGCAAATGATCCAAAGATCAGATTGAAGGAGTGATTTATATTTTTCAAGAATGTGTGCCATGTGAGGTGAACCCTGTTCTTCTTCACCTTCAAAAAAGAATTTAATGTTGTACGGAAAACTGATTCCTGACTGTTTAATAGCCGTGTATGCATTCAGAATGGCCATCACTCCGCCCTTGTCGTCTGAAGATCCCCTGCCATAAATTCTCCAGTCATCATTCAATGGGAATGAAGGGGATTGAGCAGAGGCATTTTCATCAAATCTTCCATTGAGTAATTGTGGCTTAAACGGATGCAAGCCTTTAGCCCATGTTGCAGGGTTTACTGGCTGACCATCATAATGTGCATAGTAGATGACTGTTTTTGTAGCACCGGGAACTCGTATTTCACCATAAACCACGGGTGGAACATATTGATCGTTGCCTTCGAGAAGTTGAACCTTACTGATCCCAATTGTGTTCATCTTCTGAACAAGGAAGTCTGCATTCTTTCGAATGTTGCCTGTATCTGTTGCAACGTTTGGAATCTGGAGGAAAGAAATGAAATCGTTGTAGATGGCAGCTTCATTCTTTAAACGATATGACCGGATGTTTTCAAAATCCGTTTGTGCAAGTAACCCTGAAGCAAATAAAAATGAAGCAGCAAACAATGCAAATCTCATGTTTCTTATTTACCCGAAACTACTGAGAGTTTAATAATAGCCTGAAAACAAATTTGCATTGGCCTTTTCTGCCCTTTCAATTAGCGAGTAATTTGAAAGGACGTCTGCATTATTCTTTTTCACACAAACATCATGTTCAAAATGAACAGAAGGTTTTCCGTCTTTTGTACGAACAGTCCACCCGTCATCTTCAGTGTAAACTTCCTTTCTGCCCAGGTTGATCATCGGTTCGATTGCGATCACCAATCCTTCTTTCATTACAGGCCCTGAACCACGTTTACCATAATTTGGAACCTGCGGATCTTCATGCATGCTTTGGCCTAACCCATGACCAACCAGTTCCCGCACCACACCATAACCTTGTTTCTTTTCGGTATGTTCCTGTATCGCATACGAAATATCGCCTATCCTGTTTCCAGCAACGGCTTTTTCAATGCCTTTGAACAAAGACTCCTTTGTTACTTTCACCAGTTGAATTACCTCGGGCTTTGCTTGTCCTATTATAAAAGTATACGCATGATCGCCGTGAAATCCATTCTTGTAGGCTCCTATGTCAATAGAAACAATGTCGCCATCTTTCATTTCATATTTGCCGGGAAAACCGTGCACCACAACATCATTTACCGATATGCAGGAGTTGAAAGGATAACCATGAAAATTTAAAAACGAAGGAACTGCTTTGTTGTCCTTCAAAAATTCGCCAATAAAAACATCAAGAGAAATGGTAGTAACTCCCGGCTTCAAAATCTTTGCAACTTCTGAAAGTGTTTTACTTACCAGTAAAGCACTTTCCCTCATCAATTCTATTTCCTGTTCATTCTTGTAATGGATCATAGTATTCCTAAAAAAAAGACCCGGTAAGTTTCTCTCACCAGGTCCTTCAAATTATTTAAGTCTTTTCTAGTAAGAGGCTTGTGTTACAGTTCTGCCCTGGATTCGTCCACTCTTCATCAACCCATCGTATTGACGCATCAACAATTGGGTTTCGATCTGTTGTAATGTATCTAAAATTACACCGACCATAATCAGCAAAGAAGTTCCACCAAAGAAGGTTGAAAAATTTGAAGAGACTCCCAACAGTTTTGCAATTCCCGGAAGTATACCAACAACGGCCAGTAAAATGGCACCAGGCAGAGTAATCTTATCCATGATATTGCCGATATAATCAGCAGTCGGTTGCCCCGGTTTTACACCTGGAATAAAACCATTATTCTGCTTCAGGTTATCAGCAATTTGCTTTGGATTAAATATTAACGCAGTGTACAGGAACGTAAATCCAATTACCACTACCGAATAAATAACCATGTACCAAACATTGGCGTGATCAGTAAATATTCTCTGAATGCCCTGTCCTGTTTCTCCCTGTCCCCACTTGGTAAGGTTAAACAAAGTAGGTAAGAACATAATTGCCTGGGCAAAGATGATCGGCATTACACCCGCACTATTTACTTTAATTGGTAAGAACTGCCGTGCACCACCAAATTGACGGTTGCCCACAATTTGCTTTGCATAGTTCACTGGAATTTTTCTTGTTCCCTGTACCAGCAGTATACATCCCATGATGATGGCAATCAACACTGCAATTTCAATAATAAAGATCAGGATGGTTCCAGAGCGGGTTGATTTTAATGTCAACTCCTGGAAGAACGAACTTGGAAGGCGTCCCAAGATACCAATCATGATGATCAATGAAGTACCATTGCCTAACCCTTTATCGGTGATTTTTTCACCCATCCACATCACAAACAAAGTACCAGCAGTCAAAATCACTACAGTTGACAACCAAAACATACTTGAATAAGCCGGAACAACGCCACCGAATCCTTCCAAATATTTTACATATGCTGAAGCCTGCACAGCTGTAACGGCCACCGTAAGATATCGTGTCCATTGGTTGATCTTCTTACGACCACTCTCACCTTCTTTCTGCATTTTTTGAAACTGTGGAACCAAAACTGTCATCAACTGAATAAAGATGGATGCAGAGATATATGGCATGATACCTAGCGCAAAAATAGAAGCCTGTGAAAAGGCACCGCCTGCAAACGTATCAATCAAACCCAGGATACCGTTGTTTGATTTAGACATGTTCTGGCTTAACGCCGTAGGATCGATCCCGGGTAACACAATGTGCGTACCCACACGGTAAATAAAAATAAGGAGCAGTGTGAACAGGATCTTGCTGCGCAACTCGTCGATGCTCCAGATATTTTTTAATGTTTGAATAAGTTTTTTCACGGAAAAAGTTTACGGTCCAAATAAAAAAGACGCAATACCTGCGCCTTGCAATTTACTGAAAATTACTTCACTATTTCTACAGAACCACCTGATGATTCGATAGCTTCCTTTGCTTTGCCGCTGATTGCATTTACTTTGAAGGTGACTTTAGCTTTGAGCTCGCCATTACCCAGTATTTTCACCCTGTCCGTTTGACTGATTAAACCGTTTGTATACAAATTCTCTAATGAGAATTCCGAGATACCATACTTCTCGACTAACTGATCAATTTGACCAAGATTAAACACTTTGTATTCAATACGATCAGGATTTTTAAAACCACGCTTGGGAACACGGCGCTGGATAGGCATCTGTCCACCCTCGTGTGCTCTTTTTCTTTTATAACCGGCGCGGCTTTGACCACCCTTGTTACCTTTTGTTGAAGTTCCGCCATGTCCGGAAGCTTCACCGCGACCCAATCTTTTTTCTTTGTGAACGGCGCCTTTTGCAGGACGTAAATTGTGTAGATTCATTTTGTTTGATTTTTACTTACGGGGTTTATCTCCCCTCGCTTTTAAAAAATTCAAATTAAAAATTCCAAATCACAAACCGTGACCTTTGGAATTTGTTATTTGTTATTTTGTTTCTTCCACCAATATCATGTGTTCAACTTTGCGAACCATGCCCAGGATTTGTGGAGTAGCTTCAACTTCTTTAGTTGCATTCATTTTATTCAAACCCAAGGCTTCCAGCGTTCTCTTTTGGCGCTCGGGTCTGTCAATTGGACTTTTCACTAAAGTGATTTTTATCTTTTTCATTGTAATAGTAGTTTGCCGTTTTCGGTTTACCGTTTACTGTTTCAGAAGCTTCACCAACTGCAAACTGTAAACTGCAAACTGTAAACTGATTTATCCGTTAAATACTTTCTTCAAACCAATTCTTCTTGTTTTAGAAACAGAGATTGGTTCACGTAATAAAGCCAGTGCTTTAAAGGTTGCTTTTACCACGTTATGTGGATTGGCCGAACCTAAAGATTTTGCCAACACGTCGGTTACACCGGCGCTTTCCAACACGGCACGCATAGAGCCCCCGGCGATTACACCAGTACCATGAGCGGCTGGTTTAATCAATACTTTTGCAGCACCTTCTTTAGCCCATTGATCGTGAGGAATGGTACCATGCATTACAGGAACTTTGATCAGGTTCTTCTTTGCATCTTCTATTCCTTTGGTAATGGCTTCCTGAACTTCTTTTGCTTTACCAAGACCATGACCTACCACACCGCTTTCATTACCAACCACCACTAATGCAGAGAAAGAAAACGTACGACCACCTTTGGTAGTTTTTACTACACGGTTGATAGCAACTACCTTTTCTTTTAATTCAAGGTCGCCTGCTTTTACTCTGTTTAAAATTGCTTTTGCCATTTTATATTACTTAGTAATTACTTTAATTGATTAGAATATTAAACCACCCTCTCTTGCACCATCAGCGATTGCCTTTACGCGGCCATGGTACAGATTACCACCGCGGTCAAACACAACTGCTTCAATTCCTAACTCTTTTGCTTTGCGTGCAATGGATTGTCCAACTAATTTGCTCTTTTCTGTCTTATTTACTTTTTGTGCAACGATGTCTTTTTCTTTTGAAGAAGCAGCAGCGATCGTAACGCCGGCATCATCGTTGATTAATTGAACATAAATTTCCCTATTGCTGCGGAAAACAGAAAGACGTGGCTTTTGGGCTGTACCCGCAACCTTCGCACGAATGCGATAGCGAATATTTTGTCTTCTTGATAATTTTGCGGCTGTTCTCATTTTATATCTATTTCAAACCTTGATACTGCCAAGGTTTATTGTTTACTAATTTTTTATTTACCTGCAGCTTTACCAGCTTTCTTACGAACCACTTCACCAACATAACGAACACCTTTTCCTTTGTAAGGCTCGGGCTTGCGAAGACCGCGAATTTTTGCTGCAACTTGTCCCAGTAATTGTCGGTCGATTCCTTCCAGGCTAATTGTTGGGTTTTGACCTTTTAATTGCTCAGTGGCAACTTTTATCTCTTTTGGAATTTCAAAAACGATGTTGTGCGAGTAACCCAAGGCAAGGTCTAACACGTTACCCTGGTTGGCTGCTTTGAATCCCACACCGATCAATTCCAACTTTTTTGAATATCCGTCTGTCACTCCTTTCACCATATTCGCAATCAAAGCTCGTGATAAGCCATGCAAAGCACGGTGACGGATTTGATCGGTTGGACGTGCAATATTTATATTACCATCTTTCACTTCGACCTTCATATCACGATCGATGTTTTGCTTCAATTCGCCTTTTGGACCTTTTACAGTAATTACATTATCATTACCAACGGTAACGGTAACTCCATTTGGAAATGTAACTGGTGCTTTACCTATACGAGACATGTTTTAAAAATTTTGAGTTTAGAATTTCAGTTTCGGGTTTCTAACCGGTCAGCCTATCGTATTGTCGGCTTAATGTATCAGAATCCCGTTAATTAGCTAATTATCTGATTAGCTAATTAGCTAATTAATACACGTAGCAAAGAACTTCGCCACCTACATTTTGAGCTTTTGCTTCTTTATCTGTCAATACACCTTTTGATGTAGAGATGATGGCAATGCCCAAACCGTTTTTCACACGACGGAACTCATCGGGCTTAGCGTAAGTACGCAATCCCGGGCGACTTACTCTTTCCAAAGAATGAATAGCTGGTTGCTTTGTCTGCGCATCATACTTCAAGGCGATTTTGATCAAACCTTGCTTGCTATCATCTTCAAATTTGTATTTCAGAATATAACCCTGATTGTACAGGATTTCGGTCATGCGTTTTTTCAAATTGGAAGCAGGAATTTCAACAATTCTGTGTCCCGCCATTTGTGCATTACGAATTCGTGTCAGGAAATCTGCAATAGGATCTGTTACCATATTTTGTCCTCCTACATTCCGCCGGGGCGGAACAATTGGAATTTAAGTTTTAAAAATTGTGAGTAGTGAGTGGGCAGTTGTGATTTGTGCTGACCATTCACTCCCGATAGCTATCGGGATTACCAGCTTGCTTTTTTCAATCCTGGTATTTTACCATCCAAAGCCATGTCACGAAGGGCAATCCTTGAGATACCGAAATAACGGGTATAACCTCTTGGACGACCAGTCATCTGGCAACGGTTTTTCAAACGAACCTTAGAAGAGTTTTTTGGAAGTTCATCCAAACCCTTCCAATCACCGGCTGCTTTTAATGCCGCTCTTTTCTCAGCATATTGAGCTACCATTCTTTCTCTTTTACGTTGCCTGGCTTTTACTGATTCTTTAGCCATAGTTTCTTTTTTGTTTACGTTTTTTATATTGTCACCCCGAGCTTGTCGAAGGTTACTTTTTGATATTTTTAAAGGGCATTCCAAGTTCCCTCAATAATTCGTAAGCCTCTTCATCGGTTTGCGCTGTTGTTACAAAGCTGATATCCATACCGGTAATGCGGTTCACCTTGTCGATGTCGATCTCCGGAAAGATGATTTGCTCGGTAACACCCATTGTGTAGTTACCACGTCCATCAAATGATTTTTCATTCACACCCTTGAAATCACGCACACGTGGAAGCGCTACTGCAATCAAACGATCAAGAAACTCATACATTTTATCGCCGCGAAGAGTAACCCTCGTTCCAATTGGCATGTTCTTACGCAGCTTAAAGTTGGAAATGTCCTTTTTTGACATTGTTGCCACTGCTTTTTGGCCACTAATGGTGGTCAATTCATCAATAGCAATGTCTATTAATTTTTTATCGTTAACAGCGCCATTAACACCACGGTTAATCGCGATTTTTTCCAAACGGGGAACCTGCATAACTGATTTGTAGCTGAAACGTTTCATCAACGATTGAACTACTTCGTCTTTATACTTGTTCTTTAATCTTGGAGTGTAGTTTGTTTTTGTTGCCATTAGATGATTCCTCCAGATTTTTTAGATACACGAACTTTTTTCTCTTCACGATGCTCTCTCTTCACTTTTGTAGCTTGTTTGCCGTCCCATAACATAACGTTAGAGATATGAATCGGAGCTTCTTTCTTTACAATACCACCTTTAGTATTTTGTGCTGAAGGTTTGGTATGCTTAGTGATGATGTTCACGCCTTCAACCAAAATTTTTCCTTCATCAACCAACACCTGTTTTACCTGGCGAGGCTTTTTTATGTCTTTGTCATCACCAGCGATAACAACCACCTGGTCGCCCTTGCGGATATTATACTTTGGTTTAAATCTTGTTTTCATTTTGTTTCTATTTTAATTCCTGATACTGCCAGGAATAATTTACTTTTTTATTTGAAGGACATAAGTATGTCCGGATTTGCCAGTGGCAAATCCCTACAGAACCTCGGGGGCCAACGAAATAATTTTCATGTAGCCTTTATCACGAAGTTCACGTGCAACAGGTCCGAAAATACGCGTACCTCTTGGCTCGTCGGCTGCATTAAGAATTACAACTGCATTGTCATCAAAACGGATGTAAGAACCATCTTTACGACGCAACTTATTTGTAGTACGAACGATTACTGCTTTTGCAACTGTGCCTTTTTTGATACCACCGGCAGGGATCGCATCCTTAACAGTAACTACGATCTTATCTCCAACCCTTGCATAACGCTGACCACTGTTACCCAACACGCGGATACAAAGCACTTCTTTAGCACCACTGTTGTCCGCTACATTCAAACGGGATTCTTGCTGGATCATTTTATTTTAATTTTTAAAGCCCCATCCTCTTATCCTTCCCCGGTGGGAAAGGAGGTCAGGCTTTCATTTATCTATTAAACTTTTAAAGAACCTATCAACTTTATTTCCATCTTCAACATTTCCACAATCAGTCTTTGTGTCAAACCAGCAGGCCTTGTGCGGCTGTTGGTCCCGCCTGAGGCGGGATCGGTTGGGCCTACTTAACTTTCTCAACTATTTCCACTAATCTCCAACGCTTTGTTTTGCTCAGCGGACGGGTTTCAGAAATGCGAACCACATCACCGATGCTGGCCTCATTTTTTTCATCGTGAGCATGGAACCTGGTAGTCTTTTTAATGAACTTACCATAAATGGGGTGCTTTACTTTACGTTCAACCGCTACAGTGATGGTTTTATCCATCTTGTTGCTGGTTACTACCCCAATTCTTTCTTTTCTTAAATTTCTAGTTATTGCTTCAGCCATTGTTTAGCTTTTTATCAATTAAGATTATGCACTTAATTGTTTCTTTTTTAATTCAGTTTTCAAACGAGCCAATTCTCTGCGTAAACCTCTTACACTCATCGGGTTTTCCAGAGGAGAAATAGCATGCGCAAATTCAAGCTTCTTTAAGCGGAGTTCATCCTCTTTAATGCGGGCCTGAAGATCCTGCTCATTTAAATCCTGTATGCTTTTTTTGAAATCTACTGTCTTTGACATGGTTATATGATTTGACAATTAGCTAATTGGCAGATTGGCTCATTAGCTAATTAATTATGCTTCCGCTAAATCGTGACGCTTAATAAATTTTGTTGCGATAGGTAACTTACCTGCTGCTAACGCCAACGATTCTTTCGCTACACTTTCAGGCACACCATCAATTTCAAAAATGATGCGACCAGGTTTCACAACAGCTGCCCAAAACTCAAGGTTACCTTTACCTTTACCCATACGCACCTCTGCAGGTTTGCGGGTAATTGGCTTATCAGGAAAAATGCGGATCCACACATTACCTTCACGCTTCATGCTACGGGTCAGTGCCTGACGTGCTGCTTCAATTTGACGGTCAGTAATCCAGTGCTGATCCAATGCTTTCAAAGCGTATGATCCAAATGCAATGGTTGCACCTCTTTTCGCATCGCCTTTCATGCGACCTTTCTGCATTTTCCTGTGCTTTGTTCTTTTCGGCTGTAACATATTTAGTTCGATGTTTGAGGTTTGAAGTTTGAGGTTATTGCCTCAGTCAAACCAGTTTTATTACGATTAAAACTTTTCTTTTTTTGGTGTGCTTATCTTCTCCCACCCTGTCCGCCTGACCGGCCACCGCCTTGTCCGCCTGACCTTCCACCACCGCCACCGCGGTTAAATCCACCACCACCGCCGCCTCTGCGATCGCCACGGTCTCTTCCGAAATCTCCACCTCTGTCATCTCTTCTTTCTCTTCTGTCGCTTAATCCATCGTTTTTACCACCAACGAAGTTTGGATTCAGGTCTCTCTTCGTCAATACTTCACCTTTACAAATCCATACTTTGATACCGATCTTACCGTAAACTGTAAGCGCAAACACGTTTGCATAATCGATGTCCATACGGAATGTATGCAATGGTGTACGACCTTGTTTGATTTCTTCGGTACGGGCAATTTCAGCACCGCCTAAACGGCCAGCCACTTTTACCTTTATGCCTTCAGCACCCATACGAAGTGCAGAAGCAATGGCCATTTTAATTGCTCTTTTATAGTTGATACGATTTTCAATTTGACGGGCAATAGTATCAGCAACAATCATAGCATCCAACTCCGGACGACGGATTTCCAAAATGTTGATCTGAACATCTTCTTTACCAGTCAGCTTCTTCAACTCCTCTTTAATACGGTCTACTTCATTACCGCCCTTACCAATGATGATACCTGGTTTGGAGGTATGAATAGTAACGATGAGCTTACCCAACGTTCTTTCAATCACTATTTTGGCGATGCCGCCTTTATTGATACGGGCATTGAGGTAAGTTCTGATCTTGTGGTCCTCGATCAGTTTTTGTGCAAAATCTTTTTTGCCGCCATACCAGTTAGATTCCCATCCGCGGATGATGCCTAACCTGTTACCAATTGGATTTGCTTTTTGACCCATGTTTATTGGTTAATTATTTTTTTGAAGTTGTTTTTTTTGCTGCCGCTTTTTTTGGAGCCGCCTTTTTAGGCGCGGCTTTTTTTGTTTTTGTTTCTACTGCTGGTTCTTCAACAACATCTGCTACTATAGCTTTTGGTTGTTTTTGTTTTGCAGCTTTGATGGCTTCAACATCATCAACAATCACGGTTACGTGGTTGCTTCTTTTACGAACACGATAACCACGACCTTGCGGTGCAGGACGCATACGCTTTAAAGTTCTTGCTCCATCAACAAAGATGGTTTTGATAACAAGACCAGTTTCGTCGCCGCCTTCATTTTTTTGTTTCCAGTTGCTGATAGCACTCAACACCAACTTACGCAAAGGCACTGCAGGATGTTTTGCGTTATGCTCTAACACTGCCAAAGCCTTTTCTACACGCATACCACGAACCAGATCTGCCAATAAGCGCATTTTTCGTGGAGATGTTGGATAATTTTTCAGTTTTGCTACTGCTTCCATTGTTTATTTAGTTTACCGTTTACCGTTTTCTGTTTACAGTTGGTTCCTTAACGGTGAACTGTAAACTGTGAACTGTAAACTTTTATTAACCTTTCTTACTTGAGTGTCCTTTAAAATTTCTTGTTGGTGCAAATTCGCCCAGCTTATGACCTACCATAAATTCTGTTACATAAACAGGAATGAATTTGTTACCGTTGTGAACAGCAAAAGTGTGTCCTACAAAATCAGGAGTAATTGTTGAACGACGGCTCCATGTTTTGATCACGCCTTTTTTTGATTTGCCTTCGTTAATGGCAACAACCTTGTCTTCCAGATGTGCTGCTACGTAAGGACCTTTTTTAATTGAACGTGCCATGTTTTATTGTTATTCCTTTTACTTTTTATTTCTTGATTCGTGAAACGTGAGAAGTGAAACGTTAGACATTAGGCCCTGAGTTTCACGTCTGACTTTTGACGTCTCGCGTCTACTTAGACAGTTTGCTTCCGTTTTTACGTTGAATAATCAACTTATCACTTCCTTTACCCTTTGTACGTGTTTTCAAGCCACGAGAGTATTGGCCGGTTCTGCTACGAGGCTGACCACCTGAGGCCTTACCTTCACCACCACCCATTGGGTGATCGACTGGATTCATTGCTACACCGCGGTTACGTGGTTTGATACCTTTCCAACGATTACGACCTGCCTTACCCATTGATTGCAATTGATGGTCGCTATTAGACACAACGCCAACCGTTGCATAGCAATTGATCAATACGCGGCGAATTTCACCACTTGGCATTTTCAGGATCGCATATTTATCTTCCTTGTTCGTAAGCTGTGCAGAAGAGCCTGCAGAGCGAGCCAACTTTCCACCTTGTCCCGGCTGCATTTCGATATTATGAACCACAGTACCTAATGGCATGTGTTTCAATTGTAAAGAATTACCTACCTCCGGATCAACGCTGTCACCACTTCTAACGGTCATCCCCACCTGTAAACCTTGTGGCGCGAGGATGTATCTTTTTTCACCATCAGCATAATTCAACAACGCGATGAATGCTGTACGATTTGGATCATATTCGATAGAAGCAACAGTAGCAGGGATTTCTTTTTTGTTGCGTTTGAAATCAACAACGCGATACATGTTCTTATTACCACCGCCCCTGTAGCGCATTGCCCTGCGGCCTTGCGAGTTACGACCACCTGTTTGACTTTTTTTCTCCAACAGAGATTTTTCGGGAGTTTCCGTAGTAATCTCTGCGTAAGCATTACCAATTCTCCAACGCGTTCCTGCCGTAATTGGTTTAAACTTTTTTAATGCCATTGTAAACTCTAAATTTTAAATTCAAATATTGCAACACTTCGCGGCGGTTGTTTGCCATTCTGATTTTCCCTCCTTGGAAGGAAATGTGAGACTAGATGTTTGAATACAGGTCGATTGTTTCACCTTCCGCAACAGTAATCATTGCCTTTTTGAAAGAAGGTTTTTGACCCTTTACAAAACCTTTTTTTGTATAACGGGTTTTGTTTTTACCAGGCACAACGGCTGTATTTACATCAACTACACTTACTCCATAAAATTCTTCCACAGCTTTTTTAATTTCAAGCTTGTTGGCTTTATGGGAAACCTTAAAAGCATAGCGACGCAATTTTTCTTGCTGTCCGTTTGCTTTTTCGGTTAAAATTGGTTTTATCAATACTTCAGAAAGTTTCATTTCTGTTAATTTGAAAATTTGAAAAATCAGACTCAATTAGCTAATTACTATGCTTCCTCTTCAGCTCCGCCAAAAATCAAGGCAGCGCTTTCTGTCAATACCACTGCCTCGGAGTTAACAAGATCGTAGGTATTCACATCGCTCAACAATGTTGTTAACACTGAAGGAATGTTACGTGAACTGACATACACGTTATCGTTGTATTCAGCCGTCACAAACATGATCTTCTTTTCACCAACTTTCAGGCTATTTAATATGCCCTGGAACGTTTTTGTTTTCGGAGCCTCAAGATTTACATCTTCAACAACAAACAGTGCATTGTTTTTTGCTTTATAGGCAAGA
>Ga0070683_100001487_pt1 | contig 18080 bp, 18 predicted proteins | sample KBSC713LmetaG_FD_64662 | JGI IMG/M metagenome (GOLD analysis project Ga0070683, IMG submission 64662) | Corn rhizosphere microbial communities from Kellogg Biological Station, Michigan, USA - KBS C7.1-3L metaG | ecosystem: Host-associated > Plants > Roots > Rhizosphere ... | reverse complement strand
GCCCACGTCGTTCGTGTGACCCACGCCACTGGCTAGGATCGGCACGACCCACGCGCGGCGACCGACCGACGGCGTGCAGCGGGGGATGGAGGACGTCGTGGACAACGAGGTACTGCGTCAGGCGCCGCTCTTCAGCGCTCTCGACGACGAGGCCGCCACCGCCCTGCGCGGCTCGATGAGCGACACCAAGCTGCGTCGAGGCGACGTGCTCTTCCACGAGGGAGACGGCGGCGACCGCCTCTACATCGTGATGGACGGCAAGGTGAAGCTGGGCCGCACCTCCAGCGACGGCCGGGAGAACCTCCTGGCGATCCTCGGCCCCGGCCAGATGTTCGGTGAGCTGTCGCTGTTCGACCCCGGCCCGCGCTCGGCGACCGTGACCGCGGTGACCGACGCGACGTTCGTCTCCCTCTCCCACGAGGACCTGCTCAAGTGGCTCGACGGCCGGCCCCAGGTCGCACGCGGGCTGTTGGCCCAGATCGCCTCGCGGCTCCGCAAGGCCAACGACGTCAACGCCGACCTGGTGTTCTCCGACGTACCGGGCCGGGTCGCGAAGGCGCTGCTCGACCTCGCCGACCGCTTCGGCCGCACCGCAGACGACGGGGTGCACGTCCACCACGACCTCACCCAGGAGGAGCTCGCCCAGCTGGTAGGCGCCTCCCGCGAGACGGTCAACAAGGCCCTGGCCGACTTCGCCTCCCGCGGCTGGCTCCGTCTCGAGCCCCGCTCCGTGGTGATCATGGAGGTCGACCGCCTCCGCCGCCGGGCCCGCTGAGCCGCTCGACCACCGGGCCGGACTCCGCGGGTCAGGCGCGCAGGTAGTCCAGCTGCGCCTGCACGGAGAGCTCGGCGGCGGGCCAGAGGACGGGGTCCACGTCGGCGTACACGATCTCGACGATCCGGTGGGGGATCGTGTCGTGGTCGAGGGGTACGCCGTCGCGGGCGGAGGCGTGGAGGGTACGGAGGGCGTCGCGGACCTGGTCCAACCGCTCGCGGCGGTGGGCGAGGTAGTGGTCGAGCACGGGCAACGCTGACTCGATCACCGGCCCGTGGCCCGGCCAGATCATGGCGATCTCGTGCGCGGACGCCAGCGCGTGCAGACGGTCCAGCGAGTCCAGGTAGGCCCCGAGCCGGCCGTCCGGGTGGGCCACGACCGTGGTGCCTCGGCCCAGCACCGTGTCCCCGGTCAGCACCGCGCGCTCCGAGGGGATCACGAACGACAGCGAGTCCGCGGTGTGCCCCGGCGTCGCGACCACGTGGATCTCCAGGTCGTCGACGGCGACGACGTCACCCTCGCCCAGGCCCTCGGAGCCCAGCCGGTACGCCGGGTCCAGCGCCCGTACGCCGCACCCGACCCGCTCGGCGAAGGCGCGCGCGGCCTCGGAGTGGTCGAGGTGGTGGTGGGTCAGCAGCACGGCGGCGACGTCGCCGCCGGCCTCGGCGACGGCGTCGAGGTGGCCGGCGTCGGGGGGGCCCGGGTCGACCACCACCGAGCGCTGCGAGCCCGGGGCGCGCAGCACCCACGTGTTGGTGCCGTCGAGGGTCATCGGCGAGGCGTTGGGCGCCAGCACGCACCGGCCCGCCGACCCGAACGCCCCACCGGCCCAGGCCGGGTCAGCCAAGGCGTGCCTCCAGCAGTCCCCGTGCGCCCGCGGGGATCGACATCGTGACGGCGTCCCCCTGACCCTCGATCGCCGGCGTGAACATCGTCAGGTCCCGCCCCGGCGCGGCCTCGAGCACGTCGCCGGGGTCGGCGTACTGCCCGATCTCGAGGCAGGTGACGTAGGTCGGCGGCATCATCGCGAGCTCCTCGGCGTCGACCGCGTCGCAGGCGCCGAGCGCCGACATCCAGGTCACCGACGACGACTCCGACGACACGTCGCGTGTCAACTGACCGGGCGGGAGCGCTGCGGCGAAGAACCACGTGCGGAAGCGCCGGGGCTCGAACTCGGGGGTGCACCACGCCGACCAGGCGCCGAGAAGGTCGGTGCGCAGCACCAGTCCGCGCCGGTCGAGGAAGGAGGTGAAGGAGGTGGTCTTGCCCTCGAGGGCCAACCGGTCGGACTCCCAGTCGTCGCCGGTGGTGTCGGCGACGACCTCGTGGGCTGACGGCCCGGCCAGCAGCACACCGGACTCCTCGAAGGTCTCACGGACGGCGGCGCACACCAGCGCCCGCGCCATCTCCTCCGAGGTCTGCAGCTGCCCGGCCCAGACCGACGGCGCAGGGCCGGCCCATGCCACCGAGCTGTCGAAGTCGCGCGGGTCGACGCCACCGCCCGGGAACACACACATGCCGCCGGCGAAGGCCATCGAGGTCTGCCGCCGGAGCAGGTACAGATCCGGCCCGGAGACGCCCGGACGCATCAGGACGACGGTCGCCGCGTCGCGCGGCTCGGCCGGCGTGCGCCGTCCCTCGGCGAACTCACGCGCGTGCTCAGCCACCGGGGCCGGCAACGACACCCGCATCGGCTCAGGACTGCTGGTCGGGCGGGGACGAGACCTCGACGACGATCTCCAGCTCGACGGGTGCGTCCAGTGGCAGCACCGGGACGCCCACCGCCGACCGGGCGTGCACGCCCGCGTCGCCGAAGGCCCTGCCGAGCAGGTCCGAGGCGCCGTTGGCGACCTTCGGCTGGCCGGTGAAGTCCACCTCTGAGGCGACGAAGCAGACGACCTTGACCACGCGCCTGACGGCGTCGAGATCTCCGATCTCCGCCTTGACGGCGGCGATCGCGTTGAGCGCGCACTGCTCGGCGCAGGCAGCGGCATCCTCCGGCGACACCCCGCCGCCGACCTTCCCGGTGGTCATCAGCTCCCCGGACCGCATCGGCAGCTGACCGGAGGTGTAGACGTAGGAGCCCGAGCGCACGGCCGGGACGTACGACGCGACCGGCGCGGCGACGTCGGGGACCGCCAGCCCGAGCTCGGCGAGGCGGTCTTCCACCGCTCCCATCAGTCGGCGACCGGCCGCTTGAAGTAGCCGACCGTGTTCTCCGGGTTCATCCCCGGCGCCACCTGCACGAGCTCCCAGCCGTCGGCCCCGAAGTTGTCGAGGATCTGCTTCGCCGCGTGCACGAGGATCGGCGCCGTGAGGTACTCCCACCTCTGGATCTCAGCCATGATCGCGACCCTACTCCCGGCTCGCCGAGGGCCTGGGCCCGAGCCCGGGTGTGCGCCCATCCCCCATGGGCGCACACCCGTCACCGAGGCCGGGCCGGCCAGTCGACGCTGGTGACGGCCCCTCCCCGAACCTCGGTCCGCAGGGCCACGGCCTCCGGTCGTCCCATCTCGAACAGCTCGTAGCGACCGGCCTCCAGCTCGGGGAAGACCAGTGACGGCAGGTGACCCCCGGGCACCGGCCGCGCGACGACCGCGACATGGGCCAGGTGGTCGTGCGAGTGCTCCTGCCTGCGGTGGTGCGCGTGGGCGCCACCGACGTGCTGGCCGTCCAGCGGACGGATCTCGACCTCCAGCCCGACCGTCACCGCCGGCATGGCGACCACGAGCGCGCCGACGTCCCCGCCGATGTCGAGCAGGACGGCGCCCTGCCCGGCCCAGGCGTTCTCCGGCTCCGCCGCCACCGTCATGACACGGCGCTCGTCCCGGGCTCCGTCTGGAAGCCTCCGTTGGGGTTGCCCAGGTAGGGGAACGTCCCCGTGCTCCCGCCGGCGACCTCGCTCGTGCCGTCGGTCAGGACGCCGGCGGCGCCGTCCGGGGTGAACGACGGGTCGACGAGCGGGATCGTCACGCCGGCGACGGCGCGCAGCTCGATGGCCACCACGTCGTCGCCGATACGGCGCCCGTTCGGGAACCCGGCAGCGTCGCCGCCGAGCAGGCCCATGCTGTCGGGACTGCTCGAGGGCGGAACCGCCACGTTCAGTCGTAGCATGTCGGACTCCACGGTGCCGGTGTAGTTCTGGAACCCGGGCACGACTCCCGACGGGATGCCGGTGAGCAGGATGGCGTGGAGGTCGGCGCGCGCCTTGTGGTAAGCCGCCAGGTGGGGGAAGACGCCGGGGTAGAGGACCGGCAGCAGCCGGGCCAGCTCCGGGTGGTCGACGTACTTGGCGAACATGGCGTCACCCCGGGGGTGCCGGGCGTTCCACACGTCCTTGTGGGCCATCGGGGTGATGACCTCGTTGAACAGCGGGTTGCCCAACCGGGAGACCTGCTCCCAGGGCCCGTGCCCGACGTACCGACCCTCGGACTTGTCGAACATCCGCGACTTGCGGCGGCTGGCCGAGGCCCAGACGCCGACGACGGCACCGGGCTTGGCCGGGTTCGTGGGGACGGTCCCGGCGCGGGTGATCTCGCTGATCGGCACCTGGAGCGCGATCGAGTGCACGTTGAAGGCCTGCAACGAGTTGCGACCCGGCGCATCGGCCATCGGGATCAGGTGCAGATGCTGGAACGGGCGCAGGGTCCCGAGATCGAAGACGCTGCCGAGGTCGACGTGGAACGCGTCGACGCGCTGGCCGGCGAAGACCCGGCGGCGGCCGATCTTGTGCACGCCCTGGTCGGCGAGGTGCGGGTAGTCCGGCGTGCTGCGCGGGCCGACGTTGACCGGCGGGCACGGGAGGTGCGACGCCAGCGTCTTCGCCCGGCCGTTCCTGATCCGGGTCACGGAGTAGAACTGCGGCCGGTTCCACGTGGTGTCGTGGATGCCGGTGATCGGGCCGGTGTTGTAGAGGAAGGTCTTGGGGTCCCGCACCTTGGTGTGGAACCGGAAGCGGTAGGTGAGGTCGGCCTGCCCCTTGCCCTTGTTCGAGATGTTGATGTCGTAGGCGACGTCGTCGCCGAACTCGTAGAAGTTCGGGCCGCCGTCGGGAGCCTGGAACGGGATGTAGTTCGCGATCAGCGTGACCGTGCTGGGACGGTCGGGGCTGACGAAGGCGTAGACGTCGGTGCTGTCGGCTACCGGGTCCTTGGCCATCTCGGGTGCTTCGCGGTGCGACGACATGTCAGTTGCCTCCCGCTGCGTTGAGGATCCGCGTCGCGAGGTCGCGGTCGTGGACCACGACCTCCCGCTCGCCGACCATGAGGCGGACCTCGCTGGACCGGTGGTCGTGCACGTAGGCCACGACCGCCTCCCGAGCGCTCGACGTCGTACGCGGTGCCCCGGCCGCCTGCGCCGACGGGAGCGTCAGCCCGACCGCACCGGCCGCCACTCCGGCGCCACCGGCGGCCAGGAGCTTCCTTCTACTGGTGTCGCTCATCAGAGCCTCCCTGTGATGCGCGACCTCCAGGTGAGGCGCGCCACACCGGATTCGGAGCGCTCGGACGCCCGGATGGGTGGCCCTGAGACCGCCGGCTAGGCGGGGGTGAGGATCTCCGGCTCGGTCTTCGCCCGGACCTCGTCGAGGGTGACATCGGGGGCGAGCTCGACCAGCCGGAGTCCGTCCTCGGTGACGTCGAGGACGCACAGGTCGGTGATGATCCGTTGGACGACGCCGCGCCCGGTGTACGGCAGGGCGCACTCGTTCAGGATCTTCTTCGAGCCGTCCTTGGCGACGTGCTCCATCAGCACGATCACGCGCTTGGCGCCGTGGACGAGGTCCATCGCGCCGCCCATCCCCTTGACCATCTTCCCGGGGATCATCCAGTTCGAGATGTCGCCCTTCGCCGAGACCTGCATCGCGCCGAGGATCGCGGCGTCGATCTTGCCGCCGCGGATCATCCCGAACGAGGTGGCGGAGTCGAAGAACGACGCGCCCTTGCGCAAGGTGACGGTCTCCTTGCCGGCGTTGATCAGGTCGGGGTCCTCGTCGCCCTCGTAGGGGTAGGCACCGACCCCGAGGATGCCGTTCTCCGACTGCAGGACCAGCTCGACGTCGTCGGCGACGTAGTTGGGCACCAGCGTGGGCAGCCCGATGCCCAGGTTCACGTAGGAGCCGTCGGTCAGCTCCGAGGCCGCCCGCGCGGCCATCTCCTCACGCGTCCAGGCCATGTCAGTTCCCTCCCGTGGTCTCGCCAGGCTCGACCGACGAGGGTCGCGGACGCGTCGTCCGCTTCTCGATCCTCTTGTCGGCGGCCTGCTCCGGGGTCAGCGCGACCACCCGTTGCACGTAGACGCCCGGCGTGTGCACGTCCTCCGGTTTGATCGCGCCGGGCTCCACCAGGTGCTCGACCTCTGCGATGGTGACCCGGCCGCACATCGCGGCGAGCGGGTTGAAGTTGCGTGCGGACTCGCGGTAGACGAGGTTGCCGTGCCGGTCGCCCATCCACGCCCGGACCAGCCCGTAGTCGGCGACGATCGACTCCTCGAGGACGTACTCGCGGGTCTCCCCCTCGACCTCGAAGGAGCGGGTCTCCTTGGGCGGGGAGCTGACGACGACGTTCCCCTCCGCGTCGTAGCGCCACGGCAGCCCGCCCTCTGCCACCTGGGTGCCGCCGCCGGTCGCGGTGAAGAACGCCGGGATCCCGGACCCGCCGGCCCTCATCCGCTCCGCGAGCGTGCCCTGGGGGGTCAGCTCGACCTCCAGCTCACCGGAGAGGTACTGGCGGGCGAACTCCTTGTTCTCGCCGACGTAGGAGGCGATCATCCGCCGCAGCCGCTTCGACATCAGCAGCCTGCCCAGCCCCCACTCGTCGACGCCGCAGTTGTTCGAGACCGCCTCCAGCTCGTCCGCGCCTTGTTCGAGGATCGCCTCGATCAGCACCGAGGGCACCCCACACAGACCGAACCCGCCGACCGCCAGCGTGGATCCCGACGAGACGTCGGCCACCGCATCGGCGGCGCTCGCCACGACCTTGTCCATGCACCCACCTCCTGGTCCGCATCCTGCCACGGGGGCCGTACGCCGGACCGCGGGGCCGGTGCGTCAGGTCGGGTCCGGGAGCGACCAGACGGCACCCTCCACCAGCACGTGTACGGCTCCTCCGCCGACACACGCGCCCTGCACCCGTCCGTCTGGCACGGGATGGGCCTTCCATTCGTTGCCGTCGTGCCAGCAGAGCCGGTTGCCCCGCTCCAGCGCGGCGATGAGCAAGGGGCTGTCGCGCTGGGCCTCCTCGACCAGGACGACCGGGCGGCCGTCCAGCGAGTCGGGCGCCAGGTCGAGCGCCGGCAGGTCGACGTTGGTGGTGCGCAGCAGCCCGCGGAACGGGAGCGGCAGCACCTGGTAGACCACCACGCGCCCGTCGAGGTGGCCGGCGATCCACGTGTGCCGGCCGAACTGGCCGGTGGCCACCGAGCACAGGGCGCTCGGTGACGGCGTGAGATGGATGCGCCGCCAGTCACTGTCGGCCGCGCCCAGAGACAGGGCCTGCGCCGCCCCGGACTCGCCGAGTGGCCCGGCCACGACCACGGACTCCCGCTCGTAGAACGAGTACGCCAGACGGGTTGCGGGGTCGCCGTCGAGGTCGAGGTCGCGCACACGCGGCTGGCCGCCGAGGATCGCCCGTTCGCGCTGGTGGACGCGCACCCGCCAGGTGCCCCCGTCGAGCACCGCGGAGAGGATCTGGTCGGCATGGGCATCGAGGAGGGGCGCGGCCCACGCTGCGTCGACCGCGTCGAGCGAGTGCGGCACGAACATGCTGCCGTCGGTGTACGCCGCCCACAGGTGCAGCCGTCCGTCCGCGCCGCGCCCGGTCAACCAGGTCTGCTCGCCCTGGGCGACACCGAGCACCCCGAAGGAGTCGATCAGCAGTCCGTCGTACGTCCGCGCAGTGGAGTGGGGCAGTCGCAAGGGCACGACGAACGCGTTGCCGTCGGCGCCGATCCCGGCGCACAGGCCGCGTGCGAGTGTGGTGACCCGCCCGGCGACCTCCAGTCTGGTCCAGTCCATCGGTACTCCCCCGGGGAAGACGGTAGGGGTCGCGGGCCGGACCTGCAGGGGACTCGCCAAACCTTCACCTTGCGTGCCACTAGGCTTGATGAGGTGCCGAGCCGCGACTTCCCGCAGGTCCGCCTGCACATCGTCACGGGCAAAGGTGGCACCGGGAAGTCGACGGTCGCCGCCGGGCTGGCTCTCGGGCTCGCCTCGACCGGCACCCATGTGCTGCTCTGCGAGGTCGAGGGGCGCCAGGGCATCGCCCGGATGTTCGACGTGGAACCGCTGCCGTACGCCGAGCGCCGGATCGCGACCGGCCTGCCCGGAGCGGACGGCGGGCGGGGCGGCATCGTGCACGCACTGCACGTCGACCCCGAGTCGGCGCTCCTGGAGTACCTCTCGATGTACTACAAGCTCGGCCGTGCGGGAAAGGCCCTGGACCGCTTCGGGGTGGTCGAGTTCGCGACCACGATCGCGCCGGGGGTCCGCGACGTCCTGCTGACGGGGAAGGTCTACGAGGCAACCAAGCGCAACGCCCGCAACAAGCACGCCATCACCTACGACGCCGTCGTGCTCGACGCCCCGCCGACCGGCCGGATCGCGCAGTTCCTCGGCGTCAACCAGGAGCTCGCCGGGCTGGCCAGGATGGGGCCGATCAAGAACCAGGCCGACTCGGTGACCTCCCTGTTCCGGTCCGGGCGCACCGCCGTGCACCTGGTCACCGTCCTGGAGGAGATGCCGGTGCAGGAGACCGCCGACGGGATCGCCCAGCTCCGGGCCCACGACCTGCCGGTCGGCGGCGTCATCGTCAACCAGGTGAGGCCCCGCGACCTCGGCGAGAAGGACCTGGTCGCGGTGCGCGCCGGGAAGCTCACCAAGCGCAAGCTCGCCGCCGACCTCAACCGGGTCGGCCTGACCGGCAGCGCCGAGCTGGTCCTGGGCCTGTTCACCGAGGCCTGCGACCACGCCGAGCGCCGGGCGCTGGAGGACGCCCAGCGGGGTCTTGTCGCGGGCCTGGACGTGCCGACCTACGAGCTGCCGCGGCTGGTCGGCGGCGTCGACCTGGGCGGTCTGTACGAGTTGGCCGGCCTGCTCCGCGAGCAGGGACTTGCGTGAGCCGGGGATGAGCAGGCCATGACCCGCCTCCGCAGCCGCGTCGGCCCGCAGTCGCTGGACGGCGGCCACCCCCTCGACGTCGACCGCCTCCTCGACGACCCGGCCACGGGGATCATCGTGTGCTGCGGCTCCGGCGGGGTCGGCAAGACGACGACGTCGGCCGCGCTGGCGCTGCGCGCCGCCGAGCGCGGCCGGACGGTCGTCGTCCTCACCATCGACCCGGCGCGCCGACTCGCCCAGTCGATGGGGATCGAGGTCCTCGACAACACGCCGCGGCCGGTGGCGGGGGTCTCGACGACCGCCAGCGGCGGCTCGCTCGACGCCATGATGCTCGACATGAAGCGCACCTTCGACGAGGTGGTGGAGAGCCAGGCCAGCCCCGAGAAGGCCCAGCAGATCCTGCGCAACCCGTTCTACATCGCGTTGTCGAGCTCGTTCGCCGGCACGCAGGAGTACATGGCGATGGAGAAGCTCGGACAGATCCACGCCGACGCCCGGCGCGACGGCACCTACGACCTGATCGTGGTCGACACCCCGCCCTCACGGTCGGCGCTGGACTTCCTCGACGCCCCCGAACGGCTCTCCAGCTTCCTCGACGGCCGCTTCATCAGGCTGCTGCTCGCGCCGGCCAAGGGTCCCGCGCGGCTGATGTCCGCCGGCCTCGGGATGGTGACCAACGCGCTCACCAAGGTGCTGGGCGCCCAGGTGCTGCGTGACATGCAGACCTTCGTGGCGGCGTTCGACACGCTGTTCGGAGGCTTCCGCCAGCGCGCCCAGAAGACCTTCGAGCTGTTGCAGGCCGACGGGACGGCGTTCCTCGTGGTGGCGGCGCCGGAGCCCGACGCCCTGCGCGAGGCGGCGTACTTCGTGGAGCGCCTCGGCGAGGACGACATGCCGGTGGCGGGGCTCGTGGTCAACCGAGCCAGCCCGGAGCAGCACGGCGACATCACGGCGGAGGAGGCGATGGCCGCGGCCCAACGGCTGCGCAAGGACGGCGCGGACTCGCTCACCGCCGGACTGCTGCGGCTGCACGCCGACCACATGCGGATGGTGGAGCGGGAGACCCTGCTGCGGCACCGCTTCGAGGCGGCGCACCCGCAGGTGCCGATCGCGGTGGTGCCGGCCCTGGCGGGCGACGTCCACGACCTGGCGGGGTTGCGCCAGGTCGGCGCGCTCTTAGCGGGGGAGCGGCCGACCTGACGCGTGTGGCCCGACGGTGCCGGATGTGGTTGTTCTCGTCAGCGCGGCTCAGGCGCTGACGACGACACCCGTGTGCTGCTCGCGAGCCGTTTCGAGAACGGCCCGCCACGATGCGTTCGGACGACGGCGAAGAAGGGCTCGGCGCTCACGCTCGGTCATCCCGCCCCAGACGCCCCACTCGATCTGGTTGTCGAGAGCCTCCGCGAGGCACTCGGTGCGCACAGGACACGCACCGCAGACCTGCTTCACCTTGTTCTGTTCCGCACCACGCACGAACAGCTTGTCGGGTTGCTGACCCCGGCATGCAGCCTGGGCAGCCCAATCTTGATTCCACATAGTGACGTCCCCACGATCGTCAGTGACTGAGCTTCCCCATGAAGCCACCCGCCCGAACGAATGTTCCAGTCGAAGCACCAAGGTAAAGAGTGGGCGGCGGTCGGGGACAGACTCATCCGGGTTGAACCCCGTAGTCCCATCGGACTAGTAGACGGGGGTCGAGAATGGGCACCTTTCTGGCCCGTCACGTAGTCTCATCGGCATGACCCTGCCCCCCGAGGAGCGTCTTCCGGCCTCCCGCGTCGCCTCGCACCTGGGCGTGATGGCGGTCGTGGCCGCGGTCATGGGCGTGGTCGTGGCGGGGTTGGTGATCCCCTTCGCCGGCGTGCTCGGGATCGCCTCGAAGTCGCTGTCCCACACGGTGGAGTCGCTGCCGTCGGACCTGCGCACGCAGCCGCTGGCCCAGCAGACCAAGATCGTCGACCCGAACGGTCAGACCATCGCCACCCTCTACGACGAGAACCGCATCAACGTCCCGCTGAGCCAGATCTCACGGAAGATGGTCAAGTCCATCCTGGCGATCGAGGACTACCGCTTCTACCAGCACGGCGCCCTCGACCTGAAGGGCACCCTGCGCGCCCTGATCACCAACCAGTCCAGCGGGGGCGTGGTGCAGGGCGGATCGTCGATCACCCAGCAGATGGTCAAGATGACGCTGCTCGCCCAGGCGAAGACGAAGAAGGAGCGGAAGGCCGCGACGGCCGACACCTACGCCCGCAAGCTGAGCGAGCTCCGCTACGCCATCGCCTTCGAGCAGAACTACTCCAAGGACTGGATCCTCGAGCGCTACCTCAACATCGCCTACTTCGGCGACGGGGCGTACGGCGTGCAGGCCGCCGCCCGCCACTACTTCGGCACCAACGCCAAGGACCTCACCTGGATCCAGGGCGCGACGCTGGCCGGTCTGGTGAAGAACCCCAGCGGCTACGACCCGCTGCGCAACCCCGACCGCGGCCTCCAGCGACGCAACGTCGTGCTCGACCGCCTCGCCCAGCTCAACGTGATCAGCCAGCACAAGGCGGACCGGATCAAGAAGCAGCCGCTCGGGCTGCACCCCGTGGCGACGCCCAACGGGTGCATCAACTCCAGCGCACCGTTCTTCTGCGACTACGTCGTGAACTACCTCGAGCACGACCCGTCCCTGGGCAGGACGCCGGCCGCCCGCAAGAAGCTGCTCTACACCGGCGGGCTGACGATCCACACCACGATCGACCCGCGGTTCCAGACGGCGGCCGACAACTCGATACGCCACCACGTCTTCGCCAAGGACCAGGCCATCGGGGCGCTGGCCATGGTCGAGCCCGGCACCGGCGACGTGAAGGCGCTGGCCCAGTCACGGCCGATGGGCCGTGACGCCAAGGCAGGTCAGACGTTCCTGAACTACACCGTCCCCCACGAGTACGGCGACTCCGCCGGCTTCCAGCCGGGCTCGACGTTCAAGGCATTCGTGCTCGCGTCGGCGATCCAGCAGGGCATCCCGCTCACCGAGCAGATCTCGGCCCCGGCGGTGGTCAACATCCCGATGAGCCAGTACCGCGTGTGTGGCGGGCGGCACTTCACCAGCACCGACACCTGGCAGGTGCACACCTCCACCGTGTCCGGCACCATGGACCTCTACCGTGGCACGCAGGAGTCGGTGAACCCGTTCTTCGCCAAGCTGGAGCTGCAGACCGGGCTCTGCGAGCCGTACCGCCTCGCCCAGAAGATGGGGATCGGCCTCAACGACAAGGCCACCGAGATGGTCCCGTCGTTCACGCTCGGTGTGGCCTCGGTCAGCCCGCTCGAGCTCGCCGACGCCTACGCGACGTTCGCGGCCCGCGGGCTGCACTGCGACCCGCGGCCGGTCACCTCGATCGACGACTCCGACGAGCACACGCTCAAGACCTACCCCCAGCAGTGCCAGCAGGTCATCGCAGCGCCGGTGGCCGACGCCGTCAACGACGTGCTTCGCGGGGTGCAGTCGCCGACCGGCTTCGGCGCCAACCTGCTCCTCAACCAGGAGTCGGCGGCCAAGACCGGCACCAACGACAACAACATGTCGGTGTGGTACATGGGCTATACGCCCAACCTCGCGACGGCCTCGATGATCGCCGGCGCCAACCAGCTCGGCCACTGGGTCTCCCTGAACGGCCAGCTGCTCGCCGGCTCCTACGTCCCGACCGCGCACGGCTCCACCACCGCCGGACCGATGTGGTACGACGCGATGCGCGTCATCCAGCAGTGGCTGCCGGACGCGACGTTCACCCCCCCCAACGGCAACGACATCAACGGCGTGCTCACCACCGTCCCCGACGTCAGCGGGCTGCCCTACGACCAGGCGGCCCAGCAGATCAAGCAGGCCGGGTTCACCGTCGTCGACGGTGGCTACCGCGACTCCGGCAACCCGAAGGACACCGTGGCCTACACGAGCCCGAGCGGGGGCAGCCAGGTCGCCAGCGGCACGGCGATCACGATCTACCGCTCCGACGGCACGCCGTACGTCCCCCCGAAGCACCACAACAGCGGCAACAACGGTCCTGGGAACGGAAACGGAAACGGGAACGGGCACGGCCACGGGAACGGGAACGGCTAGCCCGCACCTGGTCGAGCAGCCCGCAGGCTCAGCCCGCGGCGTCTGACAGCTGGCGGCGCACCTCGGCGGCCACGGCGCCGCCGTCCGCGCGGCCGCGCACCTGCGGCTGGACGACACCCATGACCTTGCCCATGGCCCGCAGGCCGTCGGAGGCCGCACCCGTCTGCTGGATCGCCGCGGTCACGATCTCGCCGATCGCGGCCGCGTCGAGCTGCTCGGGGAGGTAGTCGGCGATCACCGCCGCCTCGGCGGTCTCCTTGTCGGCGAGCTCGGTGCGTCCGGCGTCGGCGAACGCCGTGGCGGCCTCGCGTCGCTTCTTCGCCTCGGTCGCGAGCACGCCGACGACGTCGTCGTCACTGAGCTCGCGGGCCTGCTTGCCGGCCACCTCCGCGTTGGTGATCGCCGACAGGACCATCCGCAGGGTCGACGACCGCACAGCGTCGCGACCCTTGATCGACGTGGTGAGGTCACGGCGGAGGCGGTCCTTGAGCTCGCTCATGCGTTCATTGTGCCGGGGCGATCCTTCGGAGCGTGTGGCAGCCTTGCGACGTGACCCCCGGACGGCTCCTGGCCCGCACCCTCGGCGCGGGCGCCGCGGCCGGCGCCGCGATGACGGCGTACGCCGTGTGGGAGGCGCGCGCCTACACCCTCCGCTCGGTGGAGCTCCCGCTGCTTCCCGCAGACGCGCGGCCGCTGCGGGTGCTGCACCTGAGCGATCTCCACCTGACGCCCGGGCAGTCCCACAAGTGCGAGTGGCTCGGCTCCCTGGCCGACCTCGAGCCGGACCTGGTGGTCAACACCGGCGACAACCTCGCGCACGTCGACGCACTCCCGCCGCTGCTCGACGCGCTCGGCCCCCTACTGGACGTGCCCGGCGTGTTCGTGCTCGGCTCCAACGACTACTTCGCACCGATCCTGCGCAACCCGCTGCGCTACCTGTTGCCCGACGACGGGGTCCGGGTCACCCACACCACGAAGCTCCCCTGGCGGGAGATGCGGGACGCCTACAGCGCCGCGGGCTGGACCGACCTCACCAACCGGCGCACGACCATGACCGTCCGCGACGTCCACTTCGCCTGGGCCGGCGTCGACGACCCGCACCTGGAGTACGACGACCTGGACGCCGTGGCGGGGCCGGCCGAGCTCGACGCCGACGTCCGTGTGGCCGTCGCGCACGCGCCGTACCTGCGGGTGCTCGACCAGTTCGCCACCGATGGGTACGACGCGGTCTTCGCCGGCCACACCCACGGCGGGCAGATCACCCTCCCGCTGTACGGTGCGCTGGTGACCAACTGCGACCTGGAGCCCGCCCGCGCCAAAGGTCTCCACCGCCACCCCGCGGGCTCGCGCCCGGGCGACCCCGGCTCGTCCTGGCTGCACGTGTCCGCCGGCCTGGGCACCTCGCCGTACTTCCCCATCCGGACCGCCTGTCGTCCCGAGGCGACCCTGCTGACGCTCAAGGCGCGCGACTGATCCGCCCCCAGCACCTCGATTCGGAGGGCCCGTGACCAGCCGGTATGCTCACCGGTGCTCGCCGCCCGGATCCCACCGACCGCGGCGATCGGGCTGTGGCGCAGTTTGGTAGCGCGCCTCGTTCGGGACGAGGAGGCCGCAGGTTCAAATCCTGTCAGCCCGACCATCTGAATTTCCCGCCGAGCAGGCAGAGGACGACTCGGCGTCCTGTCAGCCGATCGGCACCTCGACGTACGCCGTCGCCTCGTCGATGGCCGTGGTGCGCACGGTGACCGCGAGCTGCCAGTCGCCCGAGACCGGGACGCTGACGACCCCGGTGCGCTGCCCCCGGCCGGTCGAGGTGAGCGCGATCGGGAGTGGCCCGATCTGCGACGAGGCGAGGGTGAGCGAGGCGTCGACCTCGGGCGGTTCGGTCGGCCGGCCGGCCCGGTCGGTGACGTCGAGGGTCACCCGCAGCCGATGGGCACCGTCGGGGACGGCCGAGACCCGGACGTGGTCGGGGCCGACCGCGAGGTCCGCAGAGACCGGGTGCGGCGCCGGCTCCGAGACCGCGGGGTTGCTGGTGACGAGCATCGCGCTCGCGACCAGGACCCCGATCAGCATCGCGGTCTCGGCGGTGACCGTCGCTCGGAGGCGCCGCAGCCGGGGGCGGCCGTCGGCGACAGGTGACACCGGCGCCTCCGTGGAGGCATGCACCGGCACCACCGGGTTGACCGTCTGCCAGACCCAGGCCCGCGACCCGGCGGCGGCGAAGAAGGCCAGAGCGACGATGCCGAGCTTGACCACGAGGACGTGACCGTAGTGGGTGTGCAGGAGCACCTCCCACGACCGCACCTCCCGCAGCGTCTGGTAGATCCCGGTGGCGATCAGCAGCGTGACGGCGGCGGTGGCCACGGTGGAGAAGCGCAGCACCGGTGACGTCATCGCCTCCTGCCGGTCACCGACGAGCAGCGCACCGAGCAGCAGCGCCAGCCCACCGAGCCACAGGCTCATCGCCGAGACGTGGACCGTGTCGCTGACCACGGCGATCGGCCGGTAGCTCCCGGCCGCCGCGTGACCGCACAGCGCGAAGGTCACGCCGGTGGCGGCGAGCAGGACTCCGGGAGCGAGCCTGAGCAACCGCGGCGTGATCTGCTCGCGATAGGTCAGGACCAGGACCAGGAGGGCGATCAGGAGCAGGCGGGCGTCCAGGGCCCGGCCGTACGTCGTGCCGAGGACCTCGCGCAGCAGGCGGCGGTCGGTGACGTCGCCCAGGCCTGTGCCAGCGTCGTACGGCCCCTTCAACAGCAACGCCAGTAACGTGCCGAGGGTGAGCACGCCGACGCCGGCGAAGACGATCGCGCGCGCACGGCGCTCCGACCAGCCCGCCGGCCAGCACCACACCAGGAACGCGAGGCCGCCGAGACCGAGTGCCGAGCCGGCGTACGTCAGCCAGCGCGCGAGGCCGAGCGCCACGTCGACGACACGCGAGCCGTCCGCTGGCGGCGCCGTCACGGAGCCCTGCGACGGATGCCCGACGACGAAGGTGTAGGCACCCTCGACCGGGTGCGAGTCAGCGGAGACCACGCGGTAGGAGACCAGGTAGGTGCCGTCGGGCAGGTCGGGTCGCAGGTCGACGCCCGCGGTCGCGCCGTCTCCGTGCGCGTGCGACACCGCGCCCGAGTCCGCGCGCTCGCCGTCGGGGCCGAACACGCGTACGGAATCCGGGAGCAGCGTGATCGCCTCGTTGAAGACCAGGTCGACCGAAGCCGGCGACGTCGTCAGCACGGTGTCCGCGGCCGGGTCGCTGCTCTCGAGCGACGCGTGGGCCGAGGCGGGCGGCCCGAGCACCAGCACCAGCCCGGCCAGGAGGGCACCGGCGAGCGCGATCAGCCAGCGCAGGAGCATCCGCACGCGTGGGCGCGCGAGGAGCCGTGCTCGCCCCGGGGATCCGGGCGCCTCACGCGCCTGACAGCACCTCACGAACGACCAGTCTGCCCAAGTCGTGAGAAAGTTTCCGCGGATGCCGGGGAACCAGAGGGGCCGGACGACCGAGCGCCGTCGACGGAAGGACGCACATGCAGCAGCACCCGACCACTCTGCGGAGGGCGCAGCGACTCGCCCTGGGCACCCTGGCCGCCGTCGTCGCTGCCTGCCTGTTGCTCCTTGCTGCCCCGGGCTGGGCGCACGTCACGGTCAACCCGCGCGAGGCCGTGCAGGGCGGCTACACCGCGCTGAGCTTCCGCGTGCCCAACGAGACCGACGACACGTCGACGACGAAGGTGGAGGTCTTCCTGCCCCAGGAGCACCCGTTGGCCTCGGTCAGCGTGCGGCCGCACCCGGGCTGGCACGCGAAGGTCGTGACGAAGAAGCTCGCCAAGCCGCTGAGCACCGACGACGGGGAGGTCACCGACGGCGTCTACAGCATCACCTGGACGCCGGACCGGGCGAAGGACGCCTTGCAGCCCGGGCAGTACGACGAGTTCGACGTCTCGGTCGGTCCGCTGCCCGAGGTCTCGTCGCTGACGTTCAAGACGCTGCAGACCTACTCCGACGGCACCGTGGTGCGCTGGATCGACCAGCCGGCCGCCGCCGGTCAGCCCGAGCCCGAGCACCCCGCTCCCGTCCTCACGCTCCTGCCGGCCTCCGCCGACCCCGCGTCCGCCTCCGCCGGGTCGGAATCCGACGGTTCGGACGGGACCGCGGCCACGGCCCTGGTGCTGTCGATCGTGGCGCTCCTGCTCGGCGCAGGTGCCTTGGGCACGTCGCTGCTGCGGCGTCGCTCCTAGCGCCTCCCAGCTCGCGACGGCGGAGGACGAGGATCGGCGGTCCGGAGGACGAGGTGAGGAGGATCGTGCTCGTGCCGAACCGCCTGGACCTGCGCGCCGACTGCACGCAGTGCTTCGCGATCTGCTGCGTGTCACCCGCGTTCGCGCGCTCGTCGGACTTCGCCTTCGACAAGCCGGCGGGTGTGCCGTGCCCGCACCTGGCCACGGACCACCGCTGCTCGATCCACGACCGGCTGCGCGCGGAGGGCTTCGCCGGGTGCACGGCGTACGACTGCTTCGGCGCCGGTCAACGCCTGGCGCAGGAGACGTTCGGCGGCCGCGACTGGCGCGCCGACCCCGAGGTCGCGGGCCCCATGTTCGCGGCGCTGCCGATCATGCGCGGGCTGCACGAGCTGCACTGGTACCTCACCGACGTGCTGGACCTGGCGACGTCGGCTCCGCTGCGCCGCGACCTGTGGGCGGTCTCGGAGCGGGTCGAGCGAGCAGCGGCGTCGCCGGCCGGCGGCATCCTCGAGGTCGACCTCGACGCGCTGCGCTCCGAGGTCGGACCGTTGCTCCGCGAGGCGAGCCGCCTGGCCCGGGCCCGGTTCGACGGGCCCGACCACGCGGGCGACGACCTGAGTGCCGCGGACCTCCGCGGAGCCGACCTGCGCGGCGTGTGCCTGCGGGGCGCGCTCCTGATCGGGGCCAGGCTCGACGACGCCGACCTGGACCACGCCGACCTGCTCGGAGCCGACCTCCGGGGCGCCGACCTCCGTGGCGCGCTGCTGGCCGGCGCGCTCTTCGTCACCCGGACGCAGCTCGGCGGTGCCGGCGGCGACCGGCGTACGACGCTCCCCCATG
>Ga0070683_100001485_pt1 | contig 18084 bp, 18 predicted proteins | sample KBSC713LmetaG_FD_64662 | JGI IMG/M metagenome (GOLD analysis project Ga0070683, IMG submission 64662) | Corn rhizosphere microbial communities from Kellogg Biological Station, Michigan, USA - KBS C7.1-3L metaG | ecosystem: Host-associated > Plants > Roots > Rhizosphere ... | reverse complement strand
CACAGCAACCACATGAAGTAGCACTGAAGATTTATCGATCCGCGGTCGCATTCATGGCTTCACTGGGTGCGCCCATCATAAAAAAGGCCATCGATTAAGATGACCTGAAGCATGATCACCGACCGGGACAGGAGATTAACCAACAATGAATAAACACGTGCCCGCCTCGCGGCGATGCGCACAACGAACTTGGATATAGGTATTGCCGGTTGTTCGACGCGTCTGCACAATCACCTGACCGCGTCTTATACTCACCTTCGGAAGTTCCATATGGTTCTTAGAAACGACTGAGGCGCAGTCGTAAAGGCAAATAACTTGTTAACGATCGCGTAGGATCGACTTATACAATGCGATCAAGTACAGCTGTCGCGGTGGAGCCGCGTCACGCCGAACAAACGCAGCGTCTGCTTATATGCGGGTTCCTAATACGAGTACAGCGGCAAACTCGAGATGGCTGGCAATGAAGACATGCAGAGAATACGCGCACGAGATGCAGCGAAGAAAAGACTGTTGCAAAGTCTAGGTCTAAGCGGTTCCCGCGAGTAAAATCACAACGTATGATTTCTCGGTCTTCAAAACAAGCGCATTCCGACGTAGCCGTCGCCTGCACTAAATGCGATCACAACAACATTGCAGGCTCATACTTTTGCTGCCGTTGCGGTAAGCGGCTTCCAAGCAATTGCGCTCATTGTAAGCACAACCTAGTAGAGGGCTCGACATTCTGCAATCACTGCGGATTTAAGGTGACGTCTAAACTCGGCATGGAGCTTGTAGACGCTTTGGAGCGCGGTGAATCTATAGATCTGCAAGCCGCTATGGATAACCTAGAGTCGTTGTTGATCGGTACCGCAATGAGAGTAATGGATGGAAGCATAAGACATGCAGCCGACTTGCTGCAGATGCAGCGCACAACTCTGTATTCGAGAATCAAAACTAAGCGCTAGAAAGCAAATTTCCTGTCGTCTCGTTGAGAAAACCCGCACGTGTACTAGTCACCCCGGCGCCTAGCCATGACCTTCTATATTTTCCGTGTGTGACTACCAATAGGCAGCGAGGCTGAGATCAGTTGTTAGCAGTAGCTGTACCCCGGTAAGTCGCTTGGCAGAAGGTGGTCATGCATCCGGTCAGTGGTCGACAAGACTTGTACTCGCCATCTGAGCACTATTGCATGTTTCAAGTCGGCAGCTTGCACGGTCACCGCCGTCGCTTAGGCACACGTTGTCTGACTCCGTCGCTGCAAGCGGTCCCTATACCAAAGATTTTTGATGGACATCAAGGGTATACGGCCGCTGTCATGGGCGTAAGCGCCGCATTGCAAGACCGGAAGTATCTCGGGCCCAACACTCGCATGGAATGGTTCTTGCGGCCTATGGACGCACTCAATGTCGCGGCAGGCCAAAATGCTCACATCAAGCGAACGCTCGTTTACCCTAACGGCTAATCATGGTGTAGCCGCACCACTCGCGTCTGTCGCGCTGACTCTCGAAACGAATGAGCCACAAATCGAACTGTCTCGCCGTGCGCTACGCGACGAAGAGCGGATGCTGACGACGTTGATGAGTAACCTCAACGGGATGGTATGTCGCCATCGAAATGATAGTGATTACACGATAGAGTTTGTAACTGAAGGGTGTGAACGGTTGACCGGTTATGCGCCCGCAGATCTTCTGTTCAGCGCCAGTGTCTCGTACGCACGCATTATCCACAGAGACGATCGCGCGCGCGTCCGAGGCGAGATCGAGGCGGCGATTGCTGGCAGTCGGCGGTTTTTGATCGAGTATCGTATCGTCTGCCGGAATGGTCACATCAAATGGGTCGTAGCTTGCGGCGTTGGCTCCGTAGATAGTGAAGGCAACGTAACCGTTGAAGGTACAGTAGAAGACGTAACCGTATCAAAACTCAACCAGGAGAAGCTAGAGCATCTTGCTAATCACGATGTTGTCACGAACCTGCCCAACCGACTGATGATGAACGACCGGCTGCGCGAAATGATGTTGAGTGCGCAGCGGAGCAACGGCGTCGTCGGAGTCGTACTCATTGATCTCGATCACTTCAAGCTGATCAACGACACGCTTGGTCATAATCGTGGTGATCAATTACTGCAAACTGTTGCGCAACGCATGCTCTGCTGTGTGCGCGATACTGACACCGTAGCGCGTTTGGGCGGTGACGAGTTTGTTCTGCTGTTGTGGGGCGAAGGCCGCGGCGAGGCGATGTCGCAAGTGGCTGATCGAGTGTTAAGCGCAATTTCGCGCCCCTGGAAGATAGAGGAACGGGAACTGAGCATGTCGTGCAGCATGGGCGTTAGCTTATTTCCGCGCGACGGGCGCGACGTGCAGACCTTGTTAAAGAACGCGGACACGGCGATGTACAAGGCCAAGGAATTGGGCCGCAATAATTTTCAATTCTATTCACCAGAGATGAATTCGGCTATCGCCGAGCGTCTGGAGATGCAGTCAGCGCTTCGCGCCGCTGTGGAGAATGAGCAGTTCGAGTTGCTCTACCAGCCAAAAATAGACCTAGTCACTAGGCGCATCGCGGGTATGGAAGCGTTGCTGCGAATCAAGGATGCTGGAGGTGCCCTGCTGCTCCCGCAGCAGTACATCCGCCTCGCTGAGGAAAGCGGCCTTATCGTGTCGATCGGTGAATGGGTGATGCGCGAGGCCTTCGCATTCAACAAATCGCTGCAGGTGCGCGGACTGCCGCCGATGCGGGTGGCTATCAACCTGTCGGCGCGGCAACTGCAGCGTTACGATTTGTTACGCGCGATTGAGCAAGCAGTGTCTGACAGCGGGCTCGACGCTCAATATGTAGAGCTAGAGCTGACGGAAAGTATGGTCATGAATGATACCGAAAATGTTATTGCGATGCTGCAGCAATTGAAAGCGCTGGGCGTGCAGTTGAGCATCGACGACTTCGGTACCGGTTACTCAAGCTTGAGCTATCTGAAGCGCTTGCCTGTGAGCAATCTCAAGATCGATCAGTCGTTCGTCCGCGAACTCGATCAGGAAGACAATGCCGGCGCGATTGCAAAAGCGATCATCTCGCTCGGTCACAGCCTCGACATGAAAGTGATTGCCGAAGGCGTCGAGACGCAAAGTCAACTATCTTTCCTGCTTGAAAATAAATGCGACGTCATGCAAGGGTTCCTGTTTAGCCGGCCACTGAACGGGGCCGAGTTCGTTGCGCTGCTTGAACGAGAGAGCGGCCCTGCGGCCGAATTCTCGGTGTTGAGACAGCTATGCTGCTCCTTCGGAGGTCAGCTTCCGTTGCAGTTGAGTACAACTAATGACTCGAGAGCGGGTACTCGCCAAGCGAGTGCTGAGGTGCTTCTCGAGGGCGCTCTGGAAGTAGCAGCCTGATACCACCGAGCGCAACAGGCAAACTTTTGTTCGTTAAAGGCTAATGAACACTATGCTGAGTACATATCGAATCGCCAACCTGGAGGGTCCAGCGTATGTCCCCATTTCCGCAATTACTATCCGACGAAGAGTTTGCGCATGTCTTAGAACAACGCGGTCAGGCCGAGCGTCATCGCATCCGCGATAACGGCCGCAATGCGTCGGCCGTCGATGCGATAACGGAGCCGTCCGATGGGCTCCCCGAGTCTACAATTGAACAGCGGTTCATGCATGTGGCCAAGAAGCTCGCGGCTATGTGGCCATCGGAAGCATGCCGTATGTATCTGCATAGTTTGATCGTCAGCCAGCGCGATGCGCGACTTGGGTTTCCGCCGTCCGTCCTTGAAGACCTTCTGATGCTTTCCGAGATCAACGACAGACTAATGCGCGGACCAGGTACTGGGCGGGGACACTGATGACAACACACATAACAATTGGCGGTGCGGGCTGTCCCTGGACGGGCTGCGAAAGCACCGAGGTAACTGACGGGCATCCCCCGTCCCTCAACGCCGCCACATCATTTCCAGATCATGGAAAGGTGCCTGCACTACACGCTTGCAGCTCGCGGCGCAATTCGGAATCAGGCCTCGGCCGCTGGGTTAAAGCCGATAACCAGACAATGTAACGGCGGCGCTATTTACTACATGTCGCCTGCGTTTGGCACGGATTCAGCGAATCGCAAGCGGCGCTGCAGATCGGATTCCTTAGAGCCAAACCAACCCGGGCATGATCCTGTTCCCTGATGGCGTGTAACCAGTCGAGACTTTCGACGCCTTTTGTATGCATGCGTCCGAATGGCGACCCGTACAAAGTGCCGTTAACCTGTCCCTCGCCGAGAAAGTGTCCTTCCCAGCAGATTTAAACCGCGCCCTAACGCGGAACCGCCGCAGAGTGAAATGAGGTTATGGTTAGCGGGGCGAGTCAACGTAAACTCGGGGCGATTCCCACGACCAAGAGGCGGATGCTAAAACGCCATTAGCGCGCGGCATACCTCGAGTCGTTCGGCGCGATACAGCACCAATCGCACTAGTCTTGGAAAGAATGAGGCGGCTAGCAGCAATCGCTAGCCGGAACTGTCGTTTCGAGCGCATAAGCGCAGCAAGCGCCCGCATTATTACGCTGGGCTTAAGACAGTTGCTTTTCGCTTATATGGCTCTGTGTAACCGTAGGCGCGCGCGTCTTCCACGCATTCAGCGAAGCCTGCGAATGCAGTTTCCGATTCGCGCAAAACCTCGTGACGTTTATTTCGATGCTGCCATCGCCACTGCAGGTTCCTATTTTTTCGAGCGGGAATGAAGTGCCAAGTATTCATCGAAACGCTGGTATCCAGTCGGACCATTATTACCTCTATCATGTTCACCAAGATCTATAGCCGCACTTTCGTTGCGCCATAGTCTTGCAACCGACGAGTCATGTGAAAGCGCCGAGTCCATACCGCTGCCGTGCGATCGCCTACCTTGAGATGTCCCTTCGCTGGTACCCACATACACAAGAGCAAAAAGCGCTGTCCCAATAAGTGCTATTAGCATGATTGCGCCAATCATTAGAACATCATGCATCGCGGCCTCCCAAGACAATGGCTGAAGTACACGCACGCAATGTGCCAGCATGAGCAATTACATCTGATTGGCGAGGAACGCACGCACTGGGAATACCCAACGGCGCGCTGCGCTAGAGATCTGTGGAAGAATACATGCACGTCGCATTCATTCGCGTCTTATTTCAGACAGTAAACGTCTGCCTACGCGACGTCCCGCGGCACTTTATTTGTCGCGTCAACGCGCTGTCGCGCAACATCTGCCCCGGCGGTAAGTACCAACGCGACGGCACAAGTCCGAGCGTTGTTCTGTCGATGTTAGATTGCGGAGCCCTAATGTGCTGGTGGTCGACAGAACACTGTCCAAGAAAGCCGACTCCGCACTAACGGTTTCCTAACTTCAGGTTGTCTGCACTGGCGCGGCGGCTACATGACCCCTAAAGCCTGCGCTCTGTGCCACGAACGCTTTGTGCGCAGCGTCGAGATGTCGAACAGCGCTCGCGTGCAGCGGCGGCGCTTACGCCCTGTTGCCCTTAATCCGGAATAGCCTAAGTGTGGGCGTCCATGGAGTTGACGATATAAGCGTCACCGCCGCCCATGATGCGGTCGGCAACAGACGCCCGTTCGCCAACGGCGTAACTGGTGTTACCCGCGCCTTTTATGACGGTCACCGCACCGAATGCGATGTTGCCGTGCCTGGTCTTTGATCACTGGGCGCGCGCTGCAGCAACGAATAGCATCACGCCTCTGGGCGCTTCTGATCACTGAGCGGTTTCGTTGTCATAGCACGGCGGGCAGAGCAGTTTATGACCGTAGACGCTTGGTATACAAAAAGCTTTACCTGGGTTTATATCGGCGATTGGCTTAAGTCTAGTGACGGTGTAGCCTGCCTCAAACCTGCCGTGGCGCGTGACGGGTGGCATCGCGCAGGTTCGTTCAGCCAATGACAAGACGTGAATGCTAAGCGGAACTGCATCGACCTACTGTGAATTGGTACGGCTGCTGATACTGTAGTGCCCGGCTCCATAGCACTCTTCGCAACGGTCATAACCCTGCAGGCCGGTGCCCTTGCAAGCCTTGCATTGCGAATCGGGACTCCGGTAAAACCCGCTGCAGCGGACACCGCCGATACTCTTTGAGCATCGCTGATTTACAGCGTCGGAACGGTCTCCGCAGGCACTACAGATGCCCTTTGGTGCCAAATGTTTTCCCACGGCAGTCTGCTACCAATTATTGTGGTCGTCCGAGCGCCACGCGATGCGGCCGCCATGTGCTGGCGTCCGTCATCAATGTAGCAACCTTGGCCAAGTACTTCCTCGATTGATGTGCGCAACAGTGGCGCTCAAGTATATCAATCTCTGTTCGGAACTGAGTCTTTTAATTGTAATGGCTTCAGGCGCACTCGATAGGCTGCCTAGGATCCCACGGATGATGCTGTCGTACCGGGTCAGGCCTCGTAGCCGATAGGTAACGAGGCCATCAGCATCCTATTTACGGCACTCGGCAGGGACGTATCTCCACTGACTGGAGTCATTATTCGTACAGCAGGCCCACGCTATACGGCCACCCACCATGACCGATGGGGTCAGAATGATTGAGACGCCCGCGCCCAACGTTGAACTAGTGCCTGAGACGGCAATGACGCCTCCAGGCGTAATTGAGCCCCCACCGATTCGTCCGCCAGTCGCAATTGTAAGGCCAAGCCCAGCGCTAGCCGGAGTCCCATCGCTCTGGGCTTTTTCGCCGATGTTAGATTTGTATGCGCTTACCACGACGAGTAGTTCGGTGACTTTCGCACGCACCGTATACTCGGAGTAAGCGGGAAGAGCCACGGCAACTAGAACACTGATTATAGCGATTACAATCATGAGCTCCGTTAAAGTGAAACCTCGTTTAAAGTAGCTCATGCGTTCCCATCGCACTGTTAAGAAAAGCCTGATGGACCGGTAGGCACGTTGATTGTGACCTGATCGTACGCTTTTCTATCTCGTAGGCACACCGACGCCACCACAAACGAGCCGTGTGCTATGCCTATATGCGGCGTTACGAATTGCCAGCGAAAGCATCCGATAGCATGCAAGCTGAGCGGCACGCTCAATGCGGTATGCAAGTGGATTGTTCCCAACGGCAATCGTTAGCCGCATAACTGCCATTACCATCCACCTCACGCCATCGCGTACCGACATTATCGAGGAGTAGATTTCCATCGTTCGCCGTCGTCATTTGGTCGCCGGGTCTTGGGGCAAGCATATGGATGAACGACGGGGGGGCACCCGCGGCGTTACTCACATTAAATGGCTGCTGTAGCGTGTAGTGTTTGCTAACATCCGACGGCACGGAGAAGGTCAGCTGGCCAGCGCCGGATCCCAAATCTGTGGCATACCGGCGTTGATCTAAGAAATACTGTTCCTGCCGTTGTGCAAGATCCATCAGAAACATTTGACCTTCGGACCGGATGGCGCGCCGCACGTAACTTTGGTACGAGGGCAATGCTACGGCGACCAATATAGCCACTATCGCCAACGCGATCATAACTTCAATCAGAGTAAAACCACTACGTTCGCGCAAGATTCCTCCTAAATCAGCATGTGCTCTACCCCGCTACACGCGCAAAACGCATGTGGGGGATCCTCCGAGCGTTGACGCCATTTGCGCATCGTTTTCGCGGCCCGCTCGACACTCGGACTGAGTCAGTATGGTCTGGACCCGCAGGTTTGATGGAACAGTCCTTAAAGATCACTAGTGGCTTAGATCCGGTTTCGAGCTTGGGGCGAAATGAAAACAGCCCCGTAACCGGGGCTGTACAGTTTCTTACCGCTCGGAATTACTTACGGCATTCAGCAGGCACATATTTCCATTGCACCGAATTGTTGTTTGTTCCGCATGTCCATGAAATGCGGCCACCGGGAGTTAGCGATGGAGTTAACACAATCGATACAGCAGTGCCGATTGACGCGGACGAACCGGAGATCGCGATTATTCCGCCAGGCGTTACTGAGCCGCCAGTAACACGACCGCCCGTTGCCACAGTAAGGCCTTGGCCGGCACTGCCCAAGGTGCCGTCAGACTGTGACTTTTCTGCGACGGTCGTTTTAAAGCCACTGGCAGCAAGGATGAGTTCCGTCACCTTTGCACGGATGGTGTAGTCTGAATATGCCGGCAATGCGACCGCCGCCAGTATGCCGATAATCGCTACCACAATCATCAATTCGATCAGGGTAAAACCCCGTTGTAAACGCCTCATGTAGTCTCCCTTAAGTAATGGACGTACCAGAAATTGGGTGCCACCTAAGTTTAAAATGCAAGCTTTGTGCCCGGTCATTTCCTGTATGCAAAGTCACGCACCGCGCGGGCCGATGGCGCTCCACGGGTATCGTTTCATCTCGTGGATAGATCGATCCGTACCCACAACGTCACTAACTGACGTGAGCCTGCTGCATGGGTCAAGGTGCAGCCGCAGCATAGACGAATCATGCAAATAACATGTGAGGTTGCTACTTCATACTGCGTAACGGCCTCAGGCCTGGTGCTGGGACATAGCCACGCGCAGCCCCCGGGCCAGCGGTTATGAGCAAAAGCTACTTAACATCACTTCTGATTCCAGAAGGTACGTATACGTCCACCTATGGGCGTAGCAGGAGGTATCAGAACTGATGTGCCTGAAATCACTACCTGCTGTAGCCGACCGGCAATCTGAACGATAGCTCCCACCGGCGAGGGCGGATAGCCGCCCCCCGGATGGTCTACGCTGCGGTTAGCACTCGTCCATCCGTTGGCGATGTTATACAGCGTGATGGCACCGCCCGTGCGCAGGTCAACCGTGTATTCTCGCGCACGCCCAAGATTTCCTGAACAAACACCGGCAGCAGGCGGCGTCGGCTCGTTGGTATTGAAGAATGTAGCGTTGCCCAGTGTCACTACACTGCTGACCGTCTTTTCACCGGTCGCAAGCGTGATGTACCACCCTTTGGCGGCTGCCAACGCGTCCGTTGCCGTCTTGATTTGGCCCGCCGTTCCCTCCTGGATGATGTTGTCAGTCGTGTCAATCAAGTCTGCCTCAGTGGCCGTTGTCTCGCTAAAGCTGAAACCAGTGCTACGGTCTTTAATCATGTAGAAGCGGTTCGTCACAGCACTGACAAGAGGATGAGCAGTGTCCCCATAGCCATTAAACGGATGTTCCCGGTCTCCCGAACCAATCAGCACCGCGTCATAAGCACCGTTAGAATCGTTGCTAAAAACGACGTCAGGCGAGAATAAGAACTTGCGCCGGTTGCCCACCGTAGGCGCTTGTGCGAAGCCCAACGATGCTAGCTTGTTGACAGTCCAGTTGGCTGGCGACACATCATTGATATCCGCGCGCCATATATTGCCGCCCGTATCGCCGACGTAGAAACGGTCGAAGTAACCATCGCTATTCCGATCGAGGATCGCGACGTCTGACGCAATCGAATACGTCATGCCGGATACCGTCTTGAATACCTCTCCGGCCGCTAGCGTGCCCGGAGCGCCAGGTCCCGCCTGCCAGATGACGTTTCCAGTCACGGCATCGACGACGAAGAGACCGCGCCCCATCGTGTCGTTGGTGCCGACCGGGACCGGATCGAGATCTTCGACTGCAGAATCATAACCACCTCCGAAGATCAACACGGGATTGGCGGATGCTCGGATTTTGCGAACTTTGGGCTCAGACCAGGTCTGTCCGAGCTCGGCGTATCCAGCACTTGAGTTATCGCGCTTCCACATGAACTTCGGCTGATCCGGATCTGATACGTCGATCGCGTAGAGGAATCGGCCGCCACGACGCATCGAGATATAGAGATACACTTTATCGCCGTCTGCAGCGACAAATTTGCCGTCATTATTTGCGTCAAATTGGTATATACCAACGGACCCGTCCGCAAAGTACGGCTTAGGGTTCGATGCGCTCGCAGCTGGAAGATTGTCGCGCAAACGCTTAAACCGGGAGTAGAACTCTGTCGGCACGAATGCCCATTTCTCATATCCGTCGGTCGAGCTCTGGCCGCCCTTTACGGCGTGGAATAGGCCATCGTTCGCGCCGTAAAAGATGACCACATCGTTGTTATCGCCGTTGCGGTTGTAGTTCACGACTGCCGGGCGAGAGTGAAGCACATCACCGTGCACAGACGATCGGATATCAGTAAAGCTGCCATTGAGGTTTTCGTCCGTTGCGTTGTCTATCCCGCGGGCCCAATTAATTATGTCAGTCACCTCGGCAGCGTTACTTGCCGAGAATGCGGCGATGCTCGCAGACGGCACGATGTTTGTCGTGTTGAATGGATAGTTGCTGAGCAGCGCATTAGGGGTTGAGGGACACGTCCCATTACACGTATAAATCTTGCGCGTTTGAGCTGCTGTAGAGTCAGGGTTCGGATAGACGGTGCGAATACGTTGCGCGGCCCCACCTTTTTCGACAATAGGGCCATCCGGGCTGTCGGAACCGGATTGCGGATTCCCTGACGGTGAGAATGACCAAAAAGCGGAGGTGGACGTCCAGTAACTAACGCCATCGTCGACGATAAAACCCCTAGATCCTTCGGCGCGCAGCCCGTTTGAATCGGCGAGAAATAGGCTTTGCGTGGCCGAGTTGAACGCGAGCTGATACTGTTTGAGGTTTCCGAACCATCGGGGCGCACTGTCGGCGTCAGGTCGAAAACCGCCAAGGTACACTTGATTGAGGTTAGTGCCGCGAACATTCACCGACACAGGCAACGTCACGGAAGCGAATACGCTGTTAACACTTTGCACTTCATTGAACACGGTTTTCAGGGCATCGGCCAGCGCCGCAGTACTGGTAGCAGCAAAGTAGCGGCCATGCCCCTGATTTGCCATGCTCTCAAGTAAAACAATGTTCGCTGTGTCGTTTCCCGTCACGTGTGCTGGGTCATAGACGTTAACCGTGTATGTGATGACATTTTGCTTGCCTGCTAGATCGCTGACATCCGTCTGATATAGAAACCGCGCGTACTCATCCCCAATGTTTCCCTGTGCCGTGTTGTTGGTTAGAGGGATCGTGCTGATTGCGCCCGCGCCGCCGACATTGCTAAGCAGCGTGCTCGCACTAGGGTTGCCGCTATCGGCACCTGATTGGGGCAAGCCATTGCTAACATAGATGACATAGTTTTTTTGGCACGCGTCAGAAATCGGACTTATGTATGTGCTGCTTGACGCGGAGGTGAAGGCGTTTCCCGCAAGCGCACCCGCAGTGTTCGCAGTGCTGTTACCGGTGTAATCGCGCTTATAGTGATGTGGCATCGTCTGTCTCGTCACCACCCGACGTCATGTCTATACCGCTCTCCAACGTAACGTATGACACGCCGAGGCCACTGCTAGCGTTAGCGCCTCCACAGGCGTTCACTTGCTTATGACAGCCTGATCGGGAATCAAAAAAAAGCCACCGATGAGGTGGCTTGAAAGCCTCGCTCGCGCGAGACGGGGGAGACCGGCGTATTGCAAGCGTGGTGGCGAAAACTCCTCGAGTTGCGGGTTAAACGATGCGATCTCGTTTTGGTATCGTGCGCATGCACGAACCGAAATCTTCAGAAAACTTGGCTGGATGCTCTGGTAGGCTTAAGAGCGTATTTACGAGGCCTTCATCATGCTCTGTCTTCAGATACTTGTTGCCCGACGGCGTAAACGCGACTACCACGCGTAAGCGTCGGCGCGACACGTCGACGAAGAAATTCGATTTCCCAGCTTCTATATCCGCGATAGCCTGTGGCTGCGTGAGCATCCAGCTAGTTCCGTTAAGACTTACGCCGCCGACGCTACGCAATTGTTCGAACGGATTTTGTCTCGGCAATTTACCAATGCACATAATTTGAATGTTCGCAGCCATTTCGTCTCCCTTTATCATCTGTTCACTATTACCGCATCGCCACTCCTGTGGCAAAGACGTTCGCAAGTGTTGTGCCAACTCATCGCGCTCAACTCCGATGAACATCCAATATTCACACGAAGAAAAGTGGTTCTGAGGGTACAAAGCGCTGCGGTCCAAAGGTAGGCTTCACGCGGTGTGTGTATTACGTCACTTCGTATGAAAGCTTGACTTTGTTTGGCCATGCTTTGACAGCTTAAAAGACGCCAGTAATACGAAGACGATAGTAAACTTACGACCCAGCGCTTCCTTCTTAAATCAGCTGCGCTCGCAAGTATGAGGAAAAGCCTTGTCAACCTGCCATGACACGACGCACGGCGTTGTCGACTATCAGGAGTTTGAACGGTCGCCCGATCCTACGCCGTCACGTGCGTTGTCCGAACAGGAAGTCGAACTTGTTACCGGTTACGTTGAGCACGCGGGAGCGCTGCTGCAACGCTACTCGCTTATAGAGTCGACGCACGGCGACTCACCGGCCGTGCTTGACGCTTTGTTTGCGAGGTGGCTCGACGATTCCACGCCCGATAGACCCAGTGAAGAACTTGTATGCTTAAGTCTCGGTTCTGCATTCGGGTCTTACTTTGTTCGAACCAAGCAGATGCAGTGGCGAATTGCGCAAGTCAATGATGAAGAGGTCACTCTGGCCGTGGTGCATGAAGCGTCACAAATTGCGGTGTATCCCATAGCATCGGTCCAAAAGCGCATCTACTCGCGGGCCACTGGCTTCTTCGAAGCTATAGCAATATTGGTTTGCGACAAATTTAAGCCGGAGCAGCATTAATCGACTACTGGACTCAAGACACACTTACGCAGGAGACGATGCGTGAACTGTTTGGACTCAAGCATCGCTCCAATTGGTCTCGGCCACTTGCGGTGTCTGACTGTCCCTACAGTAACGAATTCGAGTTTGCGAAGTCACGTCTGCGATATACATGGGTAGGAAGTGACTCGTTCGCCACAGTGAGGAACCTCGTCGTGAACAGGTGATCGGCACGCAGTTCGCATGCGCATCGGTTCACAGTCCACCTCGTCCTTTTGCATTGCGGGTCGGTTAGCCTTCACCTGTGATTTCAGCGCTGGCACGTCAGGTGCATCACCCGCACTTAGCCGCAAACCAACGCGACAGGGGGATAAACGAGCTCGATATTTGGCCCCTCGTCTCGCGATATGCCAAGCGTGGTAAGCGATTTGCGCAACATGTTTGCATACGCCTACGTCGAGATCAGCGCGCTTTATTCTTACGGTTGAAGTGACCGGCGATCGTCATAGTTCGAATGCACGCGCGACGTCAGTCAACCTCTCCTGAACGGATGTGACTGATGAAAGTGTTCTGGTCGGGCCGAGCTAGGTTGACGAAAGCATTTCAACCGGTCAAAGGCTGCTGGCTGCCCCACCCGTTTAAGTGTCGTCATCGCGCGTCGTTCAATGCTGACGGACGGAAACATAACGGGACGAAGCGCTAAGCCGGGCGAAGTCAACGTTTATTCATTCTGATGCAGGCTCGTTATCGCTCGTGTCTTGTATAAGTCTGACGGAATTGCGTGATAAGTAGTGGTCCCCAATGAACTCGCGGCATAAGTTGAGGCTGTAGCCGCTAATTTTTACTATCTTGGTCCCCATACATGAATCGGTGACGTGCGTGACTTCAAGGCAGCACCGAAGAATCCGTTCCGCGTAAAGCTCGCACTTCAGTTCCATAACTGCGCCAAGTGGCAGCGCGCTGTTGGACATGATAAGGAAGCCTTGTGTGCTCATGTTCTCAATCAGGCACGGTAGCCAGCCCCTCGCGGACGAAATCCATGCCCTTCGGGTAATCGGTACACGGGACTCGTCACGCAATTGTGCTTTCTGTGCAGTGGTGAATTCGCTGCCACACAATACGATTCCCTTGTCACACCTGACTGCTTCTACCATGAGCCGACCGCCGATGACGTTGGAATGTGGCTGCTGCCAGCACGCAGTGGAGTCGGCGAAGCGGAGATCATGCCTTGGAGCATCAGCCTGGCGACAGCCTGATGATTCTTGCTTCCGACTTGTACTGTCCTCAAGCCGAATTGGCTCGATACCGTCATCATGCGCTCCACGACGACATATCTCGTATAGTAAATGGCGCCATCGTCGATGTAGCTCACGACGTACAGCTGATCTCCATACATTCTACTTCCCCCTATAACTGCGCATCGAAGCGACCTTACTCGATGTTGCGAGCGATCGCCGTGTCTCGACAGCAATGTCAAGATCCCGACACTTTGGATGTGGTTGCAGGCGCGCCGACTGTGTATGACGTCAGCATTGCAAGTCTCATGCCTGATGCAAGCCCCCGCGTCGGACGCCAAAGTCGACCTTCAGTCGGCCATCTGTCCGGTGAAGCGGGTGACCGCGGGGCGAACTGATTACATAGCGTGCTGGCACAGCGTATGTCTAGCTTGCCCGAAGATTCGGTTGGGAGCTTTTGATGCTGTAGCTGGCGCGATTATGCTGCGCGCGTAGGTCATAACGTATGTCGCTGGTTTTTGGTTCGACACGATTGCGAACGTTTCGTCGCACGGTGTCCGCGGACCAACAGCGCAAGGCGCCCGTGTCAGGTCTTGCATCGACCAGTAGAAGATTGTTAATTGCATCATTCGCGATTGCACGCTGACGGAAATACATGAGGCACATACTTGCTTGCGGGTACCGTCAGTCGACGCGCTGCTGGCACAAGTGCTAGCCCCGATGCAACGATTGCTTGTCCGACATTACGATTAGTGCCGCCAGCAGATACGACGATTCCGAGGACCTCACGCGCATGGCGTTAGGTCTTTTATTTCTCCGGTTTCGATCAACGGGCGCCATCTCGATTGATTTAGCCACCACTTACGGGGCCCGGGCGCACCACTGCTACAGACGGACGAAGTAACCGCTAAAAGCGACCACGACACTCGGGTCCATGCTTGAATGGCAGTTATCGGACGGGAAAGGCAAGGTGGCGCCGAGGCAGCGGTTCCGAGCGCCCGCCTAGCCCAGTTCTTATCCGGCATTTCGCCGCTCTTGTCGGTACGTTCCGACGTGCCGATAGGCATCGCTTTGATAGACGCCAGCCGGTAAGCGTCCGTATGGTGGAGTTCGTGCGTGGTTTCTACTTACTTTGTCGTTGGCCAATCGGTCGACAATGAAGCACCGGACCTTATTGGCAACGACGGCAAGGTCGCGCCGAACGAAGGTGACTTCGCGCTCGTACGCAAATTCCGGACGCTTCGCTCGGCCCGTAATTTCTATTACTTGATGCAGGGCCGATACGGCGTGCAGAAGCTCCACATGTGCTTTCATTCCTATCAGGCAGACCAGGATGGGCAAAATGTTAACGACGTACCCTGCTGAGACGCTGGAAGTAGCAGACTTCCGCGGCATTGCTCGGCCCGCGGGTGAAGCCAGGCGCCGGTGTCGCCTGCCGACGTCCGGGGATTGCGCACGAAGCGGCGGCGTCTAGGCACCACATGAACACGACTGGACTCGCGACGGCATTTGCGCGAGGAGCGGTGAACGAGCGTGTTCAATCCCATGGAGTCAGGTGCGCAAACCATTGCGCTGCCACTACTTTATCGGCCTTTGTCCACGAGCCGAGGCGGATTGTTAGCGCCTTAAGCTAATCAACGTCAGATCGGTGCGTGCGCAGGATGAGAGGCTCGCCACCCCATCTTCCACCCACACTGTCGTAGTACCGCTGGGCTTCTTCCAGCGTCGCAAAAGTTCTCAGCCCTGAGATGTTTTCGTTACCCTGCGTTATGCTGTCCCCATCGGTCAAGTAAGAAGCCCGGCCACCAATCGGGCGTCCCACTTCGAAGTAATACACTCGGCCCATCGCGCGCAAGTATCCGCCCGTCAAAGAGTATGGAACAAACTAGACGTCGCGATAAAAATTTTAATGACAGTCTCTGCGAATCGCAACATGACTGCGATTGTCCTGGCCACTGCCCGCAGTTTGCCGCCTTGCAGCCGGACTACCCTCGGGCGGCTTTCCGGAAACTGGCAAGAGAATCTCGCGCGGAGGAGATGCTGGCCTGAGCAGCCCCGTTCCCATGTGACATTCATCACCTACTGCTTTCGGCTGCGACCACACCCTATAAGCATTACGTTTCGTGCCGTTTGCGCGTTCGTTTTGGTGTCCATGTCCTGCTCGCGCCTTATCCTCGCAAACGTCTTTTTCAGATCCGTTGCTGCACTGGGAGTGTAACGAAACGTCTTATCCAGTATCGATTTCATCAATAGGATTGATCAAGCTCCAATTGGCGATACGCATCTTCCGAGGGCGGCATGCCACTCACATTCTTTCAGCGCTGCGTCTCAAAGTAAACTAAAACGCACTAAAACAGAACTGGTAGCAACCGCCGCGTATCCAAAATACAACTGCACTTAGAGTCACAGAATGATCTGGGTGATTTGTTCTTGCTTTGAACCACGTCATCCGTAATTGCGTAGGGGCCATACTCACCCATTTTCTCTCCGCCTGACATGTTCGAAACCCCGTCAGGGCATGTCAGGATTGTCGACCTCCCGCAGGCGCGCAGTTGCTGACGATACCGAGACCTTCGAGTCCGCTTTCAGGACCCTCATCGTCGGAAGGCGTTTCGCGCGCGCGCCGAATTTAAGAACCCGACTGCGTTGATGTATCTCGTGGTTTTGGCTCACCGGAGCAAACAAGCCCGCACTGGACGGGCGGCGTTAGAAACGATTCTATCGTCGACGGCGCAGATGTCTATGAAATTGAATTATGTCAGGCAAACATAATCGACAACTTCTTTTTATCCGACCTCCGATCAGAATCAATGAAAGATGTGTCCCCAGCTTCCCCTGTGATACGCCGCGTTCGTATATTACCTTCAACGCGTGCATACACTAAGCTTCGTGGGTCATTGTTCGCCGCCGGTTATCACGACGAACGCGAAAGCATGCTGAAGCTTGGTTTTGAATCACAGGGCTTTCATGTCGGCGACATGAAGCACATTGAATTCGTCACATACAACGCTGAGTCTGTCGCGCAGACAGGGCACCGCTGCAACCATACGTGCACGACCGACCGTGCCGAACGAAAAACTCGAGTTTCTAGTTGACCAATCGTGCAACGAGCTTGAAGATCGCGCACGTTCGCTCGCAGGATTGCTATGCACTTCATCAGTTCGCCGTGATTATTTGCTAACAGTGGGACCTAATAGACACGGGAGTTTGGAGCCGCTTGATAATATCATTCCGATTGGAGGGAACTGGTCTTGGTTGTACCACGCGGATTATCCGAGCAACGGCTTGTCGAGCTCATCACAGAGCGTTGCCGATTTTTTGGGCAAGCCACGAACATAAGGCTTATGCCGGCATTACCGGACGGGCGTCTCGTATTCGTCGAGATGGGAAATACAAAAGAGAGTCATCAAGTGTCGCGCGCCATGGTGGAACCGTGTTTGGATACCGGACCACCGCCATTCGCCTGGCCTACTTCGGTCAACGCAGTCCTTCGGACGTTGAAAAGATATCACCAGCTCTGAAAGCGCAACCGACCAAGCATTAGGAGGCCCACACCGTCCTAGGCGCAGGTGCGCGGGGCGTCAAGAGCAGGGTACCAATCGTTTCAACGGCGCTTCATCCAGCCGATCCACCAGTGTTTGTTGTGGACACCATACATCGCACTATATCAGAGGTTCTTTGGAGGAGTTGTCAGCGAGCGTATTGCGATTGTCGACCGGGGTGAACGTGAAGCCCTTTGCGGCGTCGTGGCCCAGCACTAATCTAATGCCGATTGCCGGGCTGAGCTGGTGCGATTCCACCAGCTTTACACGTTGTGACAAAAGCGCGTTCAGTCGATTCGCCTGCTCTTGTTCGCCGCTTCGGTACTGTATTTCAGTGACCTTTTGCGTATACGGTACCTGATTCGTCAATCTGGCGATGGCATACCCTTTCTTTTGCAGGGAAGACGATGTCCGCTTGGCTAGCCCCGTCACGCCGCTGCCATTAGTCACTTCTAACCTCAGCCCAGGCTGCAAGATTGGCGTCCTAATGTGGCGAGTAGGCGACTCGGGCGTGGACGCAGCCTGACGCAGCTCGAAAATGTTCGGCGCGACCGTTAGGAGACGCGGCATTAAAGGATCCGTTTCCTTTTCTGCCTCGGCTGTGAGCGCCCGATCCTGAGCCGCGGCCAGTGGTGCAGTTGCCGGAATGAGCGCAGCATCGACGAGACGTTTTTCCGCAGTCTTCATGTTTCGTCGCGCTCGCTCATCTTCAGG
>Ga0070683_100001483_pt1 | contig 18089 bp, 16 predicted proteins | sample KBSC713LmetaG_FD_64662 | JGI IMG/M metagenome (GOLD analysis project Ga0070683, IMG submission 64662) | Corn rhizosphere microbial communities from Kellogg Biological Station, Michigan, USA - KBS C7.1-3L metaG | ecosystem: Host-associated > Plants > Roots > Rhizosphere ... | reverse complement strand
CGGCATCGATGCGTGCGAACGGCATGGCGGAGATTCCCTGATGTGCTTCAAGCGCGGCAGTCGCGCCGATTATAGTATCGTGCGCTTGTGACTGACCCGGAGGATGCATGAAATTCGGACGATTCGATCAGCAGGGCCGCGTATTTTTCGGCATCGTCGAGGAGGAGACAGTTCTCGAGCTCGATGGCTCGCCGTTCACGTCGTATCGCGGCAACGGCAAGCGTCATCCGCTCGCATCGCTCAAAATACTGGTGCCCTGCACGCCGCAGAATTTTTATTGCGCAGGCTTAAACTACCTCGCGCACATCGAATGGGGCAACAAGCGCAAAGGGACCAATAAGAAGCCGCCCGAAAAAGCCGATGTCGGTTATCGCTCCAACAACGCGCTTATTCCGACGGAGGAATCGATTGTCATCCCGGCCGATTCGCCGGGGCCGGTGCAGTATGAGGGTGAGCTCGTGGCAGTCATCGGCAAACAGGCTCGCAACCTGTCGGAAGCAAACGCGCTTTCGTGCGTGTTGGGATACACGCTCGGCAACGATGTCAGTGATCGCGGATGGCAGGCATCCGACCGCACATTATGGCGGGCGAAGAACTGCGACACCTGGAAACCAATGGGTCCCTTCATCACTACCGGCCTCGATCCGATGAATCTCACGATCTCAGTAAAGATCAATGGCGAAAACGCTGCCGAGTACACAACCGACAAGATGCTGTTTTCGGCGCAGCACTACATCGCGGAGATTTCGCGCTATATGACACTATGGCCCGGCGACGTCATCTGGCTCGGCACCGACAATCCCACCCTACCGGATCTCAAGCACGGCAACGTGTGCGAGATCATTCAGGAAGAGATCGGTGTGCTGCGTAATCCCGTCGTTCGTGCGAGCGCCTGAGTCAACGGCAACTTCGACTATTTCGACTGGTCATGCGGATGCTGCTCATGATGCTGCCGCAACAAGTCTTTGCCGTAATCGTTGCCGTTCGGCGTACGCACTACCGTGTGAATATGGTTACGGCTCGGCACATTTGATTTGGCCAGTGCGATCGGGCGCTGGTGATCGAATTCGATGAGGATGACCGGGCTTTGAATGCGGTAATAAAAAATCCCATCGGGCGCTGCGCTGCCGAGCCAGCCGAAATACGTTTGATCCAGATGTTTGCGTACCTCGGACATGCGAATACGCGCGTGGCCGTTATCCATGTTGCTTATATATTCGGAGATGACGGCGAGCAGTAATTTCTTCTGCTGGGCGTTCAGGTCGGTCACCCGGATACCCGCATAATCGAGCACCAGGTTGTCGCGGTAGGCGGCCGCCAGCGTATCCTCGCCCGCTTTGGTGCCCGCAATCATCGCCTTCGCCTGCTGGCCGCTATGGAGGCTACGCATCAGCTCGAGTCCTCGATTCTGCTCAGTCTGCAGGACCACGGTGCCCTTGAATTTCCCCTGGTCTGTTTTCACGGGCTCCGAGCCCATGAAAACCGGCGACATGACGACCTGATCGCCCAGTACGAAGTAATTGATGATGGCGTGATGACCGTCGAGCTGCCATCCCCACGGCTTGGTGGTCGACGGCTCGCCCATAATCGTGATCCAGTAGAACCATTCGCTGTATTCGTCGTAGTTGTTGGTTAACTCGGCCAGCGTGCCATTGAGTTTCATGATGTCGCGCGTTTGCTTCAAGCCTTTGGCGCTCAGACTCGCGCGCATCAAGTCGAAGGCGAGCTTGCGCTGCGACGCGGTCATTTCGAAGAATCCGACTCCCTGGCGCATCGCGAAGTGACGGTTGTCCCAGGTGCGCCATTCGGCATCGTCGACGGGGAACAGCGTTTTCTTTTTTTGATCTTCGCTCAATCGGGCGATGAAGACTTCCGCTGCTTTGCGCACGGGCTCCGTCGATACGCCCGTGTGCGCAATCGCAAACAGGCCCGGCACGAGCTTGCCGTCGGTCGTAACACCTTTGAACGGCTCAGCACGCGCCGCAGCGCTCTCATCGCGCAATTTCAGTGGCGCCCGGAATTCATCGCGCTCGGCGAGCGCGAGATTTGCTGCCAGCAGCATGATCAAAAGCGCCGCTTGAGTCACCACACTATGGCCAACAGTTCTCATATTCGAATGCTCCCAAGCTGTTTCGTGTGCGAGGTGCATCAAGTAATAGCGCGGCCGTGATCGATTGCGTGCGCGTGTTCCAGTCCACGCCACGATGCGGCTGGCGGCGCGACTTAGCCTATCACAGTACTGTGACAATCATTCGCGAGCAAACAGACTTTCCGCATCGTGACGAGAAGAACTGCAGGCGTCAACTCGTCGCGCCGTAATGACAACGAAAGCTCTCGCACTTTTGCCGCTTCATGGAGCGGCATCGGTCTCATTTCAAAAATACAAAGCGGCGAGTCATACGATTGAAATATGCCGCGCGTCTAATTCGTTTCGGCAGTCGAACGCAACGTATCACTCAGCGAGCGGCGTGTTCACGGATTACGCCGAACCAGTTCAATGATATGCATACTGCACTGACGGGCGGCTTTACGCACAACGGCACGACGTTTACGGCAGGCGCAGCCAAGATCGCGCAGGGTGACAACTTCCTGCGGCTCATCGTGCCGCAGATCATGGCCTCCCAGGCTTATCAGAACAATGGCGCAATCATCATCTGGTTTGATGAGTCCGAGCCGGACGGTTCCGGCAACCAGAACGACTTCAATCACACCATCGCGGAGATCGTGATCTCGAAGCTCGCACATCCAAGTGTGAACGGCGTCCCGTTTGCGAGCCTCGTCAATCTTACTCACTCGGACGATCTACGTACGCTGCAGAACATCTTCGGCATCGATCCGCTCACCGGAATCGCATACCTTGGCGATGCCGCCAACGCCGTCGGTCTCGATAGTTTGTTTGCGGCCGGCGCGGTTGCAGCGGTGCCGGAAGCCGACAGCTACGCCATGATGTTGGCGGGGCTCGGGCTTATGGGATTCGTGATCGGTCGCAGAAAGCGAAAGGCGCGCGCCATTTGATCGACGCAAAAAGCAGGCGGACCCCGGTCGGGGTCCGTTTTAAGTCTGTAGAACGCCTCATCTTTCGGCCGGCGCTCGTTGTGACGGCCGAAGCGCTATAGCGCGCTGGCCCTCAATTCCGATCGATGGCTGCTCATATACAACGCGAGCAGTCCACCGATGACTGCAGTGGTACGGAACGACGGCCGTGGCAGCCATTTCATGGCGCTCAACACGACCGCCGGCGGCGATTCGCGCGGCGGCGCGGACATGCTTGCCGTAGTTTGCGCGGTCAGCTTTTCTCCCGTTCCCGCAAAGAACGGCACAAGCGCGCTAACGAACGGCACCATATCCTGTGGACCCCGGCTCGTGAGCCAGTTTTTGTCCCGCACCACCTCTTCGTCTAGCCATGTTGCGCCCGCGTTCACGAGATCGTCGCGCACGCCGGGCCACGACGTCATGCTGCGGCCTTGCGTCAGGCCTGCTGACGCGAGCACCCACGGTCCGTGACAGAGGGTTGCAATGGGTTTGCCGGACGCGTCGAAGTCCCGCACGAACTGGCGGACTGCAGACGACTGGCGCAGCAGGTCGGGATTGATAAAGCCGCCCGGGATAAGCAGTGCGTCGTATTCGTCGGGCGTCACTTCAGACACCAGGTGATCGACTTTTACGCGGCTGGCCGGCTCATGCAGGTTGACGCCGCGGATGCGGCCATGCCGTAACGAAACAATTTCGACTTGGGCGCCAGCCAAGCGCAGCGCCGCGACTGGAATCGTAAGTTCAACTTTCTCGAAGCCATCTGCTGCCAGCACCGCGATGCGCCGGCCTTTCAATTGATGATCGCCTAACATTGGGTTCTCCATAAATAATTGCGTCGGCCAGCGATACGCCGTTCGGCGGGAGCGGCGTGAATTGCGCTCCTATGGCGTGGAGTAAAAAAATGGAGCTTAGTTCAGACAGAAAAACACCCACGCGCGGCGGTGAGTGCAATTCCTACGTTACGAGTATTGCAAATCGCCTATGCGTTGCTTCTGCGGGCAATAATGATCAGGAGGTCGCGCCTCACACGCCTAATACATCATCTGCGCGCCGTTGACGTGCAGTGTCTGACCGCTGATGAAACTGCTGCCCGGACCACACAGAAAACGCACGGCAGCGGCAATTTCCTCGGGCTCGCCTTTGCGGCCGAGCGGCACATTCTTGCTGGGCGACGGACGCTCGGTGATGACTTCGCCTGCGGCCGCGGTATTCATCTGACCGGGCGACACACAGTTCACGCGGATGTTGTACTGCGCAAGATCCAGCGCAAGTGCGCGCGTCATGCCAACCAGTCCGTGCTTTACCACCGAACCGTGTACGCGATTCTTCGCGCCTGACAACGCCATCATGCCGCCCAGCGTCACGATCGCGCCACCGCCCGCCTTGATCATGTGCGGGAGGCACGCCTTCGCAAGGTGAAAGGACCCATCGAGGGTGATGCCCAGTATGCTGCGCCATTCGTCGAAGCTCATGTCCGCGAATGGCGTCTGCTTGCGCACCGACGCATTGATGACGAGCATGTCGATACGGCCGAAGCGCTTGACGGCGCCGTCGACCATAGCGTTAACGGCATTCCCGTCCGCGACATCAGCGACGAACGTTTCCGCCTGACCGCCGCCGGTTTTGATCTCCTGCACTATCTTGTCGCCAGCCTCGCGTGAGACGCGCGAATTGACGGCGACCGCCGCGCCGCCGGCAGCGAGCGACAATGCGATCGAGCGTCCGATGTTACGCGTGGCGCCCGTCACCAGCGCAACCTTGCCTTTGAATTCATTACCGGGCTGCAGAGCAGCGTCCTGAATTGCCATGTGTTCCCCTTGGTTGAAAGTCGATTTCTGGTGTTGCGATGAAGCGCGCAGTCTATAGTTAAGGCGCCCCTGCCGTCATTTCCCGGCGCGGCTCAATCCACCCGCGCGCCCGTGAGCTTGATCAATTTCGCGTACTTGTCGTAGTCGATCTTCAGGCGCGCGCCGAACTCATCAGGCGTACTTGTCCATGGATCGAGCGCTTGCGCAGACAAGTTGTGCGCCACGTCCGGCAGCTTGAGCGCTTTATTGATTTCCGTATTCAGCTTATCGATTGCTGATCTCGGCGTTCCGGCGGGTGCGAACGTGCCAATCCACGGATTCATCTCGTAGCCGGGCACGCCTGCTTCAGCGATCGTCGGGACATCGGGCAGCGCGCCGGAACGCTGAGCCGCAGAAACGCCTATCGCGCGCAAACGTCCGGCTTTCACATGAGCGATAACGGACGCAACGGTCGCCAGCGAAGCTTGCGATTCGCCGGCAAGCAATGCGATTACCTGCGGGCCGCCGCCTTTGTACGGAACGTGGACGACCTTGATCCCGGTCATCGAAGCGAGCAGCGCCATAGAGAGATGCGGAATGCTGCCGTTGCCTGCGGTCGAATAGAGAATTTCATCCGGCCGTGCTTTCGCCAACGCGATGAACTCCTTCACCGATTTGGCCGGCAGCGACGGATGCACTGTGAGCACGGCCATCTGTCCGGTGAGCAGGCCAACCGGCGCGAAGTCTTTGAGGGTGTCATAGGGCAGTTTTTTATACAGATGCGCGTTGCCGACATGCGTAATTGAATGAACCATGATGGTGTAGCCGTCGGGCGGCGACTTGGCGACGAGGTCAGCACCAATCGTTCCTCCAGCGCCGCCCCGATTGTCGATGGTGAATTGCTGCCCCGTCGACTCGGAAACCTTCTGCATGACGATGCGGCCCGCGATATCGTTGCCACCGCCCGGCGGCCACGGAATCACGACGCGCACCGGCTTCGAAGGATAGGCGGTCGACTGAGCGGCGGCTACGCCTGCTATCGAGCATGCAAGCGCAATTGCAGACCAGCGGAAAAATGATTTCGTCATCGATGATGTTCTCTTTTGCAGACGCAATTTACATTGATTTTCGTCATGACGCCCAGGTATCAGGCGGCGCGTGTTGTGTTGTATGCACATCAGCGGATGCAGCTCGTTCACCGAGCGGCTTCACAATCGCAATAAGCACCGCTGCATTGTGTCTCCGCTGCTCGCACGCGCTGAGAGCGGCTGACTTGTACCGGCTGCGCTTTGACAATGCGGGCAATCGGTGGGAAATTACGACCGGTCGAGTGAAGACTTGTTTTCACTGCGCGAGGAGGCCGCATGAGACGGATTGTTATCTGCATCACGATGCTCATGTTTGCCGGTGCGGCGACTGCGCAGCAAAACCCTCCGCCGGGCACGACCGACGTTTTTCCCAGTCGGCCGGTGCGATTGGTCATTCCATGGCCGCCCGGTCAGGCAACCGATTTAGGCGGCCGTGTGCTCGCACAGAAACTGTCCGAATTGTGGGGCCAACAGGTCGTCGCCGATAACCGCGCAGGCGCAGGCGGGATGATAGGCACCGATGTCGTAGCGAAGGCCGCACCCGACGGTTACACCATACTCGCCGCCTCGAGCGGTCCAGTCACAGTCAATCCGCTGCTGCAAAAATCGCCGTACGACGTCGATCGCGAGCTCGCACCCGTTGCAAATATCGGCCTCTCGCCGTACCTGCTCGTCGCCGGCGTGCAATTGCCGGCGGCCAACGTCAAAGAATTTCTCGCACTCGTCCGCGCCAGTCCGGGTAAATATAGTTTTGCATCGTCGGGCACCGGTGCGACCGCGCATTTGATTGCCGAGTGGTTCAATAGCTTGTCAGGATTGCAGGTGACGCACGTGCCTTACAAAGGCAGCGCGCCCGCGCTCACCGATGTTATCGGTGGCCAGATTGCTTACGCCATCGAGACCGCTGCGGCGACGATGCCGCACGTCAAGTCAGGACGACTCAAGGCGTACGGCGTATCGCTCGCCCGCGGGAGTACGTTGACGCCGGGCATCGAACCGCTCGCAACGGCGGCAAATCTGCCGGACTTCGATGTCGGGGCGTGGCTCGGCGTGATGGTACCCGCGGGTACGCCGAAGGCTCTCGTTGATCGCATCGCGACTGCAGTGGAAAACGCGATGCAGTCCGCCGACGTACGCGAACGCATTGCCGGCATCGGGGTCGAGGTCGATTACCGCCGCTCCCACGATTTCGCGCGCTACCTGAAAGAGCAGCAGGCGCGTTTCTCCGACATCATCAAGAAAGGTAACATCAAGCTCGATTGACCAGCGCTAGCAATCTTAAAGCGGCACGATCGACGTCAGACGTGGATGCGGTCCGTCCAGGAGTACATGGCGTGACAGTATCTCGCGCCGCACTTCACGCCTGCTAACTTTTCCCTGCGCGTTGCGAGGCAGTGCATCAACCGCAATCCATAACCGCGGCCGTTTATGCCGGGACAGCGACTCTACCCGCCGCTGTCCGTCCTCCTGCCAGGCATTGCCCGGTCTCTCCGCGACAGCGACGATGATCTCGCCCCAGTAATCCGACGGCAGCGTCGCTATGCAGATTTCGCTGCATGCGGCAAGTCCGCTCAACACTGCTTCGATCTCATCAGGACTCACCTTGTAGCCGCCGGTTTTGATGATGTCTGCCACGCGGCCTTCGAGCCATAGTCGTCCGCGCTCGTCGATGTGGCCGAAATCGCCCGTGCGGTGCCACTCATCGCTGCCGAGCGGATGAAAACCGTCTGCTTCAATCTCGCCGATATACATATGGCGTGCGCGCAGCCAGATTTCGCCCGGGGCACCGGCTCGCACGTCCATACCGTTGTCGCTGCGCACGGACAATTCGACGCCGGACGCCGGCCAGCCGACGCATGCGCCGGGTTCATCGTTGCGCTCGCGGAATACAGCGTCGGCATCGTTCGCGTCGAGTATCGTGATCGGATTGGTGCACTCGGTCTTGCCATAGGTGATGCGCACCACCGGACCAAACATGCACTTTGCTCTCTCGTACATCGCCGGCGTAAGCGTCTGCGTCCCGGTGAAAACGCAGCGCACGCCGGGGAAGTGACGCGTGCCAAATGCGCTCGCGAGCTTCGCAATTACGGTCGGCGGTGCGAACAGCGCTTCGACGTCGCCGCGGTTTAGAATCGCTTCCAGCTGCGGCGGGTCGACGCCATCGAGCAATATCGCTTCACCGCCGTGATCGAGCCACGCGTATGTGAGGAGTGATGCACCGTGTGTAAACGGCGTCATCAGCAAGATGCGCGATCCAGGCTGCGGCACCCATGGCAATACCGATTTCAGCAACTCGTTGCCGCGCCAGCGCCGTTCATGACTGTAGACGATGCCTTTGGGTTTGCCGGTGGTGCCCGAAGAGAAAAAAATGCGGCCCCATGCATGGGAAGGCACCGGCGCGCAACCTGCTGCCGCGCCATCGAATCTCATATCGTCGACCAACAAGACTTCACATGCGTTGCTGCGCACCGCGGCCTCGCGTCGCTTCGTTGTTACAACGCGACTGACTTTGGCGAGCGAAATTGCCCAGCCCAGCTCCGCATCGGTGGAGCTCCATGCAATCGACGTCTCGCACGCGCCGCAGAGCATCATTGCGTAGGAGACGCACACCGCAGCGATGCTGTTCGGCAGCAGCATGCCGACGGGCTCGCCGGTTTCGATGCCATGTGCCTTTAGTTGCGCCGCAATTGCATGGGCACGCCGGGCGAGCTCAGCGTAAGTGATGGTTTCCTTGCCGTCATTCACTGCCGGCGCATCGCCGAAGCGCGCGGCCAGCGCCAGCAAGTGAGAAGACCACGCGATCGGATCCAGGTTTTGCTGCCCAGCGTTCGCTGCCATGGACGGCCGGGCAACGTTACTGATGCCGGGTTCCCAGTTCGCGCACGGACGCGAGTTCTTCGATTGCGATAAGGCGCTCGTATAACGACGCAGCGTCGAGATCATCGGCGCCTGCCGTGCAATCAAAAAATTTCGCTTTGAGATCAGCATCGCTCAACGGCCACTTCGCGTTGCCACGAGCGAACCGGATTTCACCGGAGTCCAATCTGCGCCCGTCACTGAGTTCGAGCGCGACGCGATCGGTGAGTGCGAATATCGGCTCGACGGGACACTGCGTGTCGGTGGTGGTCGTATTCACACGGGTCATTACGTCGCGCACTTCGGGGCGATTGACGAACTCATCGGTTAATTCGCGCAACCCGGCCTTTCGCGCCACGAGCGCTGATGCGACCGCAAACTCGAGGCTGAACTTTGCCTCCAGCCCGGTGCGCGGCGCATGATTGCGCAGCATCGACGCCTGAGCGGTGCCGACGGTTGCGTGCACCTGCGTCACGTCGCCGGCTCGCACGTCGTCGTTCGCCACGAGGGCGAGCACGCCATCGATTACGCGGTGCGTCGCGTAACACATCGGATAACGCTTGATCGATAAACCGGCGTCGAGGATACGCAACTCGTTCCGAAGTTTGGGCGTTGCTGCTGCGCGATCGGCTCGTCCTTGCGGAGACAGTGCGGCAAGATAACCGGCATGGTGCTCGAGCGCATCGGGCGCGGCAGTGAGTCCGCCGATAGTAAGACGGACCGCGTCGATCGCACATGACGCAGCGCGTCCCGCGTGCAACGGCTTCGTCATCGTGCCGAAATTTGCCACTAGACCGCTCGCCATGCTCGCCGCAACCGCAAGCGCATTGCGATTTTTCTCTTGCGATAAGCGATGCAGATATGCAACCGCGGCCGTTGCACCCACCGTGCCCAGCACTGCTGTGGGATGCCAACCCTTCACGTGATATGCATCGGGCTCGCGAGAAAGAAGTTCCGCCCAAACCTCATAGCCGACAAGATACGCGCGCAACGCTTCTGCCCCTGAAGCGCCAAGCGACTCACCCGTCGCGAGGATTGCAGGGACCAGCACGGTACTGGGATGACCGCCAAGCGCGACATCGTCGTAATCGAGTGCATGCGCTGCCGTGGCGTTGATGAGCGCTGCATCGGCGCTCGCAGCCATATCATCGCTGAACAGCACCTGCGCCTCTCGCACGCGCGACTGCCGCGCTGCCACGAATTCGCGCATGATCCGCACGACGGGCTCATCGCGTCCCGCGATCATCGTCGCCACGGTGTCGATGAAACCCGTCTTGACGATGCGCGCAGCTTCTACCGGGAGGGAGTCGAAGCCCGGCTCGACGATGAAGCGCGCCAGCGATTGCGTCAGGCTGATATTTGATTGCGACAAGTTCGCTGCTCGCAGGCTCAGTAAGACCGGGGCATGCCGAGAATATGCTCGCCGATGTACGCGAGCACGAGGTTAGTCGACACCGGCGCGATCTGGAAGAGCCGCGTTTCGCGCCATTTGCGCTCCACGTCGTACTCACGTGCGTAGCCAAAACCGCCGTGCGTTTGCATGCACGCCTCCGCTGCATGCCATGCGGCGTCCGCCGCGAGCATCTTGCCCATGTTCGAATCATTCCCGCACGGCAACCCCGCATCGAACAATGCAGCGGCTTTACGCAGAACGAGGTCCGCGGCCTCGGTCTCCGCATGCGCGCGCGCAATCGGAAACTGTATGCCCTGGTTTTGCCCGACTGGCCGATCGAACACGATCCGCTGTTTCGAATAGTCGACCGCGGTGCGCGTGAACCAGCGCGCGTCGCCGATCGCTTCCGACGATACGAGTATACGTTCGGCATTGATGCCATCAAGAATGTAGCGGAAGCCTTTGCCTTCCTGGCCGATCAGGTTCCCGGCCGGCACGCGCACGCCGTCGAAGAATACTTCGGTGGTGTTGTGGTTCACCATCGCCGCCAGCGGCTTGATCTCGAGGCCTTTGCCGCGGCATGCGCCGATATCCACGAGGAACACCGACAGCCCTTCGGTTTTTTTCTTTACCTGCTCGACCGGCGTCGTGCGCGCAAGCAATAGCATGAGATCGGAGTGCAGCGCACGCGATGTCCACACTTTCTGCCCATCTATCACGTAATGGTCGCCGTCGCGCACCGCCCGCGTCTTGAGCCTCGTCGTATCCGTGCCCGTCGTTGGCTCGGTCACCGCGAATGCCTGCAAGCGCAAGTCCCCGCGCGCAATCCCCGGCAAATAGCGCGCCTTCTGATCTGCGCTGCCATGCCGCAGCAAGGTGCCCATTATGTACATCTGCGCATGACACGCGCCCGCGCTGCAGCCGGCGACGTGGATTTCTTCGAGTATCACGGCAGCCGCGCGCAACGGCAGTCCGGCACCGCCGTACTGCTCAGGTATCAGCGCAGCTAAATATCCCGCGTCAGTCAGCGCTTTGACGAAGTCGCCGGGATACGCCTGGCGCGCCTCGAGATCTCGCCAGTAAGCACCGGGAAATCGCGCACAGATCTTGCGCACGCTGTCGCGGATTTCGGGAAAGTCATCGCCCAGCGCAAAGCGGACGTCCTGCACCTTTACGGCGTCATCCATGCGCGTCGGTTCCTCTTTGCTATGGATGGCGCTGATCGTGCAGCATGTTCACGCTGCGCGCTGCTCGCCCGCGCGCACGTAATTGCGCGGGAGCCCCGCGCGCGCCAATGCGCCGTGCATTTCGATGTCCGGCAGCGCTTCGTGCACGATGCTTCTCACCTGCAGCAGCTTTTCAAGATCGACGCCGGTGCGCAGTCCCATCGAATCGAGCATGAAGCAAAGATCGTCCATGACGATGTTGCCCGAGGCGCCGGGCGCAAACGGGCAACCGCCCAATCCGGCCAACGATGCATCGAAGCGACGCACACCACATTCAAGAGCGGCCGCGACGTTTGCCAAGCCAGTACCCCGCGTGTCATGAAAGTGAGCCGCAACCGGCAACGGGTCAAGCTCCGCCATGACTGCCTTAAAGACAGTCCGGACTTGAACCGGATCGGCATACCCGACCGTATCGGCTACGACGATCTCGTCGGCGCCTGCCGCGGCGAGCTGCAGCGCATACTTGACTACATCCGCGACGGGCACGCGTCCCTCGTAAGAGCATCCCAAAGCGGTGGACAGTCCGCCCACGACTTTCGCACGCTCGCCCGCGCGATGCGTGCGAACCATCTCGACGATTTTTTTGAAGTCGGTCACCGATTCCTCACGCTCGCGGCGCACATTTTTCAGGTTATGCGTGCGGCTCACCGACATGACAAAGTTTAGCTTGTGCACGCCGAGCGCAATGCCGCGTTCCGCGCCGCGCGAGTTCGGGATCAACGCCGCCACTGTCAGGCTGCGCACATCAAGCGCGCGGCGCGTGACTTCTTCTGCATCCACGAACTGCGGAATGAGCTTGGGCGGCACGTAAGACGTCACTTCGATTTCGGTAACGCCTGCCGCCGCTTCCGCTTCGATCCAGGCGATCTTGCGGTCGGTCGGCATGAACGTCGGATGTATCTGCAAACCGTCGCGAAGCCCAACTTCGCGGACGATCACATCAACTGCTTGCATGATTTTCTCCGTTTAATTCGACGGTGCGCATTCAGCGGCCCTTGAATACCGGCTTGCGCTTTTCATTAAATGCTCGCACGCCTTCATAGCGATCTTCGGTTTCCACGAGATGATTGTAGGCTTCAACCTCGAAGCGGTACGCGGTTTTCAGTTCCATCTGCATACCGAAACGCACTGATTTTTTGATCTGCCGAACCGATAGCGGCGCATTGCCGGCGATGGTGCGCGCGATTGCAAGCACTTTAGGCATCAACTCCGCGGGCTCGCATACGCCGTTAAGGATGCCCCATGCGTGCGCCTGCTCGGCGCTGACCGGCTTGCCGCTCATGATCATTTCCTTCGCGCGGCGCTCGCCGACGGCGCGCGGAAGGTTCTGCGTTCCACCCGCGCCCGGCATGATGCCCAGCGTAACTTCAGGCAGCGCAAAACGCGCCGTATTCGCTGCGTACGCAAAATCGCACGACAGAACGATCTCGAACCCGCCGCCGTACGCGTGACCGTTGACCGCCGCGATCACTGGCAGATATAGGTCAGCAAGCGTCCAGTACTGCCGTTCAAAAATCTCGTGCTGCCGCAGCCACTGCTCGCGCGTCATGCCGTTGCGCTCTTTGAGATCGCCGCCGGCACAGAAGATTTTATCGCCTGCGCCTGTGAGCACGATGCAACGTACGTCGCCGGCATCTTCCGTCAATCGCGTCCACAGATCGAGGAAATCGAGTCCCATTCGCGTGTTGAGAGCGTTCGCCGATTGCGGCCGGTTCAACGTGACCACGAGCAGATGTGGTTCCACAATCTCAGTCACAAGCGTTTCGTACGCAGGCAGGCTCATAATTTATTATTTCACTTTCTTCAGACACTCGTCGGTGTGTTCGCCGAGTTTTGGCGGCCGGCGGCGCAACGCGGGACGTAACCCATCGAAACTCACGGGAAGGCCGACAAACTTCATTGCACTGTCCGGCACCTGCTGCAGCAAACCCAGCGCCTGCGTCTGCTCGTGCGCGATCATTTCCGCGACGCTTTGCACCGGCGCGCAAGGGATGCCCGCCGCATCGAGTAACGCGATCCACTCGGCGTTGCTGCGTTTCACCATCTCTCGCTCGATCATCGCATAGAGGACGACCTGATGTTCCACGCGCTTGGGATTCGATGTAAAGCGAGCATCATCCGCCCACTCGGGATGCGCCAGTACTTGCGCCAGCTTCCGGAAAAGACCGTCGCTGCCGGCAGCGACGACTAATTCGCTGTCGCGGGTGGTATACGCGCGATAGGGCACGATGCCATTGGCACCGGACCCCTGCCGCGTCGGCAACTCGCCTGATGCCTGATACTGCGCCGCGAACAGTGAGACGTAGGCCGCCGCAGTTTCGAACAGCGACACGTCCACCACACTGCCCTTACCGGTTTGCGCGCGTGTATGCAAGGCGCTGAGAACGCCGATGACCGCCCACATGCCGGTGCCCATATCGACAATCGATGCGCCGACGCGGACGGGTGATCGACCCTGCTCACCGGTAGTACTCATGATGCCGCTGAACGCCTGCATCAGCGGGTCGTAGCCCGGCCGATCTTTCAATGGTCCCGCATTGCCGAACGCACCGAGATTGCAATAAATCAAATCGGGCTTCATCGTCATCAGCGCACCCGCGTCAAGGCCGAGCTGCGCCACTTGCCCCGGACGCAGGTTCTGCAATACAACATCAGCGCGCTCGTGAATCAAGCGCTTCAGCGCCGTTAGCTGCTGCGGATCGCGCAAGTCGCACACCACCGATTTCTTGTTGCGGTTGAGCGGCTGGAATGTCGCAGATGCGCCTTCCCAGAATGGCGGGCCCCAAGTTCGCGCGTCATCTCCACTGGTCTTCTCGATCTTGATGACTTCGGCGCCGAGGTCGCCGAAAATCTGTCCGGCGAACGGCGCTGCGACGCTGTGGCCAAGCTCAACGACGACGATATTCGCGAGCGGTGTTGGGGGATTCAATTGGCCGGTTCAAGCGGGGATTCGAGACCCCTGTATGTAACTTGGACCGACCGCTGCTGTCAACGCGATGCCAGATTGGGGAAGCGTGTAAGCTCGCGCTCGTCGCGGTGAGATCAGCGGATGCCGAAGCGCCGCATTCTGCATCGGACGGTGCACAACACTCCGCTCCGCAAACAACTTGAACACGTCTAGTCCGCGTCGAAGAAACTGCCGCGATACATGATGACGGAGAAAACCATGTCGCGCGTAGTCGCAATTTTCGCTGTATTCGTCGCGCTTCCCGCGATTTGCGCAAGCGCACAGGATCTGTACCCGACCAAACCGATCCGGCTGATCGTCCCGTTCGCGCCCGGCGGCGGCACGGATGTTGCCGCCCGCTTCATCGCGCAAAGCCTTTCTGAATCGTTCGGCCGGCAAGTAATCGTCGATAATCGCGCGGGCGGTGGCGGCACCGTCGGCGTCGAGACCGCCGTACGTGCCGCGGCCGATGGCTACACTATGGCGCTTGTATCGGCAAGCTATGCGACCAACGCTGCGATTTACAAGCTGCCATACGATGCGGTGCGCGATATCACGCCAGTGACGCAGATTTTCGATAGCGCCACGATCGTCGCATTGCATCCTTCACTGCCGGTCGCGACCATCAAGGAACTGATTGTGTATAACAAGGCGCGGCCCGGGGTTCTCAACTATGGATCCAGCGGCATAGGCAGCATCACTCACATGTCGACGGAACTATTCGATCAACTGGCAGGCACGCGAATGACTCACGTTCCGTACAAGGGCACCGGGCCGGCGATGACGGACTTGCTCGGCGGTCAGATCCAGCTCATATTCGGCGCGGTCGCTTCGACCATGCCGCACGTGAAGACGGGCCGCCTGCGTGGCATTGCGGTGACCTCAGCGAAACGCACCAATGCAGCACCCGACTTGCCGCCGATTGCGGACACGGTGCCGGGCTATGAAGCGGGAATCTGGTATTCAGTGATCGGTCCGCAAGGTTTATCCAGAACCGTCGTGCAACTCTGGCAGCGCGAAATCGATCGCGTGATCCGTCTTCCCGACATGAAGGAACGCATGGCGCGCGAAGGCTTTGAGCCCGTCGCAGGTACATCTAGTGCGCTGCAGGAACTGCTGAAACGGGAGGTCGAGAAATGGCGGACGGTCGTCGCGAAAGGCAATATCAAGGCGGAGATGCCCGACCGTTAGATCGCACTGAATCTGCAGCCGGTACTCCGGCGTAATACTCGCCGGTATGACGTCGGCTTCGCCACTTTCATTCCATCGCGATGCGCGCTTTTTTTACGACCTCCGACCAGCGCACGATGTCGTGCGCAATCCGGTCGTGAAGCTGGGCGGGCGTCGATGCACTTGCGTCAATGCCGGCCGCGAGAAGCCGCTCCTTCACATCCGCTGACGAAAGCAACTGTGCAAGGTCGGCGTTGAGGCGCTTGATGACAGCAGCAGGCGTCGCTTTTGGAGCCAGCAGCGCGTACCAACCATCTACCTCGTAGCCGGCGATGCCCGCTTCAACGATCGTCGGCACATCAGGTAGAGCAAGCGATCGCCGCGTCGTCGTGACGCCTAGCGCCCGTACCCTGCCCGCTTTGATCTGCACGCCGCTCGACGCGACGCCCGCGAAAAAACCAGCGACCTGGCCGCCAATCACGTCGGTCAAGGCGGGTCCGCCGCCCTTGTAAATGACGGCGACCATGTCGATGCCCGCCAGCACCTTGAATAATTCGCCGGCGAGATGGGTGGCATTGCCATGCCCGCTCGCGGCATAGTTGAGCTGACCCGGCCGCGTCTTCGCCAAGGCTACGAAGTCGCCAATGGTCTTCGCCGGAATATTCGGATTGATGACGAGCACGTACGCGCCGTTTCCGATCAAACCGATCGGGGCGAAATCGTTGAGCGTGTCGTACGGGAGTTTGCGCGTGACCAACGGCGTGATGGCGTGTCCGGCGGGCACAATCAATATCGTATGGCCATCGGGTACCGACTTCGCTGCCAACTCCGTGCCGATGATCGCATTTGCCCCGCCGCGATTGTCGACGACGACCTGTTGTCCCAGCCGCTCTCCGAGCGGCACAGCAACGATGCGTCCGATCACATCAACGGCGCCGCCGGGCGGAAAAGGTACGATCAATCGCACGGGCTTCACTGGAAAGGCCGCGGTTGACTGCGCCGCCATGGCCCCACCTGGCCCGAGGCTTGTGGCCGCGCCGGCACAAAGCCAGAATAAGTATTTAATCCATCGCATCTTATTTACGCACGCAATCTACACCGAATGCGCCTGACGTGGGCGAGCGATCATGATAAGAACTCGGCGGCAGGCGATCGATGTTTGACTGTCTCAGCATGATCGGCGGAAACTAGCAGCCCTGTTTCGAGGTGCGTCCCCTATGTTCATCTCTCCTCTAACCTTGCATTATCTGCGGGCAACAGCTCTCGCGTTCACCGCCAGTATGGTGACTGCGGTTCTCTCGACCGATGCCGTCGCGCAGAGTGCCGTCAAGCGGCCGATCCGTGCGCTCGTTGCATCCGCTGCCGGCGGGCCCTCTGATATCCAGATCCGTCTGCTGGTGCCGGCGCTGACTGCCGCATTCGGCCAGTCGGTCATCGTCGACAATCGACCCAGCAACAACGGTGTGGTCGCAACCGAGATCGCGGCGCGGTCGCCCCCTGACGGTCATACGTTTACCGTCGGCAACAGCGGAACGCATGCAGTCAACGCGACGCTATACGCGCAACTGCCGTACGACCCGGTGCGCGATTTTGCCGCGATCACGCAGTTTTCCACCACGGGCATGGTTGTCGCGGCGAACCCGCGCCTGCCCGGAACGGCGATCGGCGATCTCGCCGCCGCAGCGAAGAAGCAGCCCGGCAAGCTGAACGTTGCAATCCCCGGCGCCACGGGCGAGATCGCAGGCGATGCGTTATGGGCGCAGCTTGGATTGCAAATGACCAACGTGCGTTACAAAGGCAGCGCGCCGTCGGAGCTCGCGCTCGTGTCAGGCGAAGCGGATCTCTCGCTGCTGACACCGCTTGCGACGCTCACACATCTGCAGGCGGGGAAACTGAAAGCGTACGGCGTCACGAGTCCACAACGCTCCCCCATCCTGCCGGACGTGCCGACGCTCGCCGAACAGGGCGTGCAAGGGTTCGACATCCAGTTCTGGAATGGCCTGTTTGCGCCCGCGAAGACGCCGGCCACAATCGTAAGGACCGCACAACGCGCCATCGCTCAAGCATTGCGTGAGCCCGAAACTGCCGAGCGGTTCAAGCAACTCGGGCTGGCCACCGTAGGCAATACGCCGGAAGAATTCACGGAGATCGTCAAGCGCGACGTCGCGAAATTCCGCAAGATCATCATCGACTCCGGTATACCTCGCTTGTAATACACGCGGCGGAATTCCGCGCCGCACCCGGCTGTAAATCAATTCTCAAAGGACTCTGCATGCCAAGCTCCAAGCTGCCTGACGGCGAACTGTCGTTCACCTACTTTCCTGACAACTATCGCTGGTCGCACGGCGTATTGATCGCGCTCGGCGGCGCGCCGTGGGGCGGCGCAGAAATCGATGAAGTGCATCGTATCGGCCTCCGGCTCAAGGATCGCGATGGCGACGATGACGCATGGTTCAACGAATGGACAGGCGAAGCGGAGCGTCTTGAAAACATCGGCCACTCACAGGCCGAAAAAGGCCAAGCATTGACTGCCGCCGGATATCTTTTCCGCGCCGCGCATTACTATCACGTTGGCGAGCGCTTCACGCA
>Ga0070683_100001481_pt1 | contig 18091 bp, 11 predicted proteins | sample KBSC713LmetaG_FD_64662 | JGI IMG/M metagenome (GOLD analysis project Ga0070683, IMG submission 64662) | Corn rhizosphere microbial communities from Kellogg Biological Station, Michigan, USA - KBS C7.1-3L metaG | ecosystem: Host-associated > Plants > Roots > Rhizosphere ... | reverse complement strand
GGTGATGACTTTCGTGGTCAGCCAGCGAGTGCACGAAATCGGTATCCGCGTCACTCTCGGAGCCACGGTGGAGAACATTGTCGGCCTCTTCGTCCGACAAGGGATGCGGCTGGTAACCATTGGCCTCGCGCTCGGGGGCTTCGGCGCATTGGTTTCGTCGATACTGCTTTCGAAATTCATGGTCGGGGCCCTGCCTTTCAATCCTTTGGATTTCGGAGCGGTCGCCTTGCTGATCGCGATTGTAGCCCTGTTCGCGTGTTGGCTGCCGGCGCGACGCGCGGCAAAGATCGATCCGATCATCGCTCTGCGCGCTGAATAGTAGAACTGGCGCAATTCACTCGTGGAAATTTCTGCCATTGTTCGCGTTCGATGGTTCCGAGAATGCGACAGGGTTGTCCGCTTTTAAGCGATGGAGTCTAACTAAAATGCGATGACCATTGTTCGTCCATGGCGCGGGCTGCGGATCGCGATGATGTTCACCTCGATCGTGTCCGCGCACCGGGCGGCGGATTCGGCATTGGTGACAACGTCGCCCAAACCGGTTCAGCCCGTTTCACCACGGGAACGAACGATTTCCCCTCATCTCGCGGAGTTGCTGGCGGCTTCGATGCCAAAATATAAACCGGTCCGGGAACCGACGGAGCCGGTTGCGCCTGCTGATCCCGAGGGCGAAAAGCCCTCGAACGAAATCGTGCGGCTGCCGCGTTATGTCGTGTCTGGTTCCAAATTACCCACATCAATGCAGGTTCTGACAAAAAAGGCATTGGAGCACTACGCGATGGAACACTATCTCGGTCCGGAGGACGGGCTGGACCGAGGGTTCCTCAATCTTTTTACGATCGGCGCACTGTGGAAAAAGATTCCGGTGCTCGGTTCCTTTCCGTTCGTCACCTCGGAAACGAACGAAGATAGAGCGATGCGACTTTACGAGACGGCCGAGCGCAAACGAGAGATGGACGACCTGACGGGATTAATTCATTTGGCCAAAGAGATCGAAAGTCCGCCGGCCCCGAAAAAATGACGCAGGAGATCAACGGCAGCATCGTCCGGCCTTGCGGAGCTCGGGCGCGCCAGACATCCGATTCAATTCCAAGACTGGCGGGCAGGGCCAACTCACTTTTATACGAGTCCGGATCAGGATTTTCCCTTCGTGCGTCGCCGTTTTTTGGTAATAATTACGGCAGCATGCGCTTCCCTTTTGTTTTCCTTTCGCTCGCGCTGGTGGCGACGGCAACCGCGCTGGCAGCTGAGTCCGCCGGGGAGCCGGCCAACTTAATCGCGAAACTCGAACTGCCCGCCAACGCTTACGGCCGGCCGGCGGGTTGGACGACGTGGGCTCAGCGGGCGTTGCTGGCGCCGAAATACGAAACAGTGTCGGTCGACGGAGATGTTGCGCTGAAGCTGAGCGTGGATCGATTCGAGCAAAACGGACGTTGGGAGACGACGATTGGCGGAATCAAACCGGGAAAATATTATCGATTCGAGGCGCTCAGCCAGGTGCACAAGGTCAATGGCGAACCGATCGACACGGCGGCGCTGCTGTTGTGGTGTCGAAATGCGAATGGCACCGACGATCTCCAATGCGACTACGCCGATCGCTTCGAGCCGGCGGGTGCATGGCATCGCCACTATCGCACCGTGCAGGCGCCGGCGGGCGCGCAATCGGTGAAAATTCTCATCGGGCTGCGGTGGAGCAAGTCGGGCTGGGTTTTGTGGAAGGATTTGAAGCTTGCTGAAGTACCGCCGCCACCGCCGCGCGTGATCCGGATCGCAACGACGCGCATCATGCCGGGGACGGTGCGGACGGTGGCGAACAACATGCAGATGGCGGCGGATATGTTCGACCGGATCGGTCCGGAGAAACCGGATGTCGTGCTGTTTTCCGAAACACTGCCGGGCCGCAGCACGCGACTGTCACTCGCGGAGAAGGCGCAGACGATTCCGGGGCCGTTTACCAACATTCTCTCGGAGCGGGCAAAAAAATATCACTGTTACGCGATCGCCTCGCTCCACGAGCGCGATGGTGACTTGTTCTACAACACTGCCGTCCTGATCGACCGCGAAGGACGGATCACGGGCAAATACCGGAAAGTGCACCTTGCGATGGCCGAGTCGGACGCGGGCCTCACTCCGGGCAACGACTATCCGGTATTCGAGACGGACTTCGGCCGGATCGGCATTCTGATCTGCTGGGACAACTGGTTCGAGGAGGCGGCGCGAATTTTGCGATTGAAGGGCGCCGAGGTCTTGTTTTTCCCGCTGGCGGGCGACGGTTCGGACGAGCACTGGGACGCGGTCTCGCGGGCGCGGGCAATGGACAACGGACTGTTTTTCGTTTCGTCCGCGACTGTGAGCGATGCGAGCCGAATCATCACGCCGAACGGCGATGTTTTGGGCGAGGCCCGCGGCAATTTTTCGTATGTCCTCAAGGAGGTGGACCTGAACCAGGAATGGCGCATCAAGTATCTGTCTTTCGATCACGCGACGGGTGAGGCGAAGAGCCTTTATATCACCGAGCGCAGGCCGGAGACCTATGGCGCGCTGCTGAATGGACCGGTCGCCACGCCTGAAAAACCACCGCTCGACGCTGGCCAGCACTGAAGAGGAAAGGCCGCGTGCGTTCGATGAATCAAGCCGGCCCTGACTTCGCGCCGGTCTCGTGTCGCCGCCGGTAATCGAGTGGCTTTTCGCGATTGGAGTAAGTGGCGAATGCCTGATAAAAAGCCGCCGGGGAACCGAAGCCGCTTTCGAGCGCGATGTCGGAAACGCGAGCCTCGCTTGTGACGAGCAGCCGTTGGGCGTGTGAGACGCGCAATCGGGTCAGGTATTCCCAGACGCCGATCCGACAGTGGCGCTTGAACAGGCGCATGAGATATTTCGGATGGAGATGCACGGCGCGAGCAATGTCATCGACCGCCAGCGCGTCGCGATAGTGGGCGGCGAGATGGCTGATGATCCGTTCGATTTGTGAGGCGTTGCGGAGTTCCGGGTGACGGCGCCCGGGGCGGCCTGGCGAGGCGATCGCGACCCGCAGGAGCGATGCTTCGAGTTCGAGTTGAAGCGCACGCCGGCGATCGTCGCGGCCGCTGTCGAAATCAGCCAGCCAGCGCTCGACTTGCGCGGCGGGAGTTTCCATCTGGATGAGTTCGCCGGAGAGCAGGCGATCGGTGACGCTGCCGGGCAGCCACCATTGGAGCAACCAGGCGAGCGGAAGCGTGAGCCAGATGCCGTCGCCGTCGACCCCGGGCGGCAGCGTCTGATGCGGAACGCCGCCCCAAAAGGCCGCGACCCGTCCCGCCTCGAGCACATGGCGGGCGCCGCCGAGCAGGAACGTCATGCGACCCCGGTGCAGGAAATTGAATTCGATGTCCGGGTGCGTGTGCGCCGCCGGCATCTCGGCGTGCGCCAGGACGCGCCATGCGCGAAAACCGAGTGTCGCCCGGTGGTGGGTTGGACGTGACGCGCGCATGCGTGCAGGTCATGGCGGTGTGGTTACTAATCAAGATAAAAGCGAAGCGTTATCCAGAGGATGACGGCGATGCTATCCGTTATAGTTGCTCCGATGAACTCGACCACCACGTCCCCTCTTCATACCGATCTAACCAATCCGCCGCCCGCGGTTCTCGTCCCGGGGGCGCGTGTGCCGACGAAAATGGAAGAATATCTTTTCGATTTGCAGGGTTTCATCGTCCTGCGCGGCGCACTGTCGCCCGGGGAAGTCGCGGCCTGCAACGAGACGATCGATCGCATTCCGCGCGCCACGCCGCGCAACGGCTGGTGCGGCCACGTCCATCGCGAAGATCATCCCGAGCACCGCGGCATCAGCTATCAGCAGATCTACGAGGCCGGCCCGGCCTTCGAGCGGCTGATCGATCATCCGAGTTGGATCAACTACGTGTCGCTGTTTGTCGGCGGGCACGACACGTTCGACTGGCATCACGGGCCGCTCTTCATCGACGAGAATTTCGTCAACCTCCGCGGGCCGGGCGAATCGATCCCGCTGCATTCGGGCGGGCACACCGGGACGCTGCGCACGCAGTTTCGTTACTACAACGGCCGGTTTCACTGCGGCCAGGTCAACATTCTCGCCGGCCTGACCAACATTGGTCCGGGCGACGGGGCGACGATGGTTATTCCCGGCTCGCACAAGGCGAACATCAAGCATCCGCAGTTTGGCGGGTCTGAAGTTTGGGGCGAAGGGAAGGGCGCGTCCGCCGACGGCATCGCAGGCGCGGTCGAGGTGCACCTCGCAGCTGGCGACGTGATCCTGTTCGTCGATGCGACCTGTCACGGTTCGGCGCGTCGAGTGCGCGAAGGCGAACGGCGGACCTGTGTGTTTCGCTACGGTCCATCGTGGGGAAACTTTCGCTGGGGTTACGAGCCGAGCGATGCGCTCGTCGAGCGTCTCAACCCGCTCGCAAAAAAAATCGTGCGGCCGCAACAGGGATTGCGACCACCGGATGTAGCGCGGCCATAAAATCGCACAGTAATCTGTTTACAGCCCGCCCGTTCAGGGCTGCTTTTAGTGAACTCATGAAGATTGGATTTATCGGCGCGGGCAAGCAGGCCCAGAGCGTACATCTACCGAATTATGCGGCGATCGAAGATTGCCGCATCGCAGCCATCGCTGATCTCGACGACGATCTGGCATCGCGCATCGCGGCCCGTTATGGCGTGCCACATTACCGCACCCATCAGGAGTTGCTGGCCGCGGAAAAGCCGGATGCCGTGGTGGTGACGCTGCCACCGGTGCCGGCGGCCGAGTCGCTCATCATGGATGTGCTTGACGCGAAGGTGCCGCTCATCGTGGAAAAACCGCTGGCTGGATCGGTGGCGGCGGCGGAGCGCATCTGCGCGAGGCAGGCCCGGACGGGCACGCCGTTGGTGGTGGGATATCATAAGCGTAGTGATCCCGCGACGAGTTACGCCAAAGCCGAAATCGAAAAATACCGGGCCAGCGGAATCTTGGGCGCAGTGCGCTACGCCCGCGTGCAGGCGTTGTTTAGTGGAGACTGGATCGCCAATGCGTACCGTGGCACCCTGGCGGGCAAGCCGCCGCCGCAACAAAAAAATTCGGAGACGGACGATTTCAAAGGAATGAGCGAAGCGGCGATCGAACGTTATCGGATGTCCGCGGGTGCGCACAGTCATCAGTTCGATTTGATGCGTCATCTCATCGGGCCCTATCGCGTCACGCACGTCGATCCCACCGGTGTTTTGCTGGTGGTCACCGGTGAGAACGGTCTGCCGGGCGTGTTCGAGTTTACGCCTTATCGATCGACCAAGGACTGGCGCGAGAACGCGCTGGTGGCGTTTGAACGCGGCTACGTGCGCGTGGATCTGCCCGCGCCGCTGGCCATCAACCGCGCCGGCAGTGCGGAGGTGTTCTGCGATTTGGGTGGCGAGTCCACGCCCACGACGACGATTCCGGTGCTACCGCACGTCAGCGCGATGACCGCGCAGGCGAAAAATTTTGTCCGCTTCGTTTCTGGGGAGAAGACTCCGCTGTGCAGCGCGGCCGACGCGCTCGCCTCGCTCGTCGTTGCGCGCGACTGGGCGATGGCTCCGGCCTTTTCAAAATGATCGAGTGTGCGCTCGCGGTGAAGGTTTGCGGAGACGCGCCTGTCGCTCAGCGAATCCAGGCGTTGCGCACGAGCCACTCCTGGCCGGTGCCGGCGTTGGCGCGAAAATGCCGGAGAAAAGCGCGCGGGCTCATGCCCTTGAGGGCGTGGAACTGGGTGTTGAAGTTGGACAGGCTGCCGAATCCCGCGGCGTAGCACGCTTCGGAGATGTTCATTTTTTCCTGGGTGAGCAGCGTTGCGACCCGCGCGACGCGCAGGCGATTCACGTAGGCGGAAAACGTGCAGCCCATTCGCTTGCGAAAAAATGCGCTGAAACGCGCCGGGCTCAGGCGGGTGAGCGCGGCGGCGCGCGGCTGGCGAATCGTGCGTCCGAGATTGGTTTCGACGTAACGGCGCACCGCTTCGATCCGCCGGCCATCGGAGCGATTTAATTTCGGGACGTAGCCTGCGCTCGAAAGCAGCCGCTGGCCGCGCGCTTGTGCGAGGAAGTCGAGGAGTTCGAGCAGGCCGGCGAGGCGCTCGACGCCGGCAGTGCGGGAAAGACGGATCATGCGGCGCGCGGCGGCCCGGGCATCGGGGCCGGTGAAGTGCACGCCCTGACGGCTGCGTTGCAGAAGTCCCGCGATGGCGCGGAACTCCGGCACTTTCCATCCGTCGACGCCGAGAAGGTTCTCGCGAAATTGGATGAGAACGCTGGCGGCGTGATTGTGGCGCGGTCGTTTGGGCAGATCGTTGTTGAGCCAGACGTGCGGGAGATTCGGCCCGACGAGCACGAGATCGCCCGCTTGAAAGGGCTCGGCGTTGTCGCCGACGAAGCGCATGCCCCGGCTTCGTTCGATCAGCAGGAGTTCCAGTTCCGGGTGACGGTGCCAAACGGTGGTGAGCTGTTCTCCAGTGGAACGGCTGCAGCGCAGCGAACTTCCCTCGAAGAGTTGGATGATTTCAATTGCGGGGCGCATGGCATAAAATCGTCAGTTTTGGGTAATGAACCGGTAGTGAGGCGCAGGTTCCGGGGAATAGTGAACGCTTCTTTCGCGATTTGTTTCGCAGCCGGGATCGATGACCCGGCGGGTCGCGACTCATTACACACCCAAAATGAAATCACTCGTCCTGTCGTCTGGTTTGTTTTCCGGGCGCCGCCTGCTGGGCGGATTGTCCCTCGGTCTTGTTTGCTGCGTCGGCTCCATTTTTTCGCAAACCTCATCGCCACCGATAGTGACGATCACGACGCCGTCAGCCGGCGCGGTCTCGGGTTCGGTGACGATCGCGGCGGACGCGAGCGACGCCAGTGGCTCCGGCCTGGCCGGAGTGCAGTTCAAGCTCGATGGCTCCAACCTCGATGCAGAGGACACGAGTGCACCGTTCAGCATCGTCTGGAATTCGACGCTTACTTCCAACGGGAGCCACGCGCTCACGGCGGTTGCGCGTGACAACGCCGGCAACTCGACCACCTCATCACCGGTGACGGTCACCGTGGCGAACAGTCTGCCGACCGGCTGGTCGTCGTCGGACATTGGCAATGTGGGCGTGGCGGGTTCGACGAATTATTCCGCCGGTACCTACATCATCGACGGCGCCGGATCGAACATCGGCGACACGTCCGATCAGTTTCAGTTCGCGCATCTTTCCGCCAACGGTGATCTCACGATCGTCGCGCGAGTGGTTACCCAGGAGAATACGTTCAAGTGGGCGAAGGCCGGAATCATGATCCGCGAATCGGCGGCCGAAACCTCCCCATACGTTTTGCTGTGCGTGACGCCGAACAGTCATTTGCTTTTCGAGGCGCGCACGGGCACGACCGCGCCGGATAATACCACGATTCGTCTTGCGGCCCTCGCGCCCGCGGCGGCGCCGCAATGGTTGCGGCTGGTGCGCACCGGGAATATTTTTAGCGCAGCCTACTCGAGTGACGGTAATAGTTGGGTCACGACAGGCCTGACGAAGACAACCGTGGACGTGCCGATGAGCTCGAGCGTGCTGGCCGGGCTGGCAGTTTGCAGCGGGAAACATGGCGTGCTGGGCACCGCGACGTTCGATGGCGTTGGGGTGCAGGACACGGGCGACTACAAAATCGGTTTCCCGAAACTCGCCGGCGTGAACTATGGCGCGAAGAACTACAACGATCCGACGTATCAGGCGAAGCTGGCCAAACTGGACTTCGCTGTCCTCGGTTTTTACCGCGGCTGGGCGCATCCGTCGATCCGGGTCGCGGTGCAGCAGATCAAGGCACTGCATCCCAACATGCTGATCGGTCAATATACGATCCAGGAATCGGAATACCTCACAAGCGATCCCAACAGCTCGGAGTATGACATCAACGTCGAGCTCGATTCCGGTGTCGGGCCCAACGGCATCGGTGATTGGTGGGCTTACGACAGCGCCGGCAATCACACTTTCGAAAGCAGCGTGCAGCCCGAGGTGAACATCACGGCCTTCGTCCAACCCGACAGCTCGGGCCTGCGTTTCTCGCAGTGGCTGGCGCAGCGCAGCTACCATTCCTACTTCGCGCCGGTGCCGGAGTTCGACGTGTGGTTTGTCGATAATATTTTCTATCGCCCGCGGCGAAATGCGGATTGGAATCGCGATGGGATCAACGATTCCAAGGACGACCCCGCGGTGCGCACCTACTATCGTCAGGGAAACGTCGACCACATCAAGGCGATCAATCAGCTTCGGCCCGGCGAACTGATCATGGGCAACGTCGACGGCTGGTCGGGATCGAACGACGGCTTCCTGCGGGAATCGCAGTACACGGGCCTGTTCTCGGGCGCACTCGAAGAACATGCGATGGGCCAGGTCTATTCCGAGGAATCCGTCGCCAACGGATGGAACCAGATGATGACTTCCTATCGCAGCCTGATGGATCACACGATTGCGCCGCATCTCGTGATCTTCAGTGCCGACGGACAGGCGACCGATTACGCGAAGTTTCGTTACGCCTTCGCGTCAGCCCTGCAGGAGGACGGATATTTTTGCTACAGTCCGGTCAACAGCACGAATCACGTCCTGTACAGCAGCGTCGCGTGGTTCGACGAATATGATCTCGCCGGGACATCGGACACGAGCTGGCTCGGCGCGCCGGTTGATCCGAATCAGCGCACGCCGCGGGCGAACGGGGTTTATATCCGCCGCTTCCAGCACGGAATGGCCGTCGTGAATCCGAAGGGCAACGGGACGCAAACGGTCGATCTTGCGGCGCTGTTCCCTGGCGAAACCTACCAGCGCATCACTGGCACGCAGGACCCTGCGACCAACAATGGCGCGACGGTCACGACGGTGACGCTCGACGAGCGCAACGGCCTTATCCTCGTGCGCGTGCCCTGAACCGAGCGGCTAACCGCAATTCCGGTTTCCTGGCGCAAGGCGCTGCTGATTTTTCGGCGGCGCCTTTTTTTTCGAGCGGATCTCTGGCGGAGAAAACGCAACGGCCGGCTCACCACGAGCCGGCCGTTTGCTTTTAAGCGCAATCGAAGATGCAGGTTTTTTCTCGCCGCAAAAAACGCAGCCGATTCGTGTGGATCACGACCTGGCGACAAACTGCTAGGCAATAAAGCGGCATAGTGAAGTAATAGGTCGGTAGTCGAAAAAGCGCGGCGGGGGATACTGCGCGCGTGATTCGCGCGTCGTTTCGGGTCGGAAACCATGGCCGGCCGGTAAACGAGGACGCGATGCCGTTTGCCCCGTAAAAATTATTCCCCAATGAAATCAATCGTTTCGACGTCACGCGTATTATGCGGGCGCCGCCTTCTCGGCGGATTGGCCCTCGGATTGCTCTGCACCGCGACTCCGGCATTCGCTCAACTCTATTCTGAAAACTTCGACGACGGTGTCGCCAACAACTGGGTCGTGTCCTCAGGCGACTGGGCGGTGTCCACCGGCACCGACAAGACCTACACCAACACGACGCTCACCGCCGGACCGGAGATCGCCTATTACAACGGCGCCAGTTGGACGACTGGCTACACCTATGCCGCGACGCTGCACACTTATGGCGCCGGATGGGGCAACCAGGTCGGCATGATCTATTATTATCAGGACCCAAATAATTATTATGAAATCGAGTTCGGCGGCGCGAATGATCCTTCCGGAAAGAACGTTCACCTCTACGAGCGCGTCGCTGGAACCTCGACCGAGGTGGCGAGCGGCAACTACACCAATCCGAGCAACCACCTGATCGCCGTGCAAGTGATCCGTCAGGGCAACTTGACCACCATCACCGTCGGCGGCTCGACTGTCCTCTCGCACACACAGACCGCGTTGACCGGCGCGGGCAAGATCGGCGTGGCGGACCGTTACGCGGCAGGCAACATCAACAACATCGTGGTGACCGACATCGAGGCGCCGGCGGTGACGATCACCGCGCCGGCCAACAACGATGTCGTTTCCGGAACCATCAGTGTAACTTCGACGGCGACCGACAACATTGGCGTCGTTGGCGTGCAGTATAAATTGGACGGCGGCGACCTCGGCGCCGAAACCACATCACCGTTTACTTACTCGTGGGCGACCGGTCTCGCGACGAGCGGCGGTCACACGCTGACCGCCGTGGCGCGCGACGCGGCGGAAAACACGACAACCTCGGCACCGGTGAACGTAACGGTTTCAAACAGTCTGCCCGGCGGCTGGTCATTTTCCGACATCGGCACGTTCACTCCAGCAGGGACGACAAACTTTTCCGCTGGAACCTACATCATCGATGGCGCCGGCACGAATATCTGGGACACGTCCGACCAATTCCAGTTTGCGCGGACGTCCGCGAGCGGCGACGTCACGATTGTCGCGCGGGTCGCGACGCAGGAGAATACGTTTCAATGGGCGAAGGCGGGCATCATGATCCGCGAAACCACCGCGGATACCTCGAAATATGTGCTGCTCTGCGTGACGCCAAACGCTCACGTGCTCTTCGAGGCGCGGACTGGATCTACTCCGCCGGACAATTCTTCGATCCAAATGGCGGCGGTTTCAGCCGTGGGCGCGCCGCAGTGGCTGCGCCTGATTCGCTCCGGGAATACGTTTCACGCGGCTTATTCGAGCGATGGTGTGAGCTGGATCACCACCGGCATGGCGGCCACGAGTGTTGACGTTTCGATGGGATCGAGCGTGCTCGCCGGCCTCGCCGTTTGCAGCGCGAGCGCCGGGAATCTCTGCACCGCGACGTTCGACAGCGTCGGCGTGCGCGACACGGGCGACTACAAGGTCCTCTTCCCGAAGCTCGCCGGCGTGAACTACGGCGGGAAAAATTATCAAGACACCACGTATCAGGGCAAACTGGCGAAGCTGGACCTCGCGGTGCTCGGCTTCTTCCGAGGTTGGGCGCATCCGGACATCCGGACCGCGGTGCAACAGATCAAGGCGCGGCATTCGAACATGCTCATCGGCCAGTACACGATTCAGGAATCGATCTACACAGAGACGAACCCGAGCGACGCACAATACGACATCAATGTTGAGTTGAACGCTGGCGTCGGGCCGAACGGCGTCGGCGATTGGTGGGCCTACGACAGCTCCGGGAATCACACCTCCGAAAATGCGTCGCAACCCGAGACCAACATCACCGAGTTTGTCGAGCCCGACGCTTCCGGACTTTGGTTTTCCCAATGGATGGCCCAGCGCAGCTACAACGTCTTTTTCTCACCGGTGCCGGAATTCGACGTTTGGTTTGTCGACAATGTTTTCTACAAGCCCCGCAGGGATGCGGATTGGAACCGGGATGGAACCAACGATTCCAAGGACGACGCGACTGTGCGGACGAATTATCGCAAAGGTAACGTCGATCACGTCACCGCCATCAATAAATTGGATCCCGGAGTGCTGATCATGGGCAACGTCGATGGCTGGTCCCAGACAAACGACGGGTTTCTGCGGGAAAGCCAGTATCACGGCCTCTTCGCCGGCGCGCTGCAGGAGCACGCGTTGGGCCGGAGTTCATCCGAGGAATCATTGAGCAACGGCTGGAGCCTGATGATGACGTCCTACCGCAGCCTCATGGCCAACACCATCGCACCGCATCTTGTGATTTTCAGCGCGGACGGCTCGGCCACGGATTACACCACCTTCCGTTACGCCTTCGCGTCGGCGTTGATGGACGACGGCTATTTCTCGTATGGAGACGGCAACTACGGCGACGTTTTTTGGTTCGACGAGTACGACCTCTCGGGCGCGTCGAACACGAGCTGGCTCGGTGCCCCGGTGGATCCGCCGCAGACGGCGGCGAAGTCGGCCGGCGTTTACATCCGGCGTTTTCAAAACGGAATGGCGATCGTGAACCCGAAGGGCAATGGCGCGAAGAACATCAACCTCTCGACGCTCTTCCCCGGCGAAACTTACAAGCACGTCCTCGGTACGCACGACCCGAAGAACGACGGCAGCACTGTCTCGACGGTTTCGCTCGCCGACCGTGACGGGCTCATCCTCGTGAAGGTGCCCTGATCGACGTTCGCTGCAGCATGGCGATCGTCGCGCGCCGCCGGAATTTCCGGCGGCGCTCTTGCCGGCGATGATGCGCGGGAAAACAAAACGGCCGGCTCGCGTCGAGCCGGCCGTTTCGTTTCTGACGATTGGATTTTCCTGTTGGAAACCGAAGTTGCAGCTTCAGTGTGCCGCGCCGAGCCAGCCATCGCCGCAGGGTCCGCCGCCGGTCGGAGCGGCGAGGTGGCTGACGACTTCGCCGCGCGCGTTGATCACGGGATGATAAAATTGCGCGACCTGCTCGCTCGCTTCATCGATGTAGTGACCGATGAACGTGCGGCGGCTGCGATCGGTCGTGCGATTCGGGCCGGAGCCGTGAATCAGGTTGCCGCTGAAAAAAACGGTCTGACCACGTTCGACCTCGAGTGGAACCGGCGTGCAGTCGCGAGGAAAAGGTTTGATGTGGCTGTCGCCGTAATTCATCCAGCCGTCCGCGCCTTCGGAAGGGCAGAGGATGTTTTTGCGTTGCGACGCCGGCACGACGTAGAGGCAGCCATTGTCGATCTTCGCGGCGTCAATCGCCGTCCACGCCGCGATGCACGTCGCCGGTTTCGCGAGCAGATAAAAATTGTCTTGATGCATGCCCTGGCCTTTTGCGCCGGGCGGCTTGAAATAATACATCGTCTGCGCGAGCAGCGCGGGTTTGCCGAAGAGCGTCGCGAGCACGGCCATCACGCGCGGGTTGATGCCCCACTGTTTCGCTTTTTCGCTGTAGCGATGCGGGTGCATCGCGCGGAGCTGGCGCTTCGCCGGATCGATCTCCGCGAAGGTCATGCCGGAATCGAACACCGCAGCGCCGATATTCTTGTAGTCCTCGAAGAAAGCTTCGATGGCCGAGATTTCGGCGGCGGTGAAAAGGCCGTCGACCACGCAATAGCCGGCATCGTTGAAATGCTCGACTTGCGCGGCGCTGATCAGCGAATGGGAAGAGGAGGGAAGGGTGGGTGCCGTCATGCGGTGACTATAATCGAATCGGCGTGACGACGGAATGGATTGAATTGCTTGAGATATGGATTTTCCTGCTGCGCGATGAATCGTTCTCGTCCTCTCACGCCGCATGTCTCGGCCGATCCATTGGTGTGCGGCGAGTTCGACGAGGGGCTCCACTATACGAACTGGCGACCGCATGGTTCGGCGGACTGGTTGTTGATTTACACGCTGGCGGGAGCGGGAAAGATCGTGGCGGATGGCCGGACGCTGATACTCGGCGAACGCCAGGTGCTGCTTTTTCGGCCGGGCGCGCCGCAAGATTATTCGACGGATCCATCGGCCGGACGATGGGCGTTGCGCTGGGTGCATTTTGTCCCGAAGCCGCATTGGGAGCCATGGCTGGCCTGGCCGGAATTCGCCCGCGGCACTGGCGCCTTGCGGCTGGCGGCCGAATCCGCGGAGCGTTTTGCCCAGGCGCTCAAGCGGATGCTGACCGCGAGTCGTCTCGGTGGTGTCGCCGGCACGGATCTGGCGTTGAACGCGTTGGAGGAGGCGCTGATTTGGGCGCACCGGGATGTCGCGGGCGACCGCTGGCTGTCGCTTGACGCGCGCATTCGCAAGGCGGTCGACCGCCTCGCGGCCGACCCGGCCCGGCCGTTTTCGCTGGTGGAATTGGCCCGGACCTGCGGGCTGTCGCCGTCGAGGTTCAGTCACCTGTTCAAGGCGCAGATGCGGACAACGCCGCGGCAGTTTAGCGAGAAGCTTCGTCTCGAACTTGCCGGGCAGCTGCTGACCCACACGAACCTGCCGGTGCGGGAGATTGCGTATAAGGCTGGATTCGTCGACCCGCTGTATTTTTCCCGCCGATTCGGGCGACGATTTGGTCGCACGCCGCTGGAAGCACGCAGTCGTCATAATGAGAAAGCGCTGTAACATCGCTGTCGGGCAGGTGTGTGTCGTAACGGTCGGGCGCGCGTGGCCGGATCACACTTTGCGGGCCGCGCCATAATTTTTCCTTGGCTTATGCCGATCGGTGCAGGCGCGCTCGCGAGTCCGCGTCGAGGCCCGGATGGCCTGATGCGTGAATCCGGGGCGGACGTCGCGCGGACGCAGAGCAAAGTCCCGTGGTTTGCTGCGCGATTCCTGGGCGACCAGAGTGCTGCGCTGCGAGAATGCGATGCCGTGGCCGGTAAACAGCGGCGCAGGGGAATCAGGCCAACCTAGATGCAATCGATCTTCCGAAAGAGCGGTGGATCGCCAATGAATGCGGATGCGGCGACGGGAAATGCGCGGCGCAACGCCGCAAACCGGATAGTTACGGGCAATCGAGGTATCGGCGTCGGATCACTTTTTGCACTGTCGTGATCAAAATTCTGACGTTCGTGTAACCGCGAAAGTGGCGAATAGTAGGGGTTGCCGAGGCCCGGTATCCGGGTTCCGCAGCGTTCTTTCTCTCACTCTATTTTCCAAAAAATAGAGCAGCCCCCCACACCCAACCTACATCAAGCCTACCCCTATGGAAGCTCCGTGTAACCCCTGTGCCGGCCACCGACCGGCGTCCCTGTCCTGCTTCGCCATTGTGCTCGTCTGCCTTGGCCTGTCGTGCCGACCGGCTTTTGCGCAGGCCGCGTCCACTTCATCCACTCCCGACTCCGACTCCACGGACCAACCCGTCAAACTTTCCCTCTTCGAGGTCCGGAGCGAACAAGACCGCGGCTATCAAGCCACCAGCACGCTGGCCGGCACCCGGCTCAACTCGAAGCTGAGCGATCTCGCCGCGTCGATTTCGGTCGTCACGAAAGACTTCATGACGGACGTCAATGCGACCGACCTTTCCTCTTTGCTCATCTACACTCTCGGTACGGAGGTCGCCGGTCCGGAAGGCAACTTTTCCGGTCTTTCCGATCCCGAAGCAGGCGGAGAATTCAACGACGCTCTCGGCCAGGCGAGCCCCGCGACGCGTTTGCGCGGACTGATCGCGGCGGACCGCTCGCGCGATTTTTTCCAGAGCGATGTTCCGCTCGACAGCTACAACATCGACCGCGTTGACATCAGCCGCGGCGCCAACTCCATCCTCTTTGGCCTCGGCAGCCCGGCCGGCATCATCGACTCCAGTATCGTCAAAGCCGATACACGCAAGACCGCCACCACGGTGACCGCCGCGGTCGACAACTACAGCTCCGCGCGGGGAACGATCGATCACAATCAGGTCCTGATAAAGGACAAGCTGGCGGTGCGGCTCGCGGGTGTTTGGGACGAGGCGAAATATCGAATCGAGGACGCGCGCGAGATGAAGCGGGCGTTTACACTTACGGGAACCTACCGGCCATTTGCTTCGACGACGATTCGGGTGACGACCGAGCAGGGCAAGGACGACTCCAATCGTCCGGAAATGCGCCCGCCGTGGGATCAGTATTCGTGGTGGTGGGCAGCCGGCAAGCCGGTGTGGAACCCGACGACTGGAACCGGCCACCTGCTCGGCACGCCACAGGCGCCATTCACGGCAAATTCCGTCTTCCAAGCCAACGGCACTCGCACGAGCGCCAATTTCCTCACCGCTAACGTCGGCAACTGGCGTTCAAACCAGCTCGGTCTCATTTATCAGGATCCAAACAGCGCGACGTTGGGCGGCGTCAATGCCGGCAGCGGGCAGCTCGTCGACGCCATCGAGGGCTTCGCCACCAACGCCTATCTCAACTCGGCGGGAACCGCTCTCACGAGCGGCGGAATCGTGGGCTTGAACACGTGGACCCAGGTCATTCAGCGGATCTATCATCCGGGCGATCCGCTGGCCTCGCTCTATAATCATGATCCGCAAATGACGGATCCGAAAGTTTTTGATTTCTACCATCACAGCCTCACCGGGCCGATCAAATACGAGTGGTCGCGCTGGGCGACTTACAACGCATCGATCGAGCAGACATTTCTTCACGACACCGCGGGCGTCGAGCTGGCTTTCGACAAGGAGACACTGGACTACGGCTACACCGCGCCGCTCGACTATCGCATCAATCTCGATGTCAACGAAGTCCTGCCGAACGGCGCTCCGAATCCGAATTTCCTGCGGCCGATGACGGCCGGTGGTGGGTTCAAGCGCATTTATAGCGAGGATCGCACGGCTTATCGGGCGACGGGTTATTATCAGCTCGATTTCCGCGACAAGGGTCCGGCTTGGCTCAGTTTTCTGCTCGGGCACCACATGCTTCAGGCGAATTACATGGAGCAGAAACACTATCACGAAAAGTTGGGTGGCACGGTTGCGAACAACAACTTGGATTTCCGCATCGCCACCGGCCAGGACCTGCCCGGCAGCCTGAGCAGCACCTCGCGGATGCTCGCCGTGGTACATTATCTTGGTAACAGCTTCGCGAATACCTCTTCGTCCCAGGCTGCGCCGTTCCAAGGCATCACCGCGTTTCAGGATCCGGGCGGTCATGCCAGCATGGTTGCGCTCTTCAATCCGATGCCGAAGACGACCGCCCCTTCCGCTTATCAGCCGTGGCAGATTCAAACGTTTGGTTTGCTGACGAATGGTCGCGAAGACCTGAACAATGCCGTGCGAGCGGCGAGCGGCTACGCCGATCGCACGCGCCAGAAGGTCGAGTCCGCCTCGGGAGCGCTCCAAAGCTTCTGGCTGGGTGGCGATTTGGTCAGCACGCTCGGCTGGCGGCACGATCACGTGTGGAATTACGACGCCGGGATCGCGCCGGCGACGGCGTTGGGTGGAGCGAATCTCGATCCCGCGGTGTTTTATCCGAAGCTCGTTCGCGACATTGCCGACAGCTCGACGAGCTGGGGCGTGGTGGGCCACACACCGGAGTTTATCAAAAAGCATTTTCCTTTCGGCGCCGACCTCAGCGTGTTCTACAACTCCTCGAGCAATTTCCGCGTGGCTTCTCAACGCTACGGCATTTCGGGCGAAGCGCTGCCTTCGGAAACGGGCGATACGAAGGAGTACGGCGTTCGACTTTCCGTCCTGGACGGCAAGTTCGATTTCAAAGTCGCGCACTATGAAACGCTCGCGGACAAAGCCAGCGTCGGCAATCTCGCGGGCGCCATCGGTCAGCTCGCCGACATGGTGCCCAACGTCATTGATCGGAATTTCGCGGGCGACAATTCCAGCAATCCTGCCGGCATTCAACAGTTCGAGAGCTGGCTGAGCGGACCATTTGGCGCAACGTTTTCCAAAGCGTTCCACCTTCAGCTCGCGGGCAATACGACGTTGCCGAAAACGACCTTCGGCAGCTTCTCGGATGCGACCGATGATCGCGGTCAGATTACCGCAGTCTCGGGCCTGAAGTCGACCGGCACGGAATTCGAACTCACCTTCAACCCGACCCGCAACTGGCGAATCGCCGCGAACGCGGCTTCCGCGGAAGCCGTGCGCACGAACATCGCGCCGGATCTCTATGACTTCATCTTCAATCCCAAAGGTGGTCTTGTCAGCCTTGTGCAGAATCCCGATGGCACGACCTCCGCGGCGGGTGCGCTGATCGGCAGTCCGACGGGAAGCAACAGCCTGCAGTCGTATGTGGTTTTGAACATTCTCAACAACGGCATCATTACGACCTTCGCGCAGGAAGGGACCAAGTCCGACGAACTCGCCAAATGGCGCTACAACATCGTGACAAATTATACCTTCGACGAGAACCAGTTTGGTGGACGCCTGAAAGGATTTGGGATCGGCGGCGCGATGCGTTGGTCCGACAAACCGCTGATCGGTTACGGCGGCACGTTGCTCAAGATCGGCGGCGGCAGCATCGCCGCGTCGGATGTCCACCAACAGATCTACGGCAAGCAGGAGACATCGTTCGATCTTTGGTTCTCCTACTCACGCAGGCTCACGAAGCGGATCGACTGGAAGGCGCAGCTCAACATCCGCAACGTTGGCGTCGGCAACGAACTGCTCCCCGTCCAGGCGAATCCCGACGGCCAGGTGATGGTCTGGCGCATTCGCGATCCGCAAAGGATCACGCTGACGAACACGTTCTCGTTTTAAACTTAACTCGTCGTGGCTCGGCGCCGGGTCCAAGTGGGCCCGGTGCTTTCTTCGAACGCCAAACGGTCAATTCGTTAGCGCCAGCAAAGCTGCGGGAGGCAAAATTTCCCCA
>Ga0070683_100001480_pt1 | contig 18106 bp, 14 predicted proteins | sample KBSC713LmetaG_FD_64662 | JGI IMG/M metagenome (GOLD analysis project Ga0070683, IMG submission 64662) | Corn rhizosphere microbial communities from Kellogg Biological Station, Michigan, USA - KBS C7.1-3L metaG | ecosystem: Host-associated > Plants > Roots > Rhizosphere ... | reverse complement strand
GAAGTCGACGCAGTCTTCATCGGGTGGCATCCCGACTGCACGATGAAGGACATCGAAGCTGCGTGTCAGGCCATCTGGGCCGGCGCGAAGATGTATGTCGCTTCCGACGTACCGTTCTTCGCGACCAAGCACGGCAGGTCCATGGGTTATTCCTACGCAATCGTCGGCGCGGTCAGGCGTATGACGCGAGCGCCGATGATCCTTACCGGCAAGCCTTCACTGCACGCGCTGCGTTTTGTAGCGAAAAAGTTGCGCGTGGGGATGCGGGAAGTCGGTGTCATCGGCGATGACCCCGCGGTTGAGATCATCATGGCCCGCCGCGGGCGCGCCACGGCGCTGGGTGTCACTACGGGCGTCACGACACGTGAAGACTGGTTGCGGCAATCGGGGATGCGACGGCCACACCGGGTGCTGACGGACGTTCGCGAGCTGCTCACTTCTGGAGTCATTCCATCATGATCGACCTGTATACCGCCGAGACGCCCAATGGATGGAAAATCTCGATCACACTCGAGGAGCTCGGTCTTCCTTACACGGTGCACGCGCTCGCGTTGTCCAAAAACGAGCAGAAGGCGCCCTGGTATTTGAAAATCAATCCCAACGGGCGCATCCCCGCCATCGTGGACCGCGACAACGACGATTTCGCCGTGTTCGAGTCCGGTGCGATCATGATCTACCTGGCGGAAAAGACGGGGCGGTTGCTGCCGCAGGATGTCAAGGGCCGCTCGCTCGTCATCCAGTGGCTGATGTTTCAGATGGGGGGCATAGGCCCCATGATGGGGCAGGCGAACGTGTTCTACCGTTACGCCCCCGAGAAGATTCCTTATGCGATCGAGCGCTACCAGCGCGAGGTGCGGCGTTTGCTCGAGGTGTTGAACACGCGACTCGCCGATAACGAATATCTCGCCGGGGAGTATTCGATCGCCGACATCGCGAACTGGTCGTGGGTGCGTGGCTACGAGTGGTCGGGTGTTAGTATAGAGGGGTTGAAGCCTCTTGCGCGCTGGCTCACGACGATCGAAGCCCGTCCCGCCGTTACGCGTGGCCGTGCCGTGCCCGCTCCGACCGACCTCGGTACCGGCAATGAGAAGACGATAGAGGGCGCGCGCAAGTTTCTTGCATGAGGGGGTATTGGTGCTGAGCAGTCCGCGGCGATCGGTTCTGGCTTTCCTGGCTGGATTGGTGATGGCAGCGCAGGCCGTGGCGGCCGCCGGGGTCGACCAACATCGGCTCGAATCCGCCGACCGGGATCCCGGGCAGTGGATGTCTCCCGGGCGCACCTGGAGTGAGCAGCGCTTCAGCCCCCTGAAGCGCATCAATGACACCAACGTGCAACGCCTCGGCCTCGCCTGGTTCGCGCCCTTGAACACCTATCGCGGAGTGGAGGCGACACCGCTGGTCATCGACGGGGTTCTCTATAACATCTCCGCCTGGGACATTACGACTGCATACGATGCGGCTACCGGCAAGGTGTTGTGGACCTACGATCCACAGATCGCCCCGGAGTGGTCCCGCCTGGCGTGTTGCGGGCCCGTCAGCCGGGGCCTGGCGGCCTGGCATGGCAACATCATCATCGCGGCGCTGGATGGTCGCCTGATCGCGGTAGACGCCAGGACCGGCAAGCCTGTCTGGACGACCCAGACTCTGGACAAGGGGCAACCGCTGTCGCTGACCGGGGCGCCGCGCATTGCCGCCGGGCAGGTGGTCATCGGCAACGCCGGCGGCGATTTCGGAGCTCGCGGTTATATATCGGCCTACGATGCGCTCACCGGCAAGCCGACCTGGAGGTTTTATATCGTCCCCGGCGATCCGGCGCGCATGCCCGAAGGGGCCGCGTCCGACTCGATCATGCCCATGGCGGCCAGGACCTGGTCGGGTGAGTGGTGGAAGGTCGGTGGCGGGGGCAACGACTGGGACGCCATTGTCTACGATCCAGAACTGGATCTCGTGTATTTCGGCACGGGTAACGGCTCGCCTCACCCGGCGCAGTTCCGCAGTCCGGGCGGCGGTGACAATCTCTTCCTGTGCTCCATCGTGGCCGTGAATGCACACACCGGACACTATGTCTGGCACTACCAGGAGGTCCCGGAAGAGCAGTGGGATTACGACTGCACCGCGCCGCTCGTCCTGGCCGATCTCAACATCGACGGCAAGGTGCGGCAGGTCGTCATGCACGCCCCCAAGAATGGGTTTTTCTACGTGCTCGACCGCAAGACCGGCAAGCTGATCTCGGCCAGGAACTTTGTGCCCAACACCTGGGCCTCGCACGTGGATCTCGAGACCGGGCGGCCCGTCATCAATCCCGATGCCTATGTCGCCGAGAAGCCATACCTCCTCACTCCGAGCTATGGCGGCGGTCACAGTTGGAATCCCATGTCCTACAGCCCGCTCACCGGGCTGGTCTACATCCCCGCCATGGAGCAGTGGATGGTGGAGTCGCGCGTCGCCGCAGGACAGTTCAAGTTCGTCCTGGGGCAGTCGACCCTCGGCGCCGGTGTCAACAATTATCCTGAGCTGCGCAAGCAACTCAACGCCGAGGCCGAGGGCCGCGACAAGGGGTACATGCTGGCGTGGGACCCGGTGCACCAGCGGGAGGCCTTCCGGATTCCATATCCGCACCCCGGCAATGGTGGCATCCTCACGACGGCGGGCAATCTCCTCGTGGAAGGCACGATCAACAGGACATTGGCGATCTATCGTGCCGACAACGGCAAAAAGCTCTGGGAGATGCCGGTCGAAAGCGTTCCTGTAGCAGGTCCCATGACTTACGAGGTCAACGGGGTGCAATACATCGCCGTGAATGCCGGCTGGAACAGCGCCATCGTGCACGGGTTGCACGATGGTCCGGAGCCTTTCAATGTAGGTCCCGCGAATCTCCTCGTGTTCGCGCTCGATGCCAGGGGAGCTCGTCTTCCCCCGGCGCCCCCCGCAGGCTCCGTGCCCGCACCGCCTGCGGATCCGCAGCCCGCGGAGCAGGTCGAGTCGGGCGCCGTGCTGTATTCACAGCAGTGCGCCGTTTGTCACGGCCAGAACGCGGTGGGCGGGGTGAAGGACTTGCGTTATCTTACGACCGAGAAGCACGCGGAATTCGGGGACATCGTGCTCGGCGGCAAGCTCAAGAAGCAGGGGATGGAAAGCTTCGGTGACCGGCTGAGTCCGCAACAGGTGCAGGCGATTCACGCCTACCTGATCTCGCGTGCCCAGGAAGACTGGCAACCGGACTTCACCCGGCCGAAACGCAAATAAGAAGGGGCGTATCAATGAAACATGGGATTCGATTTCTCTGCGGCTGCGTGTTGACTTTTGCCGTGGCGTCGGCCGCCAGCGCGGCCTCGCAATGGGTACAGACCTGGGGCGCCGCCCCGTTACCGCCAACACCGGCGCTGGGACCCTTCCCCGCGACTCCCGCTTTCAACAATCAAACCGTGCGGCAGACGGTGCGCGTGAGCGCCGGCGGTCGCAGGATCCGTATCCGGCTCACGAACGAGTACGGCACGAAGCCGCTCGTCATCGGTGCGGCGCGTGTCGCGCTCGCGGACGAGAAAGGCAACATTCAACCTGGAACTTCGCATCCGGTGATGTTCTCGGGGAGATCCTCGGTCACGATCCCTGCCGCGGCGCCCTTCGTGAGTGACCCCATCGACTTGCCTGTCAAGGCGCTCGGCTCGCTGTCCATCAGCCTGTATCTGCCGGAGGACACCGGGCAGTGCACCTGTCACCAGGTCGGGGTTCAGAACGCCTTCGTGTCGGATACCGGAGACTTCACCGACAAGGCGTTCGAGCCCAAGCAGACCCTGCAGATGCGCGTCTTCATCTCGGGGGTGGGGGTTGAGTCCCCGCAGCCCGCGCGCGCCGTCGTCATCCTGGGAGATTCGATCTCCGACGGTGTCGGCTCGACCGTCGACACCAACCACCGCTGGCCCGACCTGTTGGCCAATCGACTCGACGCCAAGGGCGCGGGGGCATGGGGCGTCGTGAACATGGGCATCAGCGGCAACCGCATACTCGGCGATGGTGCAGGGCAGAGCGCATTGGCGCGGTTCGATCGCGACGTCCTCTCGACCCCCGGAATCAAGGACGTCATCGTGTTTGAAGGCGTGAATGACCTCGGCATTTCCCACGGCATTCCAAAGGGCCCGATGGCGGAGCGCTTCAAAGCGATGGCGCCCGCGCACAAGGTGACTGCCGACGATCTGATCGCCGGATATCGGCAGCTGATCGCCCGGGCGCACGCCCATGGTCTGCGCATCGTGGGCGCCACCATAACGCCCTATGGCGGCGCGATGTACTACTCGCCCGATGGGGAGACGATCCGCCAGGCGCTCAACAAGTGGATCCGGACCAGCCACGAGTTCGACGGCGTCATCGATTTCGATGCGGTCATACGCGATCCGGGCGACCCGACACGTATCAAGGAAGGCTTCCATGCCGGCGACCACCTGCACGGCAGCGATGCCGGCTACGAGGCGATGGCGGCGGCCATCGAGCTGTCGTTGTTGAACTGACATGCAAAGCGCTGCGCGGCATCTGGTTGCAGGGATCGCGTGCGGGCTGTTGGTTGCGGGCAGGGCGGGGGCGGTTGCCGCGCCCGATCCTGATCCCGTGCTGGCTCCCAAGATCACGCGGCTGATCACGCTGGGGACCCAGGGCGGTCCGCGCCCCAGCCCCGACCGGGCGCAGGCGTCGAATGTGCTGTTGGTCAACGGCACACCGTATCTGATCGACGCCGGCAACGGGGTGCTGCGCCAACTCGCCCTGGCGCATGTTCCTTACACGGGCATCCACCAGATTTTCATCACCCATAACCATGACGACCACAATGCCGATTGGGGTACGTTGATGGGGATTGCCTGGAGCACGGGGAATTACCAGCCCATCACGGTATATGGACCGAAGGGGACGGAATCCATGCGCGAGGGATTCCTGCGCTATTTCGCTCCGAACGTCGCTGCACGCTACTTCGCCGGTGTCGAGAACATAGCGCCCGAGAAAGTCTTCGTGGCGCACGATATCCCAGGTCCCGGCCTCGTCTACAAGGACGCCAACATCAAGGTAACCGCCGCCGAGAACTGTCACTTCCATTTCCCCAAGGGCTCGCCGGGATATGGCTGGCAACAGTCGTTCGCGTTCCGGTTTCAGACACCGGACCGGGTCATCGTATTCAGCGGGGACACCGGCGCCTGTGGCGATGCGATCGTCAACCTCGCCAAGGGCGCGGATATTCTGGTTCACGAGACGCTCGACCTCGCCGCGATCGAGAAGCGACTGCGTGCCGGTGCAAGTACCACGTATTCGGTTCCGGGCCAACTCGATGCATTGCTCAAACATATGCGTGACGAGCATACGACGCCGGAAGAAGTCGGGCGCGTCGCGGCTCTTGCCGGCGTCAAGATGGTGGTCCTGTCCCACATCGTTCCGGGCACCGAGGTGGACCCGGATAGCTTCTACATCAAGGCGGTCAAGTCGAAGTACTCCGGACCGGTAGTCGTGGCGCGCGATCTCATGGAGTTCTAGGCGCCGGCGGTCAGATAACGGCCGGGCGGCACGCCGTATTGGCGTGCGAAGGCCCTCGTGAGGTGGCTCTGATCGGCAAAGCCGGTCCGCAGAGCCGCATCAACCAACGTGGTGCCGCTGACTAACAACTGACGGGCGAGACGGACGCGACGCTGAATGACGTAGGCGTATGGAGTTACACCGAGCTCTCGCGCGAACGCTCGCACGATCTGGTATCGGCTGACGCCCGACAAGCCGGCCAGCTCTGCGAGACTGACCTGTCCCGAGGGATCTTCGTCGATCCGCTTGCGCGCCTTCCTGACTGGCGCCGAATAGTTCCGGCGGTCGCATTCAGGGCGGTCCTTTGAGACCAGGCGCCCTACGAGGTAGCTCACGATCTCCTCGATACCGAGCCCGTCCGTGTTGTGGGTGAGACGGTCGAAAAGGAGATTGACCCAGTGGCCCAGTCCAGGCTCGCGGAGGTTGGGGCTGATGAACTCGATCTCACGCGCAGCATCCGGTGCGAGACGCTGTGCCAGCGTAACCGGATCGAAGTAGATGATTCGCCAACACCGGACCGCGCGGTCCACGGGGTGACCGTCGTGGAGCTCTCCCGGGTTGACGCTGATGACGTCGCCCGGGAATGACTCGACGAGCCCGATACCGCTCCACGAGCGCTGCGCGCCGGAGAGCATGACGCCGATCCCGTACTCGTCGTGGGTATGCCGTGGAAAGCTGTGATTGGACACCAGCTCCATTGCAGTGATGCCCAGGCCCACGGAGCGATGGACGCTTGCGTTGTGGAGGCGCTTGGTCATGGATTGACGGCTGATCCCTTGAAGAAGGTATAGCAGAAAACGCCGTCCGGCTCAGCGGTGCGATAAAGATCGGCAATGCCCCTATCGAACTCGCCTGGCGTCACCAGTCGTGCGTCGATTGCCGGCGCCCTGACACCTTCGACCATAGCCGTAAAGGTCTTGCAAATGAACCCGTCGACCAGGGACGGCTTGCTGGCATCGACATACACCATGCGAGGGGACACGCGGGGCATCGTGAAACCCGCCTCCACCAGCAGCGGAAATATCCGCCGCCCGATCGTGGCATCGCCGCCGGCCCGGGCCTGGAGTGCGACCTGGCAACTGATGGCTTTGCGTGCGTAGTCGCTATCGGGGTGGAAATAGGTGGAGCCGTGATCACCCTCTATCACCGTGATTGTTCCTCCGGGCCTCAGCAGGCCACGCAGCTCCACGAGCGCTTCCAGGGGGCGGGCCAGGTGCTCGAGGACGAAGCAGACGAAGACATGATCGAATGAGTGCCGGCCGAACGGCAGGTCGAAGATGTCGGCCTGCTGGAAGACGACGTTGGTCAGACCGGCAGCCGCAGCGGCTTGCCTGGCCCGGGCCAGGGAGTCCGCCGAACGGTCGATCGATGTGAAGTGGGCCTGTGGGCTGCGGTCGGCCAGAGTGATCGTCTGGGCTCCGACGCCACAGCCGGCTTCGAGTACCTTGGCTCCGGCAGCATACGCTGTATCCGCGTGGAGCAGCTCGACGAGCGTGGTGGCCTGGTCTTGCAGGCGTTGCACCTCAGTGGCGCCATAACCATGGACGTACGACGATGACATTGACGCATGCTGCCGGGCAGGCCCGCGCTGCGTCTTGAAGGAAATTGCAGGCGCCTCGCCCGCAATCGACAAATGTCAGCAGTCTTGCTGCAACGCCGGATCTTTCTTCGCGATTGCGCCCGTATAAACGATAACTTACGAAACCAGGGCCGCCGCGCGGCGTTTAGTAACCCATGAACGACGTAGTGCGCTTTGCCCACCACCGCCCCCATCTTGAAGAATCGCTCGTCCGGGGCGAGCTGAAGTTGCAGGAATTACTGCATGACTCGACCGTGACTCTGGCTGCCGGCAAGACCTTGATCAGAGCCGGTACCGATCACGAGTTCGTTTATCGCCTGGTGTCGGGCTGGGCATGCCGGACACGCGGGATCGCGGATGGACGCGATCAGATCATCCTCGTATTTCTTCCGGGCGAGCTGTTCGCTATCAAGAGCATGTTTGTGTCCACGCATTTCGATGATGTGAAGACCCTGTCCGAGGCTGTGGTGGAGCGCATTCACTATTCGCAATTACAGCAGGCGTTCAACACGGACCTGGACATTGCCAATCGCTGTATCTGGCAGGTGGTGGAGGAGGAAAGGCGTCTGCACGGCTGGGTCTTCGGTTTGGGACAGGGCAGCGCCGAGGAGCGCCTGGCCATGCTCCTGATCGATCTGCGCGGGCGGCTGGCGCTATCCGGCACCATCGAACGTGACGCGCGCACCTTCAATATGCCGCTCACCCAGACGCAGGTGGCCGACCACCTGGGCATCACTCCGGTGCACGTCAATCGAACCCTCAGGATCTTTCGTGAGGCCGGCATCGTGACCTTGCGCGATGGAGAGGTTTCGATCCACGATCTCGAGGAGCTCGCAAGACGCGCTTATCCTCTGTTGGATGCCTACGAGCGAAAGACGCCCGAATATGTGGGGGAACAGGTGATCCGGGAAGAGGGTCTCACCCGTAAGAAGCAAGGCAGCGAGAGCTCGCCCTCTGCGTGAGCGGCGCGGGTGGCTCGATTTCTTTAGCGCGTTCTGGCGCGGCCTTTCATGGGCCTGGGGCGCGGTGTTGCCGGCGAGGGATGCCGCAGGTGCCCGTGTTGGCGGCTGGTTACGAGTGCGCGGATCTTCTCGCCGCCGAACTCGTGCCATTCCAATCCCAGCCCCGCTTCAGTCTGCCGGACAATCTGGGCCTCTATCAGGGCCGCCGCGTGCGAGCGATTCAGGGAAACGATCAACTGCACACGAGATAACGGCGGAGCTTGCAGCGCAGTCTGGATAAAGGCGCCACTGAGGCTCACGTTGGTCATCCGGCCGAGGGCGACAACACCTCCCTGTGTCCTCAGTTGGACACTCGCATTTATACTTTTACGTTGTCCCCAACGATGTTCCACGAGTGCGGAAGCGCAAGTCCTGTACCCACAGGTCCAGGCTTGGCGGTATGCCATTCCGCCTCTAATATGTGTGCATGTGCTATTCGGCCCTGGTTCGCCAAAACCTGACCTGGCTCGCGAAGCGCTACGGCGCGGAGGTTGCCTGGGAGCTGTTTCAAGACCTGTTCCGCCGGCGTGTCGACGACGACGGTGTGCAGTTCTCCCGCGCCCTGGACGTGCACGTCATGCAGATGACGGAGGAAAAAGCGCGTGTGAGCCAGGACTACATCGAGCAGTATCGCGCGAAGCAGGCGCGCGCCTGGGAGCAGGAGCTGTTCAAACAGCGTAAGCGCCTGGTCGATGCGCAAAGAAAGCTCCAGATCAAGGAAACCAAGGCCGCCCGCAACGATGAGCGCATCGCGACCGAGAAGATGGCGGCCCTGTCGGGCAAGCTGTCCAACCTGCACAGCGAGCAGATTGCCGGGGACGATGCGCGCATTTTTCCGAAGAAGTACTACGTGCCCGTCGTGACCAACGACGGTGATCGACTGGTGATCCGGCCGATGCGCTACCTGTGCCGGCTTCCCGGCAAGCCGGCGACTTACGACGAGCTCTACAAGGGATGCTACAACGCGCGGCGGGACAACCTGAACGGGTTCTGGTCAGGCTTGTATGGCAAGAATCACGGTGTCATCGTCGTGGATTCGTTTTTCGAGAACGTGCCGCGGCACCTGTACGAGAAGCGCGAGCTGGCCCCGGGTGAGCGCGAGTCGAATGTGGTGTTGCACTTCAACCCCAACACCGGCGTCCCCATGACCATCGCCTGCCTGTGGTCACATTGGACGCATCCGCGTGAGCCCGCGCTCTATTCCTTTGCGGCCATCACCGATGAGCCGCCGCCGGAAATCCTGGCGACGGGACACACCCGCTGCATCGTTTCACTCAAGGAGGAAAACGTGCGCGAGTGGTTGTCCCCGGAACAGGTCTCGAAGGAGCGTCTCGAGCAGATCCTCTCGGATCGCGTAACGCCCTACTACGAGCATCGCATCGCAGCCTAGGGCGCCCTTCAGAAGAGCGCCAGGACGATCAGGATCAGCAGGATCAGTCCCAGGCCCCCGCTGGGGTAGTACCCCCAGCCCGCGCTATAGGGCCAGGCCGGCAAGGCGCCTATCAGTAACAGGATGATGACGATGATCAGGAGCGTTCGCGCTGACATGGTTACCCCGCCTACCGCCGCAGTGTAGTGTTGGGTCAACGGTTAGGATCGCCTGTTGGTTCCCGTGGCGCTGACGTTGTCGTCCAGCCAAGGCTCGAGCTGTGCGGGGATTCAGGCCGGTTTCTCAGCCGTCCCAATAATCCCAAACTCCGCCTGGGTGCGGGCGTATACCAGGCTGACGTTCTCCTGGCGCAGACTTTCCAGCAGGCGATCGGCCATCTCGTCCGTCAGGATGAACTCGACCTCGATGGTCATCTCACCGGCCAGCTCGAAAAAGTGCGCCGAGTGGAGTACGCCATGCCGCCCGAAGCCCTCGATCGCGCGAAACGCCGAGCCGCCATGGACGCCAATCGTTCGGGCATGCTGCAACAACCACTCGTAGAGAAGCTGGTGGCGGTGCCTGACGTTCTCGTGCATGTAGAACCGGAGATAGGTGCCGGTCATGGGATCAAACCCTCTGTGCGGCCAGAACACGCATGCGACGTATGGTTTCCGGAAACTGCGCCCAGGTCAACGCCAAGCTCAGCTGTGGCCATCGTCGATGACCTCCTCGCGAGGCCACTTTAATACAATGAAGCTCCCTCGCAAGCCTGAATCTAGCGACGTCGCAGTGCATACTTCGCCGGCGTGACGTTCCAGCCGCGCAGGGCGACAGCCGCGCATTGCTTTCCGGGAGCAGGGCAGGACGCTTCGACCTTACGCGACTCACCCGGTAACAACGTTACGTAATTGTCAGAGTAGTAGGCGGGCAGAACCCTGTTGCCGGCGCCATCCAGCAGTGTCAGTTTCGCCATGAGCGCCGGGACCCGGCCGCGATTCTGCAGCGTGATTTTGATGCCGGTACCCTCCGGGGAGGCCTCTGTCGCGGTCGCGGTGATTTGTAGCGGCTGATCCGGCAATTTACTCAAACGCCCGCGGTCCGCGCTGGAGCGCGCCGGCCAATAGATGTTGCTCGACAGAAGCGCTCCCCTGGCGTCCGTCAGGCTCAGCTCGGCCAATACGACGCCCTCTTTATCGAGAGCCTTGTGAAGATCGAGCGCATCGAGAGTGACTATATCGTTTGCCGCAACATCCACCTTGTCGATTCGCGTCAGTAGCGCGTGGTTCCCGAGCGACACGACGCGAGTATGTAGCCGCAGGGAGCGCTGCGCCTCCCGCGTCGTGTTGACGACCGTCAGGCGATAGTCGGGCAAGTCGAGCTGTGCGTGCACAGGCTCGCACGCCTTGGTGACGGCATAGTAGGGCGCCGCCGTATCGTAGTCGGAGGTATAGATCTGCCACGTGTTGCTGGGCCACGATGGGTGCGTCATCCACAACAGCCGGCCGCTGTTGCGCGTCCACAGGTGCGCCTGAAAGCCCTCGAAGACGGCGCGGTACGACTCATAGTCCATGAGTTGCGCCTTGCGCTCGAAATCCTCGAATCCGGTCGGTGCGCCGAGCTGTGTCTGCATGGCCTCTGTGAAGGATGCAACGTCTCCATTCCCGCCGAAGTGCCAGTCGTGGTAGGCATAGGTGTCACCGATGGGCCAGAGGTCGGCCGCGGGAATCGAGGCGCGCAACGACTCGGCAGAAGCCAGAGAAGGCGTCCCGACTTCCACGGAAAAGCCTTGTGCGAGGGTTGTGAAATAGCCTTCGGGCGGTCGCCAGTTGTAGGGGCCGCTCCCCTGGAGATTTACGGTGTTGGAGCTCCCCGTGTAGTAGCGGGTGCCATCGAGCGTGGCCACCGCGTCGGCAAGTCCTTCGTTGATGATTGGTTGGGGCACGCCTTCGTTGCGGCCGAACCAGACCGCTATGGAAGGGTGATTGCGGAAGCGCCGGATCACGTCCCGCGCGTTCGCAAGAAACAATTGCGGGTCTTCGGCCTCCACCTGGAAATTCTGGGTGGACTCCCAGAAGTCGTTGAGAATCAGCAGACCGTATTCGTCCGCGAGGTCGTAGAACACCTCTTCGGTATCCTGTCCGAGCCAGTTGCGGATGATGTTGAGATGGGCGTTGCGGTGAAGCCGGAAGTAGGGCTCGAGCCGCTCGCGCCCAACCCTCTTGCGCGAATCGTCCATGCCCCAGCTGCCGCCGCGGACGGCGATACGCACGCCGTTCACCCGAATCGCGAGATAGGGAGTCAGTGACGTCGTATCGATGTCGCGCACTGCCGGTGAAGACTCGCCGGCCCTGGTCAGAGAGGCGGCCCATCCGTTGGCTGTTTGCTTGATGGCCTCATGGCGGACGTCCACGAGGCGCTCGTGTCGTGCGCTCCCGGCCGCGGGGTCGACTTCGACGCGACGTAACCTGCCTTCGTGGTCGAAGAGTGAGAGCTCGTAGGTGATCTCGCGTATCCCGAATCGGACGGATTTCGAGTCCGAACGGCGGCCCTCGGCGGTAACTGTCAAGCGTGCTGTGTAGAGCTCTTGCTTGCCGTACCCATTGGGCCACCAGAGGTGGGGGTGGGCCAACCGCAGCTGTGGGAATTCGGTTGGCGCCAGGACGACTTCAGAGGCGCCCGGCTGCACCGTGGTGGACTTCGTCACATGAGCGCCTGCAACTTCGGCCTCTATCGTGGCGTTGGTCGCTTTGCTGCCGCGATTCTCGATGGGGATGTGTATTGCGAGATCCGCAGAATCGGTGCGCGGCAGAGGAAGCGTGGTGACGATCTGCGGATCGAGGATGCGCAACTCGCCGCTTGCGCTCAGCTCGACATCCTGCCAGATGCCGGTGTTGCGATCGCGAATGCCGGGAATCCAATCCCAACCCTCGGTTGCGATGAACGTCGGTCCGTCGATGGCCAGATTGCCGCCATTCTGCCCGGGTCCTGCGGCGACCGACTGCTCGTGTGGGATACCGGGATGCGGTGGAGGTGAGACACGCACGGCGATGACATTCTCGTTTCCGGGTCTCACAATGGAGCTGACATCGAAAATGCCGCGCACGAACGCTCCGCGGATGTGGCCGAGGCGAGCGCCGTTCAGCCACACCTCGGCGTCATAATTGATACCGTTGAAGGTCAGAGTGAGTTGTCTTCCCTCGAGATCCGCCGGCGCGACGAAGTGGCTCCGGTACCAGTAGTCCTGCCGGTTCAGCGATTCCGGTATGGCCAGGTTGTTGAGTCCGTAGTCCGGGTCCGGGTACACGCCGTTGGCGATCAGGGTGGTCAGCGCTGTGCCGGGCACTATCGCCGGATACCAATTGTCTTCCTGGTAGGAGGCCGACGAGAGTGATTCGCCCGAAAGCCTTGGTGTGGGTACGTCTGATCCCGCGGGCGCCGGCAACATGTGCCAGGCGCCGACCAACCATCGGCCATCGCCGTGCGGTTGCAGAGGGGGCGTGTCAGCAGCCTGGGTATCGCGAACGGGAGGGGAGGGGGGTGCATTTCCGTGCGGCAGTGTCCATGCCGGTTGCGGTTCGAGCAAACCGCGCCAGGAATGCTCTTGCCACGGCCAGCCCACGCCGACCTCGTGAAACTGGATGAGCCCGAAGTCCGGACGCGCAGACTTCAGCTTGCCGATGGTCTGTGCATCCAGAGCCTGCGCGTGAAGCTGAAAGTTCGCCAGCGAGCCGCCGAAGTGGTGCTCGCCAGTCAGATCTGCCGTTGTCTCGGGTGCGAGATGCAGAACCGGCGTCACTTTCCCGGTTGAGGCCTCTTTCGAGTCGACTTCGACGCCATCGAGGTACAGTCTTGCAACATGACCGTCATACGTCGCCGCGATCGCGTGCCACGCGGCGTCGATCGGCCCGGCCGCATGGAGCTCCGTCTTGCCGGCCACCTCGAGCGCCAGGCGTCCTTGATCTAACACGAGACATCGACATGGGGTGGGTGCGAGGGCCACATCGCCCAGCGCGGCTATGATCACGCGCCCCGGGCCAGCATGCCCGACCTGTATCCAACCCGAGAACGACCACGGCGTCCCGGCCTCGCTGATTGCCTGGGGTAGCCGTTGCTCGATCCCGATCCCTCCCGAGAGAAACCTCGCGTCGTAGGGGCCGAAGTTGGTCGTGGAGTAAGGTCCTTGCTCCAGCGCCATCGCGCCATTGACAGCCGCGCTGAGCAACAACATCGTGATCGACACACGCATTCCGCATCCCCTTTATTTCATAAATCAAATATAATAATTATTGAGAGACAAGTGATTGAAAATTATCCCAATGAGTTTGCAGTACATGCCCGGAGAACGGTTGACAGCGCTGACATGCCAAGGGTACGTTCATCTTCGACCTGCTTCAACCATGGCTTACCCGGCGTGAGATACGTGAACGACCTGGGATCTCGCGTATGACGACGCTCGCCGGAATCGAAATGGGCGGCACCAAATGTGTGTGCACGCTGGGTACGGGCCCCGGCGATATCCGGGCGCAGCAGACTGTGCCGACACGCGATCCGGTCACGACTTTGGGCGCGATAGCGGATCTGCTCGAGCGGTGGGAAAAAGAGTTCGGCCGTCTCGACGCAATCGGCATCGCCTCTTTCGGACCCATCGATTTGCGGCGGGGATCACCCACCTATGGGCGGATCCAGTCGACTCCGAAGGAGCTGTGGAGGAACTGCGATGTGGCGGGATTTTTTTCAGGCCGGTTCCCGGCGCCTCTCGGACTCACCACCGACGTGATCGGCGCCGCGCTCGCGGAGGGCCGCTGGGGGGCCGCGCAGCAGCTCACCGACTATGCCTATGTCACTGTCGGAACCGGCATTGGTGTTGGGTTGATCGTGGCGGGCAAGCCGGTGATCGGAGTGCACCATCCTGAGTTGGGCCACATTCGCATCGTGCGGATGGCGCGGGACAACTGGCCCGGGAGTTGTCCTTTTCACGGTGATTGCCTCGAAGGGCTCGCATCCGGTCCGGCGATCCAGGCGCGTTGCCGCCGGAATTCCGATGCCATCCCGGCCGATGACCCTGTATGGGAAAGTGTCGCTCACGCGCTGGCGCAGCTCGCGCACTTCCTGGCCGTGTCGGTCGCTCCGCAGCGGATCCTGATCGGTGGGGGCGTCGCTACCGCCCGGCCGGAACTGTTCGCTCGCATCCGCGACCTGCTGGCCCGAAGCCTGAACGGCTATCTCGATGTTCACGAGGTTTCATCCTCCGAGGGGCTGGATCGATATCTCGTGCCACCAGGCCTCGGTAGCGGGGCCGGCCCTCTCGGCTCATTGGCGGTCGCTGCCGATTGCCTGGTTGCCGCTAAGAAGCCGTGACTTCCGACTTGAACAGACGCAATCTGTCCGGGACGAATCTCGAGCGTGCCGGCGATCACAACCAGCGTGTAACGCTGCACGCTATTCGTGTGAGCGGGCCGGTAACCCGGGCCGATCTCGCCCTGACGACCGGGCTGACAGCCGCGGCGATAGCCAACATCACCAAGCGGCTGCTGCACGACGGACTGGTCCTGGAGGCCGGTACGACGCGGGGAGCGCGCGGCCAACCGGCGACGAAGCTCGTCATCAATCCCGATAGCTGTTATTCGTTGGGCCTCAACATCGATCGCGACCACATCACGCTGGTCCTGGTCGATTTTGCGGGGCGCGTGCGAGGCAGGTTGTCGCGTGAGGTCTCGTTTGCGCTCCCGGACGAGGTCCGGACTTTCTTCCGGCGCTCCGCGGCACGCCTATTGTCCAAAGCTCGCATCGAGCCGGCCCAGGTAGTCGGTATCGGAGTAGCATTTCCCGACGACATTCAGCGTGTGGGGCTCCCGCGGCAACCACCTGAATACGCCGTTTGGGGTGATACGTCGGTAACCGAGTTGCTTTCGGGTGCGCTGCCGGTGCCGATTTACGTAGAGAACGATGCCGCCGCGGCGGCGATGGGTGAAATGCAGTTTGGGCTGGGCCATCAGTACCAGAGTTTTTTTTATGTTTTGATTACTGCGGGCCTGGGTGGCGGCCTGGTGCTCGACGGCCATTATGTTCGTGGCGCGACTGGACGCAGCGGAGAGCTCGGGTGGCTACGCGGACGGAGCGCTTCCGGTGAGTCGCGTCCGTTGCAGAGTATCGTGTCTCTCTCGGCGTTATATGACTCGCTGGCGCAAGGCGGTGTGCAAGTGGCGTCCCCGCAGGATCTCACCGGGCTCGAGGGAGCGGCCGAGGGGATTGTCAGCAATTGGATCGAGTCTTCCTCGGAAGCGCTCGAGGACGCCTTTGTGATCATCAACTGCCTGTTGAACCCGGCAGCGATTTTGATAGGCGGTCGTCTGCCTGCGGCATTGGTGAATCGTCTTGCGGCGCGCCTCAACGAGCGCCTGGAGGCGCACAGGTCCAGAATTCCAGCGGTGGCTCCCGTGGCTCGCGCTGCGATGTCCGACGACGCCCCCGCGGTGGGCGCCGCAATATTACCGTTCAGCGAGAGATTCCTGCCGACGCGGTTCGCGCTCATGAAGACGACCGCATGAGTGTTGGGGATCCCGAACAAAATGTGTGCCGCGCAGGCGGCGAGCTGTTGCGCTGGCTGCTCGATGTTGCCTACCCGCTCTGGGCGAGCCGCGGGGCCGATGATGTCCACGGAGGGTTCCACGAAACGTTGGACAGCGATGCACGCCCGGCATACGAGCCGCGGCGTATCCGGGTCCAGGCTCGCCAGGCGTACTGTTTCGCACGCGCTGCCTCGTTGGGTTGGACCGGTGACTGGGAGAAAGTGCTGGCCCCCGGACTGTCCTATGTCAGGAGTTACTATCGCCGGCCGGATGGCCTGTTTCGCACGTTGGTCGCGCCGGACGGCACGGCGCTCGATGACCGGGCCTTTCTCTACGATCAGGCCTTTGTATTGCTGGCCCTTGCCGAAAGTCAGCGCGCGCTGGGTCAGCAGCCGGAGCTGGTTGCCGATGCGGTGAGTCTCCGGAACGCCCTCTACACCCATCTCAAAAGAAATGAGGGCGGGTTTGGGTCCGAAGTGACCGACCCTGTTCCGATCCTGGCGAATCCCCACATGCATCTGCTCGAGGCCGCACTGGCCTGGATGGAGGTGAGCGACGAGCCCGCCTGGCAGGTGCTCGCCGATGAGATAGCCCTTCTGGCTCTGCACCGGTTCAGCGATCCTCATACGGGTGCGCTGCGTGAGCGGTTTGGCTCCGATTGGACCCAGCTTGGGCCGGAAGTGGGGCCGGTCGTCGAGCCCGGACACCAGTTCGAGTGGGCCTGGTTGCTGTCGCGATGGTGCCGCGGCGCCCCGGGGGCCGCGTTATCCAAGGCGGAGCGCCTGGTGGAAATCGGAGAGACTTACGGCGTGCACCGCGGTGTCGCCGTGATGGGCTTACTTGATGACTTCAAGGTAGTCGACGGATCGGCCCGCCTGTGGGGGCAGACGGAGCGGCTCAAGGCCGTACTGTATCTTGCGAAGCGAAGCCAGCAGCCGCGCTATTGGTTGGCAGCGGCGAGCGCCTTGGGCAGCCTTTGGAAGTTTCTCGGGGTGCGCACCCCGGGGCTGTGGCACGACACGCTGGCCGCCGATGGCCGGTTTGTGCCGTCCCGCGTGCCGGCGAGCACCTTCTATCACATAGTTTCTGCGATCTCCGAGCTCGTGATGGCGTGCCAACCGGGCATTTGAAACGAGTTTTTCATCTTCACGCCGCGCCATTCATCGAATGAGATGGCCATTGCAGCCAATGGGGGTAGGATTTGAGAACCCGTGACCGAGGCTGAGCCATGCAGAGCACCACCCAAGCGCCGCCGACTTCCCGTCCCGCATTTGGGACCATCCTCGCCCCCACCATGGCGGTCGCCACGTACCGCAACGGTGAATGGAGCCGGCAGCAGCTTCGTCCGGTAGGCGCCATCGAGCTGCATCCGGCGGCCCACGTACTGCATTACTCGAGCAGCTGTTTCGAGGGCTTCAAGGCCTATCGCTGGGCCGACGGCAGCGTCAACGTATTCCGCATGGACCGCCACATCGATCGCATGCGGCAAAGCGCTCGCGCGCTGGTGTTGCCGGAGCCCGATCCGCAGCAACTCGCCGAGATGATCCGTACCACGATCGATCAGAATCGTGACGCCGTTCCCGAAGCTCCGGGTGCGTTGTACCTCAGACCCATCCTCTTCGGAACGACTGCCAACATTGGAGCTGCGGCTACTCCCGCCGACGAGGCGCAGTTGATCGTGCTGGCGAGCCCTGTGTGGGACTACTTCGCCGGCGGCATGAAGCCACTGCGGATCTTCGTGGAGGACGTCAACTCCCGCACCGCCTCGCAGACCGGGCGAGTCAAGACAGGCGGCAACTATGCCGCCGCGCTGGGCCCGACCCTCGAGGCCAAGCGCCGCTACAACGCCGACCAGGTGTTGTTCTGTCCGGGTGGCGAAGTGCAGGAAACGGGCGCCGCCAACTTCCTGTTGATCCGTAAGGGACAGTTGCTCACTCGCAGCCTCGATAGCACCTTCCTACACGGCGTCACACGCGACTCCCTTCTCACCCTTGCGCGTGCCGACGGGTACGAAGTGGAGGAGCGCGTGTTTGAC
>Ga0070683_100001477_pt1 | contig 18108 bp, 15 predicted proteins | sample KBSC713LmetaG_FD_64662 | JGI IMG/M metagenome (GOLD analysis project Ga0070683, IMG submission 64662) | Corn rhizosphere microbial communities from Kellogg Biological Station, Michigan, USA - KBS C7.1-3L metaG | ecosystem: Host-associated > Plants > Roots > Rhizosphere ... | reverse complement strand
CACATCGAGCGCGAGCCACTCGTTGATGAAGGCCAGGTCGTTGGTTGCCAGCACGGTGTCCTTGGTGTGCTGCACCAGCCGATTGTGCTCGGCATGGAAGACGTGATGGACTGCCGTCAGGCCGATGTTCTCGTTGGCGCGGCCGTCGCCGGCGATGAAGTGGGCATCGAGCAGCTCGTTGTCGTACTCGGCATCGCCGTTGCCCGGGTTCGCCAGACCGATGGTGATGTCGCCGTCGGCGATCTTGCCGACCGGCACCGCCTCGTGGGCGATGTCGGCAAGGAAGGCGTGGCTCGTCCGGACCGCAGACGCCGTCGAGATGGGTACAGCGAGATTGCCTTCGACGACGACGTCGTCGCCGGTGTTGGGAATGCCGTCGCCACCGAGCCCGGTGATGAGCTGCGGCATGCCGTTGGCGCCGGGGATGAAGTTGCCGTAGGCATCGGTGCGCAGCAGCGGCACGCTGCCGACATCGCTGTCGGTCAGCAGGATGCCGAGCTTGGAGGCGGCCTGCGCCTTGACTTCACCCCAGGTCGCCATCCCTCCGTTGGCGCCCTCGATCAGCTTGCCTGTGGCGACCGGCTTGCCCTCGGCGTTCAACTCATACTGGCGCAGGAAGACCTGATGCGACGGATGCGACGTATAGGTCTGGTTCTGGTCAACGAAGGAGGTCGTCGTGTTGACCGGTCCGACGTCGTCCGACGTCCCCATGACGCCGTCCGGACCGGCCGATACGGTGGCCCGTGTCAGCACCATGAAGTTGGTTTGGCTGCCCGGGACATAGAGCGGATCGTCGGGCTGCAGCGGGACGAACACCGTGCCGCTGCCGCCCTTGTTGACGAGATCGAGGCCGTGATCGAAAAACTGGCCAAACAGCGTGAACCAGGAGTTGAACGGGGCCGAGAGGCCTTCGTCAGGCGCCGCGTTCGGAAGATGGACGTTGTCGCCGTCCATGCCGATGCCGAACGGTTCGAGCGCAGCATTGCGAACCTCGCGCGCCGCTTCCAGGGTCGTCACGGTGGCGTCGTGCGCGGTCGTGGCCGCGGTCCAGACATCGATCGCCGCCTGTTCCTCGGCGGACGGCAGCGTCGCGGGATCACCGTCGCCCAATGCCTCGGCGGCTTGCTTGGCATTCTGCATCACCACGCGTGCCTGGTACTCTGCATCGGATGCCGGCTTGAACGCCTGATAGATCGCCTGGACGAGCGGGAGATCGGCCATCGGGTTCGCCGAGCCGGCACGCTCGAGGGCGGTCAGGATCGCCGCGGGGTTTCCGAGGGTCTGGTCGACGATCAGGTTCGAAATGGTGCGCAGGCTCGAGTCGAAGACCAGCGAATTGGGATTGTTGGAAGGAGTGTAGTCGGAGGCCGTCGGCAGGGCGGGCGCCGGGCCGGGGCCATCGGGATCGAACGGTGTGCCGTCGGCCGGCCGGTAGGTCGGATCCATGAGGCTCGGAAACTGGCTGTCTCCGGCGCCCCACCTTTCCTGGCCAGGCAGCAGGTGGTTATAGGTGCCGTCGACCGTGCGGAGGCCCAATGACAGATTGTAGGCGGGCACCAGGCCATTGGTGCCGAACAGCGGCTGGCCGGCCGCATGCGCCTCGGCGATCTTAATCTGCGCGAGAATGAATTCCAGATCGCTCTTGATGTACTTGACCACGGGAGCCTCCCCTGTTGCATCAGGCAGTCCTTCGATGGTCGAAACCTAGGCGACGCCGGGTCCGAAGCAGTAGGGAGAGAGGTCCGATGATTTACAGGACCAAGGTCGATTCTGATTCAGACCAAAGTCTTATGACGTTGATCTGAACGAGCCCGCGCGGAGCCGGTTCAACCGACGGCGCTGGTATCCGCCGGCGACTCAGCCGTCTTTTTGATCAGGAGAGCGGCTTCCAGCCGATTGCGAACGTGCAGCTTCTGGAAAACGCTGGTCATGTAGTGCTTGATCGTCTTGTCGCTGAGCTGCAGACGCGTGGCGATCTGCTTGTTGGTCAAACCTTGCCGCACCAGCGACAGGATCGCCGCTTCCCGGCTGTTGAGAGCCCTGACGGCAGGTGTCGGCGTCACGCCTTTGTCGCGATCGACATCCGACAGGAGCATCGCACCCAGCGACGGTGAAATGTAGCGCTCTCCCTGCACCACGATGCGCAGTGCCTGTATAAGCTCGCGCCCACTGACACCCTTGACGACATAGGCCCGTGCGCCCAACCGAAGCGCCTCGAGTACATCGGACTTGTCCACGGACACGGAAAGCATCATCACGCGTGATGCTGGGCAATGTGTGGCGATTTCCCGGATCGCGCCCAAGCCGCCCCCGGGAATGCTGACGTCGAGCACCACAATGTCCGGTCTGTGCGCCTGGGCGATTTCGGCCGCTTCGTTCGCCGAACCGCCTTGGGCGACAACTTCGATATCGCGACAACCGGCCAGTACCGAAGCAACTCCCTCTCTGAAAAGGGGATGATCGTCGACCAAAGCCACCCGGACGTTGCCAGTCATGCCCACTCTCCCTGCGCATAGACGGGAAGGCAGGCCTTCAGCCGCGTTCCAACCCCAACTTCGCTTTCGATGGTCAAATTGCCGCCGAGGCTTTCGAGCCGGCTGCGAAGCCCCACAAGCCCGAGCGCCGCACGCTTACCGTGTCGTTGAGAAGCCACCATGCCGGGACCGCTATCCGAGATCTCGACGACAACAGCATCGTCGGTCCAGTTTGCCGTAATCTTCTGCCCCAAGCCGCCGGCGTGCCTGAACGCGTTGCTGAGCGCTTCCTGGACGACTCGGCAAAGGCAGAGCTTGATGATCTGCGGGACCTCGATCGGCTTGCCTGGTACTTCGCACGCTACGCGGGTTGCCGTGCGGCGTTCGTGCTCGGCGGCAACAATGATGAGGGCCTGGCTCAAGGAAAGGCCGGCAATTTCTGGTAGCGCAAGCCCGGCGGAAATATTGCGTATCTCCGACAAAGCATCACCCAGCACGTCGCGAACGGAATCCACGACCTTCGAGCCTGCGACGCTCCCTCCACTGGGAATGTCGAGCTTGAGAAGTGCAAGCGCCAACAACTGCGCCGGACCATCATGCAGGTCGGAGCCCAGTCGGCGCAGCTGGAGTTCCGCACCCTCGGCGGCACGGCGCGATGCAGTCTGGACGTGCAGACGCAACTGCTCCGTCTCCTTGAGCAGCTTTGAAAGCTCCTCAACCCTGTCTGCCAGGGAAGCGCCCTGAATCTCGATCGTTCGATTACCCTTCGCGACGATCACGAAGAGGCCTACGAAGATCATGATCCCCGCCGCGGCACCGACGACGATGCCCTCGATTCTGGCACTCTCCTGATTGTCCTTCAGTTCGGTGGCGACTTCCGCAAACCTGGCGATCGCCACGACGTCATCCGTTTTCTCATGACGAATGGGAACGTAGATCTCCAGCATCGGCTCGTGCTCTGCGGAGTTCGCTTCGTCGCCTCGCGCCGGCAGAGGCCGTTCCACGAGTTCGGCTTCGAGGTAACCGGCCCATGCCCTGGTCATGGGAAGAGTTACTTTCTCCTTCTTGTCGATATCCGCCCGGGAAGGCGGGTAAGCGACGATGCCGTCACCGGTCCACACCTTTATGGCAAGAACGCCAATGCGACGCGCATCGCCGGCAAGGACGTCATCGAGAGCCTGGATGGAGCCTTCTGACAAGGCCGGGCGATGGGCAAGTTCCTGCAAATGCGGTGCGACCAGCCTCTCCATGTACAGAGCCGTGCGCGCCGCGCTGTGGGCCTCGACGCCCTCTTCGATTTTCTGGGGTATCCAAGCACCAAGCAGGCATAGGCTGAAGATGCCTAGAGGCGCACCGGCCAGTACAAACTGATGGTTTAGACTGAGAGAGGACCACAGGTCTTTGATTCTCAGGATAGAAGCTCGCACGAGAGGAAATCGCCGCATCTAGTCTTCCGAAACTGATCCTGGGCTGACACCGCCGCTTCCTCATGCATTCGAATGGTTCTCTCGTGACGGGAACCACGCCATACTCTACAACCCTACGATCCTCGCTCCCCAGCTTCGCCCAGGTTGAAGGTCGCTGCTGCATCTATGATGAGGTACCTCCGACTGGCGTTACTATAAGTAGGTCGTGCCTCCACCGACCGCTGCACGCACGTTACCCCTCTCTGCCGCGCTGGCGTCAAAGATGTTCACGCGGGCACTTCTTGCTGAGGGTAAACTTTGCTCGGTCCAGAGAAACCGTCAGCGACCGCAGGCCAGTTCAGCTAAGCCGGTGAAACGGCTGCTTTCGCTCAAGCGCACCGAAAGCCCCTCGGTCAACACGATCAGAGAGAAATTCGCTCTCAAGAGAGAAACGGGCTGAATGACCCACCGACGCGGTCACAGCGCCGTCTGTAAGTTATTGCCGCGACAGCTTCTTTAAGTAGCGCTCAACCAATGCCGACATCAGTTGCAAGGAGGATCTGGCGGGCCAAAGGCAACCACCGAAAAACTTCACCCTGCGACCTCACTGGCAGGCCTACCCCCCAATACGGCTGCACCATGCTGCAGCGCACTCCACCCTATTTTTGCGCATGGCTGTCAATTCCATCCACTCTTGGCCAGAGACCGCCTGAGCCTCCGTGCCGACCGGTCATATGCTCAAGATCCCCCTGTGGATGCGGCAGCCGGTGGTTTCACGCGGGCCACAGCCCGAATCAGCAGGGCCGCGTAAATGCAGAACCCTACGGCGACCGCTGCAAAGAACCCGGTGACGCCGAGATCGAAGGCATAGACCGCGAGCAGTCCGCCCCCGGCGCTAATGGCCATGCGTATTGCATTGGCAATCATCGCCTCGACACCGCGGCCAACTCCCTGGGTGACGAAGAACAGCCCAAGGCCCATCCCGAAGCAGAGGTAAGCCGGTCCGACGATATGGAGGTAGTTGCCTCCGATTTGGGCGACCTTTGCGTCGTGGCTGAAGAGACCTATCCACACAGCTGGGTGAAGCGCGACAATCACCCCAATCGTCCCGCACACCAGCGCGACGGTGCCTGCGCCAGTCCAGGCGATCTCGCGAGCGCGGCGATACTGACGAGCGCCCCAGTTGGTCCCGACCATGGCCACGATCGCGCTGCCGAAGCCAAATGCCACCGGTTGAAGGATGTATTCGAGCCGGGCGCCCATCGCATATCCGATGGCAACTTCAGCCCCGAGCTGCCCGGCAATGCCGGTCAGCATCGCCACAGACAAGTTGGTGATCGCCGTGTTCATCAGACCGGGCACACCGACTTTGAGGATGTCGGCGAACAGTTCCCAGCGCGGCACGATCCCGCGAAAACTCAGCCGGACGATGGCACGAGGCGACCGGAGATAGCCAATCATCACGACGCTGCCGACGCCAAATGGAGCTACCAGCGCCCACCCTGCGCCTGCAGGACCCAGCGCCGGCAATGATCCGAGGCCAAAGATCAGTAGCGGCGCAAGGGCGATATGGGCGAGCACGCATGCGACGAGCACCGTGGCGGGCAGGCTCATGTTGCCTGTGCCCCGGACAGCGTTGCCGAGCAGGTTCAGCACGCAGATGCAGACTGCCCCGCCCAGCGCCACGTTCGCATACGCGAGCGCATCCGAGAGCATCTCGTCCCTTCCACCCATCCAGCGGAACAGGAAGGGCGCACCGGCCAGCATCACGCTGGAAAAGATCGCGGCGAGGGCGAGCGCCAGCAGGAATGCGTGAAAGACGAGCTCATCGGCTCGGTCACGGCACCCAGCGCCCAGCGCGCGCGAGACCGCCGAGGATACGCCGACGCCCATACCGCTGTTGGTCGTCTGCATGATCAGCATCACCCATGGGAACGCCAACGAGGCACCGGCGAGTGCATTGGTACTGATGCGACCGAGGAAGAATCCGTCGAACGTGATCATGCCGGCGAAGGCCAGCAAGTTGAGGACGTTTGGGGCGGCCAGGCGTAGCAGCGTGGGCAGGACCCGCCCCTCGAGCAGCAGCTTGGTCCGCGCTGCCGTGGGAGATCCGACACCTTTTGCCGGCCCCGACGATGGCGGTGATATCGAGGAATCTTGCTCGCTCACGACGCGCTCCTTGGACTGTTTGGCCCCGGGGCCACGATCGGCGGCGACTTGTCCCTGGGCGGGGCGACTACAGCGAAGCCCGCTACGCGAGGCATTTGGGCGTCGTCAGACTGCGTCCGCAAACCATCGTTTCTTCGCTGAGCCCCAGATTCACTAATGAAGTCGGCAACCCCAGATTGCCCCGGTAGCTTGGTATTCAGCCTTTCAACCACAGCACGTCCCTGTCGCCAGACCGAGTTTTCTTAATTAAAATTCAGCGATGCCGCGCCACTTGCCGCCGCTCAATGCGCTAAGGTCGTTTGAAGCGGCCGCACGCTACGAGAGCTTTACTCGGGCGGCCGAAGAGCTTCACGTGACTCAAGGCGCGGTCAGCCAGCAAGTGAAGGCGTTGGAGACGCAGCTCGGCACCAGGCTCTTCAACCGCGAGCGTCAGCGCCTCAGCATCACTCCCGCCGGCCGCGACTATCTCGTCGTGATCCGCGAGGCGCTCGACCATATCAGCGCCGGCACGGAGCGGCTGATGCAGCGGCAAAGCGCCAACATCCTCACGGTCAGCACCTCGCTGGATTTCGCCGCCAAATGGCTGGTGAATCGCATGGCCCGTTTCGCCACAGCGCATCCGAGAATTGATCTACGCGTTTCGGCGACAATGCAGCACGTCGATTTCGTCAGCGAGGACGTCGACGTTGCTGTTCGGCACGGCGACGGCAATTGGCCAGGTCTCGAAGTGACGCGCCTGTGCACCGAACGGATCTTCGTGATCTGTAGTCCGAAGCTGCTGACCGGCCGCAATCGTTTGAGGCGACCGGAGGACGTACTGAAATGGCCGTTGCTGCGGCTTGAGGATCAAAGCAAAGCATGGGAGCGGTGGTTCGCGCTCGCGGGCGTCGTGGCGCCGGCGCAACTGGCCGGTCCGGTCCTGAACCGAGCGAGCATATTGATCGATGCTGCGGTTGACGGACAAGGCGTCGCTTTGGCCCGCACCACCCTTGCTGCTTGGGACCTGATCAACGGGCGGCTTGTCAGACCGTTCGAGCTGTCATGGCAGCCTGCCGGCACCTACTGGATTGTGAGCCCGAAGGCGACGTCGAAGGTCGCGAAGGTCAGCCGCTTCCGTGATTGGCTGCTAGCTGAGGCAGCCGACGACACCCGAAGGCTCAGCAAGCGTTTGCGCAGTCCCTGAAGGACTGCAGCCGGCAACGCTCTTCCACAAGCCTGGCAATCTCTTCCGGCGCCTGGTCGGGAATGGGAAAGACCGAACTGACGTTGATCTCGCATAATACGTAGGTGTCTTCATCATTGCCGGTCCGCGGGCCATAGAGGAAGTCGGCATCCCAGATGACCGGCAGGTCGCGCCAGTCGATCTCCAGCAGCTTAGCCATCCCGGGTATCCACTCAGTCTCCATCAGCGCTCTCAGTCGTTGAAACTCGGGCGTAGACTTCGGATGCATAATTCGGGGGCCAGACTGTGCAGACGGCGCGTCTGGCCCTTCGGGCGGCGGTGGTATCAATGCCTTGATGAGCTGGTGGCCGAAGCCGACCACGTGGTCGCGACCAACGTAGCAGCGGATCATGCCTTCCGGCAGGCGCGGCTGGAAAGGCTGGTCGATCACACAGCCGTCTTTCTCGAAATACTCGGCAAAGCCCTCTGCGAACTCCGAAATCGCTAGCTCGCGCGGCAGACTGCCCCTGCGCGCCTCGAGAACGCGAACCGTCGGAGGATTCGTCGAGGTCGTCCCCAGTTCGACTTTCCACACGCCTTGACCGCCGTTCCCCCGGTTGCGTTTGAGTACACGCGGGCCAGCGCTGGCAGGTCGCGACGGAAACTCCTCGCGAAAGGCCTCGATCGATCGATAGAGATGCGTGTCGGTTCCCCAGCCGAGCTGTCGCGTGCGATGCAGTACTTCCTTCACGCCCATCTTCATGATGACGTCGGGGTGCGCGCTCACCCAGATGCCCTTTGACGCCACCTCGCGCAGCAGCGGGTCCAGGATGGCACGTGTCCGCCCTTCCGAAAGCGGATCGACCCACACCAGAACGCCCGTCATGCGCAGCAGCTGGGCACGCACCTCGTCCGAGGTTGACTCGTCGAAGACTGCAGCCTCGGCCTCGATGCTGCGCGCCCGCAAGGCTTCGAAAACACGGTGAAAGCGGCTGCTCGGCGGCATCGCCGTCCTGCGAACGTCCCGATCGCCGCGCCACAGGATCGCCACCCGACTAGCTTCTGAAGGCATTGGGCTAGGCTGGGCCGGACGCTGCAGGAATCAAGCGCAACTTGAAGGTGGAGAACTCACGGCGGGGCTGGCGTTGGGGGATACTTCTTAAAGTGGCGTTAAAGCAGGATACGCATGCTGACGCCCGCATGCCGCTCGACCTCACCCTGTTCCTGGCGGCGACCTTCCTGGCGGCATTTGTCGCCGGCGTCGCGGGCTTCGCCTTCGGTCTCGTAGCGGCGGCGGTATGGCTTCACGTGCTAACGCCGCTGCAGACCACGACGCTGATCGTCGCCTTCGGGCTAATCGTACAAGGCTACTCCGTGTGGAAGCTTCGACGAGCGCTGAACTTTGAGCGGCTGATGCCGTTTCTGATTGGCGGCGCATTCGGATTGCCGGTAGGCGTAGCGATTCTGCGTTGGGTCTCGCCCGTGCATATGAAGATGGCGGTCGGAGTACTGTTAATACTGTTCAGTCTATACAGTCTCGCCCGCCCGAAGTTCGCCAAAATCACGGCGGGCGGACGGTTGGCTGACGGCGGCGTTGGCGTGTTGAGCGGTATTCTGGGCGGCACCACTGGCTTTGGCGGAATCCTTCCCACGATCTGGTGCACACTTCGCGGCTGGCCGAAGGATGAGCAGCGCGCGGTGTTCCAACCAACGGGCGTTGCCATCTTCCTGGGCACCGCGCTGTTGCTTGGCGGCAGTGGGTCAGTGACCTCCGACACCATGCGCCTTTTCTTTATCGGCCTGCCGGTGCTGCTGGCCGGTAGTTGGTTGGGCCTGAAGCTATACGGCAAGCTCGATGAGGGGGCTTTCCGCAAGATTGTGCTGGCGCTCCTGCTGGTGTCAGGGCTTGCTTTGGTCGCGCCGCTCGGCGTGCGCTGAGACGAAGGCAACGACAGCCTGGAAATCCGATCACCGGGAACCGCCGAAAGCGAAGGTCAGGCCCGCTCGTACCTCCTTCAAAGGCTGGTCATTGACCCAGCCGCCGCGCAGGCCGACGTCGACAGAAACGTTCTCGCGGATCCGCCAGATCGCGCCAACCAGCGCCGACCGGGTCTCGATGCCGCCGTAGTCGTGTTCATAGAACAACTCGGCGACCGGCCGCACCCTCCACTCGTTCGGCCCCTCGACGATGGCGCTGAAGGCGATGTCGGCCCGCTGCTGGCGGGTGAGCGCCACGCTGGCGTTGAGATGGGCGGTGAGGGCCGCCCAGCGCTGCGAGACGATGACCGAGACCGCGCCGCCGGTGCCGCTCGGCGCGTCGGCGCTGATATCGGGCAGCAGGAAGCCGAACTCGGTGGCGATACTCGGACCCAACTTCTCCTGGAGGCTGCCCTCGCGCAGCATGCCCTTGAGGAACAGGCCGTTGCCGGTCAGGGCGACGCCCGACGCCTCGGCCTGCAGGCTGCGCGTCAGGCTGCCCTGCAACACCAGTTCCCAGCGTTCCGACAGCCCGTAGTTGAAGACCACGTCGGGCGCGAACAGAGCGCCGTCGGGGCCGATCTGCTGGTACTGCGCCGGCCCCAGCTCGATCTCGAACACCCCCGGCTCGGCGACCGCTGCGTCGGTTCCGTCGAACGGACGGTAGGCAAGCGCATCGTGGGCCCACAGGCCGGCCAGCAGGACACACGCGACGCGACAGCGCCGGCGCATCACGGCGCCGGACGGAAGATCCAGATGGCCGCCGGCTCCGATGCATGGGCGCGGACCGCGACATACAGACGATCCCTGTCGGCCGCGAACCACGAGGTCCGCGCGCCGGAAACCGTCGGCACGCGGGCAATGGATTCATAGGCATCGCCCTTGTGCGCGAACACCTCGACCATGCCTTCGCCGCACGTCACGTAGATCCGCTGCCGCTTGGCGTCTACGAACAAGTCGTCGGAATCCCCGCAGGTTTGGAGCCGCGCCAGCGGTTTGCCGTCCTGCGTCCCGAACACCAGTAGCCGCGCCGGATTGCGGGTCACAGCCAACAGCCGGTGGTTCTGTGGGTCGATCGCCATCGGAAAATTGGCGTGCGCCCCGCCCAGTGCGAGGCTCGACATCTGCTTGCCCTGCCCCACGTCGACGACTGCAATCTCGCCGGCGTTCGGCACGTTGGCAAAGATGCGCTGGCCCTGCTCGTCGAACTGGAAGCTCTCGGGATGCCGCCTGAGCGGGATGTCGGCGATCTTCCGGCGGCTAGCGGGATCGATGATGGAGAGCCCGCCGCTTCCATAGCCGACAACCACGCGATCACGCACCGAATCGAGCCGGACGTTGTCGGCATCGTCACCCAGTGCGATCGCTCCCGCCGGTGTGAAGTCGGGCCCCTGGTAGAGGCGCACCGAACCGTCTCCTGCATTCGCGACATACAGAGTCCGGGTCGCCGCATGCCACCCCAGCCCCTGCGGCTCGCTGAGACCGGATAGGCGGCCCGCCACCTTGCCGGCCTCGAGATCGACGATGCCAACGCTGTTGTTGCCGAGCTCGGCGACGAATAGCAGGTGCTGCTGCGGATCGTAAGCAAAGTGATCGATGCGACCCGACACGTTGCCAAGCGGGATCTTAGCTTCGAGTTGAAGGGGATCGGCGCTCCACGCCGGCGTGGCGACCGACCAGCCGGCGAGGAGAGACAGGAGCAGGGGCGCGGTGCGGATCGTCATTTGTCGTGCGCCACCTCCTTGCGGATATCCACCTTATCGAGCGCGGCGCGCAAGCCGCGGGCGAGCTTCAGGGCATCGTCATTGGCCCAGAAATGCATGAAAAATAGACGCGGCTCCTCCTGAAGCATGTGGCTGTGCAACGCCGTGACCTCAATGCCAGCATCCTTCAAGGCACCGATCACGGGATTGACTTCCTTTGCCGTGAGCACGAAGTCACCGGTGATCGCCGCAGTGTCGAAGCCTGTCGGCTGGAAGTTGATGCCGATCGCGGATCCCATCGGTGGTGGCAGCGTCATGCCCTGCTCGGTCACGGGCTGTGCCCTTGGGATGCCGAACTGGTAGATTCCGCCGTTGTCCTGGCCACGGGCCCCCATGATGCGGTCGATGCCGAGCATGTCGATGTTCGCCGGCGTCGATGTGCCGGGCGGTGGCGCGAATGGCGTCTTGCTCATTGCCAGGCCGTCATGGATGGCGTGCGCGAGCGCGACCGGTTCGCCGTGCCCCTCGATATGCATGTAGAGCGTCATCGGCTGTGCCCGCAGCAGGTGATTGTGCACCGCGGTGATCTGCAGACCGTCGTCGACCAGCTTGCGCATCACGGGCGTGATCTCCTCCTGAGTCAGCACGAGATCGCCCATCACCATCGCTTGGTCGCCCATCGGCTGGAACGCGACCCAGCCACCGAAGGCGAATCCGGTGCGCAACGGCACGCCGTCAAGTGAGACGTTGAGGTCGGTGCGCGGAAAGCCGACGCGGTAGACACCGCCAGCCTGCACTTTGCCCGACTTGCCGAGCGCTTGGCCGACCTTGTTCCAATCGGGCTCGGCCGCAAACGAGGGCGCCATCGTGACGGAAATCGCACCGAGCACTGTGACCGCCAGTGTCGCGACTGTGGACTTAGTGAAACTTGTAAAGGGGCGCATGGACTTTCCTCCTCAATCGAGCTTCTGGGTGACCTTCTTCACGTCCTCTCCCTTCATCAGGATGACGTCGGCCACCGGGCGACCGCCCTCGAGTTTCGGGATGACGCTGACAGCGCGATATCCCGCGTTAGCCTTGACGGCGTTCTCGGTCGCCACGTCGAGCGGAGTCTTGGCCTTTGCCATCGCTGCCGCTTGCGCCCGCGCAGCCTTCATGTCGTCGGCATCGCGGATCCACTGGTCTGTGACCACGGCGCCGGTCCTGTGGTCGACGATCAGTTCGTCGAAGCGGTCGCCCTTCATGGTGTAGATCGATAGCTGGAGTGCGCCATGCTCGATCTCGTACTTGGCCGAGATCGGCTTGCCTTCCCGCTCGTTGAGCTTGGTTGCCTTCTCCAGGGGAAGGCTCGCCTGCTGCAGCGCCTTGGCCAAGGCGGCGACATCCTTATCCCCTTCTGCCCAGGCAGGTACGGCGATCGCGGCGATACCGAGGGCAAGGCCCGCGAGGAATTGGCGCTTCAGCATGGTCACCTCCAAGTGGAACGGGGGGGGGGTGATCATCGGAGGCTGCGATTAACGCAGTTTTAGCTACTGGGCGTCGGCCGTTAACGCTGCGTTAAAGCGGTCGCGCTTCCCTACCAGGCGAACACCGTGGAGGTGACCATGAATCGTCGATACGTCATCACCGCATTGATCGGTGGCACGGCTGCCGCCACCGGCGTGGTGATCGCGACTGCAGAGCCGCGCGGACCGGTCTTCATCGCCGGTGACAAGCCGGTGACCGAGGACCAGATCCATACCAAGTTGCAGGCGGACGGCTACGGCGATATCCGCGTCATCCGGGAAGGTCCATACTTCGAGGCGTCCGGGGCGAAGGACGGCAAGCCCGCGAAATTCAGGATCGATGCCCGGACCGGTCGTCTCGCTGCCGACGATGACGATGACGACGACTGAACGGGTCATCTAATCTGACACGATGCGCCTGCTCCCGCGAACCGCCGATGCCAATGCCAGGCGCGTGGTGATTGGCCGTTCGCTGCGGGCGGTGGCGGACGGCTTCGTCAGCATTATCCTGCCCGCCTACCTTTTGGCGCTCGGTCTCGATGCTTTCGACGTGGGCGTGGTGGGCACCGCGACCCTGCTCGGTTCGGCCAGCCTCACTCTCATTGTCGGTTTCATCATCAGCCGCTTCGGCCATCGCGGCCCACTGCTGGCAGCGGCGGGGCTAATGGCGCTGACCGGGCTGGCCTTCGCCGGGGTCCATGCCTTTTGGCCGCTGGTGGTGGTGGCCTTTGTCGGCACCCTTAACCCGTCGGGCGGCGATGTCAGCGTGTTCCTGCCGATCGAGCAGTCGCTCCTGGCGCAGTCGGTCGGCGATCAGGACCGCACGGCGTTGTTCGCCCATTACGGCCTGGCCGGCTCATTGATGGGGGCCGCCGGCACTCTATTGGCCGCGCTTCCCGATGTCGCCGCTTCCTCGCTCGGCATAACGCCGCTCGGCGCCATGCAGGCGCTGTTCGTGCTCTATGCTGCAATCGGTCTGGTCGCAGCCTGGGTGTATCGCAGCATCGACGAACCCGCGCATCACGAGCGCTCCAAGGTGCAGCCGCTGGGACCCTCGCGCGGCATCGTCTATCGGTTGGCCACTCTTTTCAGCATCGATGCCTTCTCGGGCGGCCTGCTGGTCCAATCACTGCTGGCGCTGTGGCTGTTCCAGACCTTCGGCATCTCGATTGCGGCGGTCGCCAGCGTGTTCTTCTGGACCAACATCCTGTCGGCACTGTCTCTACTGGCGGCGGTACCGATTGCCAAGCGCATCGGGCTGGTGCGCACCATGGTCTTCACGCATCTGCCGTCCAACCTTTGCCTGCTGGCGATTCCATTCGTATCAGACCTCGGAGCGGTGATTGCGCTCCTGCTTCTACGCAGTTCGCTGTCGCAGATGGACGTGCCGACGCGCAACTCCTATGTCATGGCGGTGGTGACGCCGCCGGAGCGGCCTGCGGCCGCTAGCGTGACCTCGGTGCCGCGTAGCCTCGCCTCGGCGCTCGGGCCGGTGATCGCGGGGTGGCTCTTCTCTGTGTCTACTTTCGGCTGGCCGTTGCTGCTCGGCGGCCTGTTGAAGTCGGGCTACGACATTGCGCTGCTGCTAATGTTCAGCCACGTCCGCCCCCCGGAGGAGGAGGCGAAAACGCCAGAGTGAAGACCGCGCCGCCATCCGGCGCATCGCCGACCGTCACGGTGCCGCCGTGCGCCTTCATGATCTCCGCGACGATCGGCAGGCCAAGGCCCGCGCCCTGCGCGCGTGTGCAGGCACCGCGCCAAAAGCGCTCGAAGATCTGCTGGCGATGCTCCTTCGGCACGCCGGGCCCGCGGTCGCTCACGCTGATCCGAGCGTCCTCGTGGACCGCCACGGACACCTCGGCGCCCGGCGGCGAATGGACCACCGCGTTCTCGACGAGGTTCCGCACCGCGTCAGAGATTGCATAACCGTTGCCGTGCACCATCACCGGCCTCTCCGAGGCTGAGAACCCGATCGCCCGATGTTGCGCAACGGCCCACGGCGCCAGCAAGACGACGACGTCCTTGGCGGGTTGGTTGAGATCGACGTCGCCCGAGATATCGAGAGCGATCGCGTCCAGGCGCGCGACGCTCAGCAGTTGCTCGACCAGGCGGTTCATGCGCCCGACGTCGGCCTTCAGCTTCTCGAGGTCGGCGTTCGCTTTCAAGCCATCGAGAGCTGCCGTCACAATGGCGAGCGGCGTGCGCAGCTCATGCGCGGCATTGGCAGTAAATTGGCGCTGCACGTCGAAGCCCTGCTCGAGCCGGTCCAGCGCACGGTTGACGGCGCCAACGAGCGACACAATCTCGCTCGGCACGCCGGCCGTAGGCAGCCGGACCGAGGTGCTGGTCGGTCCGATCGAGCTGGCGACCTTCGACACGTCGCGAAGCGGCTGCAGGGCGCCGCGGATCGCCAGGACCGCCACGGCCAAAGCCAGCAGCAGAAACAGTGGAATCACCCAGGCGATATCAAACACGAACTCTTCGAGGAAGGAATGGACGAGGGCCGTCGCCCCCGCTGCGCGAGCCACCCAGATCGACAAGGGCCCGGCGGTGCTGCCAACCGTAAGCCCGAGTCCATAGTACTCCTGGCCGCCGGGCAGCCCGGAAAAGCGCAGATAGGACGCATCCTCGCCGGTCGCCGCCCAGCGCTGCACCATTGGCCCGAAGGCCTCGGGCGATGCGGCTACGATGCGGCCGTTGGTATGTCGAATGGCGAAGATGTTGCCGCCGGCAGGGTCTGCGTAGGCGTCCTGCAGGTGCTTGGGCAGCTCCAGCCGGCCATCGGCCGTGACATAGCGCGCGAGATCCTCCGCGCGTAAACTGAGTTCTCGCTCGCTCAGGCTGCCGGCGGTGTCGTAAGCCCGCCATACTAGGACCCCTGCGAGCGCCACGGTACCGGCGACGAACAGGGCGGCCAGTCGCAGGACCAGCCGCGTTTGCAGCGATCGTGCGGTTGGGCTCACGCCTTGGCCTCGACCAGCAGATAGCCGATGCCCCGTACGGTATGGATCTCGACCGTCGCGCCGCTGTCCGCCAGCTTGCGCCGCAGGTGATGGATGTGCACGGGTATGGCGTTCGACTCGAGCTCGTCGTCCAGGCCGTAGAGCTTGTCCTCCAGCACGGACTTCGGGACCACGCGGCCCATCCGGCGCATCAAGTGCTCGAGGATCGCCATCTCGCGCCGTGGCATGAGCACTGTCTTGTCCCCGATACTGAGGTCGCGCCCGATCGTATCGAAGTCAATGTTGCCCAATGTCAGGGTCGTGCCCAAGGCACCGCCCGGCCGGCGCAGCAGCGCCTTGGTGCGCGCTACCAGTTCGGCCATGGCGAACGGCTTGATGAGATAGTCGTCGGCGCCCGCATCAAGGCCGGCGACCCTGTGTTCGACTGCATCGCGCGCCGTCAGCACCAGCACAGGGACGACGTTACCTTTGCCGCGCAGTTCCTTGAGCAGCTTCAGCCCATCGCCGTCCGGAAGACCCAGGTCGAGAATTGCCGCATCATAGGGGGTGGTAGCCAGCGCCTCGCGCGCATCCGCGCACAGGCCCAGGACATCGACGGCAAAGCCATCGCGCAGTAACGCCGCCCGCACGATCTCCGCGATCCGCGCCTCGTCTTCGATCACCAGCAGCCGCATGCCGACTCCGATTGAACCAGCAAGCCATCACGCGGAGTTTAGGACAGATTTAAGAGTGGCTCGCCATATGCGCCAGCGCTAGCCCATCGATCACTTGAAGGTGACCCAGGCCGGCTGCAGTAGGGGAAAGGCCACCAGACCGATCACCGCCGTCACGGCAATGAGCAATGGGTTGCTGACCTTCCAGCGGAACAATACGCCGAGCGACACGACGCCGATCGCCGCCGTCAGCCAATCGCCGATCGCCACCTGGCCGAGCAGTACGCAGGCTCCGAGAATGGTGCCGATCGCTGCTCCATAAGCGCCCTTCACGAAGCCCTGCACGTTCTTGTTGCCGCCATGGCGCACCAGGATCGGCGCGACCACCAGGACGAAGACGAAGGACGGCAGGAAGATGCCGATCGTCGACACCAGCGAGCCCCAGAAGCCGCCCACGATATAGCCCACGAAGGTGGCCGTGATGACGACCGGGCCCGGGCTGATCATGCCGATCGCCACCGCGACCAGGAACTGGCGCTGGTCGAGCCAGCCAAATTCATGGACCAGGCCCTGTTCGAGGAAAGGCACGATCACCAGGCCGCTGCCGAAGGTCAGCGAACCAGCTTTCAAGAAGAACAGCAGCAGCTTGCCCAGAGTCGACGGCGTTGCCACCGGCGCAAGCGGCACCACTGCAGGCACGACAAGAGGCACGACACCGACTGTGGTGGCGGGTGGCGGACGGCGAAACAGCGTGCCGTAGTAGAGGATCCCGAGGATGCCCGCGCCGATGAACAGTAGCGCCACCTCAGATTTCAGGATGATCGTCACGACGAAGCAGGTAGCGGCGATCGCCCACTGCAACCAGTCCTCCATGCCGAGCTTCGCGAGCCGGTAGCAGGAATGCAGGATCAGCGCGATCACCGCCGGGCTCACGCCGTAGAAGATCGCCGTCACCGGCTGCAGGTCGCCGAGGTAAACGTAGAGCGCGCCGAGCGCCGCCACGATCACGAAGTTGGGGAGGATGAAGGACCAGCCGCCCGCCCAGGCCCCCCAGAAGCCGCCACGCAGGTAGGAAACATAGACGCCGACCTGGATCGCCAGCGGGCCCGGCATAGACTGGCAGACCGCAATGGCCGCGCGCATCTGCTCCTTGGTCAGCCAGCGCTTGTCGGTGACGAGCTCGCGCTCCATTTGGCCGACCAGCGCGACGGGACCGCCGAAGCCGAGCAGGCCAAGGCGCAGAAAATAGCGCACCAGCTCGCCGATGCGGCCGCCTGCCGGCGCGGGATCGTTGTCCATCATCGTGCTCCCTGTTCGATCGCGAATGAGTCGTAAAGGCCGTCGAGCAGCACGGCGCCGCGCGCCAGCCTCTGCTCGTCGCCGGTGCCAGGTGCGGCGATGCCGGAGATCAGGCTCCTCACGCCGGCGGTCTCGGCGCGCCCGTACTTGTCGTCCTTGAGGTCAATGTCGTGCACGATCTCGCCGATCGCCGCGAGAGCCGCATCGGCCAGGCCCGCGTGCGCCAGCAACACCTCGAACGTGCAGCGGTCGCCCTGGTGCGTGAATTCACCCTCGAACATGTCGAAACGCAGCTCGTCCGGCTCCGGCCGGTGGCCGCTCGAGGGCACGAACTTGAAGCGCGCCTCGCGATCGATGAATCGCTTGATCAGCCACGCCGAGGCGATGCGATCGACCTGGACGTGCTCGCGCGTTACCCAGGTACGCTGGTTCATGGCGCCGACCGGTGGTGTCGCGTCACTTGCCTGCACGTCACCCTCCTTCTTGAGAGATTCCTCGAGGCCCGACACTAATCCCTGCGCCGCCAGCCGGCCGTTGGACCCGAAGAAGTCGATGGCGATCACCGCGTCGAGCTGCTTGCGCAGGCGGGCCGTCTGGGTGGCTGCCTCCGCGAGCTCGCTATCGGACGCCTCGCCCGACAGTCGCGCCGCGACGGCGCGTGCCTCCTCGGCAATCCTCGCGTAGTCCTCGTCGCGCGCGGCATCGAACAGGCCTTTGAGCTCGTGATCGTTGAGGCCTTCGACCAGCGCCGCCTCGCACACGATCGCCTCGCCGCCCGCTTCCTCGATCTCCTTGGC